>Ga0190315_1000779_pt1 | contig 14438 bp, 13 predicted proteins | sample 48701101_MG_FD_161673 | JGI IMG/M metagenome (GOLD analysis project Ga0190315, IMG submission 161673) | Hydrothermal vent sediment bacterial communities from Southern Trench, Guaymas Basin, Mexico - 4870-11-0-1_MG | ecosystem: Environmental > Aquatic > Marine > Hydrothermal vents > Sediment ...
ATTGCGAACCACCTGGGTTTCGGCTCCCAGAACACCCAGGAGGTGAACCAGGTTGTAGGTAAAAGAATCGTAGTTATCTATCACCAAAACCTTCACGCCTTCCCCTTCTCCATCATCGTCTGAACGCTCCAACATTCCTCTTCCCCTTACCCCTCACGCCTTACGCTTCACCCCCTACCCCTTACACCCGCATCCTCCACTCCCAAGGCCGCCAACATCCCCCGGGCCTTGCTCATGGTTTCGTCGTACTCCCTCTCAGGCACTGAGTCGGCCACTATGCCTGCACCAGCCCCTAGGTAGTAGACTCCCCCCCGATGGAACAGAGAACGGATAGCAATGCAGGTGTCCATGTTGCCGCCATAGTCCAGATAGCCCACGGCCCCGCCGTAGAACCCTCTCTTCACAGGCTCCAGTTCGGAGATGATCTCCATAGCTCTAACCTTGGGGGCTCCTGAAAGGGTGCCAGCGGGGAAAGTGGCTCGGATGACATCTAAAGCATCCAGCCCCTCTCTCAGTTCTCCCTTCACGTGGGAGACCAGGTGAAAAACATGGGAGTAGGCCTCCACCTTCCTGAACTCCGTCACCTCTACACTACCCGTAGTAGCCACCCGGCCCAGATCATTCCTGGCTAGATCCACCAACATCACATGCTCCGCCGCCTCTTTTTCGTCAGCCATAAGCTCCTCCACGGCGATCCTGTCCTCGGTAGGGTTCCCCGTTCGTGGCCTCGTTCCCGCTATGGGCCTGGACTCCACAAGCCTACCCGTAAGGCGCACCATCACCTCAGGAGAGGAGCCCACCAACTGATAGCTCCCCATATCTAGGAAAAACATGTAGGGCGACGGATTGAAGTGGCGCAGAGCACGATAGAGAGCGAAAGGATCCCTGGAAGAAGGAATGGTGAGAATCTGGGCCAAAACCACCTGGATAACGTCACCGTCCCGGATATACTCTACGGCCTGCCTCACAGCGGCCTTGTAACCTTCGGGGCTGAAGGTAGACGATGCGATCTGAGGAACCTCCTCGTCTTGGGAGACATCCTCCAAAGGGCTGTTGAGCCGCTCCTCTACTTCCTGGACCCATGCCTCGCGCTTAGGACCTCTGGTCATGAGGAAAAGAGTACCCTTTAGGTTATCCAAGACCACCAGACTGTCAGCCCTCAAAAAAGCCATCTGAGGAGCCCCCATTAAATCCCTCTCAGGCAGGGACACAGGTTCCAGGTGGGTGACAGCATCGTAAGAGATATGACCCACCAGCCCGCCTTGGAAAGGTGGAAGTCCCGGTATGGAGGCACACCACTCCTCCCAGAGAAATCGCCTCATCTCCTCCCAAGCCTGGTCGTCCGCCTGATCGAAGGTGAAACAAGGCTCGCCAAAGGCAATGAAAGAATAGCGTCCCCAGTATCTTCCCTCCTGAGCACTCTCTAAAAGCACATTGGCGCCTAAAGGACGCAGTTTCATAAAAAGGGAAACAGGTGTCTCCAAATCCGCCCGCCGCTCCCCCACCAGCAAAGGGCCTCGCCTATCCAAAGTTGCTTTCTGTACCAGCATCTTGTCCTCCCAAAGAAAAAGGGCCGTGAGCTCATTTGACCCACGGCCCTAAACAGGCAAAGAAAAAGGGCCGTGGGTGACTTGAGGTGCCACCCACGGCCCCTGATTTCAGCCTACACTACGGGGCAGGTGGCACCCCCCGGCGCCACCACCACCAACAAGACACAGTTGCTATGCTTGTCCTGCACATCATCATGCCTGGCCCCATAGCACGAGGGAGGAGGGGTGTCAAGAAGCCAAAAGCGGAAGTTCGATATCCACGCTTTAAATCACTGTGGGCAAGTTGTGAACATCTCCACACCGGGGTGGGGAACAGCTTGAGAGCAAAGCCTCAGTATGGCAACATCAAACGGCCAACACCCGCCTAGGTAAGAAAGGTAAAAATGGAAGGCAGCCCGGAATTGAGAAAAATCCAGAGACCACTAGAAACACGAGGGATCCCAAAAGACATCCCCAACTCCGAGACATTTGTTAGGGCCCACTGGGATATTCTCCTCTCTATTCTGGAAAGACATTGGTCAGAGCTCAGAGAAGTCAAAAGCCGGTATCCTAAGGGCCCGAGGACCACCCTTGAACGGGCGGAAAAGTTTTTCGAAAGAACACACCGCTACCTGGTTTCTTTGACCCAGTGCGACATCCCTCCCCCCGAACTCCAGTTCCTGCCCTTCAACAAACAGCTCGCTAGAAGCACCCTGATCTTCTCCACCGTCGTCTCATCCTTAGCAGGGGTCCTTTTCTATGTGACCTTAGCAGCCCACACCCGGGGCATCCTCTCCCAGGGGGAAACGGTGCTCCTCCTCCTCCCCACCTGCAGCCTCCTCTACCTACCCATCCCCCTCCATCGCAGAACCAGAATCAATATGGAGCACAGCTGCCGCTACCTGAGAGAGGGAGGAAAGGGCCACATAGTTATAGGAGATGTGAGAGAAGGTATGTTCATTTCCTTTTGCGCCCACGAGATGGCACACCACTTCCTGAGGGAGAGAGGCAGAGGAGGAGGCCTCTGGGAAGAGGGATGGGCCAGGTGGATCCAGTTGAGAGTCTCTGAAGCCCTTTCCCGGGAGTACAGCGTCGATGCTCTCACCCCATCCCTCACCCTCCTGTTGGGAGAACTGAAGGAGGCCCTGATGCTCGCCAGAGGAGGCAGGCCTATACCGGCATGGGTGAGAAAGGTGAAATCACCATTTCACACCGGCGCCTTTACGAGGTGGGTAAAAGGCGAACCAAGCCACTCCAGAGAACGGCTCTTTGTCCACGCTTTGGGAACCGCTGCCTTCGCTCTCCTAAATGAATTCAGGGGAGACGACATTTTTAAAGAGTTCATTGGAGACAAAAAACCCTATCCTCAACTGTAACGCCTGGTCCACTACCATGGCGGAGGGGGAGGGATTCGAACCCCCGGACCCCCTTCGGGGTCAAGTGATTTCAAGTCACCCGCCTTCGTCCACTCGGCCACCCCTCCGCAAAAAAATAATGGCCCTTGGCAAGGAGAAGAGTCAAGGGAAACTTGATATGAAGATAGAGCCTGGGTTATTCTCTCGAAGCACTTTAGGAGGCGACGTAAACAAGATGGACATCGTGATCTTCAGAGTAGCGGCCGTTTTTTACCTGGCTTCAGCATCGCTATACGTCTACTATCTCTTCCGTACCCGGGAGAGAGTATCTAAAAGGGCCTACCTTCTGCTCATGATCGCTTTTATGATCCACACACTGGCCTTAGTATCTAGGGCCTTCGTAGCTCGTCACCTGCCCGCCACCAACCTCTTCGAGTCCCTATCCCTCTTCTCCTGGATGGTGGCAGGAGGCTATCTGCTCTTGGAGTGGAGATACAAAATACCCATCCTGGGATCCTTTGTGGCACCGCTGAACTTCTTGGGAGTCCTGATAGCCACTCTGAATCCTCAGACCGTGCGTCCTCTGCCCCCTGCCCTCAAAAGTACCTGGCTTTACATCCACGCCACCACATCCTTTTTGGGGGAAGTGGCCTTCGCCCTAGCCTTCGTAGTGAGCAGCGTCTACCTCATTCAGGAACGTTACATCAGAAAGAAAAGACTGGGTGGTCTATTCCAAAAACTTCCCTCCTTGGGCCAGCTAGACGAGTTGAATTACAGGCTCCTCACCCTGGGATTCCCCTTCCTCACCCTGGGCATTATTACAGGAGCCATATGGGCCCAGTACGCCTGGGGGGCTTACTGGAGCTGGGACCCCAAAGAGACATGGTCTCTCATCACTTGGTTCATCTATGCTGCCATTCTCCATGGTAGGATGACCGTTGGCTGGAGAGGCAGGAGAGCAGCCATTCTCTCGGTTGTAGGCTTTGGGGCCGTTTTATTCACCTTCTTGGGGGTGAACCTATTGCTACCAGGACTCCACAGCTACTCTTCCATGTGAGGGAGAAATGGACATCCTCGTAGTAGGCCTCAACCACCGAACAAGTCCCATAGAACTGAGGGAAAAATTGGCCTTTTCCCAGGAGGAAACCCAGCAGGCCTACGAAAAATTTTTAGACCACAGGCTAGTCAGGGAAGTGATGGTTCTCTCCACCTGCAACCGGGTGGAAGTATATTCCTGGGCCAACACGGGAGGGGAAGAACGCATCCTGTCTACCCTTCAGGAGTTGAAGGGTGTGCAAAAAGAGGAGCTTCTCCCTGTCACTTACGTCTACCACGGCAGGGAGGCTGTCAAGCATATCTTCCGGGTGGCCTCCAGCCTGGATTCCATGGTCCTAGGCGAGCCTCAGATAGTAGGACAAGTTAAGGACGCTTTTGAGCAGGCCATGGCTTCTGAGGCTACGGGCGTCATCCTCAATCAGCTCATGAAAAAGGCTCTGTCCGTATCAAAAAGAATACGGACAGAGACGGGAATCGGCGAGAGTGCTGTGTCCGTGAGCTACGCTGCTGTGGAGCTAGCCAAAAAAATCTTCGGAGAGCTGGACAGAAAAAAGGCTTTGCTGGTGGGAGCTGGGGAGATGGCAGAACTGGCCGCCCAGCACCTCGTGAACCAAGGAGTAGCCCAGCTCGTAGTGGTGAACCGGACCTTCTCCAGGGCCCAGGAACTGGCAGAGAAACTCCACGGAGAAGCGGCTCCCATGGAGAACCTACCTCAAGAACTGGTGGACGCGGACATTGTGATCACCTCTACAGGAGCCCAGGAATACATCATCACTGGAGACATGGTTCAGAGAGTGATGAGGGAAAGAAAGATGAAACCTATGTTCTTCATAGACATAGCAGTACCCAGAGACGTGGACCCACAGGTGGAGAGGGTGGAAAACGTTTATGCCTACGACATAGATGACTTAGAGCAGGTAGTAGAGGAAAACCGAAAAAGACGGGAGAAGGAAGCCACCAAAGCCGAAAGGATTGTAGAAGAAGAAGTGGAAAACTTTCTCCACTGGCTCAGGAGCCAAGAAGTGGTACCCGTCATTGTTTCTTTGAGAAACTGGTGCGACGAGATCCGTAAAAGGGAATTGGAAAAGACTGTGAGCCGTATGAAGCTCAATGGAGAAGAAGCCAAGGCCCTGGAGGCTTTAACGTCGGCCATAGTCAACAAAATACTCCATCCTCCCCTCTCGTACATGAAAGAGGCTGCATCTAAAGGTGAAGGGGAAAAGGTGGCTAGACTGGTGAAAGGACTTTTTGCTCTGGAGGAAAAGGATGAACATAAGGATAGGGACCAGAGGCAGTAAACTAGCCCTTTGGCAGGCCAATCACGTGAGGGAGATGATAGAAGCCCTCTCTCCCGAGCACCACGTAGATCTGGTGGTGATAAAGACAAAAGGAGACAAGATCCTGGATGCTCCCCTGGCCAAAGTCGGTGGCAAGGGGCTCTTCGTGAAAGAGATAGAAGAGGCCCTTCTAGAAGGCAGGGTAGACATGGCTGTCCACTCCATGAAAGACGTGCCCACTGAGCTACCCCACGGGCTGGAAATAGGCGCCATTCCCAAAAGAGAGGAACCTTGGGACCTCCTGGTTGCCAAAGAAGAAGCCCACTTGAGTTCCCTTCCCCAAGGAGCAAAAGTTGGAACCTCCAGTTTGAGGCGCCAAGCCCAGCTCTTGGCCAAAAGGCCTGACCTGGAGATCAGACCCCTGAGAGGAAACCTGGACACCCGCTTTCGCAAGTTGAAAGAGACAGATTTGGACGCCATAGTAGTGGCCCTGGCAGGGGTGAAGAGGCTGGGCATCAACTCCCTACCCATGAGAGTGCTGTCCCCTCAGGAATGCCTCCCGGCCATTGGCCAAGGAGCCCTAGCCTTAGAAGTGAGGCAGGGAGAGATAAGGGAGATTCTAGAAGCCCTTCATCATCCCGAAACCGATGCCTGCGTAAAAGCCGAAAGGGCTTTTCTGGCCCATATAGGAGGATCCTGTCAGATCCCCGTAGCTGCCCTAGGAAAAGTGGAAGGGGAAGAGATCATCCTTCAAGGTTTAATTGCTTCTCCTGACGGGAGGGACATCTACAGTGGAGAGAAAAGGGGACCTATAACACAGGCCCAAAACTTGGGCTTGGAGTTGGCCCAGATTCTCCTGGAGCAGGGTGGAAGAAGAATCATAGAGGCCATTTTAGGATGCTAGTTTTTCTCCCCATTCTTCAGCTCCCACTTCCTCAGCATCCATCTTAGGGGTTTGCCAGCCGGTGTTCGGGGAATAAAGTCCACAAAGTGAATCTCGTCTGGCATCTGGTACGAAACCAGCTTTTGACGGCAGAAATCCATAAGGGAGCTCTTTAAATCCTCCGAAGGAGAGATCCTAGGGCGAAGAGACACAAAAGCCAGGATCTTTTCCCTCCCCCCCTCCTCCGTCTCTATAGCACCGGCATCTTCCACCAGAGGATGATCCTTTAAAACCTCTTCAATATCCATGGGACCTATCTTGTGTCCTTCCTTAAAGAGAAGATCTTCCTCCCGAGATATGTAGTAAAGGTAACCGTTCTTGTTCTTGATGATGATGTCGCCCAAAAAGGTGTAGCCGTCTATAATGGTCCGCCGCTGGGCCCTAAGGAGCCTCCCGTCCGCAGCATGAGGCCTCCAGTAGAGGGCTCCCGTGGGCCCCTTCACCAGCATCCTGCCCATCTCCCCAGGTCTACACTCCTCTCCTTTCTCGTTTACCACTTTGATTTCGAATCCAGGGATGGGAATGCCTATGGAACCCGGCTTGACTCTCATATTCACGGCATTAGATGTGACCAAGTGGAGCAGTTCTGTAGCCCCCAATCCCTCCATAAGGGGATGCCCCGTCCTCTCCGACCACTCCTGATAAACCCTCACCTCCAGAGAACTGCCTCCAGTTGTACAGAGCCTCAAGCTGGAAAGATCGTAGGCGTCAAATTCAGGAGACTCCATGATCTTCTGGTAGGTGTTGGTAAGACCCGTAAGCACTGTGATCCGGTGGCGAGCTATAGCGTCCAGGACTTCTTCGGGCACAAATCTGGGAACCAGGGAGACAGAAGCACCAGCCCAAAGTGGAACAAGGCAGAAAGTGCCGTAGCCAGCAGCAAAGGTGACAGGTGCCGAGCCTCCTATGACATCCCCTGTGGTGAGACGCCATACGTATTTGTTCACTAGATAACACTCGGTGAGGATACTCCTCACAAAGTGGACACATCCTTTGGGCCGCCCCGTGGTTCCCGAGGTATGGAGAATAACGCCCACGTCGTCTAGCTCCACGTTTTCCAGAAAATAGTCATCGCTTCCACGGTCCAGAATCTCCTCCAGAGACAAGCAGCACTCCTCTTCGACCACGTGGGAAGGGGCTCTCACCAATATGAGATGCTCCAGCGTATGAAGCTCGTTTTTGACCCTACGCACGTTCCCATAGAAAGAGTGACTCACCACCAGGCAACGGGCCTCCACATTGTTGAGGATGAAGACCATGTTGTCGGGGGACCAAAAAGGAGAGGCAGGCACGGGAATAGCCCCCAGTCTCATGATAGCTAAATTCACCATCAAAGCCTCAGGCGAGTTGAGAAGCATGAAGGCCACCCGAGTCCCCTTCTTGATCCCAAGCTCCGCTAGGGCATGGGCTATCCTTAGAGAGCCAAAGTACAGCTCCCTGTAAGTCACCTTTTTATCGAAGAAATAGGCCGCTACCTGGTCCCCCATTCCCCCTCCGACGTGGCGGTCCAGCAGGGAATAAGCCAGATTGGCATGGGGGGGAAGGACCATCTCATCAGGAAAGACAAAATGAGGCCACAACTCCCTAGAAGGTAGGTGATGTTCTTCTATAAGTCTCTCCATATCTGTCTCCTCTACCCAGAAGCTTTACAACAGAACCCACGAGTTGAAGCCTCTAATGATCTTTTCAAAGATAAAAATCAAGCACCAAATTTTTTTAATTTCAAAGCATGGGCTAACATGAGAGGCAGGGCCTCCATAGCCGGAAATTGACCCAAAGCACCCCGAGCGCAAGCCTTCTCAGAGAAGACCTGACCACTCTCCCACCTCACATAAGGCGAGTAGAGGAGGAATGGGTTGGGATGCCAGCTATGGCTTTTGAGCTTACTGGGAGTGGAATGATCCCCAGTGATCACCAACACCTGGGGATCAAGGGCCATTATTTTGGGAAGAAGCCTGTCAAACTCTTCTATCACCTTCACCTTGGCCCAGAAATTGCCATCCTCCCCGTAAGAATCCGTCTTCTTCACATGGAAATAAAAGAAGGTATAGTCCTTCCAATATCTTCTCAGCGTCTCCAATTCGTGTTCCAGCCTCATGCCATCCACGGGAAGAAGGTCCATACCCACCAGACGAGCCAACCCCCGATACATGGGATAGGTAGCTATAGCCGCAGCCCTGAGTTTGAAGAGCTCATACATAGACGGAATATGAGGCACCTCTGAGAACCCTCTGAGGAGGACAAAGTTAGCCCGTTCTTCCCCTTTGAGCACATCCCTCACCCGCCCCAAAAGCTCCTCCACCACAGCCACTGTCTTATCTCCCTGGGGACAGGTGGCCCTGAGGAGCAAGGGCTCAAAGCCCTCGTGTTGAGGATCAGTGTCCTCTAAACAACCAGCCAGCCCCTCACCCCTGAGGCGGAGGGCAAAGCGGTGCTCCATGCCGGGTGTGAAGAGGACCTCCACCCCCTGGATCTCACTCATAGCCTCTTGGAGCCGGGAGCAGAGCTCCCGATTCTTCTCTGTGGGGATCCTTCCTGCCCTGCGGTCTACCACTACCAAACGACCATCCCGCTCCTCCACAGTACAAAAGTTGCCCCGCACCGCCACATCTCCCTTCCTAAGTTCCACGTCCAGACCCAGGTTCTCCAAAACCCCCCTGCCAATCTCATACTTTAAGGGGTCATATCCAAAGAGAGCCAAATGGGATGGACCGGAGCCCGGAGTGATACCATAGGAGATGGGATGGGTTAGGCCCAAAACCGAACGAGCAGCCAGCTCATCCATATTGGGGGTCCAGGCCGCCTCTAACTCCGTCTTTCCAGCTTCTCCCGGAAGACCTCCCAAACCATCCAGCACTACGAGAAGAATTTTACTCTCCGTCTCCACTGCCAACTCTTTCAAAAAAGTCCCCCTGTCCATGTTGCCACCTCCTGCTTTTAACTATCTTTACCGGCCCCCTTTCCTGTCAAGAACCAACAGATCAAAGAAGACCTCCACTCCTCGGCGAACTCAAAGCTAAGAGGGCCCCACACCCCAAGGCAGCATCGCCTAAAGAGGGCACCCGGTTGTCAATCCCCACTAAGCTGTGAGAGATTGATACCATGAACAAGGAGCTAGAAAGATTGAGGGCCCGCATAGCCACCAGTCCTCTGGTAAAGCTACTGGAGATCAGACTGATGGAGCTCAGAGAGGGTTACGCCCAGCTAGCCCTAGAAGTGAAAGAGAAACACCTAAACAGCCTGGGCACCCTCCACGGCGGCGTTATGGCCACCCTCAACGACGTGGCCTGTGGCGTGGCCATTAACACCGTCCTCATCCCTCGGGCCACTATCCTGAGCCTGGACCTTAGAGTGGAATTTATAGACACCCTATCACAAGGCACCGTTTTTTGCGAGGGCTTTCTTACCCAAAAGAAACAATGGGTGGCCTTTGCCCACTCCCGACTCACAGACGAGAAAGGCAGACTCCTCTCCACCGCTTCTGCCACAGGCTTCATCAAGACCCTGAAAGGGGAGAGACCATGAAAGAAGATCTTCCCCTCAGAGAATTCCATTCTTGGGCCTTCTCCTTCGCTCCCACAGCCATAGTGGCCACCGCCGTCCAGCTGGATCTCTTCTCCCACCTGAAAGATCCCACATCAGTAGAATCCCTAGCCCAAAAGCTGAGCCTCTCCACCAAAGGCACCCATCGCCTTCTTGAGGCTCTAGATAGCCTGGGCATCCTGGAAAAGAAAGGCGAGAAGTTTCTTCTAGATCCTTCCGTAGCCCACCTTTTCGATCCATCCTCACTCTTTTACATAGGAAGCTTCCTCCTCCACGCCTGGAAACTCCAGGAGAGATGGCGAGACCTCCCACAAGTGGTGGCTTCAGGCACTCCTGTACCCAGAGAAAAAGATCCACAATTTCCCATCACACTGGCCAGGGGTCTTTTCCCCGTCCACTGGTTCCAAGCCACGGAGCTAGGAAAGAATCTGAAACTCAACCCAGGCACAGTGCTGGACGTGGCAGGAGGCTCGGGAGTTTGGAGCGCAGGCATTCTCCACCATCATCCTCACCTTAAAGGAACTGTTCTGGACTTGCCCCAGGTGGTGGAGGAAGCAGCCAAGCCCATTTTAGACAAGATAGGTCTCCTGGAGCGATACTCCTTTCTCCCGGGAGATATGTTCCGAATGGAATGGGGCCACGGCTATACAGCCATTATACTGGGTCACATCTGCCACGCCTTAGGAGAAGAGGAAATTTTCACCCTTCTGGAAAAAGCAAAAACCGCCCTAGCTCCCGGGGGCAACCTCATCATTATAGACTTCATCAGAGACTCCAAAGACCCTTTCCCCGCCATCTTCTCCATCAACATGCTGGTAGCCACCCACCAAGGAGACGTTTACGCTTTGGAAGACTACGAGAAGTGGCTAGCAGCGAAGGAATTCAGAGTAAAGGGCTCCATCCCCCTCGCCGGTCCTTGGAGGAGTGCTGCTATTCTGGCCACCCCAACTTAGTCTTGCAAGAAGAGCAAAACCAGGTAGGGGCGCCATCTATTTGGTACACTGAAGTGCACAGCCTCATGACACAAGCCCAATCACAGTGAAGCAGACCCATGGCATGGCCCGCCTCGTGGAGGGCTACCTTGACCACCCTCTCCATCAACAGTCCCTTTTCAGGAGACCAACCGTGATGGGCGTAAAGGAGACGATAAAGGGAAACCACCCCTACTCCTTTCCCCACCGCTGCCTGTCCAAAGACATAGAGCCGCCCCGGTGTGCAAAGATCGGCCTCCGTCAGGCCCAGAGTCACCTCCTCACCATTTGAAGGGAGGATCTCCAAAAGACTACGGGCCAAATATTGGCCTCCAGCAGCTTGACACTCTACTAAAGAGACACAGGAGCCAACCTCCACCCTTAAAGGCACCCGGGAGGATAGTTCCCGGATCAATCCCTGTACAAAATCCTTATCCACAGCCCCTACGGGCACCAAAGTGAGACTACGCCACAACCTCCAACTCTCCCTCGGGCGACAAATAGTAAAGGGGTCCTCCGTAGCCAGGCCCCACCTGGGGAGCCTTTTCCCCCACCAAAGCCGAAGCGCTTCCGAGGAGTGCAGGAACAGACTCATCCAAGGCCCAAATGCCCTCCCTATCCAAGAACAAGAGCCCCTCCAAAAGGGTAATAGCCGAGCCGAAGAGCCTCCCATCTTCCCTCACTACAGCCCTACCCTGCTTTGCCACTTTCACCCCCATCCAGACCGTCTCCTCCGGCCCACCAGCAGAAAGGGGCGTTCCATCGGACACAGGCAATAGTCCCTCTCCCTTTCTGAGCTTAACAATGAACTGCTGAACCAAAGGATGGAGATGGCCCTTCTCAGGAATGAACTCCACAACAACCCTGGTATCCAAAAGGCACGTAAGAGCCGCACCAGGAGCCCGATGGTGGAAGGAACCCATGGCGTTAAAGAGATGAGTAGCCAACCTGGCCCCCAGGGCAATGGCCCTCATAGCCTCTTCCTCTCCCGCCTGGGTATGGCCTATAGCCACTACCACCCCTCTCTCCACCAGAGCGGGAATGATCCTTTCCGCCTCGGGCCTCTCGGGAGCTATCGTTACCACCCTCACCAACCCGGGATACCTGTCTAAAAGAGCCAAAAAACCTTCCACACTCCAACCAGCAAGTCCCCGGGCGTTCATGCCCCCCACTTTCTCAGGATTTATGAAAGGCCCTTCCAAATAGACCCCCAAAAGCTTGGCCTCACCAGGTCTACTTTCGCCTTTTACCTCCTCCAGACAGGACAAACACTCCTCCAAAGCCTCAGGCCCCATGAGGGGAAGAGCAGCCAGAAGGGCTGAAGTGCCATGGAGGTACTGGGCTCTCAAAGCTCCCCTCACCTCCCGGAGAGAATAAGAGGCTAAAGAGAAGCCTCCACCACCATGTACGTGAAAATCCCACACCCCGGGGAAGAGAAAACCTCCTCTTCTCCCCCCTTCCCTTGAATTCTCCTCCTTCTTCAAAAGACCGTCCCAGGAGAGGAAAGGGAAAAACCTAGCTCCTCCGGCATCCAAAACCCTCACACCTTTGAAACTTACCACACTCATAATTTCCCTTTATCCTGACCATGAGCCATTGACAATTGTTCCTTTCGGCACAATTCATTTTCACGGGGGTGGATCATGGAAGATAGAATGGCCAAAGAAAACCTGGTCCTCCTCGAACAGGTCTTCTCCGACTATAAACCGGCCCGCTTCAAGTTCAAGCTCTGGAACGGGGAAGAATGGGCCCCCCCAGGACTAGAAGAGGAGAGGGCCACAGTGGTTATCAACAACCCTGGAATAATGGCCTACATCCTGGCCTTTCCCACAGACCTAAGACTAGGGGAGGCTTACATTTACGGGGACATATACATCGAAGGGGATATCTACGCTGTCTTTCCCGTGGAAGCCTACCTAAGGCAGACCTACCATCGGCTTGCGCTCAATCCTTTTTTCTGGAAGCGGGTCCTCACCCTCAAGAAAGTGGTATGCGACTTTGAAAGGCTCCAAGGCCGAGGCAAGGCCTGTCTCATGGGCAAACTCCATACCATAGAACGGGATCGTCAAGCCATCTCCTACCACTACGACCTGCCACCCGAATTCTACGCCCTCTACCTAGACCCCATGATGAACTACTCCTGTGCCTATTTCCGGGACCCTGGGGAAAACTTGGCCACCGCCCAAAAGAATAAATTAGAGCTCATCTGCCGGAAACTCCGGTTAAAACCGGGAGAACGGGTCCTAGACATCGGATGCGGCTGGGGAGGCTTCGTCATCTACGCCGCCAAGAAGTACCAAGTGCAAGTGGTGGGCATCACCCTCAGCGAAAAGCAAGCCAGATACGCACAGGAGTGGATAAAGAGGGAAGGGCTCCAGAAACTGGCCGAGGTCCGCCTCCAAGATTACAGGGAAATCCAGGAGAAAGAGAGCTTCGACAAGCTGGTAAGCATCGGCATGTTCGAACACGTGGGTGGCCCAATGCTCAAAACCTACTTCCGCCAAGCCTGGGAGCTCTTGAAACCCGGTGGGCTCTTCCTTAACCACGGCATAGCTGCCGACTGGGGACCCTTCAGGATACGAAGGTGGTCCTTCACCGAGCAGTACGTTTTTCCCGACGGCCAACTCCTTCCCGTCAGCAAAACCCTCACCGTGGCTGAAAAGGTGGGCTTCGAAGTCAGGGACGTGGAATCCCTCAGAGAACACTACGCCCTGACCCTTCGCCACTGGGTAAAAAACCTAGAAGAACACCGGGAAGAGGCCCTAAAACTGGTAGACGAAGTGACCTACCGGGTGTGGCGTCTTTACATGGCGGGTTCCTCCTACGGATTTGCCACAAACCGCCACAGCGTTTTCCAAGCTCTGTTGGTCAAAAACCGCGACAAAGGAAGGAACGCCCTGCCTCTAACTAGAGAAGACATCTACGGGGGTTGGAAGGTCCTCGAGCCTTAGTCCCACCAAGCTCCAAGAGAAGAGAGAAGTCTAATTCCTACTGGCCTCTTGAAAGATCAGAGCCTCAGGAGAAGGGCCAGACCCCAAAAACTCCTCCAGGGCCTCCAGGGAGGAGAATATTCTGGCGGAGGTGATTCTCACCACCCAGTTCTCCAACATGGGAGTGACCGTCCACACGGGTATACCCTCCCTATAAGCCTCCCACATCTCCACGGCTGTGCCCATGGAGGCCGAGGGCAGATAGGCCACTATGAGAGAAGACTTCTTAACCAGGTCTATGTGGTACATGAAGGTATCCCGGGCCTCTTCATCGGTGTACTCCACGCTCTCAGGGTGATTCTCCACGGGGCAGTAGATCTCCCAGCCGGGAAAGGCCCTGGCCAGAATCTCCTTGAGCCGGGAGCGATAGTCCTGGCTCCAGACATCCTTTCCCTTACACGATCCCTGAATAATCCCGGCTATGAAGATTCGCCTCTCCACGGGAAAAATCCATAACCCCAGGCCCCCTCCCTGTCAATTCCCACTTCTCGCCAGCATTGGGATACTTTATAATTCAGGAACTCCCCAAACCTCTTAACCCATCCCAAATAAGTTTTCTCCGTCCGATAATACCTGTGCTTGAGGCGAAGGAGCTTTGAGGCCTCCTCTATCAGCCAATCCCATGCCTCTGGAAAAGAAGCTTGCACATCATCTGCTTTCTCCTTGCTGGAGAGAAAGTACTGGTAAAGCTTTATGGCATAGTCGGCCTGCCTAATCTGCCACTTCTCGCAATGAGCGTGATTTGCTTCAAAAACTTCTCTTCTTGAGAACCAT
>Ga0190315_1000781_pt1 | contig 14409 bp, 12 predicted proteins | sample 48701101_MG_FD_161673 | JGI IMG/M metagenome (GOLD analysis project Ga0190315, IMG submission 161673) | Hydrothermal vent sediment bacterial communities from Southern Trench, Guaymas Basin, Mexico - 4870-11-0-1_MG | ecosystem: Environmental > Aquatic > Marine > Hydrothermal vents > Sediment ...
CCTTCCCGCGCCTCCAGGGGTACCGTTACGAGTTCCCAAACGAAACGCTGGCTGCTAATTTCACTGACGAATCAAGGCTTGTGCTTTCCACCCTGGATGTCCCTACAAAAACCGAAAACGCGCCCATTGTCGGCAAATCCACCATCCTTACTTTAGATGATTTGAAGAACCGCCGTATACAGGAAGTAGCCTTCCTCTTGGCCAAGCTGACATTAGAGAAATATTTCCGCGATGACGATGAGAATACCAAGCCCTGGCTCTTTCCTCAAATCCTGGCCATCACGAAACGTTGGTTGGACGAATGTGTTATCTTAAAAGACAACGTGTTCCCACAACTGCTCCTCTTGATTGAATTTGCCCACAATGCCTCCGACCGCATCTATAGGGCCATCGTTGCCGCCGAGTCAGGAAATAAGATCCTTAAACCCATTCTTTATCCGTACGACCCCACAGGCTCTACGCGATACGTGGACTTCGACACCACTCGCCCGACCTATAAGACACACCCGGACAAATGCCACATCTCTCACGTTGTTGCGGACACCAATTCATGGGAGCAAAAAATGGCCCAGGCCTTAGAGGATATAAAAGAGGTGTCTGCTTACGCCAAGAACCACAATCTAGGGTTCAGCATTCCATACACCATCAATGGTCAGGAAAGAAACTACATCCCTGATTTTCTGGTGCGCATAGATAACGGGCGAGGGAAAGGTGACTTGCTAAACCTGATTATCGAAGTAACCGGTGAAAAGAAGAAGGATAAGGAGGCAAAAGTCGCCACAGCACGTCTTCTCTGGGTGCCGGCAGTGAACAACCATGGTGGCTTTGGGCGATGGGCCTTCATGGAGATAAGAGATCCATGGAATGCCAAGAATGAGATTCGAAGTATGCTTTCCGACAAGGTATAATCGATACGCAAGAAGGGCACATGATGTAAATAGGGAGGTTTTCAATGCAGAACACAGTGATAAAACTGACTGAAATTAAGAAAAAGCTAACCCGGCTCCCCGTCGATAAACTGGATGAGGTGGAAGATTTTTTAGGTTTTCTTCTATCCCGGCATAAAAAAAGGGGAGGAGCTGTTGTTCAAATGAAGGGAATCTGGGCGGGAAAAGGTTTTGAAAGAATAGATATTCAAAAAGAGATCAAGAGAGCGAGGAAAGATCTGTCGAAATCTATCTTGAAAAGGGGTGCCTAAGATATGGAATATCTGGCAGACACGGTTACAATAATTCGACATTTTTCTGGAGCAGGCCGCATCGGTCGTCAGGCAAAGAGTATTCTGGAAGGTGTTGAAAAGGGCGAGCATCACATGTTTCTTTCAACCGTCTCTTTAGTCGAAATCCTCTATTTATCCGAGAAAAAGCGTATCACAATCAAGAGTAATAAGCGGCAAAGGTATGGATGTGCTCGGCCCTCGTCCATCAGCTTTCTTCCACCTTATCCCTCATTGCGCTTCCATCGCGGTTGAGTATTCAATGGTCTCAAATTCTATTTTGCGGGTTTGCGTAATACGCTGAGAGGCCTCAAGGATCTCCAAAGAGACCAAGTTGCCTTCCTGGTCGTAGTCCAGAATTACCCCAGGTTTTTCTTCGTCGCTTTCAGTGACCTGAACATCTTCCATGAAAATTACACTTAGCGTATCGGTTCTTGGATCATAGGATACTTTCATTGTTCCTTCCTCCAATACTTTTCTATTTTGCTTGTCCTGTATGCTGTCACAATTTCCGGCGGCCGCCTGTCTATGTCCACAAATACCCGGACAAGAAACAATCTTTCAGGAACATCCATAGGGACACGGGATTGAAAGACCACATGAGGCGGATTTTTGGCTGAACGGCGACAACTCGGCCCGATCAGACGACTTTGTCCATGCCTGCTTTCGCTCGTGTCATAGGTCCTTTCCTGGTTTGTCCGGTTTCGCCGGACCCTGTGCATGCGCCGGACCTGTTCATCGTCTGACGTGAACAGCGTGATCCCGCGGTTGAACACCATGATCTCGACCGTATCGTCGGTCAGGACCAGCTTCATTCAAGTGATCGTACTCCACCGGATCACCGGCGTTTCTCACCTCAGCAGGAATCTTGGACCCACTCCACATTACATTAATAGTTGCATCTCGCCTGCCACGTTCTAATCAGCCTCTCCAGGCATTGGATTGTTCGATCAAGACTATCAGAGCGTTGGCGTGCCACCTCGGGACGCCAATGCTTAGAAACAAATTCGATTAATCGGGAGGAATAGGCAGGTCCAATTGCTCTTCCACTGCCTGGTCTTGGCACCATATCTTCGCGGATTTCCCGATAACGAGATTGGCGAGCGAGATTCACCATTTTGTTTTTGGGATCATCAAGGTCTTCAGGCATCTCTGGAATCTTTGTGTGTGACACCTTAAGAAAACCAGCAATGCGCTCATAATCTGATAGTAACCACGCTTCTACTGAACGTACTGCAATGCGAAAACACATATATAATCCTGGTGTTGGGAGCCATTCCTTTCGCAAGAGTGGCGCACAATCAAAGTCCTGATCCAGATCCACAAGAACGATCCAGGGAGAAAAACGAGCAGCATTGTTGTAGCCTCTGATGCTTCTATGAAGCTGAGGCTTGCCGTTCTTACCATAAACAGACCCTGGCCTCACATTCATGTCACTAAAGAGCCTGCGAATTACCGCCTCGTCGACAATCCCTTCAACCGCTGCCAAGACAACAACAGCCCCTGACATTTTAAAAATCTCCAAAGAGTGTAAGTTGCTCTGGTTTTTCTGGACGAGTTTTAGGGATAACGGCCTCAGCGAGAGATACTCCTCCCTCTAAAAGCGCAGGAATTTCCTCAAAGGCGTCTGATGCTCTTATATCTGTTCCTTCAGATGTAGGTCGCAATAGCAGGACCTCATCCAAGCCTATTCCTTCATCTCGCAATAAATCTGAAGAGTGAGTGCTTACAATAAGCTGTCTCTTACTTTGGCGCTGGATGCGAGCAAACATTTGGGGCAGAAAGCGAACAATTTCAGGATGCAAAGAAAGTTCGGGCTCTTCAAGAAGCAATGGTCCTGTCCCAGTCAGTATAGCCCACAGGAGACCCATTAACCGTAATGTCCCATCGGAAAACTCTTTTTCGGTTTGCCATGCTCCTTTGGGCCGCCAGTGCTCATATTTACCACGCAGGTGTGGAGTGCCTCTTTCATCACGCCAGAGCCCTATCTCGCCTAATTGTGGTACAGCCACGCGAAGAGCCTCCTGGATATTTCTCAAGCGTACGTTCCGCGTCCTCTCTTGGGCCTTCGCAATCTGTTCCAGAAAATCGCCTCCGAAAGGATCTCTGGTTCGGCCTATAGAACGATCCGGTTCACGAACGAGCTGTGGAACTATATGGAGGTATTGCACCGACTGAAAAACCTCTACAAGTTCCCGAAAAGGACGGTTCACGTTAACTTGCTCCAAATATGTTTGGGTTAATCGCTCGGAGTCTTGTCGATCATCTTCATCAGGACGCTCAAGGACTATCTTGCCATTACAAATTACCTTTTCTTTACGGACGAGTGGGCGGCGCTGCTTATCCTGGTGAAAACGCAATTCGTATTCCCAGCAAGGTCTATCCTTCCCGGTCTCCACTACGATAGATATAGCAATATCAGGATTACGTCGTGCAGCGAGACAACGAATGGCGCTCACTCCTCCTCGTTTATTGACCGCTTCTTGAAACCCACCACCTGGAGAGGCAAGGTCTCGCAAAAATCGAAACACATCAAGAAAATTGGACTTCCCGGATGCGTTTGGGCCAACGAGAAAAACCCGTCTCTGAAGCGGAATTTTGACGTGGGCAAAATTTTTCCAATTCTCCAGCAAAATCTTGATAAACCTTGCCACGATTTTTTTCTTTTTACTCATAATGTATCTCCTGCGACTACTCTGTGTTTCTCCCATAGTTGGTCCAGGCTTGGCAGAAGGGCGGTGTCACAACGCTCAGAATGTTGGATGTTTTTGAGTTGTGAAATCGGACTATTTCCATGTCGTTATCTCCAGAGTGATAAATTCTGCTCTCTTGTCAGCGCGATGTTGCGTCGAAGCAGAAGCCCGTCAGGACCTGAAGCATTCAGCGGCCTTCACTTTATTGCCTGCGCCAAGCTGGTTTAAAAACCACTGCTGCCTCTCGTTTACAGGGACAGTCGGCTCGGGGGCAACCTTGATTTCAGGATGTGGGTAAAAGATCACTCGAAAGGCTGAACCCGGTTCCTGCCGGTCGGGAGCTGGATATCCACCGTTTTGACATGATTCCATCACGCGCCTGTATCCACTGCTCCATTCCTTCATGAGCCCCAGCTCACGGAAGACACGGGCAATGACCCGGTCACGAATCTTGCTTACGCCGCTCCGAAAGTCGAGCGTGCCGCCGGCTGTATTGGCAAAAACGACCAGCGTCTTGAGTGTCGGCTTCAGAGAAGAAAAATCGCGTTTGAACTCAGGCGTTTTCCCCTCAGACTGAGAAAGCAATTTCGTTAACAACATGGACATTCAACCTTTCGAACAGCCTCGATGGCTTCCGTCGGCACGTCCGGGTTGATGCGAAAGAGGACATCCCTTAATCGCTCGACTAAAACTAAGCCTGATATAAATCTTGTCTCCGCGTCCCAGCGGAGGAAATCCTTTTTCTCCACATTTTCCCCAAACAGAGAATGGACGTGGGTTCGATTCCTTCTGCCATATCAAACGCGGTGATATCATAACCCAAGTCTCCAGCCCAGGATTATCCCTCTGGTGGAAACGGGTCATTGCCATGGCTGTCTTTCCGCTGGATTTTGCCGTCCTTGCCATGGACGAAGAACTCCGTTCCCTGGTTTCGGCTGATCTCCTGCCCAGCATCGATGGCCTCTTGCTTTGTGTCAAAATGGCCGCTGGCTCGATTTGAGCCGCCTTTCTTCACATCCCAGCCACCGTCGGCATTGGGAACCACATGATGAGATCCGCTTTTCTTCGGCATTTCATACCTCCATATTCTTGTTCTGAGTACAGATCAAAAGCTGCTCCGCAAGTATCAGGACATCCACCGGCCAGAAGCACTCCGAGCGTGGATGGCGTACATGCGCCTGTCCGGCCACATGGCGGCAGTTCAGCAAGCACTCGGCATTGAGCGGGAATCGCGTCCCGACCGCACACAGCGCCAAGAAGCGCTCCACAGATGGCCGCGTTGGTGTCGGTGTCTCCGCCTCGCATGACGGTGTCCACCACGGCTTCCTCCAGGTTCGAGGCATGGAGGATCTGCCACAAGGCGTTCCGGAAAGCGATCAAGACCCAGCCCTGCTGGTGGACGTAATCTGTGGGCGGTGCTTCTGCAGCACCGGTGATTGCCTCCATGAGTGAGTCGTCCGCGCTCATCTCGTTGGCCCAGAGCGCGATCTGTTCGAAAAGGTCATGGGCTCCAATTCCAGTCCGAATGGCATGGGCAATCGCCATCGCGAACAGTGCGTTGGCCTGCCGGCAGACCGGATGGGGATGAGTCAGCGAGGCATCCTGTTTCGCCCACTCAGCAACCTGTTGAAGATCATGGTTCGCTCCGAAAATACCCAAGGGACTGATCCGCATCATGGCACCATTGGCCTGGCTGTCAGGGTTGGGTCGACCGCGAAGCCCACTTGAGACAGTCATGCCGCAGTCAAAAGGGCCGGAATCAAGCCAGTAGACGTAAGCTTTCCGGGCTTTCTCCTGGTCGTATTTCCCCTGGTCCACCAGCATGCGGGCCAGCAGCAACGCCATCTCGGAATCATCTGTCGGCTGGCCAGCGATAGTGTTCCAGGTCCCACCATCAACCAGTTCCCGGACACCATTCGGGTACTCCTGTCGGATCTGCTCCGGTGTCTGAAATTCCACTAAGCTGCCGAGTGCATCCCAGGCAAGCTGACCGAGCAGGCAGCCTTGGGCTAACCGAATCTGATCTGACGAGTTATTCACGATAGCCTTCCTCAAGTTCCTTTTCCAGTTCCATTGCCGGAGGCTGAAGGGAAATCAGCCATTCAGCCAAATTCGCAGATTCATGGCTGCCATTCCGGCTCAGGCTGAACAGAAGGTCTTCCTGGCGTGGCTGCCCAAATACCATCCTGTAGAGAGCCAATCCCCGTTTAAGTCGCTTGAGTTTTCCCACTTCCTTGCTGTATGGAAGCAGGGGTATGCGGCGCTCTACCCGCGCAGAGCCTTCTTCGAAAATCCAATACGGGATGAGATCCGAGTGTCCATTGGATTTACTTTGCGACGCAATCTGAAAAAGGGTCTGCCACGGGTCACCTCCTTGGTGAGCTCCAGAAAGGGCCGCCAGACCATATCGTTCAGCAATATTCTTTCTGACCGCATGCCCTTTGTATCGATGGACCCGGCCTTCGCGTTGCTCAAGGTCGACAGGATTCGATGGCAGATTCCAATGTACCACGGCATGGCACCACGTGTGAAAATCCAGTCCTTCCTGGCCGATTGAAGTCGAAGCCAGGACGAAAGGACGAAACGGTGAATTGAAGGCGTCCCGAACAGAATCGGCACGGACGAGAGCCTGATTGTTGTCATCCCGAATATCCCCAAATCGGAGAGCGAAGCGACAACGGGTATTGAAATCATCGATGACAAACCCATCCTCCGATGCTTTGATTTCGTCTATCCGAACTTGAGCAGTCCGCAGAGACAGTACCGATTGAATACGCTCGGCGATCCCGGCAACCTGTTTCAATGGTGAGTGTTCCTGGAGCCCCAACGATTCCTTGAGGACATGCACGTATTCATCAAGGACGGCTTGAAGGTTGCCATCGACGCCGTACTGAAGCGTCAACCGCCAATAGGTATCCTCCCTGGAGCCGCGTAGCATGGCGATCGTCTCAGGCATATTGAAAAGAGAGCGAAAACCGGATGCAATCCTGGCAGATGCGGACAGAAGATCCGGATCATGCGGTTCCAAGTCATCCACGATACGATGCAACGCCCTCAATGCGCAAACGCCGGGACCCGCGAGCGCAAGATCACAGAGCACGTCGACGAGGTCGTCCGGTCTTGGACCAAGAGGCATTTCTCCCTCCGCCATTCTGACCAATAGATCGATATGATCCTTGAAGCGTGTGCCTGTTTCATGGTCCGCTGCCGCCGCTCGCCATCCAGATTCACTCCTGCACCACTCAAGTAAACCATTATTGGAATCAAGGAGTATGGGCGCCGCCCAGTACCATCTTTCGTCGGCGCGTGAGCCTTCACCGGCGTCCGGTAGACTTTCGAGAAGGTCACGGCAAATCGCCTTGACCTCATTCTTCATCTCTTGCGCGGGCAATGGTCCGCCTCCACGACTTAACGAGATCATGAGGGGATCAATAACGGTGGCAAGAGTTGGCGATGGCAGCAGCCAGGCGATAACCGGCATGCCGGTCAGGCGATTGTCATTCGAAGCTACTGCAAATCTCAGGAGTGGCTTTACCTTATCATAGAGGTTGCTGTGCGAAACCGAAGTGCCGGTGAGCATTCTCCGTTCGGCTTTGTAGGAGCAGATTGAAGCAATCGCATCCGGGACGAGACTCCAGGAGGAAAACACCAAAGCCTTGGTCAAGCCGTCTTTGCCCTTAAAAACGCCGCCTGGCTCGGTATAAGGCATGGACGGCGGCATCCACAACAATTGCCACATGCCCTTATCAATCGTGTCTTCAAAAAGGACTCGCATCCTTGGGTTGGCCGGGTCGAGCGGGCTGTAACTTTCGAACTTCTCTTTTGTCAACAATTGTCCATTCGCCGAAGACAGAACGTCTCGAAGCTCATCCGAAGGGAACTCCAACTGCGCGTCCAGCTTATTCCTCAATTCATAATGCTTAAGGAAATTGATCAGGTATGGCGCGGACTTCCAGTATTCAATGGGCTCCCCCGCTTTTACGCAGATGGCGACTTTATCGACCATCTCCGCGCGGTAAAGGTCTGTCGGCTTGATAGGAGTCACTCGTTCGATTTCGGTCAGCATTGAGTTGTGATCCTGAGTGGTCATGACCCGCTCTGTTCGGCACATTACCTTGAGAAGGGCTTTCTCAAGCTCTTCCTTTTTTCCCGGGGGACCCTGCGGGTCTGAAGCACAAGCCTGGAGGGTAGTGCGGTGTTCAGCCAGAAGTTTCTTGACCTCATCAACTTTGGCTGGATCATTAAACAGGAAATCCAGAGTTCTCATGAAATCAGGATAGTGATCATCTTCGTCCGATTCCTGGTCGAGCGTGAACATTTTGTAAGGGGTCGCGGACAACAGGAGTACCCGAACGTCAGGATATTCGAAGAGTGCGGTCGCCAGCATCGAGGCATCGTCGTTGCCATCCAGCAGATACTTGAACCGCTGGAACTCATCGAGAATGATCAGGTCCGGTTCCAATGCAGAAATGCACACCGAGGCCAGTTTGCTTCTGAGTCTACCAATCAGGCTGTAGCGTAGTTCATTGAAGTCGCTATCAATGTTTTTCCTATAGCGTCTGAAATACCAACAACATTCTTTAAGGTCAGTATAGAGGTCTTGGTCTTGTCGTACTTTTTTCCGGAATTCGACTGCCAAGTCCCTGTCCAACCCCCACGTATCGGATTCTCCTACTTTATATCTCCAACTGTCCTTTCCGGCGGTCGCTTGCAGCATATTGAGCAACCCATTCTGATACCTTTTTCTCAGAGTGCCATGTGCCCAGGGGAGATCCAATAGCATTCGATAGATAATAGCCCTTTCATCCATATGGCCGCCTCGGCTGCGAGTATGATCAAAAGCGGTCCCCGGAGTAAGGCTGATAAAGTTCACCTTGTTTTTCTGAAGTGACCGAACCTGCCTGGGAAGGTAAGTAAGCCGCGTGGCGATCGAGAAAGCATCTGCGTCACTTACATTGAGCCGATTGATATTCTGAGTTGCGATTGCGGCATTGGAACAGATGTAGATTACATCGATCCGGTCCACCTGGTCCTGCAGGTGTTCCAGGGTCTTGGCAATGATTCCCCTGGCAACAAGCGTTTTCCCAAGTCCTACTTCATCGGCAACCAGGAAGCGGGAGGTCGAATCATCGCCATAGAGCCTCCGGAACACATACTCCACGGTCCTTCTCTGGAAATCTTTAAGCCCTGCCATGGCATGCCTTGATGAAAAGCGGTTGCTATGCATCATGCCCTCCGATGGCAGATTCAAAGACTGACCAGAGATTCAAAAAGTTCTCGGGGATAATGGCATTCTTGCTCCCCTGCGATAGCTCACGCACCAGTCTCGAGATTTCGGCAAGCCGCTCAGGGTGTCGGCTGTAAGTACGGGTCATCTCTTCAAGCAGTGGAATATCCTCTCCAGCGGCCAATCGGGACAACCACCTGGCCACCCCGGAACCGGTGCCGGAATCAAAAGGCCCGGCCGCCGAACCATCACCCAGCAAGAGCAACAGGTATCGAATGAATCCATCCTTGTTGCTGATTACGGTTTGCAAGATGGCAGAGTTACGTTCATCAGGGATTCCTGCCACCGGAAGGTTCAGTACAAACCGGGCAGAAACCTCTGGATAGCTGGTCTTGAGCTCAAAGGCTATAAGTCCCGTCACGGATGAAGCTGAAAATTCACCAAGTTTGACCCCGTCAGCAACGCCCTCCGAGATGTTCACCGCAAAATCACGTGTAACGGTTATAGGCCAGGCAGTCGCGCTGACAATTCCATCAAGGGATGGTATCTGCCCTATTAGCGTTAAGGCCCACAAATTCTCCTTCAACGCGTTCCCGCATTTTATGGAGAGTTCCGCTTCGGACATAACGGATCGAGCCTTCTCGATAAGTTCTTCAGCCTGCTGCCTTTCCGTATCGATTTCAGCTTCCTTGGTGGCATCGAAAGTGACGAGATATTCTCCCATCCCATCGTCACCCAATAGTTCATCAATGCCGCCAACTTTACTCCTTCTGCCGGATAGAGAAACAAGTATCTCGCAGTTTTTTTCGGACATAAGAGCGGCATTGGTAGCGTTTGCCGATCCCATGACAATCTCGGTGTTCCAGCCTTTTTCAAACAGATATGCCTTTGCATGGAGACCGGTTGCCAGAGGTTGATCAGTAGAGTTGTCTTCCTCGCCATCCTCGGTTTCCGCGGCCTCGTCCAAATGGAGGCACTGTGAAAAAAGCTCAATAGTGTCTTTCTTCAGACCGGATAGAGACTCCGGCCTTGAAATAAGCGCATCAGCAGCCTTGGTTTGCTTTATCAAGGCTTGAAGGGCTTCGTCGGAGCAGAATGGCGAGATTACAGCCATACGATTCGCAACCGGCGGTTCCCACTCAAATTTTTTAGTTCCTGGAAGATAAAAGGCGAGTTCGTCAAACCCTTCGGGAAGTTCCCACTGGACTCGATGTATTTCGTCTGAAAATCTATTTACCTGGTCAAGTCTTTCCCTTTCTGTCTCTCCGGTAGTCAGACCAGAAAGTGACTTGAAGAAATACGCAAGAGGTTTGTTCAGCTTTGCCTTGCGCCCTCCAATCGTGCCTTCGAGCTGAAGCGAAAGGTCCCACGATTTGTCTGTGGTCATGTTCCTGGTCAGAATGACCAGTCGATATATCAAGCTATGTCCATCCGGAGTAACAAAACGAATTGCCCAGACTTTCGGATGGAAGACACCACCGCAAGGAGCCTTTACCTCGACAACCATCTCCTCCAGAAAGCCAAACAACGGGTTCGGCTTGGCGATCTGGGGTACTTGAATCCGGCCTTTTTGTACGTACACGGTAATCCGCTTTGAATATCTGCGAATGGCCTCAAGAACAGACAGGGGATCGGGATCTGCCTGACCATCCGCAGCCATCAAAGCCAAGTAGACAGGTGCTTCAAGCAGCAACGCCGGGTCCATTGAAAAAGTGGTTGCAATGGCCTCATCGAAGACCATTCCCGGCGGAGGGGTCAAAGCAGAGGTATAAAGACTTCGGGAGTTTGGATTCAGCATTTTTCCTCCCGATTTATACCTTGATGAAGGTCATTCAAAAGCACTTTTACATTCGGCCAACGGTAAACCAGCTTCCCGACGCCAGAGTATCCACCCCATTGTTCGAGCGCTCTTTGATTTTTAAACCGTGAGCGTGTACCTTTGAGTTTCATCTCACGTCTTTTTATCAGATTCAGCGCATCAGTATTGGAGAGAATTTTATTTGGAGATTTTCTGGTAAATTCAATCCAGTGCTGAACAAATGATCTCGTTTGCGGAGTAATGGTGTGCCCATGATCGATGATCAATTCCCAGAGTCGGCTAACCGACCAATTGAGAATTTCATCCAAAGGAAGGTTTGCCACCCAATCATTGAAACTTGATTGATGCTCTTCAACAAGTTCCTCATGGTTCCGGAGTTTGGCGAGCTGGACGTTATACGAAAGTGCCGCGCCATGCATCACTTCGGAGAAAAGCCTTGCATGCGTCAGAAGTTCTTTATGGCGATCGGAAAAACTGCCGTAATCCGGATGTTCCCACGGCGCATTGGTGTCAGCAGGCTCGCAGTGCAATGTTAGGAAGGACAACAGACTATTTGGACAACTAACCTGAATACGATCCCGGATAAATTCAGCCTCTTCCCGGGATAATGCGAAGTCTGCCTTTGCTGGAAAACTATCTGGCGGAGCGGGCAACCTCGGATGCCAACTCAGCCCGGCCATTCTCTGCTCAACATCTATGTCGTCGCCCCGCGCTTTGGCGTCTTTTTCGAGAGCTTTCAACGCATCTCGCCGGCGGTAGATTTCGTTGATGCGTCTATGGTATTCGTCCTGCGAGAATGGGGTGAGGCGTATGCCCCAGACGCATAGACCGGCCCAGTAAACAGAGCTGGGCAGCCGTTTGAGCTTTTTGCCAGCTGTCTTACCAAATACGCCGGCTTGATCATCGGAATCCATCAGTGGCTGAACCAGATCTCTCTCCAGTTTGTCGGCCTGGATTGCAAAACTCTCCACAGGCACTCGCTTCTCTTCCAGGGCCTGATATATCCATGGTACAAAAAGCATGTAACGAAGGCGCGTCTGGATCGTACTTGTCCCGGGAAATAGTTGGTCTGCAAAGCTGTCTCGCACGGAGCCAAGTCCGAGTTCGTCACGGCTTTCCTTTTCCTGAAAAAGGGAAAGAATGCGAAGTGTACGTTCCCTCGCTTTTGAGTCATGATCAATCCATGCAAGAACGGAAGGCATAGTTCAGCACCACATCAATAATATTGCCGGATGTATCCGTATGCCTTGTCAAAGAGATCCTGGTCCTTGATCTTGTACTTCACGTAGATCACCTTCCGTAGGGCCTTCTGGACCTCACGTTCCCCGGCCTTGGTGTTTTGCCAGCCCGGGAAGCGGACCAATCGAACAATTTCATCGATATCGGCCACGATTCTTTCCACGACCATTGGCGTCTTGCCATTCTTAACCTCGGCGAACAGTTCGGTCAGAGCGGCTTTGGCTTTGGCTTGCTCGTCCACCGGGTCTACCTGTTTCTCGGCCTGGACAACTTCTTTGGCCAGGGTGAGCAACTCTTTCAGGAAGTCGAGGCTGTGCAGCAACCCTTGCTCATGTTTCTCTTTGAGCTTTTCCAGACGCTCGCCCAGGGCGATAAATTTCGGGTTGTCCTTGTGTTTGCGAAGTCGGGCAATGAGCTTAATCTCGATCTCTTTGGATCTTTTCTCCGGGTCTTTGGCATCGAGCAGTCCTTCGAGGACCTCGGCGTCCATAACCAGGGTTTCGAGATCGTCGCGCACGGTCTCCAGATGCACGTTCTCGTGAACCAACTCGATGGTCTTGGCCCCAAGCGCGTGCCAGAGCAGCTTGCCGTTGCCGCTCGGCGGCTTCACCGATTCATAAACCTGGGTGAGCCACTTGTAGTCAGCCTCAAAAGGGCCCAAACAAGGGTCCGGAGACAGCGCCTCCCACAGGCGGGAAAGTACTGAGTACTCAGCGGCGAATTTGTCCCTGATCTCGTTATTCGGCAGGCAATCCTGCGCCGCGATCAATCCCTCATAGCCGCCGACCGTCCGATCTACGTTTGGGAAAAATGCCAGGCATTTGGTGATCTGGCCCGGCAATTCCTTTTTCAGGTCGTCCAGGTTGGTAATGACCTTTTGTACCGCCTTCTCATCGAAGTCCAACGCCGTGGCTACGTCATCAAAGATGCCGAGATAGTCGACAATCAGCCCATGGGTTTTACCGGGATAAACACGGTTGGTTCGGCAGATGGCCTGCAGGAGGTTGTGGTCTTTCATTGGCTTGTCCAGATACATCACCTGCAAGATTGGCGCATCAAAGCCGGTCAGCAGCTTGGAGGTTACGATCAGGAATTTCAGCGGGTCGTTGGGATCGCGAAAACGATCAAGTAGTTTTTCCTCGTCATCCTTGGAGAGTTTCCACTCGGCATACTCGTCTGCCTTGCCGCCCTGAGTGTGCATGACGATGGCGCTGGCATCTGGACCGATCAGCTCATCCATCGCTCGCTTGTAAAGAACGCAGCACTCCCGGTCGAAGGTGACGACCTGGGCCTTAAAGCCGTTCGGCTCTACCTTCTCTTGATAGTGGTTCACGATGTGCTGGCAGATGGCCTGGACTCGGGCCGGGGCTTTGATAAGCACTGCCATTTTCGCGGCCCGCTTGGCTAGGTCATCCCGATCCTGCTCGCTTAATTCGCCTGTGATCTGCGAGTAAGCCTCATCAATGGCGTCCTTGTCGATGTGCAGTTTGACGTCAACCGCCTCGAAATGCAGCGGTAATGTTGCCTTGTCGCGGATGGATTCCTCAAAGGAATAGCGGCTCATGTAGCCTTGCTCATCTTCGTCCGCGCCGAAGGCCCAGAAGGTGTTGCGGTCGCGCTTGTTGATGGGTGTACCAGTCAGGCCGAAAAGGAATGCATTGGGCAGCGCCTCTCGCATCTTACGACCGAGGTCACCTTCCTGGGTGCGGTGCGCCTCGTCCACCATCACAATGATGTTCGAACGCTCGTTCAAGCAACCATCCGCTTCACCGAACTTGTGGATCGTAGTAATGATGATTTTGCGCGTGTCCGCCTCCAGCAGCGATTGCAGTTCCTGGCGGGTGGTGGCCCCGACCATGTTCGGAATGTCAACAGCGTTAAAGGTGGCGGTGATCTGGGTGTCGAGGTCGATGCGGTCCACAACAATCATGACCGTGGGATTGCCCAGCTTACGGTGCATCCGTAGCTTCTGCGAAGCAAATACCATCAGCAGCGATTTACCTGAGCCCTGGAAATGCCAGATCAGGCCCTTTTTGGGATAGCCCTTGACCACACGGGCAACCATCAGGTTGGCGGCCCCGTACTGCTGGTAACGGCAAATAATCTTGATACGTCGCGGAACTTGTCAATGAAAATGAGACACCCTGTGTTTAAAATTAGAGTACATTTAACTCACTTGTCAGGTTCTTAGGTATCCCCCTGTTAGTCATAAAAT
>Ga0190315_1000785_pt1 | contig 14383 bp, 24 predicted proteins | sample 48701101_MG_FD_161673 | JGI IMG/M metagenome (GOLD analysis project Ga0190315, IMG submission 161673) | Hydrothermal vent sediment bacterial communities from Southern Trench, Guaymas Basin, Mexico - 4870-11-0-1_MG | ecosystem: Environmental > Aquatic > Marine > Hydrothermal vents > Sediment ...
GAACCATCACCTAATACCTTTACGCTGAATCCCGCTTCTTTCCACTTTTTATGGTCCAACATATTCCTGGTATCCACTATATTTTTATTTCTCATTTTCTCTATAATATTACGTGGCTCAATTTCTTTAAACTTTGTATGCTCCGCAATCAAAACAATGCAATCACTATCTCTGAGTGCCTCATCTAACTCCAAAATTTTTTTGTACCTAAATACTTTCACAACAGGGTCATATATCTTCACTTTGTATCCCTCATTTTCAGCTAATTTTATGAACTTCAATGCCGGTGTCTCCCTCGTATCGTCCACATCGCCTTTATATGCAACACCAAAAACAGTGATTACTGGTTCTTTCACACCTTCTAACAATTTTTTTACCATTTGTAAGACGTAATTTGGCATAGAATCGTTAATCTCGCGGCTCAATGAAATCATTCTGCATCTCATTGAATTCTCGGTTAAAAACCAGGGGTCTATTGCTATGCAGTGCCCACCAACACCAGGACCTGGTTTAAGTATATTCACTCTGGGATGTTTATTTGCTAATTCTATTGCATTCCAAACGTTTATACCAGATTCCTCCGCTATCTGTGCAAATTCATTCGCCAGTGCTATGTTCACATCTCTAAATGTGTTCTCCATCAGTTTGACAAACTCAGCAGTCTTAATATCTACTAAATAAATTCCTCCTCGCACAAAACAGGAATACAGAGATTTTGCTAATTCCGCAGATTTGCCATCTATACCGCCGATAACTCTATCGTTGTTTATCATTTCATTTATGGTATCTCCGGGCATCGCTCTTTCTGGACAATGTGCTAAATAGAAGTCTTCACCAACTTTTAGTCCAGACTTTTCCAATATCGGAACCAACAACTTTTCACACGTCCCTGGTGGGACTGTTGACTCAAGTATAACAAGATTATTCTTCTTCAAATGCAGGTACACCGCCTCGGTTGCTAATCGAACATGTCTCAATTCCGCCACCCTCATCTCTTTGTCTAACGGCGTCGGCACCGCTATTAAGAACACATCTGCATCCTCTACTTCTTTCTTCGCCGTGAAATTACCGGATTCCATCGCCCGTTTTAACAGCTCTGATAGCATAGGCTCGTCAAATGTCACAGTTCCTTTGCTAATCGTCTCTACAATCTCCTCATTTATATCTACTCCGACTACATTATGTCCGTTTGTTGCGAGTAATAATGCCGATGGCAATCCTATATAGCCCAAACCGAGCACGCAGATTTTCATTTGTTCCTATTTTTGGTGGCGATCATTGATTTTGCTTCTCAGATAATCCTTATCTCTTATCTGCACCCTATCAGAGTTCTCTATTTTGTTCATCAACGCTTCCAATTCCCCCTTGCTCTTTACGACTCCTTCCTCTATGACAAGAGAGAGCAAATCCTCCAGGTTATAAACTTTTATTCTCAGCTCTCTCGACTTTTTATTCACATATCCATCATTTGATAGCAATATATAGTCCTTTCTATTCCTACAGATAGCAATACAAGCCTTCTCTCCGTATCCAAATCTACCAATGCTATTAATTTCTTCGTAATCCCTCATTTCTTCTTCATTCAAAGATATTATCTTGATCTTTTTGCTCAGCAAGCCAAAAATCGTTTTAACGAATCCAAAACCAAGTTCCTCTGCTTCCTTCAACTCCTCAAAGACCCTTGTTGGAATGAAAAATTTCGAGTTCGGAAACAGCTTAAATACAATCGCAAATCCGTTTATCTTAGAGAGACAACTTGCTATGTCCGTGTCCATGACAACATTCATATCATCTCTTCGCCTTCTTTAACTCCTCTGTCTTCTTCTTCAAATCATCCTCACCAGACCCTATCCATCTCGTTATTCCCTTCTGCGATAGAATCTCTTTGAATTGAACGACATTAACACCAGCGATTTCTGCCGCTTTTTCAAGCGAGACCTCTCCTCCTTTATACAATTCAACCGCTGCAATCGTCTTCAAGTCAGATTTTACTTCAAAAAGCGTCCTGATTGCTTCGTTGTATAACTCGGTTTCATCTACATATACCCCTGACCTGATTACCCCTTCAACCCTTTCTTTTATCATACTTTTCCCTTTCATCTTTCATCACTTTGAATACATGTTTCATCAATATAAAAGCTTTTTTGATTTTTAAATGTACGTTCTTTTAGTCTCATGATTCTTTACCCTGTTAAAAATCTCACAATCTTCTCCCCCGCTTTTCCATCTCCAAACGGATTCTTCCAATTTCTTTCTTTATCCATCATTTCTTTACTACACTTAAAAATTCTTTCGTGATTCACTCCAGCTAAAACATTACTGCCAACTTCCAAAGTTTCCGGTCTCTCCGTATTATCTCTTAACGTGACACAGGGAACCCCTAAGATGCATGCTTCTTCTTGCACTCCTCCTGAATCCGTTAAAACCAGCTTGGCATTCGCCTCTAATTGCAAGAACTCTAAGAAGCCCTTTGGTTCGACCAATTTCACTCCTTTTGGAAGTTTTAGTCTAAAATCGTTTATTCTTTTCTTTGTTCTTGGATGGATTGGAAATATTATAGGTAAACGAAACTCTTTATAAAGCACCTCTAAACCTTCTAATATTCCTACTAATCTCTCTTTCACATCCACGTTCTCCTGTCTGTGTACTGTTACAAGGAAGTAACTTTCACTATTTAAATTTAAATCATTAAAAATATTCACTTTCTTTTTTGCAATCTCTAAATTTTGATAAACTGCATCCACAATCGTGTTCCCGGTAACAAATATATTTTCTTCTGGTATCCCTTCTGCAAGCAAAATTTCCTTTGCTTTTGTTGTTGGTGCAAAAAGGTAATCTGAACAGTGGTCTGTTAATATTCTATTGATTTCTTCTGGCATTCTCCTGTCATAGGAACGCAAGCCTGCTTCAACATGTCCAATTTTTATATTTAAATTTAATTTAGATGCCGCTATTGCACCTGCTAAAACGGTATTTGTATCTCCTTCAACCAAAACAACATCCGGCTCTTCTTTCAGTAAAATTCGCTCTATTCCTATCAGCATCTTTCCTATTTCATACGCATGAGAACCAGAACCTACATTCAAATTATATTTTGCTTCTGGTAACTCTAAATCCTCGAAAAAGACTTTGTCTAACTCGTATGAATAGTGCTGTCCTGTATGCAGCATAAAATACTCTAAATTTTGTTTTTCACATTCCCTCACTACTGGAGACATTTTTATTATTTCTGGTCTCGTGCCGATGACTATCGCTATTCTCATCTACCTATATTTCTCCTTTTCAATATCATCAAGAATGTTCTTAACGATGTCAAAAACTTCCTTTTGCACTTTTTTACTCCTGTCAAGATTTACTGTTCTTTTCTTGCTATTTAATACATAATCAACTATTTCTTCTGGATCCCGTGAATGAAACATCCAGCCATCGTTTATCATTTTTTTGTCAACGGCGAGAAGTTGTTTACCCGGGAAAAACGATACTGCCGGAGTCCCCATACAAGCTGCTTCTCGCGCAAATGTTCCTGAACCTGTTAAGACCGCTTTTGAATAATAACAAACATCCAATCCGTTTAAGAGCTTATCGGGTATAAATACGTTCCAATTTTTCACATAATTTTTATCTTTTTCATGCCTTGGAAGGTAGAGAATATTAATATTCTCTTTATTGAAAGCTCTGGCCAAATCAGGAACTAAACTCTTTTTTTCTTTAACATAAGTAGCTTGTAGTGCTTCCGGTCTTATTGTTATAAAATCATCCTCGAAAGGCAGTTGGTCCAAGAAATTTTGGTCGGGCTTGAAATCCGCTATGTACACATCTTCTTTGAATCCATTATATTGTCGTATTTGCTCTTGTTTTGCACCATTATTTATGAAAGTTTCAATTGGTATTGCACTTGGTATGATAATATAATCTGCAAATTTAATATAAAGCTTGTTCGCTAAGATTGAAATCTCATTATCATCAAACATTATACTTTTTCTAAATTTTAGCTTAGCGACCTGAGCTGCCTCCGCACTACCTATGGCAATATCAAAGTCAGAAACAAGAAGATATAATGATAAAAGTCTTTTTATCTTTCCATAGAGCTTTTTTATTAAAGGCTTTTCGTAATATTTTCCGACAACTTTGTGATTAAATCTATACATATTCAGGAGATATTTTGTTTCTCCTAAGTCTCTACTTGTGATAAATACCTGATAATCCATTTTCATTATAAATTTCACTATTGGTGCGAAAAAATGTACGCGAGGTGTATTGCCAATATCAAACCATACTTTCATTTGATTCTCCTCCACACTTCAAACCCCCTCTCAGCCAGCCATAACTCGGCGAATGTATTTTCTTATAGCGACCGAAGTTTACCAACTGCCCTCCGAATCGCTTTTTAAAATCACGAACACCATACTTCTCATCAGGCTTCCCAGCTCCTAAAAAGTCAAATGTGTGATAGCCGTTCTCTGAGCCCCACTCAATGGGGTGCCATGCCAATAAATCGTTTGGGCATAGTTTTAAATATTCATCGCAGGCACCTGCATACCAATCATGAATTATTCCGTTATAAGTCAAGATAAGTATCCCTCCAATATAATTATTTTCATATTTTGCTATATAAAGCAAAGACGATATGATAAAAATAGACCTCCACGTGCATTCCATGTTCTCCTGGGACTCCACCAATAAGCCGATGCAGTTAATCAAGGTAGCGAAAAAGAGAGGGATTTCTGGCATCGCCATCACCGACCACAATACAATAAAGGGAGGCGTGATAACCTCTTCAATATCCCCCCCTGAGTTCCATGTTATCATAGGCTCTGAAATTAGCACCGAAATAGGTGACATCATCGGACTGTTCTTGCAAGAGGAAATCGAACATAAAAACTCGTTAGAAGTTATAGATGAAATCAAAGCACAAGACGGTATTGCAGTTCTTCCTCATCCGTTCAGAGGGCACAAAAACCTGCCTGAAGAAGTGCTGAAGAAAGTTGACTTGATAGAAGCATTTAATGGCAGATGCTCCCCTTCTGAAAATGAAAGAGCGAGAAAGCTGGCGCATGAATATAAGAAGGCGCAGGTAGCAGGTAGTGATGCTCATGTGCTCTTGCAACTCGGATATGGTCTCACTGTATTCAAAAATGCCACGAGTATCGAAGACATAAAAAGAGCGGTGATGAAAGGCGACATTTATGTTGTCGGAAGATATCCTCCAATCGCTGTGAAGTTATGCGACATAGCAAATCAGTTGAAACACATGCCTTTTGAGAAGAAGAAGGAATTAATGTTACATCCGGGAAAAGTGCTGCGAGGTCTTAAAAGACTATAACTCACCGATACTCACCTGCTATGCTTCGCTTTCCTCTGAGAAAATCTCCGAAGTATTTCAGGTATGTGATAATAGCACCGACAGTAGGTAAAGGGTCATCCCACGAAAGGAAATCATAGTAAAGGTCTTTCTCCCTGAATTTAATGAAATCCGTTATTGCTTTATGAGTGCTGTGATTCGGGTCTCTTACTGCTGAAAGGAGATGTAAAATATCGCCGGGAATTAGCCATCTGCACTTAACTCCCACCTTGTAATCGAATTGTGGCTTTATATCACCGTCCACAGCCATTTTGTATAGCAAATAAGGAAAATCCATGCCGGCGTAATACGGCAAAGCAAGAGAGCCCCAAAACCTCCCATTTACTTCCATCAACACAGGATTATTTCCATCGGTGATTTTAAACTCGACCATCGCAACGCCATGCCAGTTCATCGCTTTTAGCAATCTGATTGCATACTCTACCATTTTCGGATGCCGTATACTCTCTCGTAATGTGCTCGGACCCCCAGTAATCGGATACTCTCTTAACCTGCGATATGCGAATGCTGCTCTTGGCGAGCCATTATTGAAGAGAACGCCAACTCCTGCTCCGTATCCATCTACATATTCTTGAATTAACGGATATGGTGTGATTTTGTGGATGTTTGTGTAAGATTCGATTAATTGGTCTGGAGTGTGAACATAATTCTTGCTCGTTACGTGTGATGTTGTCACTTTATCACTAGAGAAAATTGTTTGGGACAGTGGTTTAATGACGGCGGGATAGTTAATTTCTTTTGAGATTCGCTTTAAATCGTTTAGATCATCAATAAAATAGGTCTCAGGGATTGGAACATTGTTTTTCTCTGCTATTTGTAATGTTTGAGATTTGTCCAGCGTTTTAAAGAGGGTATCATAGGCTGGGAATGGAACAGTAGTGTATTTCAAGAACTTATCCAAATTTATAGATACGGGGACTAATTCAAAATCGTGCACCGGAAAAAATGCATTTACACAGTTCTCTTTTACTTTTCCTAACAAACATTCTAAATAGCCTTTCATATTTATGTGAGGTGCGGGATACAAAAACGATTCTTTACAGTACTTTGACAAAAACGCAGCAGCAAGATGCTGATGATCTGATACTATTACATATAAACCTTTTCTCCCAAGCGATCTTGTAATGGTTAGGGTTGCCCTTCTAGATGCTCCAGTCACGAGGATTTTGTTATTCATGTATCTTCAATGTCGTTGCGGATATTCTCACACCGGGCGCTCGGAATGCTCTTACTTCACCGACGAAACTCTCTAAAATCTTTGTTGCTTTTTGTATGCGTGAAAGCTGTTCGTTATAATTTTGCATAGTTATCGTCATCGCCATGCGTCAACCCGTGGCAGCCTATTTGATGTTTTTTCTTCAGTTCTTTGAGGTCATCTTCTATCTCTTCAGCGAGAGAAGCGGTAACGAAGAATGTGGAATGTATGTCAAGTTCGGTGGTCAAATCACTCGCAAGGGCTAAGGACTTCCTGAGTAAATACGGTTGCTCCTCCCTCAGAGGTAATCCGTATCTTATGCGTTCATCCCTCGTCAAGGGGTCTATATCCCATGTGATGAGGATTGGGATTATTTTTGACATTTTTCTTATGATAAATATTACTTTTTGGTTCTTTTCATATATACAACAAAAATCTGGCTTTTAAATCGATTAAAGTATTGGTTGTTACAAATTTTAACATATAACATGTGCATATACCATCCCCATCTCCATTTGGATAAATACCCGGTGCCATTTACCATTTCAAGGTATATTCTTTGAAAGTTTTCCCTTTGTAGCATCTTATCAAGTTTAGAGCATGTATTAGCTCTATAATAAGTTGGAAAGACATCAGGGTCCTCTTTCCCAACTATAATCTTCTTCAAAAATTTCTTTAATGGGAATGGAAGAATCCGTATAACCAAACCAGAAGGGGAAATTGCATTTGGAACCCAAGATATAAACATACCACCAGGCTTTAACACTCTCCCCACCTCTTTAAAAACAATTGCTGGATTTTTTAAATGCTCGTGTACGTAGTTCATTAAAAAATATTAACACTCTTTGATTTAATGGGCAAATGTTCGAGGTCAGCTTTTACATACATTATATTTTTTCCTTTTATCCTATCATTTCGTATTTCGATATCTATTCCAATACACAATTTAAAGCGGTTAGAATATCTGTATAAAAATTGACCTTTACCACACCCACCATCTAAAAAGATACCATCCTGATTTTTATACTTTTCTATATATTCATCAAAAAGGTCAAGATGCCTTCGCCAAATCTTAGATTTAAATGCGTTGTAGCGTTCAGTATGTGAAATTTTTTGCATTATTCATCCCCCCTTTTACTCTGTGTTTTCATATACTCATCCAATGATAAACTTTGTCCCTTCAAACATTTTCATATACGCAAACAACTCCTTATGCTCCTCAAATAACACTTTGCCATCCCTTCTAAACAGAAAATACCTTACAGGATTACCTTGAACTCTCCACATCCGCGGCGATAAGAACCAGCTCGCGGGAACGCCGTGATTCTCAGAAGCGAGGAACTCAGTCGGATGTATCAAATAAACGATACGCATATTATAATCTGCCTTTCCTAAAGTTTGTATTCTCATTCGCATGAAACATCAAGCCCCAATTCCTTATACACCTCTTTTACCTCTTTTCTCAGGCTTTCCAGGCTGTAATCCAACTTTATACCCATCCTTTTCAGTATTTCTATCATCTCTGTTGCACTGATACCGGCAATTTCCGCAGCTTCTCTCAGTGATACTTTCCCCTCCTTAAATATCTTTGCTGCAAATTCCTTTCGGTCCTCTTCGATGCCCTTCGCCAACAATTGCCCGACTACTACCGATCTATCACTATGTTCGTATCTTGCTTTTAAATTCACATATTCCAGAAGGTCCTCCGGAATTCTATGTGTTATTGTTTCCGATTTCATTCTTTTTCACCTCTTTCAATTTCTTCCCTTCTTCTTTAACAAAATTTAAAAGCTCAGCCTTATAATATCCAAAAGATGAGAGCGTTTCTATATAAAAGATAAATTTATCATAGTTGATCTTACCGATGGCTAATAGCTCCAATAATACGCCCAATAAGCCCCTTATCTTAAAATCATTCCCAAGGGCAATCTGAATCTCCACTTTTTTAGAATGAAAATCATCATCTTCAGATACTATGCCTTTTGCAGATATCTGGTGGCACAAAGCCAAAATCTCATCGTCACCCTTTTTAAGCTTAAACAAACCAGAATACTTGATTGCCAGTCTTTTATGTACTTCATCGAGACCAATTATTACGATATTCCCACCTTTTACGTTTCTTTCTAACATTATACCGTCCGCCATTCCTTTAGCTGCCGATTCACGTATAGACTTATCATAACTTTTATCTAACATATACCAGGGTCCTAACATCTCCAAAACATCCCTTTTTAATCCTGATTTCGCGGCGATAATAGCCGTCGAATCGTCTATGACAAAATGTTCCAATTTCTGTCACCATATAACTACATTATATGTATGCAATAAAAGCTTTTCTTGATTTTTTATATATTCCTCCACAGCCATAAACCTCTTATGCTCCTCAAATAACACTTTTCCATCCTTTCTAAACAGAAAATACCTTACAGGATTACCATGAACTCTCCACATCCGCGGCGATAAGAACCAGCTTGCGGGAACGCCGTGATTCTCGGTGCGAGAATAAGTTTTGGATTCGTATTAGAACTCGCCATGTCGAAACGCTGCGAACTGATTGACGAATCTGCGAGGTATCCCAAATTTTCAAGTATCTTTAACGTCGTTGCGGATATTCTCACACCTGGCGCTCGGAATGCTCTTATTTCACCAACGAAACTTTCTAAAATCTTCGTTGCTTTTTGTATGCGTGAAAGCTGTTCGTTATAAGGTAGTTTTGCATAGTTATCGTCATCGCCATGCGTCAACCCGTGGCAGCCTATTTGATGGTTTTTCTTCTTCAACTCTTTGAGGTCGTCTTCTATCTCTTCAGCGAGAGAAGCGGTAACGAAGAATGTGGAATGTATGTCAAGTTCAGTGGTCAAATCACTCGCAAGGGCTAAGGACTTCCTGAGTAAATACGGTTGCTCCTCCCTCAGAGGTAATCCGTATCTTATCCGTTCATCCCTCGTCAGGGGGTCTATATCCCATGTGATGAGGATTGGGACTTGCATATATCTCTCTTTCCGCAAGCGTTTTTCCATTTACCCCCGTGATTCCTTCGCTTACCAAATCTCTTTTAAATTCTCAAAGCCTTCAAGATAATCTTCGTAACTTATTCGGCTCTTTATTCCAAACTTGCTGAGCTGGTCCATAAACTCACTCAGAGAGAGCCTTGCTATCTTTGCCGCTTTACCTAATGAAAACTTCCCTTCTTCGTATCGTCTTATAGCAAGCATTAGCCTTCCCAATTCCATAAGCTCTTTCAATACTTTACAAGCATTTATTGCATTCTTATCGTCGGTAGCTAAAATTTTAGAGCCCTTCTCTATGCATAATATAATTGCTTCGGCTTCACCATCCTCTAAGTTAAAGTCTTCAATCAACTTCTTCACTAAATCTTTTTTCTCTACTTCATAAACTTTTATTTTTTCCTCTTCTATCCTCTTCTCGATTAATAGGGCATCAAAGGTCTTTTTATTGCAGGTTTCTTCTCTCACAACCTTTGGAATTGCAACAATCCCATCAAAGTTATTAAGAAACACATCGAGTAACTCTTTCTTTGCCAGTAATATCAGTGTTGAACTATCGAATACAATTACCACAGCTCACTCTTTCCTCTCTTTTTCGTATCCAATTTGACCTCGAACCTATCGCTCCAAGCCAGAACATATAATCAGAGTCTTTCAGCCATCCCCGTAACGAAGGCGCCCATAAACATCATAACCTATTCCATTCATCAACAGTGATTTTGCGTCCAATTATTTCTTCAACCTCTCGTAGCATCATTCGAAGCTGAGGTACCGAATATTCGGCGTTAGAAGGGATTGCCAAACGATACTGCTCATAAACCATAAACTGATGACGTGTTGTGCCAGAAAATGGACCATCAAACCCGAGTTTACGCAACCGATGGCTGAAATCACGGCGTTTACACGGCGCCCACCGGCTCATAACCTGGCTTCCTGTTCAGATCAATGCCTCCGATCACTGGCAAAGGATGCCCCAGTTTAAGACCTGTAAAAATCCAATCTTCTAAAGTTGAGCGTAATTCATCTTCGCACTCGCTCAGAGTTGCTCCAAATGCAACTACACCTTTGCAAAGAGGGACTCGACCAACAAACGTGCCATCTTCCAGCTTGTCGTAAGTGGCATGTTTCATAGCTCTATCCACATAGTCAGTAAGAACAAATCGTGCCATATTTGCTCTCCGCCCTATTGTCATCTTCCCCTTTCTTATACTTATAGATTGCCTTACGTTCTATATAACTGTTTCTACTCTGGACTACCAATTCTTAAACCCCCTGCACCAAGCCAGAACACGTAATCAGGGTCTCTTAACCAGCCTCTAAAAGAAGGCGCCCATCCAAAGATAGTTTCGCCTTTACTCAACAACTCAACCGCTTTTTCATATCCCCTTCTGAATACTTTCGCTCCTGATGTTTCCTTCAATTTATCCACAAGCACAGATAACTTTCCTACAAGATTCTCGTTCATTATCGCACCTCGAATCCGCGAATACCAGAGCGAAGCCATGTATAACGCCTTCTCTACCCCGCGTAGTTTGCACCAGTTGCCGTTCCTGAGTCCTTTCCTGAAAGCCCGGAGGAGTCCCTCATGCGTGAACATTTGAACCTTCCTTATGCTATTCACATCTTATTTTCTTTTATTTAAAGCACTGACTTTGGGTTCTTACTTTGAGAGTGTCTCTCCCCTTCTTTTGCTAAATAAATATGCTTGTATGTCCTCGCCACCACATTTCTTCAGCATCAAACTTTAAAAAAAGTTTCAAAACGCTTCGCAGTTGATGGTAAAAAGTAGAACTGCTGGATTTGTGAATATAAGCGTCCCATGCATTTTCTTCTTCTCTTCGCAGTTCAGTGATCTCCATTTTTGATTAACAATCTTTTACCTTCCTTCACTTCAGCTTCTCGGATGCCCGTTATTTCAACGGATACAACTTGTTCATTCTCATCCAGGTCGAGCAAAATATTATCTGCGAGCTCTATTGTATCAACCACTTTATTTTTGCTTAAAATCGCCAAAAGTGCATCAGAATCTTTGCTTATTATCAGTTTCGCCTTCTTCGCTTCGTTTGTTTCAATTTCCATAACCATCACCCACCCTTTCAGATAACCTCTCAGCCTTTTTCCTATCCCTTGGTATCACATTGACCACTGTTACTATATCATTCGTCTTTTCATATATAACTACTACATACTTTCCTCCCATAAGTTCAGGGAAAAATTTTGCCACGGCATATCTATCAGAATGTGCAGGTTGTAATTTTTCGGGGTGTAATAAAGTTTCTATAACCATATGTTCTCCTATCCCCCTATGCTCCATTCTCATTTTCGCATAATTGGTAATAAATACTCTCATTATTGTTTACCTTATCATCCATATCAAGCTCGCTTATAATTCTTTTCGCCTCTTCATCTCTGAAATTGATAAAATCCTTATCTCTTCACCCTTCTCTAACATCTCTTCAAAATGCACCTCTACTGCTTCTTTAATATTATTCATTAATTCATCTAAGGTCTTACCATGCGTGAATATATCCACACCTATCCCACGAGCACACCAGTATTCCCCATCGTTGTATACCTCAAACTTTACCAGCATATATATCCCTTACAACATCTATATTTAAATATTCTCACATGTAAAGCCCCTTCTCAGATTGCAATTCTTAAACCCACTGCACCAAGCCAGAACACGTAATCGGGGTCTTTTAGCCATTTTCTTAATGAAGGCGCCCATGCAAATATACCTTCGCCTTTACTCACCAACTTAGCCGCTTTTTCATATCCGCGCTTAAATACTCGCGCACCCGATGTCGCCTTTAGTTTGTCCACCAGCACGGATAACATCCACACAAGCGTTTCGTTCATTATCGCACCTTGAACCCTCGCGTACCACAGCGAAGCCATGTATAACGCCTTCCTCCGCTTCCCCTCTATCTACTCTTGGAAATCTTGCAATCCTCTCAGCTAAAATCTTATATTCATTCTCCAACTCCACTCGCTCTATTGTACCAGACCTGATAACCTCTTTGGCAGCGTCTCCAAGTTCATCCCGGTATTTACCGATATCGCTAAGCTCTTCCATCACAGAAACTGGCACAAAAACATCTATATCCAGTTTCCTGAGTATATCCAGCTTTTTGATCAAAGATATTGAAAGTAGAGCGGTCGTATCATAGACCTGCCTTATACTCATCTATCGCCCTCTTTATGCTTTTCTCTGTTATTTTCTTTGCCTCTATTATGTTCAATGCCTTTTCTGGTCCAAGTATTCTAACTAATTCTCTTTCTGAAATTTTTCCCGCGGAAAAATCCTTTGTAGCTTTTAACTTCTTCAGGTCATTTAAAACTTCCCTTTCAATGGTTTCCGGCTCTAAAACCTCGAATTCCTCTTTTGGCAGTTCTAAAACTATCTTTTTCCCCGTGATTGTAACACCCATTTTTACTTCTCACCTCCAATATTTTTATTTACTCCTTGATAAATAAATCCCTTCTTACACTTGCATGAAAAAACCCCTTTTTCACCTACCAATTCTTAAACCCCCTGCACCAAGCCAGAACACGTAATCGGGGTCCCTTAACCAGCCTCTAAAAGAAGGCGCCCATGCAAATATACCTTCGCCTTTACTCAACAGCTCAACCGCTTTTTCATATCCCCTTCTGAATACTTTCGCACCTGATGTCTCTTTCAGTTTCTCCATAAGCACGGATAACTTTCCTACAAGATTCTCGTTCATTATCGCACCTCGAACCCGCGAATACCACAGCGCCTTCTCTACCCCGCGTAGTTTGCACCAGTTACCGTTCCTGAGCCCTTTCCTGAAACTCGTGTGGAGTTCCTCATGCGTGAACATCTGCATATTGCATATATACCGGCTTCATCCCAAAAGTCAACGTAAACTAAGATGCCACCCTTCGGATTATCTCAGGCGGGGGTAAATTATTTCTTATTGAAGAGCATATACACTAACCGGGGGATTTGGGAGTTCCCTATCGTGCCAATTTGGAATTACTGGCAACTTACCCAAAGAGGGATTCCCAAATCCTTCGCCCTTTTAATGTAGAGCATTCTTTTAATGTTATACGCCAACACTTTTATTGCGAGTTCTCTCCGCTTTAGCCAACCTTTTATGCTTTTAATATCGGGACCAAAACACCTTTTGATGCTTGAGAAAACAGACTCTACAACGCTTCTTATGTGATACTCGCCCATCCATTCATCTTTATTGTTCGAGTACGCCTCGAATGATATTTGCCATGCTGGGTATCCCTTCGCCTTAGCCGTAGCGTTTGCCTTGAAACAGAGGAATGGCTTTCCCCCCTTGTCAGCCACCGCCTGGCAGTTAACGCGAGAGGAATATGCTTTATCGCCGGCAGCCTTGCGAATGCGGGGTAAATCTCGGATCAGCCGTTTGAATTCCTTTGCATCGGAGCCCTTCCAGTCAGTTATCGTGAAATTCAAGATTATCCCCGTATCAACGTCGATGACGATGTGTAGCTTGATATAGTCTCTCTTCGTGGATTTGCGCTTTATTCTGATGTCAAACCATTTACTGCTCGTTTTAAGGCTGAATCCGGAGCTGTCCACTGCAACGTCCACACCCCTTCTCCTCATTTGAAAGGTAACGAGCCTTGAAATCAATCTGATATACGATGTGGGCATTTTAGCCATGCCCCTCGCTATAACGCTATGCCCTGGCAGTCGTTCAACGCCCAAGCGTTGCGCTACGAAAGTATTTGACTTGAGGTATGCTTCTATGCCGTCGTAGGTCTTACAAAGGAATATCTTCATGAAAACACAGACCGCAACGATTCGTGGATCCC
>Ga0190315_1000787_pt1 | contig 14375 bp, 15 predicted proteins | sample 48701101_MG_FD_161673 | JGI IMG/M metagenome (GOLD analysis project Ga0190315, IMG submission 161673) | Hydrothermal vent sediment bacterial communities from Southern Trench, Guaymas Basin, Mexico - 4870-11-0-1_MG | ecosystem: Environmental > Aquatic > Marine > Hydrothermal vents > Sediment ...
TGTCGGTTTTAAGATGGCTGCCAAGAGAATTAAAAATTTTATTCAAAGCGAAAAGGTTAAAGTTAGCGTATTTTTCAAAAAATTTTTGCTTAGCAGCGCGAATAATTTTTTGTTGCCTTTTAGCTCGGTCAAAATCGCCCATCTTTGAATGGCGAGAGCGGGCAACTTTCAGCGCGGTGGAACCATCCAAATGATGCCGCCCCGCAGAAATGTAAAAAGGGTCATAGCCATGGTTAAAATTAGGATAATTGGAATCGTTAATATCCTTCTCTAAATTAATGTCAATGCCTCCCAAATGATCAATAATTTCAATAAATCCCTGAAAATCCAATTGGACGCAGTAATGAATATTCAAACCGGTTATTTCGCCAACCGTTTTTTTAATAAGTTCCGAACCGCTTTTGTATTTAGTTAAATTTTTAGAAGAGTCGCCAAATTGTTTAACGGCGTTAATTTTTGAATACTGTTTGCTGTCAGGGATTCTAACATAGAGGTCGCGAGGAATGGAGATCAAAGCCGCTTCGCCGGAATTGGGTTTAACACTCGCGACCATAATGGTATCAGTTAATCCTCCCCCGCTATGTCCTTTGCCGCCAATGCCTAATAATAAAATATTGATTTGATTGCTTTCTTCGCCTTTAAGTTTGGGCTGCTTTTCTGAAGGAAAAATTAATTCGCTTATTTGTTGAGTGAATGGAGCATTGCTTTTTTCTTGGGCAAAAATTTTCTGCCCAGTGGAATAAAATTGATAAAAGAAAACAGCGGCAGAGATCGTTATTAAAACAATAGCGGCAAGAAAAATTATTTTGGCAAAAGACAATAATTTAGAAAACATAAAAATATTGGAAAATATTGGAAATCAAAAATTATTTAGTTTCATATTTTCATTCTAGAATAATTATTCATTGAAGTCCAGTAAAGAAGGATCAGAAAAAAGACGCCTGACATCCTATTGGATGCCGGACATCTAAATTTCCCATTTTTAGTTTTCTAATTTTTAGTTTTCCTTCATTTTTATAATAACTTTCCTAAACGGCTCCTCGCCCAAGCTCTCAGTTGACAACTTTGGATGCTTGGCTATTTCCGTATGGATAATTCTTCGTTCATAAGACGACATTGGTCGCAAAGCGATGGAATTTCCGCTATAAAGCGCCTGTTTGGTTATGTCGCGCGCCAGTTCCCGCAGAGAATTTTCTCTTTGTTTTTTATAACCATTAATATCCAAATTAATCCTAATCATTTTTCTCTTGTCGGCGTCTTCATCTTTATTTTTCAAATTAAGCGCTCTAATTCTTTGGTAAGACAACAATTTGATGATGTATTGCAAAGCCTGTAAATTACTGCCCGACTGGCCAATCAAAATGCTCGGATTGGCAGACTTTAAATTAATGGTAAAAATTTCTCCCCCATCCTCGGCGCTCTCAATCTTTTCTTCATTCGCTTGAATATCAATGTCCATTGCTTGAAGAACCTCCTTAGTTGTTTCTCTGATGATTTCTCTCTCTTGATTACTGTCAGTCATAGATTTATTATTACATTGTTAAATTGTCAAATTGCTAGGTTATCAAGAGCTTTTTACCATTTGTTTGTCGCTCAATAATTTAGCAATTTAGCAACTTAGCAATTAAACATTCTTTTTCTTAAATATCAAATATTGCTGCCCAATAGCGAATAAATTAGTGGTAATCCAGTAAAGCGCCAAACCAGAAGGAAGGCTCATCGCAAACATAATAGTGATAAACGGCATAAAGTAAACCATCTGTTTACCCATTGCCTGAGAAAAATCCTGGATCTTTTCTTCTTTGCTTAATTCCTTATCTTTCTTTTTCTTATTATTATCTTTCTCTTTTGCTTTCTTTTTGGAAGTCATCATCATTTTAGCCTGAACGAACTGAAGACCGCCAGCAACTAAAGCGAGAATAATATTTTTTTGGGAAAGGTCAATTATCCCAAAAGAAATAGAATTGATATGCCCGGGATTGTGCACAAATGAGTATAGTACATTTAGAGTGCTGTCGTCAAATCCGGCGATAAAAACATGATAAAGAGCGATCAAGATTGGCATTTGGACCAGCAGCGGCAAACAGCCGGAAAGGGGATTGACTTTATTCTTGCGATAAAATTCCATCAGCGCCTGAGCTTGTTTTTCCTTATTGTCTTTGTATTTATCCTGAATTTCTTTCAATTTTGGCTGGAGCTCCTGCAACTCTTTCTGGCTCTTAATCGCTTTTTTGGAAGAAGAGTAAAGAGCGAATCTCACTAGGAAAGTTAAGATAATAATCGCCACTCCAAGGTCGTGTCCCGGAATAATGTCATACAAAAGAACCAAACTGTTAAATAAAGGACGGTATAAAACTTCGTGAAAAGCTGATGATAATAATTCAAACATAATTATTTTAATTTTTACAGAAATTACACTTTCCAATCTATGTTTATCAACGCTCTAGTCAGTGTTTATCGGCGTCTAATTTAGTAATAGCACAATGATAAAACACAAACCTTCGGACATTGATAAACACTGATAATTAAAACAAGATTTATCAAACACGTAATTCCTATTTTATTTAGTTTCTAATTTCTAAGACGAGAGTGAAAAAAAGAAGAAAAACTAGAAATTTGGAAATTATAGATTTAAAATTTTAGTGGCATTTAGCAATTCTCTTTATTCCCAACCATCCTCCTTTAATAACTCCGTATTTCTCAATCTGCTGATAGGTATATTCCGAGCAGGTCGGTTTGAATCGGCATCCATAGCCATAAAAATTAAAGACAAATGAAAACAGTCCGTGGTCGGGAGAGATTGTTTTCTGGTAGAGGATGATGATTTTTAAGATGAGTGTTTTTATTATCATAATCTATTTATGGCAAATAAGTTTTACGCGCGCGACGCGGTAGTTTATAACCGCCTTAAAATTCTCGCTTTTTTGAATAGTATAGTAATTACCTTATCAATCTCAAAAAAATTTTTATCAATTATCTCCGAACGGGTAAAAATAACAGCGTCAAAACCGTTTTTAATTAAACCGTTTTTGAATTTGAGGCGAACGGATTCACGGAGCCGCCTTTTAATTTTGTTTCTCGTCGCCGCCTTTTTAGAAATTTTCTTGCTGACAATAAATCCAAAACGCGAAATCTCGCCGCTATTGAACACAACTTTCATTGACAGAAATCCCTCTTGATAAAATCTTCCTTTTTCAAAAACTCTTTTAAAGTCATTTTTTAGTCTAAGGCGATTTTCTTTAGCGAGCATAGGATTGATATTATATATCTCGTATTATGTATTGGATATTTTTACCGTATCTAATAGTAATTGCCCAACGCCTAATGCCCAATGCGAGGTACATAATACTAATCCTAGGCGCTTAATTTGGCTCTTCCCTTTTTTCGCCGGCGCGCCAAAACTCGCCGCCCGCCTTTAGTTGCCATCCGCGCTTGAAAACCATGCTCCCGCTTTTCCTTTTTTTTCTTCGGTTGGTAAGTTCGTTTCATAGTATTTCATTAACCAATTAGAATTTAATCAACATTGCCAATATAATACAAAAAGACTAACCAGTCAATGACGCGGACAAAAGTATGAATGATTGTGTAAATTTTTAGTTGCCTCAATTCCCAATTCACAATCATTTGTTTATTTGTTTATTCTAGATTTAAGAACCAATAAATGGTCAAGTCGACGGAATACTTGATTTTGAGTTAAAGATAAAGTAAAATAAAGATGTTTTTTACTTTTAGGAATTACGCGTTTGATTAAATCTTGTTTTAATTGTCAGTGTTTATTTTTAATTATCAGTGTTTATTAGTATGCTGTTATTAAATTAGACGCTGATAAATACAGATTGAAACGCGTAGTTCCTAACTTTTAAAAATGAAAGCGGTTATCAAAAAAACGGTCCGTAAATTTACCCCGGAATTTCTGTTATCTTTTTACCATTTTGCTTGGGCGTTTTTCGGGGCGGCGAGATACGGTTTTCCGTCAAGAAAATTAACGGTTATTGGAGTAACAGGAACAAATGGAAAAACTTCCGTTTGCAATATGATCCATGGTTTGTTAACGCAGGCAGGATTTAAAGTCGGGATGACGACCACGGCGAATTTTAAAATCGGAAAAAAAGAATGGGTCAATAACAAAAAGCAAACAATGTTGGGACGAACGGCGTTGCAGGGACTGTTAAGGAAAATGGTTAAAAAAAAATGTGAATACGCGGTGATTGAAACTTCGTCTGAAGGAATTCTCCAATACCGCCAGAAATTTGTTGATTACAACATTGCTGTTTTTACCAACTTAACTCCCGAGCATTTGGAACATCACAAGGGTTTTGCCAATTATCGGGCGGCAAAGGGAAAATTATTCCAACAAACCAAAAGTATTCACATTATCAATGGCGATGACAAGAATGTTGAATATTTTTTGAAGTTTAAAGCAAAAAGAAAATTTGTTTTTAGTTTTAAAGAAGATCAAAAACTTTTCTCTGCTTCATCCCCCGCAAAAAGAGAATGTGATAAAATAATTTGTAGTTCTTATCAATTACTGCCATCGGGATCTGTTTTTACTGTTTCTTACAATAATCAAGAAATAAAATTTGAAACCAGGCTATTGGGCAAACATAACATTGCTAATTTACTGGCAGTAATTTGCTTGGGATTATCCCAAAACATTCCGATAGAGAAAATAAAATTAGCGGTGAAAAATATCAAACCGATTCCGGGACGGATGGAAGTAATTTCTTCGCGAGATAGTCAAAACAAGGCTCTTGCTCCAAGTTCTAAAATTCCGAATTTTAAAGTTATTGTTGACTACGCTCATGATCCCAAATCATTGGAAACCATTTATCAAACTGTAAAAAAACTAAATCCCCGCAGGATTATCGCTGTTTTGGGATCTTGCGGAGGAGGAAGGGATAAAAGTAAACGCCCAAAACTGGGACGGCTGGCGGAAAAATACGCCGATTTTGTAATCGTAACCAACGAAGATCCCTATGATGAAGATCCTCAAGAAATTATTGATCAGGTGGCAGCGGGAGTAGAGAATAAAAATAAACTCCTCAAAATTTTGGATAGAAAAAAGGCGATTAAAAAGGCTATTGATTTAGCGAGAGAAAACGACATAATAATGGTTACCGGCAAAGGAAACGAACAATGTATGGTAGTTAAAGATAAGCAGGTGGCGTGGGATGATCGGGAAGTAGTCAGAAAAATATTAGAAACTGGAAATTAGAAATTGGCAAACTGCCGTTATAGCCTATTCTCTTTTTATTATTTTTTACTATTCCAGCCAAGCGACAATAGGAGTGAATAAAATAATTACTCCAATATTATTTGTCGCATAAATATTATTTTTCCGTTTTATATTTCTTACATTATTAAGGAGAAGACAATCTCTCAGCTTCGCTCCGTTATATTCCGTTTCTCCTGTGACGGTAGAATGAAGTTTTGTTGGCTATTGTAAATTTTCAAAATGAAAAACTGGAAGACAATAAAATCAAAAACTGTTTTTCGGTGTCCATATTTTAAAATTTTGGACGAGGATTTTTTAGTTCCCAGCGGAAAGAAATATAAATATTATATTATGGAAAGAGGCGATTATGTCGTGGTGATTGCCAAAGAGAAAAATTGTTTTTATTTGGTTGAGCTGTATCGGTATACAACTAAATTAAGAGCGCCAGAATTTGTGGCAGGCGCGGTGGAAAAAAATGAAACGCCGCTCCAAGCAGCAAAAAAAGAGCTAAAAGAAGAAACAGGAATAACGGCAAAAAAAGTTAGAAAAATTGGCTGGTATTTTGCTTATAGAGGATGTTCAAACCAAAAAGCGCACATTTTTTTAGCGGAAGAATTAAAATTTAACGAGCAAGAGTTAGAAGATTTGGAAAGAGAAGGCAAAACAAAAGTTAAGAAATTTAAAATTTCGGAGGTTGAAAAAATGATTAAATCGGGAAAAATTAAAGATAGTGACACTATTGCGGCGTTTAATATTTTTAGGTTGAAGCGCAAACAATAAATAGGGCATGCTGATTTTCTAATAATTCCCCTCTTGGGAGGGATTAGATAAATTTTTAATTTTTAATTTTGTAATTTTTAATGAATTTCTAATTCTTTAATTTTTAAAGCACCAAATTCAAAATTACAAATTCCAAATAAGTTCAAAATTCAAATGCTCAAAATTCTAAACTGTTTTGTATTTTGTATTTTGGTTATTGTAATTTATTTGTTATTTGTAATTTTGAATTTGTAATTTATTTTCTGTTTAAAAATTGAGTTATTAAAAGTTGATTAAAAATTAAGAATTGGAAATTGGGAATTATAATTTAATCTTTCTTAAGAGAAGGAAAAATAGGAGAAAATCAGCAGATCCTAAATAGCAAGCGACTTTCTATAATTTTCTTCCCGAGAGAGTTGAAGACATATTAGAACTTGAAATTTTTGATTTTTAACGGATTTCTAATTCTTGATTTTCAAAACGGGAAAAAGAAAACTGGCAAATTTCCTTAAATCACAAAATTCAGTTCTTTAAATTTCTACCGGTCAAATCCAGGCAATCCAAAAATATTTAAAAAACGGCTCAACTTGCGAGCTGTTTTTTAAATAGAAATGGATCTATATATTTTTAAGCCTTTTCCGAACTCTATCTGTCCCCATACAATGAATAACTTCAAATAGTTCAGGGCTTTGCCTCCTCCCAGTCAATAGAACTCTTGCCACCATCGCAACATCTCCAATATGTCCTTTATATTTATTTTTTTCTTTTTTGAAAGCCTTAACGCTATCGGCATAGTCCAAAGACCTTGCCGCATCTTTCATTTTAGAAAACCAAGCAGCTTTATCATCTTGTTCATCATAAATAGATAGAAGTTTTTCTGCCACCCGTTTTATCTCCGCTTTTGTCATTCCCGGCAATAATTTTTTAAAGTCTATATCCACGGATTCAAAAATGTCATCAAAAAAATATTCTATTTGGTGACGTACATCAGACCATTTTGTGATATCTTTTCGCGGCGGCAAATCTCCACCTCTCTCAATAGAAAATATTCTTCTTGAATAGTCCGGATTATCCTTTAACCTTCTAAACAAATCTTTATCATATTTTTCCGCCCATATAGAGCACTGTTCAAACACTTTTTCTGCCGATAATTTGCTTATGTAGTCTTTATTTATATCCTGCAATTTGACTATATCCAAAAGCGGTCCGGCGCTGCCCGCCAAATGTTTTAACCTTATCGGAAAGTCCCTATTATCAGCCTGTGGATTTTGTTTTCTCCAATTTTCAAAATTGGAATCAGCAAGATTGAGCAGGTATTCTGTCACCGCAACCGGTGAATACCCCTCTTTATCATAAAACAGCACATTCGCCTCAGGATCCTTTCTTTTACTTAATTTCCTCCTTGAACGCCCTTCTAATTTTTGAATTGGCGAGAAATGGCCATATCTGGGAGGATTCCAGCCTAATGACCTAAACAATTCAATGTGTAGAGGGACTGATGACAGCCATTCGCCTCCCCTTATAACATCAGTAGTGCCCATAAAATGATCATCTATAATATGCGCGAAGTGATAAGTTGGCAGTCCATCTGATTTTATTATAACTATATCATTGTCATTTTCCGGCATAGACAGTTTGCCTTTTATCGCATCTTTGAACTCCATTCTTTTCTTACACGATCCAGACGACTTAAATCTTATTACAAAGGGCTTTCCTTCATCTAACGCTTTCAGAACATCTTCGTCTGATTTATTTCGGCATTTTGCCCAATCGCCATAATAGCCAATTTTAGATTTGCTTTTTTCTTGTTGTAATGCCATTTCTTTTAGTTCTTCTATGGTACAAAAGCAAGGATAGGCACGATCTTCTTGAACAAGTTTTCTAGCAAAAGTTTTGTAGATATTTTCTCTTTTGCTTTGCCTGTAAGGACCATAGTTGCCTTTCTCTTCGCCAGTTAAGGTTTCTCCTTCGTCTACCAGTATATTAAATCTTGAAAGCGAGTCAATAATTAATTGAGCGGCGCCTTCAACCTCTCTTTTTTTGTCAGTGTCCTCTATTCTGACAAAAAACACTCCTCCGCTTTGATGAGCCAATCTTTCAGAAAGTAACGCCGCAAATATTCCGCCGATGTGCATAAAACCCGTTGGGCTGGGCGCAACCCTTGTAACTTTCGCGGAAGATTCCAAATTTCTCGGCGGGTATTTGTTTTCCACCTCTTCGGGGGTTATTTCCAAATTTGGGAATAGCCGTTTTATTATCTGTGTTCTAATCATATTTTTGTGGCTGTGAAATTTTTCTGGTTTCATTTTCTTAAAAAAAGAGTATATTAATTATCGCAAGATCGCAAGCGTTTAGATTTTAATATTTATCAGTTGGAGTATGTTTATATTCCCGATCTAATTTAAAATTTCTGTTTTGGTTTAATTATTTTTTAAGTTAATAAACAAGCTCCCTCATCCGAAAACCAGCGGATTTTCTGGTCAAGTATTTTACGCGGTGATTTTGAAAAATTTTTATGTAATGCCATAATGAAATTAAAATTATATAAATTTGTTTATTTTAAGCCATTTTTTAGCTCTTTTAGATTTATTTTCAACGCCTGCGAAAATAAACCTGTGGACAACTATTGATTTTTTTATAATATTATGCTACTGTGATTATGGAGTTACTGGGTCGCGTATCCTATGACTAATGTCATACGGGGCTTTGACCCAGGGCCCAGGACTCTATAAAAACACCTCTTGTTTCAAGGGGTATTTTTATTTTTTGGTCTAAATAACCATATATTAAATCGTGTTGATTTAACTATTAAAAATTTTTTACCATCAAATTTTAATGCCCCTGAATATATTATTTTATCCAATACATACTTCATCAATTCCTTTTTGGCGAAACTCGCTCCTTCTTTCTCAAAATGCCTGTTCTGATAATAACCAATAGCTCCGGTTACAACATCAACCAGTTGAATAAATTCAGACTTTTTTGAATCAATCGGTTTAATTTCCTGAACTATTTTTGTTTCTGATAAAATATTAATAAACTTTTTTTGTAAACTACTTTCAAGTGATTTTTGTAAAGTCTGTAAATTTACATCATGCGTCGCGTTTTTAATTTTGTCCGGATATATCCAATAAAGTCCGGGCACTTTACAATTTTGAAAATACAATTGATAAAGCAATTTATAAAAACCACTGCCCTTGATATTATTATGCTGTTGAACAGTCGGATTTTGAGTATCAACAAGCATAACATTATATCTGATCAATTCGCCATCTATCGCTTTAAACAATATATCAATAAATTTTTTATATGCTTCTAAATGTTTTTTACTAACTTTTGTCCACTTAAACTCTCCTTTAAATAAGATTCTTACCCCATCTTTATCATATCCAAATTCTTGACGTATTTCTGAAATCATTGTTTCTACTTGCGAAATAGAATCTTTTAAGATCCAAAGACCTGCCAATAACATAAAACGTTCCGTGCGATGGCGACTTTCATCAGAATAAATATATATTTTTTTATTACTTAAACTCATATATTCACCTCAATAACTTTCATCATTATGCAGCGACATAAGATCTCAGGACGTTGTTTATATTTTATAGGGAGAGTTTTTATGCCGAATAGTGATTTTATACTGTTTAGAAGTAAAAACTTCTCTAAACTTAATTTTAGACCTTATAAGAAGTATCTAAAACTGTAAACAACGCCGGCAATTCTTACACGAAATATACTCGTTAGTGTCGCTAATACTCGCGACACATTCTAATAATTTTATTTTCCAAATTTAGCCCTGTTGTCTTGTTCACCGATTACCTTTCGCTCGGTTGTGAGTTTTGCACAACATCTCACAGTTCTTAGCATCCGTTGCGCCGCCTTTACTCCAAGCAGTCACATGATCGGCGTCCATTTCGCTAAATCCCCATATTTTGCTTTTGTTGGCGTCATGTCCAACAGCACACAGCGGGCAATTTGATATTTTTTTCTTTTTAGCTATAGCGGTCTGCCTCGCGTAAACCGCCCTTTTGGTTACTTCATCAAATACACGAACATTGAGCAATTTCGTATCAACAGAACCACCAAGTATATATTCAAAAATACCTTTACGATTTTTGACATAAGGATCGGCATAAAGTTTGCGCACCGCCTTTGAGACTTTTGACGGATTGTAAGATTTTTTGTGGTATCTTTCATATAACCGTCCCCATTCAAGACCGCGCATTTCCTTTTTAACATCTATAAACACACTAGAAATCCAATCAATTACGCTATTGAAATATGTTTTTAATTCTTTGATATTTGTATCTTCGCGATGACGACTCATATAGTCATCAATATTGCCTTTACTTACCCAGTCTAATGCTCGCTCCAAAAAATCTTGGCGATTAGCAACGCCAGATATATAGGCGCTCCATTTTTGAGTGTTGGCATTTTGACTATTACTAAATTCTTCTTTTGCAAGCGTTACAAACGGTCCTGAATAAATAGCGTTGAGTAATTCTTGAGGTTTAAGCGGAACACCTGCGATATTGATTGTTTTAAACCATTCTTTTATCTGGCTTTCGGTGCCCTCACATTCATAAATTAAAAGTTTGGTTCCCAAAATTTTATCTTTTTTATCTTTCGCCATAGTGCCAAAATACTGCATCCCGTTTTCATCTTTAAGAGCAAATTTGTCAGTAATAAATCGCCCAAGACTAGTGATACGCTGTTGTCCGTCCAACACCTCAAATTTATTATTGCCAACCTTATTGAAATAGATTAGTCCAATCGGATAACCCTTGAGAACTGATTCTATTACTGCGGCTTCTCTTCCTTCTTCCGCGTAAATATAATTGCGCTGATATTCCGGCTGAATGGTCAACTTGCCAGCCAAACCAAACAAACCCTTGCCTTCAAGTTCATTATAAACAAACCCTTCGCAAATATCTTTAACAGTGATATTGGTTTTTAAAGTTGTTTTCATATTATTTTTATAATTAATTTCTCTAAAAAAATTATATGTTCAAAATTTTTATTCTTGCTTGTTCATCTTTAATATTATAATCTTCTCTCTAGTAATTTCTTTTGATCTTCGCCAAAAATCTCTTTTTTAGCTACCATGCCAAAAGAACTAAAAATATCAATTGCAATATCTAAAGAAATTTTTGAAGAATTTTTAATTAAGTCTTCTCTGGATAATTTGATTTCTTTCTTTATAATGTTATTTTCATAATTACATGTGTATGCCTTATACAAAGTCCTGGCAAAAGTATCCCAAAACATTAGGACTCTGCCTTGAACATCATGTAGTTCAATAATAATTTCTGCTCCTTTTGCTTTGTCCAATTTTGAAAAAAGCCTAGAGGCGAATTCAAAAATTTCTGTTATGGAATATAATGTCGATAATATGCTCAAATATTTTGTTGCTTGCGTGCTATATTCACTTTGAAATTCTTTTATCTTTTTCTCATCAATCCTTAAATCCTCTCTCAATGCAAAAATATGAACAAACTGTCCTGTCTTATAAAATCTCCAATATTCATACATTGGGCCTTCTGGCCAATTACAATAAGAACTTGTGCTATTTTCGCAAGGACGTACGAAACCCTGAGGATCAATATGAGGATAGTTCCAACCCCTTAAACTAACTTGGCTTTCCGTAATTAATTTTTCACACTCATCCAAAGAAGATATCAAATTATCATCGTAATTAGTTGGTCTAATTATAATTTTCCAATAGCCTTTTTGTTTAATTTTGTCTATTAGTTCTTTCATAAATAATTTGGTAAATCTTTATTATGTTTATCACTTTCGCTTTCTTTTTCGAAGCCCACGAAATCAGCACAAGGCAATCTTTTTAAAAGTTCATTTTTATTTTTTTCAACTGTTTTCTCAATTAATTTCCGCCATTCAGTAGAATCTTTGGGTTCTCTTGAACCGATGGGGGTTTTCGACCTTATATAAACTGCATTCTCTCTCAAAGCTATATTTGCCGGGAGCATATCTATACTGGGATTATTTTTTTCTGACTTAATACAAATTGTAAGTTCGATATTTTCTTTAACCTGAATCACAACAAACTTTTTCTCTTCACCTTCTATTATTGCCGTATCCGAAAGTAAATCAAACTCAACTACTGGATCACAATAATTTTTTAATTTATCTGCAACTAAATCATGTTTAAACGAATTATAATCGCCTTCATTCATACCCACTGGTTTAAAGGTCTTATCTTCTACTCCTAAAACGATAACGCCCCCGTCACTATTATTAGACATAGCCAAGATTACTCTTATAATCTCGAATTTACAATTTCTATTTGTCCAGTTCATGCTATTTTTATATTCCAGATTTATTTCTTCGTTGCCATGAGTTATGTAATTATTTATAATTTCTTCAGAAAACATAATATTTTAAAAATTAATTATTTCCCAATTTTTTTATGCTTTATTAAAATACGAGCATATTGTGGTTTGCCGTTTATATAAGTACAATCTGTTGCACATTTTACTTTATTCATTAAATGTTCCCGTTCTCCTTTCACATTAGAATTTCCCAATATTTCAAATTGATCGGGATTGTATTTATCTAGAAATGTAACCGGTACACCCATTACACCTTTATAATCACTCGGTATTGCATCAGTAAAAGGTACTTCTATGGCGTCATAATTATCATATTTATCATACGCCTTTTTGCCTCTGATTTCTTTATGTTTACTATATTTTAAATTATCCGCCATTGTCATAAGTGGCAATGGTTGATGACGGCGTCCATGATCAAGATTAGTAAGCCATAGGCAATTATTAGTAGCGACAATTCTATTTCCATTTTCATCTATTCTAGCCTCTGATCCGTATAATTCGTATGATTCAGGTACAATAAATCCAGAAATCCACCTTCCCATTCCATTACCGAGCCATGCTTCATTATTTTTAATTTTTTGAAATATTTCTTTATAAGTTAGACAATTAATATTGCCAATAATCAGAAATTTTTTATTATAATCAAAAAGTTGCTTAACATATTCGCGAAACAAACTGAATGGCGGATTGGTTACCACAATATCAGATTTTTTTAGCAATTCTATACATTCAGGACTTCTAAAATCACCATTTTCTTCTAACGGCGCCCATTCATTGTGTTTATTTGCTTTTAACTGCTTGGCTACATCTTTCAAGTTAAACTCGCTGTCTCCGTCTATATCGCGCGCTTCGTTAATAATAAATTTATTGGCAGTTATCTTTGGACGACCTTTTGATTTCACGATGGTTTTATCGTTACCAAACAAACTTAGTTGCGTGTTAGCTACGGGCGAAGGCTTATAACTTGTTGTGATGAGCCGTTTTAATCCAAACCTGTTGAAATTAAGCACAAAATAACGAAAGAAGTTGCTCTCATACGGATCGTCGCAGTTACAATATACTACCTTATTACGAAAAGTATTAGGATTATAATCCAAATACTTTTCAATCTCTTTTTGAATGTCGCTGTACTGAGTGTAAAACTCATCGTTCTTTGCTCGTCTTGCGTTTTTAAGATTTTTGATTGAGGATTTTCTAGCCATAAAATTATTTCATTAAATCATCAAGCGACACACCAAGCGCGTCCGCAATCTTTTTAACGGTTTTAATGTGGAAATCGGACTTAAAGCCGCCTCAATTTTTGCGATTGCGCAAATCGCGCAAAAAGCAAGATTTGTCCTTTTTGAAAGCGTATCTTGACACAAAATTCGCGATGTTTGGGTTGGTCGGGGCGACTGGATTTGAACCAGCGACCTCAGCGTCCCGAACGCTGCGCGCTACCCCTGCGCTACGCCCCGTGTTAGCCTATTACTTTTTATGATATAACACATCCAAAAATTAGACAATGATTTTTTAATCTGGCGCTTACTTAAATACACTCTTTGTATGGGATAAAGTATATGGGCTTTGTTGATTTTCTAATGATCTCTCTTTTTGGAAGGGGAATAATCGGTAAAAATCGGCAAGCCTTAATCAATGTTTGGAACATAAAAAAACAAAACCTAAAAGGTTTTGAGTTAACACGGAATAAAATTTTTAAACAGGCCGCGCGCTTTTCTTACTTCTTAAAATAATTTCTAAAAACAATGAACAAAATAACTGAAATAATACTAATCGTCGCGCCGTAGATAAAAGTTATGCTCGGATTGATTTGCCACAAAAATCCGGCTATTAAACTAGCCGGCAACGCTGCCAAACCCATTGCGGTATGAAATGTTCCCAAAGCCGTGCCTCTTAATTCCTCTGAAGATAAATCAGAAACATAAGCCCGTTGATTGCCATCTATCATAGCATAAACTATGCCATAAAAAGCAAATAAAACCATAAAGGATGTTAATGAATTGAAAAATGCGAATCCAAGGGAGGTTAGCGAAAATAATAAGTAGCCAAAA
>Ga0190315_1000791_pt1 | contig 14253 bp, 19 predicted proteins | sample 48701101_MG_FD_161673 | JGI IMG/M metagenome (GOLD analysis project Ga0190315, IMG submission 161673) | Hydrothermal vent sediment bacterial communities from Southern Trench, Guaymas Basin, Mexico - 4870-11-0-1_MG | ecosystem: Environmental > Aquatic > Marine > Hydrothermal vents > Sediment ...
TGAAATATTAATAGCCTTTACAACGACAGATATATATTATTGGGACGATGCTAATACTACATTTAAGATGATAACTGAATTGTATAATACTGGGACTGTTAGTGTTACAGAAAGTACTGCTGATAGTGGTATATATGATACAGTGACTTTAACTGATGGAACGTTTGATACATCGTGGGATGATAATAATACCTGCTATATAGGATTTGATACAGACGACCCTGATGCTATTACTACTTGGTATGAAGTACAATCAATAGACAGCACAACACAATTAACTTTAAAAGACACTTTATCGGCTGGCAAAACTGATGTTAAGTATGTATTACGGAAAACCTATAATGCACAGTTAAACAGGCGATGGCATTGTACAAGTTATTATGACGCAGGTGAGGATGAGAACTTATTAATTGCTACAAATGGGTATGATAATCCTATTAAATGGACTGGCACAGGACGATGTACTGATTTGGGCGGAAATCCTCCTAAAGCTAAATATATTGGACAGCTTGGTGGCAATTTAATATTTGGGAATATAAGCAGTATTCCATCTGGGACGACTGGAACAGCTACACCATATACGTTGATATGGAGTGATACCGCTGATGCTGAAACGTGGGATGGGACTGGTTCTTCTGGTTATCAGGAATTATATGAAACAGCAGGCGAAATAAAGATAATAGCTCCTTTTGGTGATTATCTTGCTATAGTAAAAACAGATGCTATAATTATAATGTGGGCAACTGGAAGCGCTGATGAACCGTTTAATTTTAAAACTATTGTAAGAGGACAGGGAGCTGCATTTGATACTTATGGTATAGTTAATCAATTATTGGCAATAATAACTAAAGATGATATTGTACTATTTGATGGTACACCACAATTAAAAAGTATTGCTCAGGGGAAGGTTAGACGAAGTTTTTTTGAAGGGTTGGATTATAATAAGGCTTATATGGTACATAGTGTCTATTCTCCCCGATATGATGAGTGGCGGATATATGTTCCTAAGTTAGATGCTAACTATCCAAGTGAAACGTGGGTTTATAGAATTAAAGAGAACGAATGGTGTTATGATGATGTCGGCTTTACTGGTAGTGGATCTTACAACTATAAAACTGAGATTACTATAGGAGAATTAGATAGTGAGTTTGGTACGATTGGAGATATAAATGTGCCAATTGGGAGTTTATCGTCTGCAAGAGCTTATGATGACGTTATAACTGGCGATGAAGACGGCTATGTATATTTAGAAACTCCTGATTTAAAAACGGTTGATGGAGCTAATATTGAATGTACAGCAATTACTAAAGATTTTGTTGGTATTGACACCGATGAGAAAGAGAGATTTCTTGAGATTTATACACATTATAAAGCGACTGATGACGCTAATGACACTATCGACATTTCAATATCGGTCGATAGAGGAGAAAACTTTATATCACAAAAAACTATAACCGATACTTCTGGTTCTGGTAGAAGAATAGCTAAAACAGCATGGAATGCTCTTGGGAAGACGTGCAGGATTTCTTATTCTGGACGTCATTTTGAGATATATGGACAGAAAATAGGTTTTAATCCTGCGAGGATTAGATGAAAAGAGTTAGAGAAAGTTTACCAATAACAGACCCTAATTTGAAGCAAGCTTTGATGGAATATGGGCATGCTATAAATGGGCTGAAAAGTTTGTTTAAAGAAGATGTTGATGGCAATGAATATCTGGATAAAATCCGAAATGCTGACGGTGATACCTATGTAGAAGTTATTGACGAAGACGTAATACATTTCTATAGAGCTGGAAATGAAATAGGGCAATTCAATAATAATGGATTAAATCTTGCCGTTGGTAAAGGATTAGTTGACGCTGATGGTGATACCTACGTCACAGTTGAAGAAACTGCCGATGAAAACGTAATACGTTTTTATACTGCTGGGAGTGAAAGTATAAGGATTTTAAGTAATGGAAAGTTGTATACTGGTGGTGAAGCAATAGAAATTAATACCTTAAATTCAGGCGATAGAAATAGCTATATAGATTTTCACAGCGATGATACAAATACTGATTATTCTGCAAGAATAAGAAGATATCCTGGGGCAAATGGTAACCTTGAAATAGAAAATGTAGGAACGGGTGAAATACATTTTATCACTAATGGGAGTGAAAGAGTAATAATTGATAATGGGAAAACAACTATATATGGGCAACTACAAATTAACAGGGCTAATCATCAGATAGCATTATATGATACGGATGTTTCTGCTGTAAAATGGACTATTACTACTTATAGTAATACTGATTTAAGTTTGTATTACGAGGGTACAACCCAAAGATTTAGATTTGGTTCAGATGGAAAAGCGTATGCTGATGATAGTTGGAATACATTTTCTCCTGTATTACCAGATGTAAAGCGATATGATTGGGTTGAAGTAGCAAAAGAAGATGCTTACAAACCGCGCAAGCCAGATGATTTAACTATGGATAAAATAACAGAGGAAGATATAGAAAAGTATGGAAAAGATATAGCTAAGATAGCGATGGCAAACACAAGGGCGATTGATTATATAGCACACGTTCAACGTTGCATACTACGCAGTTTAATAAATACAAGGAGAATGTTATATGATATTAGACAATCAACAACAAAAAAATCTATTAATTAATATTATCAGAAATACACAATTACGAGGGAGCTATAGAGATTTAAAAAATGATATTATATTGCTTGATAATTTATTGCAAGCTATTCAGAATGCTGAGATAGCAAAAGAAAGTATAATGGAGTCTGCAAGAAATGCCAAAGAAGTAGAAGCAAATAATATTAAAGAGAGGAGAAAAAAAATGGAAGAAGATGAAAACAAATGAAAATTTCTCGATTGTTTTTTTTATATTGAGGATAATGGTAAGATTTCTAACACAGGATATTATCATCCCTCACCGAATGATGGTGAGCCCACTATTGCCTGAGCAATAGTTACCCACCGAGCCTCTTGCGGAGAAATCCGCAATGCTCAAATTGGTGGGTCGTTAAACAGAATGTATATCATTTTGTAAAACAATTGAACAGGGTGTGACGATGTTAAAAGAACAAATATTACAGTTAGATAACTTTAAACCAGATGAAATTGATATTTATGGAAGATTGATATTCGCCAAATATGAAGGCATTGTATTCGGATTAATGTATAAAATAGACAAAATGATTACTTTACTCAAACAGGATTATGGTACTAAAAACGGAGCATTTATTATCCACGATATTAATCAAGGTAAGCATTCAGAACATAGTTATCATTACAAAGGAATGGCTATTGATGGCCACTTTATCAACATTCCGCCTTATATAGTTTATGTTTATGCAAGCAAAGCTGGATTTAGAGGAATAGGATATTATCCAGATTGGAGACATGCAGGCTGGCATTTTGATATAAGACAGTCTGACAGCATAAGCACGTGGATTGGATATAATAAGGACGGAGTACAGGAATATGATTATGATATAAGAGGATTTATAGAAATAATTAGAAAATAAAAGATTTATTTGTGGTAACAAAACATATTATTTAAGAGACAATCAAGGATGACAGATACAGAATTTTTACACATACTTGATAAAAAGTTTGAGGACATACAGGAAGCCGATATTAAAGGTGAATGGTTATATGTACCTGTATATGAATTATATTTATTGTGTAGAGATTATTTGAAAGAGAGAAACAAAATTATGAAAGAGAATAATTTTATTAATCCCTTAAACGGGATAGACTAAACAACAGCAACTTAGAGGAGATGAGCTTATGAGTAATGGTAACGGAACTGTTAAATGGGTAGCAATCATAATTTCGGTTGTGATTGCTATGGTGAGCTTGAGCATCGGAGTTATCAGAACCTCGAATGCGGACAAAATAGAAACATTGCAACAAACAGTAAACAGGCATGAGGAGATGATAACAAGGATGCGGGAAGGTAACGCACGAACAGAAACGCAAATAGAAAATGTACAATCACAACTTGAACAGTTAAATAAGAAAATGGATATAATATTAGAAAGGATAGGAAAATGATATTTCTATTAATTTTAATTGTGTTAGAATTAGGATATTTAATCTATTTTATTAGAGAGCGATTATGAGATGTGGGATAAAAGAAATACTATTATACTTGTTCTTATTCTGGCTGTTATTGTTTTCGGTTACTTATGGGGACGAAGCTATCGAGACAATCAACAATATCGAGAGTCAATTAAACAGCTTAGAAACGAACTTATTGCATATAAAAATATTAATAGACAGCTATCAGAACAAAATAAACGATTTGAACAATCTATTGGAAAGCTCAGAAAACAGCTTACAGAGTACAGAAGCAGAATTGCGGAAGCAAGAAAAATTGTTGCGGGATTACAAAGAGACACTGGCGCAATATCAGGAGAACTACAACAGGCAATTGAAACAGTACGAAGAATTAAAACGGAATTACAGAAACTTAAAAAATCGTTACAATCGGATGGCAATAGGGAGTAGTGGTATTATATTATTATTAATAGTGGGGTTGTTTGTAAAATGAAAAGTAAACTGAAAAGCAGGAAGTTTTTAGTATTTATTATATGGTTAATTATTACTGTGTATTTAGTGATAGTTAAACAAGACACAACACCGTTACAATACTTTTTCGTTATCTCAGCCATTTACATCGGGGGACAGGCAACAATTGATGGCATTGAAAAATTAAAGAAATAAGGAAATTAAAATGGCAAAAAGACCACCTGCAAAAGGAAGAAAAGGAAAACCTCTTAGTAATACTGAAAGGTTAAAAAGACATTTTGGCAAGGATTGGAGGAAACATAAAATATCAGAATTGCCAAAAAGAGGAACAGGTAGGAGGAAGTAGATGGCACGTAAAGCATCGTTAAAAAAGAGAAGAGCAGCAAGAAAGGCTTACCAGAAAGCTAAAAAGAAACCATTAGGTAGTGGTGCACGATTTGCTGCTTTAGCTAAAGCTGCTAAAGCAAGTGGAGCAAGCAATCCTGAAGCAGTGGCCGCAAAAATTGGAATTGCTAAATATGGTAAAAAGAAAATGACTGCAATGGCTGTTGCAGGGAGAAAAAGAAAAAAGAGAAAATAAATGGAACGCTGGCTTGTAATACCTGATTTGCATTGGGACGCACGGGAAGATTTACATCCGTCTTATCTGCTTGTCAAAAAGTTTGCGAAAGATTTTAAACCTGATGGTATAGTATTTCTTGGTGATATATTTGATTTTGCATATATATCGAGTTTTAATAAAGAACTGTTAAGGACTATTAGCGGGAAGACTTTCAGGGCTGATTATGATTTAGGCAATAGAGAATTGGATTATTGGCAGAAGTTAGCTAAAAGAATTATAATAAGGCAAGGTAATCATGATAGGCGTGTTGATATTGTTGTGGATAAAAACCCTATTCTTGAAGGAATGATAGAAGTAGAGTTAAATCTTAATTATAAAGAGCGCGGGATAGAGTATTATAGAGAGAGCGATAGACCAACAAAATTAGGGCATGTTCATTTTATACACGGATGGTTTACTAATCAACACCATGCTAAAAAGCATGTTCAAGTAATGGCAGGAAATATTATCTATGGTCATACTCATCAGGTTCAAAGCCATACGATTATTTTACCTGCATATAATGAAGAGGTATGTGCATGGAATATCGGTTGTTTAACTGATAAGAACCCAGAATGGATGAAAGGTAGACCGACTGCTTGGGCTCATGCTTTTGGAATATTATATTTAAAGGATAATGGGGATTTTAATTTTTATACTGTAAGGATTATCAGAAATACATTTATATGGGATGGTAAAGAATATGCCTAAGGATTTTTTAAATTGTGTAAAATCAGGAGGAAAAGTTGTTACTAAGAAATTAAAGAATGGTAAATATATACATCTATGTAAAACAAAAAGTGGAAAATGGACATCAGGGGAAATCAAAAAAAAGAAGAAAAGGAGGAAGAAATGAGTTTCTGGCGTAGAGAAAAATTAACTCCTGAATATCAGGGAAGTGCTGCGGTTTTATCAACCTTAAATAATATTATAAGACAAAATCCTAAATCGCAAGTTACTTTTGGATATACACCGCAGGTTGAGAGTTTGTTAAATCAGGCTGGCTTAACTGCTCAGGGAATTGGACAATCTCCGTTGACCAATTTATCTAATCAATATTTTAGTAATCTACTAAAGGGAACAGGATTGAATCCTTATGAAGCAGGTTCGCCTTATCAGCAGTATCAACAGGCTGCATTGCAGAATTTTCAAACTAATGTCCTGCCACAACTTGCAACTTCAGCAGCAGCAAAAGGAATGTTGAGAGGAAGTTCAGCCGAACGAGCGGTTAGTAGAAGTTCAAGCCAGTTGACTAATGCATTACAACAGCAGGCTTATGGTGCATATCAACAGGGGTTACAGAGACAATATGGAGCTGCACAGTTTGTACCTCAGCAACAATTAGCTGAACAACAGGCACGATTGAGTGGATTATTGGGAGTAGGACAGGGTTATAGTGGTTTGGGTGGTATGTTAGCTAATCTACAGCAACAAAATATAGCAAACCAATTGGCTGCTGGACAGGCTATTAATGCGAGTTATGCTTTACCACAATATGAACCAAGTGGATTAAGTAAGATATTAGGTACAGCAGTAGGTTTAGGTGGACAATTAATTGGTAGTGCTGGACAGGCTGGGGGATTTAGTAATTTATTTAGTGGTTTATTTGGTAATAGGAGTGGTTCGAGAGTTAATCCCTATAGTGGGCAACAGTATTATCCTGCTTACTCTCCACCTTCACCTATCGCGTCAGCATTTTAAAAGGAGGAAGATATGCCGTCATATAGTCCGGATGTTAGTTTAGATACTATTCTGGCTGGTGTAACTGCTGGTACACAATCCATGTTACAAGGGATTGTGAATGGAGCATTACAACGGCAGGAAATAGAAATAGCGAAACAGAAATTAAAGGCTTACGAAAAACAGGTAGAAGCACAGGAAAAAGCGCAAGATATAGCTATGAAAAGACTTGCATTAGAACAGGCAGAAGCAGCTACAGCACTTTTACAAAATCAGGCTAATCTTGCAGGCCAGCCTGTTACCGTGCCAGGGCAAACAATAGAAGCGTTAGGCCTTCCTCCTACCAAAAAAGTTAAAAAGACTGTTGTTACCACTGAAGATATTAAGACACAACAGCAGGAACAATTGCCAATAACTAAAGGACAGCTACCTCAACAGCCGCAAAAACCTGTTGGAGAAACTCCTTATGATAGATTATTGAAAAAGGGAATACCGAAAAGTGTTAAAGCAATATTTGAACAACTTTTGAGAAGTGATACATTTAAGAACTTAAAGAAAAGAGGTGAAATACCTGCTGGTAAAAGGCCGATTGATTTAACTCCAAAAGAATTGGAATTATGGGCTGATACTGCAAAAGCTCCAAAAGGATCAAAGTATAATGCTACATATAATTTCTTAAAAAACCTCCAGAAGGCTAAACAGCAATCAGAACAGCAAGTTATACAACCACAGGGAACTATAACTAAGAGTTATACAGAACCGCATGTTGAGAAAGAAACTAAGATTGAAGAGAAGGTTGCAGAAGAACCATGGAAGATTTATCCGCAGGTTGGCGAAACTGGTGAACCGCCATTATTATTAGATAGAGAATTAGAACAATCATTACAGCAACAATTTCCATACGTATCGCCTGAGATAATAATTGACTCAGCTAAATACTATACTAATTCTCAGTATAATGAATATTTGAGAACTCTAAACACATTAAACCAAAATATAGCTAAATTAAAAACTACAGGTGAACTGAATTTAACAGATTTAAATAGAGATATCACAACTGCAGACAGGCTTGCCCGTTCATATTCAGGGCTTGATAATCCTATGAACAAATTTATAGGTGAGTCACAAAAATTATATAAGGATACTTTCGATTCTGTTTTGAAAGAGAAAATACGATATTATCAAGAGATAGGTGCACCAAAAAGTATGATTGATTATTTAAAATCTTATACTTTTGAGAAGAGAGTTAATGACAAAATAAAAGCATTTGAAGATACTGAGAATGCTGTTAGAAGTAGGACATTTAATTCACCTTCTGAAAGGAATCAATTTAGACTTGAATATTTAAGGAAAAATTATGGGTTAGAATATAATGATATGGATGATTATTTGAATGATGTGAAAGCGGTTAAAAGAATATTAGAAGGTTCTTCAATAGGAGTATCGAGATTTACCACTAAGGGGAAATAATGGATATTGATAAAATAATAAACAGTATAGAGAAAGATGTAGATACTGACAGACCTAAAAATATAGAAAAAGCGATTGAAACTGATGTAAATTATATTCATCAAGATACTGATAGTATAGATACCATAATAGAAAAGACAGCACCAGAAACATCGCTTGATAATATAATAGAGAATGTTAGCAAAGATTTAAATCCAGACCCTACCCCCGACCCAGTTTTAGAAGCTAATGTCAATACCTTAATCCTCGATACATTAAAACAGCAGAACGAAAATACTAAAAAACTATTAGAAGATAAATCTGTCCCTCTTACCATCAAGAGACATTTACGTCCTGTTAGTAAGTTTATTGATATAATATCGAGGCCTTCTAATGCTTGGTTTGGAAGCGCAATGGCAGGCGAGTTTCAGAAACAGTTATTAAAAAGATTAGAAGAACGGGGATATAAACCTAAACCTAATGAGAAATGGACATTAAGCGGAGAAGGTTTTAATATCACTAAAGGGAAGATTGTATTTAAGATAAAAGATAGAAAAACAGGGAAGAAACGATATTTGGAGTTAACTCCACAGGATTTAGGTTTCGCAGATGAAAAGGATTATACAAAACAATTTTTAAAATCTATGTATGAAGGTTTGTCAAAAGGTATCAAAGGAGAAGAAAATTATTTTGGCAGGGTAAAAGAAACAAAAGATTATTTAGACCCTAATAGGACTGCTATTGTAAAAGCTGGTGATATGTTGACGGATTTTTTAATAAATGTTTATTTAGACCCAACAACAGCATTAACGGCTTATGCAACTCCGAAAATGACAACATTGGCTAAAGCTGCACATAAAGGTTTAGAGGCTAAATCTCCAGCTTACAAAGCGGTTGTTGCTGGGATTGAGTATTCTAAACCTGTAAGAGATTTAAGAAAGGCTTTTGGTTATTTTAATGGTGTTGCCAAGATGGCTAAAGAGAGAGCCAGAATGATGAGAGGTAGGGTAAAATCAGCTTTTGTGAGAAACTACGACCCCGTTATTCAGCAGATAAAAGAAGGTTATAGACCTTTAATAAAAAGTTATGCGGCTTATACAGGAAAGAATGCTAAAGAGGCGAGTAAGAAACTATCGCAAGGTATGTTGTTAGTATCAAGACAGGTGAGAGATGCAATAGAAGAAGGCACTAAAAAGAATATTGATGATTTAGCAAAGGGTTTTATAGATAAGCAATTTCCTGATATGTTGACTTCTGATAAAAAGCAAGTTTACAATTTAATGAAAAAGATTGGTGATTTCTATAATGACTTTGCCGACATTAAGAACTATGCTACTGGTATAAAGATCGCAAGCCCAGAGAAAAATCCTTATTATATTCCATTAAGAAGAACTGATAAAGTAGGGATGTCCGCTGCTGAGGTTGTTCAAAAGAATGTAAAAAAGAGTGTTTCAGCACATAAGTTAGTAAATAAAAAGACCGATGATTTACTTAATTGGTTAAAAAATCACGGTGAATTAATAGATGATGATTTGCCGCAAACTATATCGGCAGATGTGTATGAACATCTCCAAAGAACTTATAGACGCGCATATTTTATTGATATGGAAGATTATTTAGGTAAATACTATCCAAAAATAGGTGAAATAACCGCTAATGATTTAAAAGATTTGTTAACTGCTAATAAAGATAAAGCCGCTAAACAGCTTTTGCAGTGGAAGAATAATAAAGTTAAAAAACAACTAATCAATAAAATAGAGAAATTAGGATTTAAGCTATCAGGAAAGAATGCCGAGTTGAATGCTAAGACGTTTTTAAAGAAATATGATTTATTCCAATTTCCGCAGGATTTATATAAAGGCAAGAACCCACCAACCTTTATTATAGATAGACAAGTCTCCGATATGTTCCGCTCTTATTCAAAAGGTATTTTTAGTAATGATGAATTATCTACATTTAGTTATGCAATGACTAAATTAACAGCACCATTTAAAGCTATGGCTACAACTTATAATCCTTACTTCTGGGGTAAATATCTGTTCACTGATGCAATACAGAATATAAAAGGTGGTGTAGACCCAGCTAAACTATTTACTTACAGTTTACCAAGAGGGTATGCTATTAAAATGGCAAGCGCGTTTAGACGTAAATATCCTGAGCTTTTATTAAATAAAACGGTCAATCTGGCTGGGAAGCCTTATAATCTGAGTGATGTTATAGACGTAATGGAATCTACTGGTATATGGCATAGGTCAAGGTCTTTAATGAGTGCAGCAAATAAATCATTTTTTAAATCTTATATTGAAGAATTGCAAACTTCTAAAGCTCTAAAAATTATAAAACACACACCTACAAAGATTAAAGATTCTCTGTCTTTTTTGGATGATGCCTTTAGGACTTCATTATTTTTGGATAGATTGGAAAAAAATATTAAATCAGGGATGAAAATGTTATCTCCAGAAGAGCTTAAAAATTTTTCTAAACTTCCTATCGATAAGGCATATAGAGAGGCAGCTAAAAATGCAGATGCTATTTATGATGCTGCTTTATGGGTGACTAAACACATGTATAGTTATGATGTCACACCGTTTGTTAAAAAGTATATCAGGCCGTTCATCCCGTTTATCGCGTGGAAACTTGAGAACGGTCCTGAGATGGCGAAGTCGTTGTTTAATCTACATTTTATGAATATGGTTGCCAAAGGTAGAGCACAGATGCAGGAATATTTCCCGTTATCTGAAGAGACAAAGAAATATGGTTCTGATAAAGTTAATCAAGATTGGATGTATGAAATTAATTTACCACAGGTTAACCCTGAATCTGGATTAAAGTTTTATTTTTCAATTCCTATGCCTTATAGAAGTCTTGAAACTATAAAAGCTGCAGAGCAGGCTATCCCAGGGCTGGTTTCACAAACGGGACCGTTAGGGACAATAATTGGATTTATCCAGAAGAAAGGTTATTATCCCGATGAATATAGTACAAAAGGGCGGTATGTCCCAGCACCCTGGTGGGGAGCTTATGCGAGCAAATCAAACCTCCAGCACATGATTCCCGATTTATATAAAGTTGTTTATGATGTACAGGATAAAAATCTTTATCTATATATGCGGGAAGATATTGTAAGACTATTTGAAGGTCTTGCACCTACCTTACGGACAATAAGCAAGTTTAAATCTGAACCTGCTGTTAAATTAGATATAGTAAATATGAGAGAACTGAGCAAATATGGAACCTATGCGCCGACATCTATAGAGTTAGAGAGAACAGGCCAAAAACTGGTAGGAAAAACATTACAACCTGATATTAAAAAGATACCTAAAGAGTCATCTGAATATCCAGAGAGTATCTATGAAAGACAACTAATACACGATTTAAAAAAGAAGTATCCATTATTACAATTTACTTATGACGATTTAAAAAGAGAAGTAGACAACCGCAGGAAAGATTTAGAGGACAAAATCAAAGCATTCGGTGGGAAATCAATGTATGGCGGTCGAGCTTACATGTTACCAGACGATCCAACCGCCTTTCAGGAGAGCCTTAGGGCAATTATGGACATTGAGTTTTAATAAATATTCTTATCAGTAATCAACCCAAATATTCCAGCTAATACTGCGCCTGTACTGGTAAATCCGATAAATAATTTTTTAAGCGGCAGATGAACTAATGTTCCAGCCCACATTATGCCAAAAATAACTCCACAACCGATTAGTATAGTAAACATAATTAAAATTGTGTACCATGTTTCGTATTTCATTTTATTCCTCCTCTATTTTATAAAACTTATTATACTCTATATTACCTAAAATGTCAAGATGTTTTATAATACTTTTAACTTTTTCTATAACTTTTTCATCTTTATATTGTTTACCATGCATGTTAAATACATCTATATGTTCACCATTATGATTATAGGAAACAACACAAAGCAAAGGAGTTAATGTACGTGCTGTTTTTACTATAATCTCGTAATGGGTCTCGTCTCTGTCTTTTCTAATCTGAATATCCAAAGATTACCTCCAACAGCGTAGAAACTAATCCAAATCCAACTAAGATAATTAGAAATGTCATTTTTTATATTCCGTTGTGTTCTCGTATGTCAGTTTTTTAATGTCGTGCATAAAATTCTCTTCTTCACCCATTGGTTCGTAATCAGAACAATACTTATATTTATCTTTTATTTGGTACAAATAAATAGGTGTCCATTTAAGTTTCTTACAATAAGCAAATCTTTCAATTCTTTTACCATCCTCTGTAGATTTTAGTTTAACAATACAATTTGCACAGTTTGCACATGGATGTTTATCTGGAATAATTAAACTATTTGCCCATTCTGCTATTTTATGATGTCTTTCTAAGAATCTTTCCCACTTAGCAGCTTCCTTTTCGGTTATTCTTCCCCATGAACCATTTTTTAAATGCCAATCATTATTTACAGCAACAAGATTGAATATTGAATTGATAAATAAAGGAAATGCTTTCCTATTTTCTATTGTGTTGTGTAATCTATGGTGCAAAACATTAGGCCTAACTCCTCGTCCGTATTCCTGGGCAATAGGACATAAACCATTCTGTCTAATATATAAATAGTTAAACTTTGCTTTGTAATAAGGTATGGCCATAACTTCCTCCTGTTAAAATAAACCTATTTCTTTTCTATCCTTGTTATGTTTCATCATAGCTCTACGCCCCATTGCTTTATATCTATCATTTATCTGGGCTTCAAGCATTTCCATTTTGCATTTATGGCATACAGGTACTATCTTGCCATCTATCTTTTCTTTCCAATATTTGTTGTACCTCTCATCAGGGCTATCTGGCTCGATTGAATGACCGCATATTGCACAACGCATACTCGTACCTCCTTAAATTAAAAAGTCTGGTTCATCATCAAAACTTTCTTGTTGTTCTTTTTGTCCTGATAAGAAAACCTGATAGTCAGGGCTCTTATCAGATTTCTTTTTAGTATTTTTAAAAACAACAACCCTTTTGCCATTAACCGTTCCAGTTAAATATTTATTACCTTTGTTACTTTCTTTAAGCCATAATGCTCCAATCTTTTCCATTTTATCCTCCTATTAATTGTTGTTTTATTGTTTCAATCTCCCAATCTTCTAAATCTCCAATCCTACCAGTTTCTTTGTTGAATCTTAGAAATGTCCAACCAACACCAACATAACGTCCTTTAACTCTATAAACTTCTAATACATCTTTCCATATATCATCGACCAATCCAGCTTTCTTTTCTTCTTCCCTATAAATGAAGTCCATATAATCGGCAGCGTCCCTGATTTCTCTGCTTTCTTTAATTAGGTTTTTATCAGTTGGTCTTGTCTTAATGCCTTTCCTGCTTTCCAAATCTTTTAGTTGTGCAACGATTACCGATAAAATATTCTTCTCTTCTGCCAAATCTTTACAACCTCTTGCAATTTCACCTAATGCAATATCCTGTCTGTCTCCTGTTTTTATTAAATGATTAATAGTATCTATCAGCATTATATCGGCTTTATAGTTTTCGACAATAAGTTTCATTTCGCTAAATGACCGAGCTGTCGTATTAATTAATAAAGGTTTATCTTTATAGCTTTTTATCGCCTCGATTAATCTGTTTTGTTCTTCTGGTGATAATTTTTCATTATTTTTCCTGAACATTTTTGACCAGCTTATATTTTCTTTAATCATTCCTAACAACATTATTATAAATTTAGGGGACATTTCGTAACTGAATAGAACAATTCTATGACCTTTACCAAGCCATTTGATAATTAAGTTAAGAATTATTTTCGATTTGCCATGCCCACTTTCTCCTCCTATAACAACCAGACTTCCTCTTTCAAAATATCCTAATTTATCATAGTTGTATATTCCAGTTTTAAACTCAGCTTGATAGTTATCAGATTGTCTATTATCTATTTCGATTATCGCTTCATCGATGATTTCCTCTATATCTTTTTTATTATAGGAATGTGATGTGGCAAGGGATG
>Ga0190315_1000792_pt1 | contig 14246 bp, 20 predicted proteins | sample 48701101_MG_FD_161673 | JGI IMG/M metagenome (GOLD analysis project Ga0190315, IMG submission 161673) | Hydrothermal vent sediment bacterial communities from Southern Trench, Guaymas Basin, Mexico - 4870-11-0-1_MG | ecosystem: Environmental > Aquatic > Marine > Hydrothermal vents > Sediment ...
TTCCTCTCTCATGACCTGTAATGGGGTTTTGTTGTAGAGCAAACCTTCTGCTATTGCCTTGATGGCGCCTGGCTTCATTTGGTTGATCTTTTCGATTTTTCTCTGGTATCTTTCCGCTTTCCTTTTCTCGTATTCAATCCTTGCTTCCAGGATTTCTTCTCTCTTCTTTTCTATCCATTCACTCAGACGGTTCAGTAATCCCATCCTTCACCTCCTTGAGTTTTTTCCATTCTTCTACTATCTGTTCCATATAACAATCGGGACAGACAGGTAGTGACCATTTTCCCTTGATCTCTTGACCACACTTCTTACATTTCCTCATTCCGCATTAGCCTCCTTCGGTTCATAATATTTGCATCCTTCACAAAACTCGAAGTGCGGCTTCAGGTCATCAACATCATCTCTCAGCGTGCAGAAATATTCGCCACAACAGTATCCGAGATGTTTACATTCTTTCATTCTTCAGCCTCCCATTCTGGGAAATACATTTCATCAAGTATAATCACCCCAGAACGATAAATCTCTTTGAGTATGGAAGCGATCGTATATGGTGTACCATATTCATCCCAGACAAGCGTAGTTTCATCTGCCTTGAGCAGTTTGATTAAGTTAGAGCGATTGAAAATATAGTGCATATGTCTCTGTTCATCCAATCCTCCAGCTCTGCGTTCAAATACTGGCATTTTCTGTTCTTTATCCCAGTAAAAAGCTGTACTCATTTTTCAGCCTCCTTATTGATTACATCTGCGAACCATTTTTTGATTTTTTCATCTATTTGCTTGACAATATCTAAAGCGAACCAGAAATCGTATTTTGCACATCTGTCATCTTCTCTCTCCGCCTGCTTTATACTTTCATTAAGTGATTCTTTTATCTTCTCAATCTCCTCAAGCAATCCCTGAACTGCTGATTTGACACTTGAGTACAGAAATATGTTTATCCCTTTCTCATGTATGTGATATACCTTCCCTTTCAGCGGTTCATACTTCATTCATCTCCCTCCCTTGGTGTAAAAAATCATGTGTTTTTTTACTGCTGGATATTCTACCATGCAATATCACCTCGATTTTGAGGGGGAGGATTTTTTACTCTCCTTTTCTCTTTGCCAGCGCAGGTAGTAGCCAGATTTTCTTCTCTTCTTCTTGTCCTTTGAGCCTGGAGGTCTGCCAAGCCTCTTTCCTTCCTTCTTTGCCCGTTTTAAGCCAGCTTTTACTCTTTCCCTGATTAGTTCCCTTTCGAACTCTGCGATTGCTCCGAAGATGTGGAAGATTAGCTTTCCTGAGGGAGAGGTTGTGTCTATGTTCTGGGTGTAGCAGATGAAGTTGATGCCGAGTTTTTGCCATTCTTCAATGATTTGGATAAGGTGCTGTAGAGATCTGCCCAGTCTGTCTAGTTTCCATACCAGAACAGCGTCAAATTTCTTTTGCCTAGCATCTTTCATGAGTTCATCTAATGCTGGTCTTGATGCTTTTGCTCCAGAGATTCTATCAACATAGATGTGGTATATGTCAAAACCTCGTTTCTTTGCATAGTCTGTAAGCTCTATGATTTGATTCTCTGGGTTTTGTTCTTCTTTGCTAACTCTTGCGTAGATTGCTACTTTCATCTTCTACCTCCTTATCCAAAGCCTCTAAATGTTGCTATTAGTGATAATGCGATAGCGATAACTGCTACAACTATCAACAAAGGTACCATATTGAATCCTGTCAATGTTCCGTTTAATGTTGCATTCCAAGTTACTGCATTTGGACTCTCCATGTGCCACAGTTCTTTTGTCTCGTACAGAGTGACAACTCCTATCAGGAGCATTGCCACTATGGCTAAGACTTCTGAGATGACTATCCAAGTTTTGTTTCCCCCTTTACTTTTTTTTTAACTTTTCTGGATAGCAGTCTTGCTGTTGCCTCACTGACAGCTGCGCCGGTGCCGCCATACAGCATTAGAAACTCTGGTGTTGAGAGATTCAGTATTTCTGTTCCCTCCCACAGCAACCCAAAGATGAAGGCTGCTATGCATAGCACTTCCACAAACCTTACCACAATATATGCTATGTAGGTGCTATTTTCTTCCAACTTATCTCACCTCCTCTATATCTTCCACCAAATATGCACTTACAAGTAAACCATCCTTCAGTACCAGTATATATTCGGCTCCGCATTCCTTGCAGACAGCTTCTGAGTTTGAATCAAAAAAGACTATACTATGGTTCTCTCTGCATCGTGGACAATGGCCGTAACTGAAGCATGTTAGATCATCACCTTCTAACTTTCTCATTCTCCACCTCCTTAAAAACAACTCCTCCACACTTGATGCATCTTCTTATGCTGAGTGTCTCTATTTGCTCGAATTCTGATGATTTGCTTCCGCATCTGGCGCAGATCAGGTGTATGGATGTCATTTTTTACCTCCTTTCATCTACCCAGATAGATAAGAAGATAACAATAACAGGAACAAAGAAATTCAGACTAGACCATACCTGAAACCAACCATAGTTTGGCATCAAGCATTCAGGACAGGATATGCACGAATGTCGATAATGATACCACCCCACAATCAGATTTGTCAAAATTCCTCCTGCAAGTAACCAAACTATCCCCACTATAGGTAAATAAAACCACGAAAGACTCCAGTTCAACTTATATACAGCTATCGTTATCAAGCAAAACACAAAGAACAGAATTGCTTCAAGAAATGCCGGTTCCATCATCTTATCCACCCATCAGGAATCTTAACAATTTCATTCCTCAGCCTCCTTCTTTTCCTTCTCCAACTCATCAACAAACATGACGGCTCCATAACTTGACCTTGATTGCATCAGGAAATCTGTGAAATTGACTTCAGTGACTCTGTGCTTTATCTCCAGTACAAATGTCAGTCCTTCTTTCCTCAGTTCACGTTCGAAATCTTTGATCACACGACATCCCTCCTTTCATCTGGTCTGCTGTGATTCAATAGCTCCTCTGCATTGCCAACACTTATCCTTGCATTTGCTATAATTCTCTGCAAGGCTTCAATAATCTGTATGTGATGTATTGCGAACTCTACCATGTTTTTTAGCGCAGCCTCAAGCATGAGAATACGCTTCTCCTGGCTGTCTGCACGTCTTGCGAGCTGCGCCGTGATCTCTGGCAATGACATCAAGGTTACAGCTGTCTCTGTATCATCTGTTTCAAGCTCTCCTCCATCGCTGACATCTATCCATACCTTCTCGGTTCTGATTCCTGCCTTTACTGCTGCCTCTGCGATGTGCCTGGCTATCGGTATCGCAAAATGAGGCTCCTGGTATTCTTCTATCAGACCGAGCTTATAACCAAATTTCTTTTGTAGAAAGTTTGCTACCTTGATTGCCTGTTGCTCTTTCAGTTTTACAGCCTGTTCTAACTCTTCTTTGCTCTCACATACATATTCTGGTAGCCAGATTATTATGCTGCTGCTGTTTTTGCCTTTCACTTCTCTGATTCTGATGTTCTGGTCCCATTTTCCACCATTTTCGAGTGTGATTGTCATCTCTGAGTATTGGACGCCGGACGCCTGCCACTGGTGCTGCCATGGTGGTTGTTTTGATGGTGGTTTTTGAACTTTGAACCGATAGCCAATTCTGTGGTATCTGACTTGGGGAGATGCTTGAACAATCAACCATCCCTGATGGTCTGTGTTTTCACCATATTTCTTGAGCTGGTTTTCAGCTTTGAGATAGTTGATCCCCCTTGTGTAAAGGATTGGATTTTTTGAACCAGGAACTCTCCTTACAATGTTTTCCTCTTCAAGCTTTTTAACATGATAGTGAATCAAGGATTTTGGCTTCTTAAGAATTTGAGCTATTCTTTCCTTAGCATACCCCTCGACCAGGTATTTGTATATCTTCAGTCTGAGGGGTAGTTCTGCTATTATATCACCCCGCAAAGTTCAAATTTTGGTTCAAAAGTTTGAACTTTGACGGTCGATTTTGAACTTTGACGGTCAACTCAACAGGAGTGAGATTTGAACTTTGATGGTTTGAAAGGTAAAAGAAGGTAGGGGGATGGGATGCACTATAAATATGCCCAGCTGTAGCAATCCAGGGGGAGGTGGCGAGAAAAAAGTAGTTATTGCTACAGCTGGAATAAAGAAAAAAGAGATTAAGGAGATACGCCAGAGGAGATCCGAAACCATCGAAAATTTGAGATGTTTTGATTGATTTTTCTCCTGTAGAGCTCAACGAATCCCGGCGGGTCCATGAATACAAATTTTTAAAACTTCTTTTTGCTTACCCCATAATCATGAAGAAACCCCAGATACATCCTTCGTGCTATATAGATAAAGATGCTGTCATAATTGGAAATGTAACCATAGATAGAGATTGCAGTGTGTGGCCGTGTGCAGTTATAAGAGGTGACAGAAACAGAATAGTTATTGGCGAAGGAACAAACGTTCAGGATGGTTGCATAATTCATACTGACGATAAACATGAAGTTGTTATAGGGAGGAATGTCTCCATCGGACATGGTGCGATAGTTCATGGTGCCATAGTGGAGGATAACTGTCTTATAGGCATGCACGCAACCATCCTGAGCGGAGCAAAAATCGGGAAAGGTTCACTTATCGGTGCAAATGCCCTTGTGCTGGAGGATATGGAGATACCCGACCACAGTCTCGTTGTTGGTGTTCCCGGGAAGATAGTAAGGAGAGATGAAAACCTTGAGAAATACATCATCAAAAACGCCGAGGATTACAAAGGGCTGGCAAAGAAGCATAAGGAAGAAAATTTTTTCAGGTTCCCTTCACCCTGACCTCAAAAAGTTTACCTTTTCTTTCTATGACGATTTTCACCGGCAGAAATTTTTCCATGAGCCATGCGTTGGTGCGCGCGTGCCCGGTGATCTCTCTGGTAAGGAAGAAAGACTCTTCTCCCTTTGTCGCGGCAACGAAGGAGAGATATATGAGTATCTGGTCAGCCATGTGAGTATCCAGGGATTCTCTCGATGACATCTCTTTAAATATCTCTTCTGACGTCTCTCTGCCCAGTTTATCCGATGGCAGTCCTCTCTCGCCGACGCTCGAGGCGCCGATTACGCTCTCTTCCCCCTCCGACCAGAGTGTAAGGGAGACACCTTCGGAGAGTGACGAGTCATCTCTCTCCACATTTATTTTGCACGGGATGGATTTTTTAACGAGATTTTTGACAACGGCATGCTCAATCCTTCTTGCTATATCATCGCGAAGTTTTGATATGGCTATACTTCCCTTTACCTCATTGTAATCCTGCTCCGAGATCTGAAGGGGTGAGAAACGATTTACCGGATTTAAGGTTAGCTCAACCTCACCCCCTCCCTTAGGATAGAAGCCCCGCCTTATCAGTTTGGCATCCACATCCACGCCCATCTTGTTAACAATGGGCAAAAACACTTCCCTGAAATAATTCCATGTGGGAGACCACTTTACGTCGGTTCCTCCACTGAGCTTTATACGTATAGCCCTTCTGATGTTGAACGCCAGAGGGATCACGGTTTGAAGAACGAGCGTTATGCTTCCGGCAGTTCCTATATCAAACTTGTAGTCCTTCTCTATCAATTCTCTGGGATAAAATTCCACGATGGATGAGCCTATCTCCAGACCCTTTACATCCGCGTTTGAAAGCTCTTTGAGAAATTTTATAGCGGTCAGATGCTGGGCTCTGAGACCGGGATTCGGTCTGTTTGCCCTTATTTTCGTTATCCTCACGGGTTTTTGGGTGAGAACGGACAGCGTCACGGTACTTCTCAGTATCTGCCCCCCTCCCTCACCATAGCTTCCATCTACCTCTATCATCGTTTATTCCCCTCCAGCAACTCGAGGAGCATCTCCAGCGCGGCGGCGCAGGCGCTCTCCTTGTTCTCTATCCTGTTACCTTTGAACAAAAATTTTCTGACGGTGGTCTTTTCCTTCGTCGATAGACCAACGTAAACGAGACCAACGGGTTTATCCTTTGTTCCTCCAGTCGGACCCGCTATGCCGGTTGTTGATATGCCTATATCCACTCCAGATCTCTTTCTTACACCTTCTGCCATCTCCCTTGCGGTTTGCTCGCTCACTGCGCCATATTTTTCAAGGGTTTCCGGAGAAACACCGAGTAATTCCATCTTCGCCCTGTTACTGTAGGAGATGATTCCTCTGTCGAAGTATTCCGAACTTCCGGAAATGTTTGTGAGGAGGTTTCCGAGCATCCCCCCTGTACATGATTCTGCGGTAGCGATTTTCAGTTTCTTCTCTTTTAGCAGGTCTGCGACTTTCTCGAGGATATCACGATTCACACCTTTCATGATAATGATGAAAGTTTTAAGAATAGAAAAATTTTAACACTCCGTGCAGCCCCGTGGTGTAGTGGTCAATCATGCCGGCCTTTGGAGCCGGCGACGGCGGTTCGAATCCGCCCGGGGCTATACGGGATTCTTGTCCCTCTTGCATCCTCACCAGGGGATTTCGCGTTCATGGTAAAACCTTTGATGGTCGAACACTTGGCTTGATGTCCATTATTAAATTCTAATCATATAAGTACAAAAAACCATATAAAGAACGAGCCACTATTTCTATACGAAGGACGATGATATCATTCGAAGAATACATAAAAAAGGTTGAAGAGAGGATCAAGAAATACATACCTCCTCGTAGTGAATGGGGACCGGTTGAGAAAGCATTGTATGGAGTAAAGGATATCTACGGGGTTGACCCAAAAGAGGCAAGAGAACTGCGATTCAAAGCCATAAAGTTTCAATTCAGCAGGCAGTATGAGCAGAACAGATTCTACAGAAAACTCTGCAGGAGCCAAAATATCGCTCCAGATGACATAAAGACCGAAGATGATTTCAAAAAAATACCGTTGCTGGAGGACAGATTTTTCAAGAGTTATCCCGAGGGCAGGGATTTCGCTTTCTGGATAGCGAACATTTATACCGGAGATCTGCCAGAGATATTTATAAACAAAAGAAATCCGAGAATAGATGATGTGCTGAGAGAATTCAATAGGAGGGGGCTGAAGATATTTTACAGCAGTGGAACGAGCGGAAGACACACCTTCATTCCAAGGGACGAGAAAACGTTCAATCGAACGATCTACGGTGCAGCGAAGGGATTCGCATCGATGGCTTATCCCAACCTGGACTTTGAAAGGGTGCGGGGGTATATCTCACTCTATGCTAAAAATATCAATCTTTTTGCGGGAATAATGGGGGGCATGCTTTTTGATTTGCTGGAACATGTGGACTATGGAATCGTTCTAAACATAGAGGTGACAACCAACATGCTGCAGGCGGCGATGAGGGGGAGGCAGAATCCGATAATAAGACTGGCTTCGCTGTATATCGACTGGAGAAGAACCAAGAAATTTGTAAGATGGTTGAAGGAAAGGCACAGCAATAAAGATGATATAGCTTTACTCGGCGCCCCTTTCTTCTTGAATCACATAATGAATCTGCTCGAGAAAAAGGGAATGTCTTTCGATTTTGGCGAAAAAAGCTTTATCGTCACGGGTGGTGGCTGGAAGGTAAGAGAAAATGTCAGGATAACCACGAAAGAATTCAGAGAAAAGGCGGAGAGGGTACTGGGCATACCTCAAACGAACTGTCTCGATGCCTATGGGATGGTTGAGGGAAATGGCTTTGCTTTCCACTGCCCGGAGGGACATTATCTCCATCTTCCATATTCGTTTTATTATCCCATGGTTATAGGAAAAGATGGAGAGAAGATCGAGTATGGAGAAACCGGAAGATTTGCTTTTTTAGATGCCCTCGCCGATAGTTACCCCGGATTTATAATATCCGGTGATGAAGTGAAACTACTCGAGCACTGCCCAGTATGTGATAGGCCTGGTCCCGTCCTCGAGCCAGAGATTAAAAGAGCGAGGGGAGAGGAAATAAGGGGATGTGCCGAAGAGGTAAGAAGAATGCTATCTATAGGTTCCAGGTGATGTAAGATGACGGAAGGAGACATGGAGGAAGTGACATCGAAGGGGTTAAAACTGGTGATGGTAAAAGGCATCGTGGCACTTGGTTTTGTACTGGCGACCAATCTCAATAAATTCAGAGAGCTTGGAATAGAGGCAAAGCATGTTAAATACGAAAGACCTCCAAGGCGGTATGAGATACCGGAATACAAGGAGGGAATGAAGGTTTGCGAATCCGACGAGAAATACCTGAGACCGACACCGTATTGTAATTACCGCGTACCCGAGATCATAGCTCTCGCCAATCATCTCGGGGCGTTTAAAAAGTCCGATTACGAGTATGCAAAGGCGGCTTTCGATTTCGTGAAGAGGAACGTCATCCTCGAATTTCTACCCATGGATGATGTCAGAGATACCCTCTTGCGTGGAACCGGAACATGCATTCACAAAATATCTCTATTCATCGCCCTCTGCAGAGCAGCGGGTATAAAGGCGAGGTACAAACTCTATGCCCCGATAATGACCGAAGCTTGGTATGACCATCTTATAGGTGCCGACCCTCTCGCTCAACAGTGGTACAACGCGATGGGATATTTTCTGCTGCATGGTGAAGGTGAGGCATATATCGACGGAAAGTGGATTGTAGCCGATGTTGGACCAACTCCAGAGAGACAGGCTGCTCAGGGAGTACCTATAACAAAATTCGGAGAAGATTCGATAGGGACATGGTTCTATGCGGTACCCGGAACCATAACGAGAGTTGAATCTATAACATCCGTAGGCTTTGGTAGAAAATTAACGAGACCTTTTTTGAAACTTTTTATGGAAAGGATAGCAAAGGTGCCCCTTGCGAGATTGAATCAGAGCATATTGGAGCAGATCGAGAGGGGTAAAAAGATAATAGAGGAGGCGGGAGGGGAGGAAGAATATGATAGGAAGGCGAGAGAGAAATATAAGCCGATGATGATAAAGCCCGATCTTCTGGAGAGAAGACCTGGCATTAGATTTAAAGGTGAGTGATAGGATGGAGAAGAAAGGGTTTGATGAGTATATTGGAGAGTTTGATAAGATAATGAGTGAAAAGGGCTATCTTATTCCAGAGGAAAAATGGACTCCGCAGGATGAAGTTATCTATATCCCAAAAGATCCCTTTAGAATATCAATAAAAGATGCAGAGAAATTGAGATTTAAAGCGCTAAAATATTCGTTTTCCCATCATTATTTCAATAACACGTTTTACAACAAACTCTGCAGGGAGAAAGGAATAAAACCGGAGGATATCAAAAAACCGGAGGATTTAGTAAAAATTCCCCTCGTGCCCGACAAATTTTTCAAAGACTATCCGGAAGATGGGCGGTTATTTGCCATATGGCTGAGCAACATCTATACCGGGAAGTTGCCCGACATCTATATACGTAAAAAGAGACCCACAACAGAGGAAGTGATAGATGACTTCAACACATCCGGTTTGACGGTTACGCTCAGTAGCGGAACGAGCGGGAGGCACACATTTATTCCAAGAGACGGTGACACCATAAGGAGAGGGAGTTACAGTATAGCGAAAAACATCATAACAATGATTTATCCGTTCTGGCAGTATGATATGGTCATGTACAAACAAACCGATCCCGCGGGAACCAATCTGTGGGTTGGAAAATCTGGTGCGGTTCTGGTTCATCTTGTAAAGGAGACGGTGGTGGGTACAAGGATAAAAATAACGCCAAAGATGGTGAGATTGAGTATGGGCGGAGCGAGGAATCCGATAGAAAGGATGGAGGCTGTAATAATAAAATCTGTTGCAAAGAGGCATAGAAAGAAAATGATAGAAGGTTTCTTGTCGCTCGTTCAAAGAGTTGAGAAAGATGGAAGAAAAATAGCCCTGGTCGTTCAACCTTCGTTCATGTACATGATAATGCGTGTAATGGGGGAGAGAGGAATATCTTTCGATTTGGGAGAAAATGGAGCCATGATCACGGGCGGCGGATGGAAGATCAGCGAGAGGGATAGAATACCCCACCAGAGGTTCAGGGATAAGGTGAAAGAATATTTTGGAATACCTGGTGAGAGAATAATCGACGTTTATGGAATGGTTGAATGTAATGCTTTTATGTTACAATGTCCAGAAGGGCATTATCTTCACATACCATACGCTCAGATATATCCGATGGTTCTTGATGAAAATCTCGAGCCGAAAGGATATGGAGAGGTTGGAAGATTTGCCTTTTTGGAGACCACCGCAAGTAGCTATCCACCTTTCATAATATCCGGTGATGAGGTGAAACTTCTCGAACACTGTCCAGTATGTGATAGGCCCGGTCCCGTTCTCGAGCCAGAGATTAAAAGAGCGAAAGGAGAGGAGATAAGGGGATGTGCCGAAGAGATGAGGAGATTGTTCTCTATAAGCGAGGAATAACGAACTTGGTGAGGATTATAAGTATCCCTAGAATGGATATAACCAGAGCAATCACCTTCATCAATCTTTTTTCTGTAGATCTGTTCGCAAACCTCGCGCTGATATTGCCACTTATCATTGCTCCGAGACCAACTATAATCCCTGCAATCACGTTTACGTTACCATACATATAATGGGCTACCGTTGCACATCCCGCCGTCATGCTCATGAGAAGAACCGCACCACCAATTGACTTATGGAGGGGCAGACCAAAAAGAAGCAGTACTATCAGAAACCACATTCCTCCACTCGCACCAAGTAAACCCGACATGATACCCACCCACACTCCCACCGCCACGCTCAACAATTTTTTTGTTATCGGATTTTTTATCCTCAGGATTCTACTCAATTTTCTCACCAATTCCTCTCTCTCCACACCTTTCTTCCATAGCAAAATCCCTATCAGAACCATTGCTACACCAAGTATACCACCAAGCTGGGTTTCCGGTGTGAGTTTTCCAACGAAGGCTCCCAACTGGGAGCCGGGAATTGAGCCGACCGCAAGCCATATACATGGCGAAAAATCAACATTTTTGTTCCGGTAATACACAAGAAAAACAGAGAGAGACGCGATGGCATTTGCAAGAAGAGTTATACCTATTGATTCATGAATAGAAAAGCCAACCGCGAGATAAAGTAGAGATACCATTATCGCGGCTCCGCTGGCGCCCGAGAGTCCTATCATTGTACCTGCGAAGAGACCTATGAGTACCATGATTGCCGTATTTAGGGGGTCAGACATTTTGTATGGGAGATACATCGCGTATTAAAAGAGTTTGTGAAACTTTCACAAAAATTTTACATCGTATATAACTATATTAAAATCTTTGATGGATGTATCCTCGATATCTCCCATCTTGGTGACATTCACCCTGGTCGGCCTTTCCTTTTTCCCATGTCCAATTCACGGAGAAACCTTATCAGATAATCCATTCACACAAAACATAGATATACCCGTAAACACGGCCCTGCCCGAGGCAAAATTTCAGCCCATCGATATAAAGGTGGAGTTCGATCATCCGTGCTGGGCGAAGGACGAGATCAACAGGTCTGTAAAGGTACTCTGCAAAGGTGGTTTTGGTGTTGAAGAGCTGGAATCACAGATATACGACCTTGAGTTTATTGATAAAGAACACATCTCATCCTGCAGATTGGTCTTTCTAATCCCAGAATTTGCCGATGGGACGGAGAGGTACTATGTTAGTTACAGCGATAGGGAAGTATCTATACCGAATTATCCGGATCACGTGAGCGTTATGGACAGTCACTACTACTATGAACCTCTACCCGGGCAGAAAATAGATTTCGACTATTATAGAGTAGTAGAAGACCACTACATAGTTTATGGTGTCGTACAGAAAGGCATTCTTCTCGGAACGTACGTGGGACACACGATAATCAAGCTCAAGCCGAATTCGACGGAATTCGAGACCGTAAATGCGGATCAGTTTGCATCATTTGCCTTCAGTTACGGCGTAAAAGATGGTGAAACCGGGACACAGGAGGCGAAAACGGTCGAGAAATCCATACTTGTGGACGGAAGCCTGATGATAAGGGTGAGGATAAGAAGCAAATCACCCGCCGGAGATATCGAAACGGACAATGTATACACCTACTATTATTCTCCCACCCCCATCAAAAGGCTGTATGTGAAGGTCAATCACATGGTTCTCAAAACCATTGAGGTGAGATACAATACAGATAAAGACGGGTCACACGCATCTTTCTCTACTTTCAAAAGCAGAAGTTCAAGTATAGGTAAAATGAATGTGGGGGAGGTACTCCCCTTTTTGTCATTCTACAACGATAAAGGGATGAGAGAGACCATCGATATTCCAAAAAATCCTTCGACGAAGGAGACCGACTGGATCATATCTACCGATGATGACAGGGGTATTGGCAAAAATGCATGGGTCTGCATGCATGAAAATGAGCCTGGCAAACTGCATGCGCTGGTTTTTGGTTCCATCGAAGGAATATCAAATGAGAGAGATGGACTTCAGGTAAAGATGGGGGTAAAGGAAAATGTGAAACTGCCCGGATTGGAGGCGGATAGCTGTAGCGTTTTTGTTAGGCGCGACTCTTATGATAGCGGAACAGAGCATGATATGGCTATAGAGGAGGGAACAAATATATCATTTAATGCCGAATTTGTAACCTTTGAGAAGGGCACACTGGATGATATAGACAGAGAGTCCGTGATCTTCCGCTCACTTGCTAAACATTGGTCAGTAACCGAAGAAGGCACGGGGGAGGGATCGATCCAAAACAGATACAATCTAACGGTATTCACGCTCTTTGCACACTCATTTCCATTCGGCTCGTTACTGTCTGCAGTTACTGGGAAAAACTTTTCCTACATTTATGTGGAAATCTACAGAGATGACTCTCTGGTATCCTCGGGTACAGCGTCCAGACTGCCGATTCACATGGACACGTCTCCACCTGAGGATAACAAAAGTAGTAATCTTGTAGAAAAAATCAAGAGCTCTATCGCGGTTTTTGACTGGAAAAATATAAGCTTTTTCAGGAAATTGAGAGTTCCCAACCTCGAGGAGGGAAATTATTTAATCAAAGTGTACAGGGAAAACTCTCTGTTTGGAGGAAGGGAATTTATAGGATTCAAATTTGTCAATCTTTCTGGTGATAAGAAGGTATATGTTGTGTGTTCTCCTCAGATTACGATGAAGGTTTCGCTGAAAGACCAGTATAATAATTACGTGAGCGGCGCCGACCTCGTACTCAAATACGAAGGGAAAGTGTTACAATCCACCTCCACGACACAGGATACGGTAAAAAATACCATTCCCCTATAAAAAGAGGTGATTTTACCCTGGAGATACTTTACAAAGGTTTGCTTGATATAATCAGGGGAATTAGTATAGAGAAGAAAATTAAACTCTACAGTTTGACCATAAGGGTAAGGGATGCAATGGGACTCGATTTCGAACCCAGATTATATCCTTCGCTGACGAGCGAGGAAATGTTTGAAATGAAGACACTATCTCCAGATGTGGAGTCCAAAGTTTATGTTTTTTTGCAACCTTTACCCTTCCAACTACACGCTCAAATTGACCTACAGAAACTACACAATCGAGAGGAATGTTCTTCTGAACTCGGATAAGAATCTGGAAATAGATTTTCCAGTTACTCACGGAGTGGAGATAAGGGTGGAAGATTATGGCGCATTCGATATGCATAATGTGAGAGCAATTTTCACGAGGGGAAATAAAGAGGTGCCCATCTCTTCCAGAAATGGGGTTATAATCGCAAGAATCCCTCCCGGAAATTACGTTGCCACCTTTCTGCATGGAGACAGGATAATCGCCCGTTTTTCTATGAACGTATATGGTGAGATGAGCCGGGTGATTATCTCGTCGGAAGAAAGTGTCGTTCACGCATTTCTCTATTACTCTGGAATGATTTTGTTGATTGCGGATATTCTTCTCTTTATGTTCTGGAAGAGGCAGATAAAAATATTCTTATCGGCTTCCGTTATATCGATGCTCCTTTTATCGCTTTCTTTACCGTGGTGGCTTCTCAGTGGCGATTCAATAAAGGCGGTTACCAAGGTGACCATATTTCCACCAGCAATAACCTCTTTCATATCCACCACCTCCACTTATGGAGGAGAAATAAATACAGTACCATCAATCATTATCCAGGTTTTCACCATCACGCTGTACCTTATTATCCTAAGCATGCTGGCTGTAATTTTATCGAATCTATTTAAGTCAAGAAAGAAAAGGATGGTGCTTCTCTTCGTTTCTCTGCTTTCCCTGATTATCTCGACAATTCTCTTTTCTTATTTTGTCTCCCAGCTAACCTCGGCGGGTGTGGGCAGTTTTTATGGTGAAGGAGAGGTAGACGTATCTGTACTCAATGAACAGATGGAGA
>Ga0190315_1000793_pt1 | contig 14228 bp, 15 predicted proteins | sample 48701101_MG_FD_161673 | JGI IMG/M metagenome (GOLD analysis project Ga0190315, IMG submission 161673) | Hydrothermal vent sediment bacterial communities from Southern Trench, Guaymas Basin, Mexico - 4870-11-0-1_MG | ecosystem: Environmental > Aquatic > Marine > Hydrothermal vents > Sediment ...
CATTTTTTCGGATTAGCGAGCGGCCAATTCGTCTCCATTCTGATGTGCGGACTCCGGATTTGGTTTTGGTGATTGACCCTTCTTTGTTGGAAGATGTTGATATAACTGAAGGATTAGTTGACGATGGAATCGTGATTGTTAATTGCGGCGATGACATAAAAGAAATAAGAAAATATCTCAAAAAGAAAAATTGCCGAATTTATAATTTAGACGGGTCAAAAATCGCCGTAGAGTTATTCGGAAAAGATATTCCCAATATGCCGATGATCGGCGCGGCGGTTAAAATCGCCGGACTGATTTCTTATCAGCAACTGATTAAAAGCGCGCGAGAAAAGTTTATTGGTAAATTGGGAAAAGAATTAACGGAGAAAAATATAAAGGCATTAAAGGAAGGTTATAAGAAGGTGATTTAGATTTAGCGAGAAGTAAGAAAAAGTTTAGTGCGTAAAAAGAAATTGGAAATTGGAAATTGGAAAATTTCATTTGGAATCTATATTCACCTGTATCTGGAGGTTTATGTTTGTTTGTGTGCTATTAAATAATTAGACACAGAAAAACACTGACTAAAGCGTAAATAAACACAAATTAGATAAATTTATTAAAACGCATAATTCTAAAAACATAAAATGGCCACAAAATTAAAAACAGCAAAACAAATTCCCGTTGGGGGAAAAATTATTGAGGCGGGGAATCCTAAAAGGTTTAAAACTGGCAGTTGGAAGGCGGTGAAGCCGGTTATTGATAAAAATAAATGTATCAATTGTTTGAAGTGCGCGGCGTATTGTCCCGAGATGGCGATTAAAGTTAAAAATGGAAAAATTGATTATATTGATCTTGATTTTTGCAAAGGCTGTGGGATTTGCGCTGCCGAGTGTCCGATGAAAGCGATAAAAATGGAGAAGGTTCATAAAAAGAAATAACCAATTATCAGTGTTTACCTGCGCCCGAAGGGTCTGTGTTCGTCTGTGTCCTATTTAAGATTAGACACAGAAAACACTGACTAAAGGCGCAGACGAACACAGATTTTTCTAATCTCTAAATTATGCCAAATAAAAAAACCAAAATAAAATATCAAGCATTAACTGGCGGGCAGGCGGTAGCGGAGGCGATGAGACAGATTGATCCGGAAGTAGTGGCGGCTTATCCAATCACGCCGCAGACGCCGATTATTGAAAGTTTTGCCCAAATAGTAGCGGACGGGAAAGTAAAAACGGAATTGATAAATGTGGAATCGGAACATAGCGCTTTGAGCGCTGTGGTTGGCGCTTCTGCCGCAGGCGGGCGGGCGATGACGGCGACGGCCTCGCAAGGGCTGGCGCTGATGGCGGAGATTGTTTATATTGCTTCCGGTTCGCGGCTGCCGATTGTTATGTCAGTTGCTAACAGAGCGCTTTCGGCGCCAATCAATATTCACTGCGACCATTCCGATTCAATGTTTCTCCGCGATGCCGGCTGGTTGCAATTTTACAGCGAGAACGCGCAGGAAATGTACGATAATACTTTAATTGCTTTGAAAGTAGCGGAAAATAAAAAAGTGCTGTTGCCGGCGATGGTGATGATGGATGGATTTATTACCTCCCACTCAGTGGAAAATGTGATTATTGAAAAAGATAAAACGGTAAAAAAATTCGTTGGCAAGTATAATCCTGAATATCCTCTCTTAAATATTAAAAAGCCGATCACTGTTGGTCCGCTGGATTTATTTGACTATTTTTTTGAACACAAATACCAGCAAGCGGAGGCAATGAAAGCGAGCCGAAAAATAATTAAAGAAGCCGACAAAGAGTTTGCTAAACTAACCGGGAGGAAATATGACTTTGTGGAAAAATATAAGACTAACGGCGCGGAGCAGATAATTGTCGTTTTGAGCTCCACCGCCGGGACGGCGAAAATGGTAGTGGACAAATTAAGAAAGGAAGGCAAGAAAGTTGGGCTGTTAAAAATTAGAGTGATGAGGCCGTTTCCTAATCGGGAAATTGCTCAAGCGCTGAGTAAGGCAAAGTCGGTGGCGGTCATGGATAGAGCTTTCTCTTACGGAAATTATGGGCCAGTCTTTACCGAAGTTCGCTCAGCTTTGTATAATTTAAACAGAAAACCAAAATTAAGCAATTACATTTACGGTATCGGCGGAAGGAATATTAATTTGGATGATTTGGAGAAAGTTTATTGGGAGTTGATGGAAGATAAAATAAGCGATAAAGTCAGGTATATCGGACTGAGAAAATGATTTCAGGAAATTAAAATAATTTTTCTCTTGAGACGAGACAAGGGTAAGTCTTATGAATTTTCAGTTCTCAATAACTGGTTTCCAATGAATGGTCAATGGTTAGTTTTTAAGCTTTCGGTTTAGAATTTTCGGAGTTGGAAGTTTAGTTATTGGAAATTGATTAGAAATTGAAAATTAGAAATTGAAAATTACAATCCAATTCGCCTCCAATTTTTCTCTTAAGAGGAGAATTATTGGAAAATTATATTTATTTTCCATAACAGATATGCCGAACCTTAGACTAAAAATTTTTTTTCAGTCAGCAATTGTTTTTATAGCAACTGCTGTTTTAAGTTTGGCGACTGCCGCTAGTATGATTACTGGTAAAGTGGCTTATACCGATGAGCCGGTGAAATCAGTTTATGTTCCACCGGCAGCCGCTCCTCCATTTGAACCGGCGCGGCTGGAAATTTTTCAGTTTTTGGTTTCTTTTTTAATTGCCACCGTTTTGATGCTGATTTTTCTTAAAATGTTTAAAGGCAAATTTCTTTTTCAGGTGTTCTTCGGCGGAGCGGTTATTTTTGGCGCGCAAGGCCCATTGGGTTTAGTAGTTTCACCTTGGCAGTCCTTTTTAATTTCCCTTGGCGTTGTCGGGTTAAGATTTGTTTTACCAAGAATTTGGACACAGAATCTAGCGGTTATTCTAGCGGCGGCGGGCATTGCCGCTAGTTTGGGAATGAGTGTTGAGCCAAATATGGTAATTCTGATTTTAATACTGCTGTCGGTTTATGACATTATTGCCGTTTATAAAACACGGCATATGGTTAAATTATTCAAAGGAATTGCCGAAAGAGGTGTTTACCTGGCGCTGATTATCCCTGATAAAATTTCAGGATGGGGGAGCAAATTTGTTGGCGCCGGAAAGAATAAAAATTATGTTTTTATCGGCACGGGCGATCTGGCTCTCCCCCTGTTTTTTTCTGTTTCAACTTTTCCTTCTGGAATAATCCATTCTATCGCCATTATCATAGGGGCAATTCTAGGACTTCTTGCCGATCATCTGTTTTTTGTCACCCAGAAAAAAAGAAAACCTATTCCCGCCCTCCCCTTCATCGCGTTCTTTTCTATTGCGGGATATTTATTAAGTTTGATTATTTAGTTTATCAATATTTATCTACGCCTAAAAGGTTAGTGTTTGCCTATACGCTATTCATAAATTAGACACTGATAAACACTGACTAAAGCGCAAGCAAGCACTGACAATTTATCGTATGAACAAACGGGAAATAAAAAAATATCTTCATCAACTTAGACCTTATATTTTATTCGCTAGTGTGATTTTTACGCTAGCGGTTTTTATTGGTTATTTTGTCGCCCAAAATTTTCCGGAAGAAGTGATGCGGATTTTGGAAAAGGTAAAAAAAGAATTGGGACCGCTGGGAGACATAACCAATTTTGAATTGTTTTTGATAATTTTTGAACAAAATGTTTCGGCTTTGCTTTTATCAATTATTTTCGGAATTTTCTTAGGAATTATTCCTTGTTTTTCTGTTTTTACTAACGGGCTAATTTTGGGAATTATCATTTTTGAAATGTTAAACGAATATTCATGGGAAATTCTTTTGGTTGGCATCTTACCTCATGGAATTATTGAAATTCCGGTTTTAATTGTTTCTTCGGCAATCGGAATAAGAATAGGAAAAGCTGTTCTCTGGAAAATTTTCAAAAGGCAGGGAAGTATTAAAAAGGAATTCAAACAAGCGCTTAAATTTTTTCTTTATGTTTTGTTGCCCCTGCTATTTTTGGCCGCTTTAATTGAAGCGTTTGTGACATCGGCATTGCTGTCTTTATTTGTGACCGCTTATTGACAATTTTATGATTTACGCATCTTGTTTAATTACCAGTGTTTATCAGTGTCCGAAGGTTTGTGTTTATCAGTGCGCCATTTATAGATTGGACGCTGATAAACATTGATTAAAAGCGTTGATAAGCGCAGACATAAATAACATTGAAGGGGCTCCTTGCTTAAAAACATGGAATGACAAAAAGATTATTGTTTTGTGATTCAAAAAAATTTGTTAATTTTTGGCATTGATTGATGGCGATAAATATGCTATAATAAAAGCGAGTTCAAGCTTAGAAAATTTATCAACTAAAATGAAAAATATGGGCGACGAAAATGAAATCAAGTGGCCGCTTTACGAACGGCATCTTAGAACAGGAGGAATATTGTATGATGCTCTCAAAGAAATTGGTTTCTCTAGTTACCGAATTAGAGAATTCGTAGACGGCTTGAAAACCACAACGGAAGGAGCGATTGACAAAAGAGAGATGGAAGAATATCTAGAATATCTGGGCGAACAGGAAGGCGATTATTTTACTCGTTCAAAATGTCGAGAGATTGCTAAAAGATTAGGAGTAAGGTTTGTGTAATTACGTCGATCAAAATGCTGATAGGATACTGAAAACGCAAGTTGATTATCAGCGTGGCTTTAGTATTTAATTGGCATATTGTTATGGTAGAAAATAATAATAAGGGCGATAATAAAAGCGAGACTTCCCAGGACATTGTTGATAATCTAAAAGAGATTGAAGAGCTTGACAAAGAAATGAAAGAAAGAAGGAAAAAGGAAAAAGAAAGAATATTGCAGGAGATCCAAAAAAAATCAGAGAGAAAGGAATATAGTTTTAAAAAAGATCCCTCAAAGATATTTAAGAGAGGCAAGTTGAAATACTTTATTCCCGGAGGAAAAGGCGAGAAACAAATGATGAAAATTTTGGCGAAGAGGGGAATTAAAGGGATTAAATCCAAAGAAGGGGAAGAGTTTGTGCGTGGGTTGAAAAAATTCGCGGACGAGTCGGTGAAAGTGCCGACCAAGCCGATGACACTGAAAAAAATAACAATGCTCAATTATCTTAGGCAGCTAAAAAAGGAAAAACGCAGTTTTCTTAAGAAAAGCCAGGTAAGAAAAATCAGAGAAACTTTTTTCCCGGGAATTATGCAGAAGAGCATTTTTATAAGAAATAAAGAAAGTGATGAGGGTAAAGGTAAGACGAGAAAATTTAGCGTTTCTAGACGGACGGACAAATTTTTTGACGATCGGGGAAAAGTGGGGAGAAAGCGGTAAATATTTAGATTATCTTTTTGCTTTAACAAAGTTTTAGAAATTTGAAATTAGCAATTCCTGAAATAAAATTTTTTTATGACTGTTTTTATTTGGATAGTTATATTTATTGCTAGCCTTGCCGTCCTTATTAAATCGGCGGATATTTTTACGGACAATAGCGAGAAGGTGGGGCTGGCTTTTAAAATACCGTCTTTTATTATAGGGGTAACGATTGTTAGTGTTGGCACCTCTCTGCCGGAACTGGCGACTTCCATTATCGCTGTTTTTCGCGGTCAGACGGAAATAGTTGCCGCTAACGCGATTGGATCCAATATCGCCAATATTTTTTTGGTAGTTGGATTTTCCACTATTATCGCGCGGCGGATGACCATTAAAAGAAGTTTGATAAATTTGGATTTGCCTCTCTTGGCTTGCGCGACCGCTTTATTGGTTTTTATTGCCTGGGATCAAGAAATCAATTTCTGGGAAGGAGTTATTGCCTTATTGGGTTATTTGGTTTACGCTATTTATACTATCTCTTCCAGTCGAGAGAGAGTGAATATTGACCACAAACACAAGGCGGCGGATTTACCGGCGACACGGCTAGATCGGCTAAGCGTTCTAAAAAAAATTTGGACTCGTCCAGTTAAATTTAAATTGGAACCGGGAGTTCTTATTAGTTTGATAGTCAGCGCTATCCTCATTTATTTTAGCGCTTCTTACACAATTGAATCAATTATTCAGATTGCGAATCTTCTGGGCATTGGCGCTTCGGTGATTGTGATGAGCGCTATGGCAATCGGCACTTCTCTGCCGGAATTAGCGGTTTCTGTCAATGCCGCCAGAAAGAGAAAATACGAAATTGCTTTAGGCAATATTTTCGGTTCCAATATTTTTAACGCTTTGGTGGTGATCAGTGTTCCGGCGATGATCACCACTCTGAAAGTTGACGAAACGACCTTCTCCATCGGTATTCCTTTTATTATCGGCGCGACCATCCTTTATATTTTCTCTGGCATCTCTCGAAAAATCTACAACTGGGAAGGCGCGATGTATCTGCTGATCTACGCTTTGTTTTTAATGAAGGTATTTGGGATAGTGTAAAGTTAAAAGTTTGTAAAGTCCATAAGGTGGAAAGTTGATTAGAAATTGAGAGATTAAGTGTTAAAAAATGTTGTATTGTTAAATTGTTGAATGGTAATTACAGGAGCAGGTTGCGATTTATCCCTACAATTTGACAATTTATTTTATGAACATTTTAGAAAAGAAATATTTTAATCAATACCAAGAAAAAATAGATGTTGATTTGGCGACTCGTTTTGATGATCTAAAAGAAGATTCTTTTAAAATTGATTTAAAATATCTGATTGAAGCTTCAGCGGTATATTCGTCAAATATAGAAGGAAATCCGATGGACATAAATTCTTTTATGAACGCCAAGGCGTTTAAACAGAAAGTCAAGCCGAAAGAATATTCCGAGATTGTGGAACTGGCCGGCGCTTACGATTTTGCCCGAGAAAACAAATTGACGGAAAATAATCTGCTGAAAGCGCACGAAATGCTGTCAAAATCTTTTTTGATTAAAAGCCGCAGAGGAAAATATCGGAATGAGAAAGTGGGGGTTTTTGGTCAGTACGGACTGGTTTATCTGGCAGTAGAACCGGAAAATGTGGCGAGGGAAATGAAAAATCTTTTTACGGCGGTTGATAAATTATTAAAGCAAGATATGGATATTGAAGAGGTGTTTTACTTCGCTTCAATATTGCATTTGGTGTTTGCCCATATCCATCCTTTCCACGACGGGAACGGTCGCGCCGCGCGGATTTTGGAAAAATGGTTCTTGGCTTCAAAGCTGGAAGACAAAGCATGGCTGATCCAATCGGAAAAATATTACAAGGAAAATATCAAGGAGTATTATAGAAATATAAATTTGGGAGTCAATTTTTACGAATTAAATTATGATAAGTGTTTGCCGTTTTTACTAATGCTGCCAAAGGCGCTGGAGTGAATTAAAAAATTTGTTTTAGATAAAATTTAATTGGTTTAAGTTAAAAAATGAAAATAAATAAATCTTATAGCAATAAAATCAAACCGCTGGTTTCCAAAATTGTTGACAAATATCATCCCGACAAAGTTTATCTTTTCGGTTCTTACGCTTGGGGCAGCCCAACTGTTGACAGTGATGTTGATTTGTTTATTGTGAAGGAAGATGTGGATAAGTCCCAAAGGAAACGCCGCCGAAAATTGCGCGCCTTGCTTTTTGGAGGTGGCATCCCCTTTGATTTGTTTGTGTATACTCCGAGCGAGGTTGACGAGCGGTTGGAATTAGGAGATTTTTTTATTAGGAATATAATAGAAAAAGGGAAGGTTTTGTATGACAGAAAAAGCATTTAACGCCGCCTTGGAAATTAAAAAATTTGTTTTAGATAAATTTTAATTGGTTTAATTTAAAAAATATGGAAGGTAAAAAAATTAATTTTTTTGACTGGCAAAGAAATAATTTGTCTGAGGATGAAATAAATAAGATTTATAATAATAATAATAAAAAATCTTTAGAAAAATTTACAGGTAAAGATCAATCTGAAGAAAATTTTAAGGAGTTGGAAAAATTAAAAAATAGGTTGGTTGAGATTGATTTAGAATTAGAAAAGGAACAAAAAAGCGAAAAACTAACGGAATTGTCCCGAGAGCGCAGTGAAGTGGAGAGGAAGATAAAGACCATTGAACAATCGAAAACAGAAAGTCCTGCGGTAGCAGAGGAAAAAATACCGGTTGAACCGTTGGACGCGGCAGCGGAAACAGAAACGAAAACAGAAACAAAAATGAAAATTGAACTGCCAAGGGGATTTGATAATATTCTTGAAGGGTTAAGAAATTTTGCAAATGAAGATATTAAGTATAATGAAAAATTAGAAATCCCATGGGCGGTAAAAGAATTTGAAAAACGGAAGAGTCATTTTGAAAATTTGAGAAAAAAATTAACTAGTGAAAAAGATAGAAATAAATTGGAAGCGGGGTTTGTTTTATATTCTGAGATTTGCGAAAAGATTAAAAATAGGCGGGAGAAAATAGAGAGAATAAAAAATAAGGAAGAGGAAACATTGCCATCCAAAATTTTGGAAGATGGAATGGGAGAAGAGGAAATGGAGCAAAAATTGACAGCACTAAATAAGCTTTTAGACTTGTACGCTGAACGAGGCAAATTGATCAATATTGATCTTAAAAAAATTGAAAAAAGCAACTTTTCTGAGGAAGAAAAAGAAGAAAAAAATAAGGAAATAAAAGAACGGCTCAGTCGGATAAACAGTGAAATAAAGGAAATTTGCCGTGAAAAATATGAAGATATCAAAAAATTAAGAGGATTTTTAACTGAGCATGAACTTAAAGAAATAGAGCGAATAAAAAATGATGTTGAGAATGGAAAAATGGATTGGATAGAAGATATTGAAGGTAAAATAAGGGAAGCTCAAAGTAATAGCGAGGTATTGAAGAGAATTACTGATAAAAAAATAGAAGAACAAGAGCTGGAGGGAGGTGAGGTTTATAAACTGACTGATGGGCAGTTTAAAAACATAGCGCTTTTTTTGGAACCGCCCGGCGAGGGAAGATGGAATACAGCATTGTCATGTTTGGAAAGTGTTATAGCAGATGAATATAAGTTCTTATGGATGAATTCTGAATCTTACTGGGTCCAGGGAGATAAAGATAATAAATCTACAAGAATTACTTTTAATAATAAAGACAAAAAAAGAATTGCTACTATTGATATAGATTTTGACTTTAAAGAAAAAAGCATTAGCGTAGATGTAGAAAAAATGCCGGAAGAAACGCGAGAAGCAGATGGGGAAAATCATGATGTTGAGATTAAATCCAAAGAGGAAATTGAGGCGGTGAATATCAAGGAATTGAAAGATGAAGATTTGGATAATGAAATAAAAGAAGCAGAAAAAGTTTTAGAGTATTTAAAAGAACAGTTAAACGCTTTAGAAAGCGCTGGCGCTGGCGATGATTTAGATAATTTGCGCGAGAAGACAGCGAGTGATTGTCAAAGATATGAGGATTATTTGACCGCTTTGAAAAATGAAAAAATAGAGAGAGGGAAGCGGGAAGGAACAGCGGAAACGGAGCCAACTACTATTGGGGGAGAAATAGAGAGGTTAGGAGTTGAGAAGGTTGAGGGAATTATTATAGATAGTATGCTTAAGAATGCTGTGGAGATAGAGAAATTGAAAAAGGAAGAAATGGCGCTGAAGAATGAAAAAGAGAGAGCTCAAGACGACAATGAAGCAAAACAACTAGACGCTTTAATTGAAGAAAATAAAGAAAAGCAAATAAAAGCTGTTACGGGAGAAACATTGGGAAGCATGGAAGAGGAGGTGGTGGAATTAGTGGGAGTTTATCTTGATAAAAAACTGGGAAAAGTGACTAGAGAGGGGGAGCGTGAATATCACGAAAGAAAAATTGAGCATCTTAACTCTCTTAGCGAAAGTATTGATAATTTTCTGAAGCTAGAGACAGTAAGAGTAGAAAAAAGAATGGAAAAAATTTCTTCAGAAAAGCGGGAAGCGGCTAGCGGGATTATGGGTTGGTTTAAGAGGCAAATTTATAGAGAGAAAACTGAGAGAGAAAAAGCAGAAACGGAGACGGAAACGGAAACATCGGTACCACCACAGGAGGATAAAAAAATAATAACTGAAGGGGAGATAGAAGCGGTTTTAGATAGAATTAAAAACGCGAATGATTATGGCGAATTATTGAATGCGGTAGATGAAATAGAAGGAAAAAAATTAAGAAAAGAGAATGAGGATTTTCTTACTAGAGTTAAGGATTGCTTGAAGCGTTTGGAGGGAGAGGAAAAATATGATAATTTAGAAAATGATTTGGCCGAGATGAGAGAGTATTTGAACTCCAGAGGGTTTATTAGGAAAAGATTTACCGAAGAAAGCAGAGAAGTTTTTGGAGCGCTTTTGGATAGTATTAAGAAAATTAAAGCAACAAGAGATGTTGAGGCGGAGACGGATTATCGGGAACCCCAGGGGATTTCAGGCGGGGGGGAAACAATGCCTTTTGAAACTCCAGCAACTTTAACACAAGAAGGAGAAAGCGATCAGGACGAGAAAATTTCAATTGAAAGCGCTTTGAATAATTTAAGCGAAGAAGATAGAAGAGTTTTAGGTGGTGTGGTTGGGGATTTAATGAAAGATAATCGTGGAGCGGAACTCTTGAAAGATTGCGGCAAAATAAGAGATGCAGGTTTTACAGAGATGTTAGATAAACTGGACAAGAACGCTGGAAATACTAAAATTGAAGAATTGGCGGAGATGATGGGAATAAAAAGTGAAGAGAATAGTGTTGAAATTCCGGCTGGAGAGAATAAGGAAGGTGGAGAGAAATCTGATAATCTGGAGGAGATTAAGAGGAGTATTAAAAAGATGGATATGGATTTATTGACGGAAGTGATAGAAGGAATGGAAAAGGAAGCGGGCAGATTAGCGAAGAAAAATAAGTGGAAGTTTCTTAATAATCTTTTGGAAAATTGCCAACAACCCGCTGTAAAAAAAGAAGAGAAGGAATATATAAATGAAACGTTAGATAGTTTCTTGAATAACGAAATTGCTAATGACGGGAATATTAGTGAAAATGAGAAAATAATTTTAAGGGAATTATTAAATCGTTATAAAGAATTAATTTAATTTTAAAAACAAAACCATGAAACTAATTGACAAAAAAATGACTGACAAGCTGGCGGAAGATTTGGGGTTGAAGTTTTTGGCGAAGGAGAAGAGGGAGGAGGTGATGGGGAGAATTTTGGAGTTGGCTGCCAAACGGGCAGGGTTGAGAATTGTGGAAAATTTAAGCGGGGAGGAGTTGGAAGAGTTTAAAGAAATTCCTGCTGGCGACACGGAGAAAATAGAAAAATTTTTGCTGGCGAAAAATCCGAAGGTAAAAGATATTTTTATTGAAGAAATAGAAGCGGTGAAGAAGGAGATGTTGAAGCATAAGAAAGGAAATTAGAAATTAGAAATTAGAAATTGGGAAATTATATCTGTGTTTGTCTACGCTTTAGTCAGTGTTCGTCTGTGTTGAATTAATAACGCATAGAAAAAACACAGAATAAAGGAGTGGATGAACACAAAAATTAAATTTATGAATTTTGAAAATCCTATGAATAACAATTTTAATCCCGAAAACCAAATGGACGGGAACGAGGAAACAAATTCTGAAAAAAATCAGGAAGAGTTAAGTGTTTTTGAAATAACTGAAAAAATAAAAAATAAGGAAAAGCTGAATGAGGAAGAGAGTGGGTTTTTAGACGCGAGAATTGAAGAAATAAAAAATAAAGTGGAAGAATGGAAAAGCGAGGGTAAAAATGAAGATGAGATTTGGAAAATGTTAAGCGAAGAAGAGAGGGGACTGCGCCGGGAATTTGACGAGGCGGTAAAGGAGCAAATTTTGGAAGGAAAAAGTAAAATACGGGAAGAAATTGATAATACTCCGGAAGCGAAAGAATTTAATGGGCTTAATGAGGAAGAAAAGAAAGAAAGAGTGGAAAAGAGAAGGGAAGAAATTAAGAATGACTTAACAAGAGAGGGAATAGAAGTAAAAGATGATATAGAAGAGTTTAGAAAACGGAGAGAGGAACTAGAAGAGTGGAAGAAAGAGAAATTTGAAGGATACGCTCAGATGAAAGAGGAGCTTAGCCGAATTTGCGAGAGCGATTTATTAGAAGGAGAAAGCAAAGAGGAGCTAAAAAAGATAGTCGGCGCTTTTAGGGATATTTCCCAAACCCAGTTAAATCTGGAGAGGTTTGAATATCTGGAAAGATCTTTGGAAGACATTGATTCTCTGGTTAACATTCATAATGAAAAAGATCTTATCATTAGAAAATTAGAGGAGATAATTGAAAAATGGGAAGAACTGCTTAAACTTTTAGAAAAAGATTTAGAGGAATTGACCGAAGAAGAAGAGCTTGTTTTGAAAAATTGGGCGCAATGGATTAAAGATCATCAAAAAGAATTGGCTGTGGCTGGAATAACGATAGCGGGTGGAGCGGGAACACTGTACGCTTTGTCAACAATGGCAGGTGGCGGGGGAGGAATGGCAGTATTATGGAATGCGAGTGTCGCGGGAGGAGGTAAGTTAGTCGGTGGCGCTTTATATTGGGGAGGAAAAACTGTTGCGGGAGCCGCCAGTTTTCTTAAAATAGCGGCTGTGCTGGGATGGCTGTCGCAAATTAAAGAAGAAGATGTTGATGATTTTATGAGTAAGATTTGCGGAGTCAGCATTCCGCACCGAAAGAAAGCGGCAACAGCGACAAAGTAGAATTCTAATCCTCTAGCGAGGAGAGGAATGATACCTCTTCACAAAAGGGAAAGTTCTTTATTAAGGATGGGAATATCTAATTTTGACATATGAAAATTACTTCTGCTCAAGAAAATAAAATTAGGGAAATAGCCGAGAAGTATAATTTGAAACTCGCGCTGGTTTTTGGTTCTCAAGTCACGGGAGAAATAACTGAAGAAAGCGATGTTGATATCGCCGTTCTGCCGCGGAGAGGTTTGACTTTTAGGGAGGAAGTAACGCTTAACAGTGAGCTGGTGGATGTTTTGGGCAATGTTGATATGGTTAATCTAAGAAAAGCTTCGCCCCTTCTCCTAAAAGAAGTCATTGATAATTATCAAATTTTATACCAAAGCCAAGCCAGTGATTTTAGTCGGTTTGAAGTCTACGCTCTGCAAAGATACGCCGAGGCGAAGCCGATTTTTGAAATGCATCAAGAATCAATTAATAAATTTTTACAGGAAGTATGATTAACGCTAGATTTGTAACTGAAAAATTAGATCTGGTTAAAATGTATTATCAGGAAATGCAAAAGATTTTGGATGTTTCTCTAGAAGAAGTGAAAAAAGACTTTATCCGCTTCTACGCGCTGGAAAGAGTTTTTCAGCTGATCGTTGATGAAGTGATAGACATAAATAATCACATCATCCGCTCCCAGGATTTTGGCGCTCCCGATAATTTTCAATCCACTTTTACTATTTTAGCCGAGAATGAGGTTTTGCCGGAAGAATTTGCCGAGAAAATAGCGCCGGTTGTCGGTTTGAGAAATAGATTAGTCCATCGGTATGAGAAAATTGACAAGAAATTATTTCTTGAAATGGCAATTAAAGAGAAGGAAGATTTTAAGGAATATGTAAAGTTTATTAAAAGCTATCTTAGAGAAATATAAATTATTATAATTACTCCTAGCCTTTTTCTTGGCAAGGAGATTAAAACATTTTAACTTCTATTCTATGCCAGAAACTAACCACGAAAATCAATTGGGTGAGATTGAGAAATTAGAGAAGGAATTGGCGGAGAGGAAAGCGGCGCTGGAAAATTTAAATGGAGAGAAAGGAATACTAGAAAAACAGCCGGAGCAAAAAGAGGATGAACAAAGATACCGAATAGAGAAAAAGCCGACGGTAACTGGCCAGCCAACAATTCAACCTCAAATCCAACCGCAAGTCAAGCCGATTAAGAAAACTGTCGCTGATTTTAAGAATTTGGACAAGGATCATCAGGTTAAAATTTTGGCCACTGTCGCTTTTGAAGAAGGAATTACCAAAGCGGTGGATCTCGCTCGCCGTCTTAACGACGCTTATGTTTTGGATGAACTGCATGATCGCTTGGTGGGAGAGTTATATGAGAGATTAGTGAAGGAAGGAAAGTTGAAAAAAATATAATGGAGTGGAAATTAAGAAATTAAGGGCTATTAGCAAAATGAAAGGTTACCACCTCTAAAATTAAATTTTCCTTTAAGAAAAACAAGTTTGGATATTTCTAAAGGTATTTTTTAGCTAAAATAAACGGGAAATAACGATTGTTTGATTATAAGAATTATTCGTTATAACAAAGTGATTTTTAAATTAACC
>Ga0190315_1000794_pt1 | contig 14226 bp, 14 predicted proteins | sample 48701101_MG_FD_161673 | JGI IMG/M metagenome (GOLD analysis project Ga0190315, IMG submission 161673) | Hydrothermal vent sediment bacterial communities from Southern Trench, Guaymas Basin, Mexico - 4870-11-0-1_MG | ecosystem: Environmental > Aquatic > Marine > Hydrothermal vents > Sediment ...
AGAGCGTCGGCAGGGCGGGTGACGGCGGTCATCCCTTATTATGGGTATGCCCGTCAGGACAGAAAAGTCCAGCCCCGGGTGCCTATAACGGCCAAGCTGGTTGCCGATCTCCTTACGGCGGCAGGGGCCGATAGGGTTCTCACGGTGGATCTCCATGCGGGTCAGATCCAGGGTTTCTTCAACATCCCAGTGGACAACCTGTTGGCTATGCCCATCTTTCTCCAATACATGGAGGATAAGGGGGTGGATAATCTTGTGGTGGTATCTCCCGATGCAGGGGGAGTGGAGAGGGCCCGGGCCTTTGCTAAAAAGCTCCATCTGCCTCTGGCTATCATCGATAAGAGGCGGGTGGCTGACAACGTGGCAGAGGTGATGCATGTCATTGGCGACGTGGAAGGCAAGCGGGCTTTCATCTTGGATGATATGATTGACACGGGTGGGACCCTGGTGAAGTCGGTAGAGGCCCTAATGGAGCAAGGGGCTGTGGAGTGTATAGCTGCTGCTACTCATCCGGTGTTCTCGGGTCCTGCTAGGGACAGAATAGAGTCTTCCGCCCTCCAAGAGGTGGTAGTCACCAACACTATACCTCTGAAAGTGGGATTTACGAAGGTAAAGGTTCTTTCGGTAGCTCCCCTTATGGCGGAGGCCATCAAGAGGATTCACCTGGGGGAGTCCGTGAGTTCTCTATTTGTATAAAGGAGGTTGAGATTTGGTCATGGAAGAGACGGTGATTTTCAGAGCTACCAAAAGAGAAGCCACGGGGAAGGGTGTGTCTAGGAAACTCAGGAGAGAGGGGTATGTCCCAGGAGTAGTTTATGGGCCCGATAGGGAGGCTACTCCTTTGGCCCTTGTGGCCAAGGGCGCTGTCCATAAATTGAGGGGCGAGTGGAGCGAGGCTAAGCTCTATGATCTGGATCTGGATGGGGAGATCATGAAGGTGATTATCAAGGACGTGCAGGCCGACCCTGTGAGCTTGGAAGTGCTCCATGTGGACTTTTACGCCGTCACCTTTGGTAAACTCATGACCCTCATGGTTCCCCTCAAGTTTGAGGGAGAGCCTGCGGGAGTTAAGAAAGGCGGTGTTGTGGAGTTTCTCATGGACGAAGTGGAGATCGAGTGTCTTCCCAAGGATATTCCTGAGGAGTTGGTGGTGGACATCTCTTCTCTGGAGGTGGGGGACACCCTTTTTGTTAGGGACTTGCCCCTGGCCGAAGGGGTCAAAGTGAAGGAGGATTCCTCTGCTCCGGTGGTGACGGTGGTGGGTCCTGCTGTGAGGGAGGTCGAGGTTGCCGAAGAGGAAGAGGAAGGAGAAGAGGAGCAGGAGTAAAGGAACCCCTGGATGATAAAGCTGGTGGTGGGGCTGGGCAATCCTGGAAGCAGGTACCTATTCACCAGGCATAATGTGGGCTTTATGGTGGTGGATTTGCTGGCGAGAAGATGGGAGGTGGAGTTGGAGGACCGTGGTTGCCAGTCCCTCTATGGTGTATCGCCAGATGGGGTCTATCTCGTGAAGCCTCAAACTTACGTGAATTCTTCAGGAAAGGCTATAAGGGCCTGGGTGAACCGAGGTTTCTCTCCTCGGGAGATGCTGGTTGTCCACGACGATATAGACCTGCCCTTTGGTGTAGTGAGGCTCAAGTTTGGGGGCGGTTCAGGAGGACATAAGGGACTCCGTTCCATTATGGAGGAAATAGGGACGGGAGACTTTGCCAGGCTGAGGATAGGGGTGGGCAGACCCCCCGGTAGGGAGCACGATCATGAGGCCATAGTGGATTTCCTTTTATCCCCTTTTTCCTCCCAAAAGGAGGACCTGATGGCTACCCTTCGCCTGGCTGCTGATGCTGTGGAAACGGTCTTGAGAAAAGGTTTGGATAGCGCTATGAATCTCATCAATAGAAAAAAGGGAGAATTGGGAGGGGGTGATAGTGAAAGTGAACTCAGGGAGGGAGAGGGCACGGGAGATATGAAAAAATCTTTAAAGGAGGGTTGAGATGGTTGCGTACGTGGTATTTGCTCCCCTGCTGGGTATCTTGGGCATCGTCATGGCCGGCCTCATTTATCTCTACATAATGAAACAGCCCGTAGGTACCGAGCTCATGAGAGAGATCTCCGACATGATTCACGAGGGGGCCATGACCTTTCTCAGGAGGGAGTACAGGATCGTTGCTGTGATCGTATTTGTGGTGGCCATACTGTTGGCCATTTTTATTGGCATGTGGACGGGTATCGCATTTATCTTTGGGGCGTGCTGTTCTGCCTTGGCTGGCTTCTTCGGTATGAAGGCGGCTACCAGAGGCAACGTGAGGACCTCGGCAGCAGCCAATCAGTTTGGCCAGGACAAGGCCTTGGTGGTGGCTTTCTTCAGCGGTGCCGTCATGGGTCTGTCTGTGGCCAGTTTGGGTCTCTTTGGTCTGGGAGTCCTTTTCCTCCTCTTTGCCCAGCATGATCCTCAGATTCTGAGCGGATTCGCTATGGGTGCCTCCTTCATGGCCCTTTTCGCCAGGGTGGGCGGTGGTATTTACACCAAGTCTGCTGATGTGGGCGCCGACCTGGTGGGTAAAGTGGAGGCGGGCATCCCCGAGGACGATCCCAGAAACCCCGGAGTCATTGCCGATAACGTGGGCGACAACGTGGGTGACGTGGCCGGTATGGGTGCCGACCTCTTCGAGTCTTACGTGGAGTCAGTGGTGGCCTGCATCGCCATAGCCTCCACCATGGGACTCTCCCCTCAGGTGACCTTCCACTGGATGGTCTATCCTGTCCTTATCATCATGGTGGGGCTTATCGCTTCCATGATTGCTGTGGGTTCCATGGTGGTCTTCAAGAACATGAACCCTCAGGCGGCCCTTCGTTACGCCACCTTTGTGGCGGCCATCGTGCTGTTGGTGGTGGCCTATCCCATTACCAAGAACCTGAACTTGCCCGTAGGCGTCTTTTGGTCTTTGGTTATTGGTACCTTGGTGGGTATCGCCATCGGACTCATCACGGAGTACTACACCTCGTCCAAGCCTATCATCACCATTGCTGAAGCGGCCCAAACTGGTGCTGCTACTGATGTTATCCAGGGCTTCGCCGTGGGTATGGAGAGCGTTGCTCCTCCCCTGTTCCTCATTGCTTTGGGTGTTTTCCTGGCCTTTAAGGCTGCCGGTATGTACGGCATCGCCCTCACCGCCGTGGGTATGCTGGGTACCATTGGCGTCACCATGAGCGTGGACGCTTATGGTCCTGTGGCCGACAATGCAGGCGGTATCTCCGAGATGGCTGGCTTGGGGCCTGAGACCAGGCGTATCACCGACAGCCTGGATGCTCTGGGCAACACCACAGCAGCCATTGGTAAGGGCTTTGCCATTGGTTCTGCTGCCATGACGGCTCTGGCCCTTTTCTCTGCTTACAGCCAGGCTGTGGGTCTTAAGACCATTGACGTCACCAAGGCCGAGGTGGTAGCTGGAATCTTCGTTGGGGGACTTATTCCCTTCTTCCTGGGATCCATGACCATGAGGTCCGTGGGTAAGGCAGCCTTTGCCATGGTGAACGAAATCCGCCGTCAGTTCCGGGAAATACCCGGTCTTCTGGAAGGTAAGGCCAAACCTGATCCTGCTCGCTGTGTGGATATAGCCACCGTGACGGCTCTGAAGGAGATGGTGTTGCCCGGCGTGTTGGCCATCATAGCTCCTCCCCTGGTAGGTTTCGCCCTTGGTCCCGAGGCTTTGGGAGGTATGCTGGCTGGCGCCACCCTGTCGGGTGTGCTTTTGGGTATCATGATGGCAAATGCCGGTGGTGCCTGGGACAACGCTAAGAAGTATATCGAGGAGGGCCACTTCGGCGGCAAGGGCTCCGAGGCCCACAAAGCGGCTGTGGTGGGCGACACCGTGGGCGATCCTTTCAAAGACACCACCGGACCTTCCATGAACATCCTCATTAAGCTCATGTCCATCGTGTCTCTTACCTTGGCACCCCTGTTTGCCAAGATGATGAAGTGACAGAAGGGTTTTCGAAGATGTGGGGCCGGGGCCTTTTTGCAGGCCCCGGCCCCTTTTGTTTAGAAGGGGGTATCTTTGGCCCGGTCTAGTGGTAGTCCTTTTGAGCTCTTCAATCTTTATGAGTCTTATGAAAGGGGACTCCTCTGCTTTTACAAGATTCTGGCTATACCTTCCGTCACCCTGGCTGTGTTCATCTTTTATGATCTGGTGGCTCCCCTTAGGTATTTTGATAAGGCGGTGGTGGTGAGCAAACAGAAAAGGTTTGTGGAGGGAGTTAAACGTCACATAGAGGCCAAAGGGGAGCGTTTCCATTATTGGGAGGAGGTGGGCAAGAGGGTGTACGAGGGTCTTGGGCCTGGAGACGAGGTGGTCCTGGGTCTGAGCAGGGTTTTTTAAAGAAGTGAAGACCACCAGAGCGTGTCGAGAGGGTAAGTGCGTGACTATGTCCGGAGGAGGGTAAGTGCTCTATATGGGGATCTTCGGGGTACTCTGTTTGGCCACAGCGCTTCCCTACTTTCCGATGGTGGTGGCGAGCTCCCTTGTCGGCTTGGCTTCCATAGTCCTCGTATTTTCTTTGGGGTCATAGAGAGGATTTGATCTTGGGGGCCTGGAGGGGGCTAAGAGTCTGCCTTTCTGAGAAGTACCTCTTTCACTTTTCGATATTGGGCTCCCTGGGGGGAGAGAATACTTTCAAAGAGGATGACGGAGGTCGCTTCCATTCTATCCCACTCCTTTTCCTGGAACTCTTTACATGTCTGGTAGACCAGCCTTCTCGTCCTTTCCAGGGGATTCTTAAATCGGGCAAGGGTGAGGTGGGGTTTGAAGGACTTGTCATTCGGCGGGAACCCCAGCCGGACTAGTCCCTTTTCTATGATCTGGTAGAGCCTTTGGAGAGTGGTGGTTCCCTCTTTCACTCCCACCCAGAGGACCCTGGGTCTGGCAGGGTGGGGAAAGGCTCCCAGTCCCTCTATGGAAATTTGGAAGGGGTCAGCTTCCTCGGCCACCTCTTCTAGGAGCTGTTCAATGGCTTTCACTTGGTCTTCTTCTATGTTGCCTAGGAACCTGAGGGTGAGATGGATATTCTCGGGAGGCACCCATCTCCCCTTGATGTTCCTGGATTTCAGGTCATTGATAAGCTTTCTAAGGCTTTCTTTGACCTGGGGGGAGAGTTCCATGGCGATGAAAGCCCGCATTTCCTATCTCCCTTTGGCCAGGGCCCTTCTCAAATGGTCCAGAGCGGTTTTGACGGCCAGGGTTTTTACCCCTAGCCTGTCGGCTTGGAACCGGTACTCCGCTACCTCTGTGCTTTGGGGAAATCGATAGCCTATATAGACTAGTCCTATGGGTTTCTCTGGTGTATCCCCCGTGGGGCCCGCTATACCTGTCACCGAGATTCCTACATCTGTTCCTGTGCGTTCCACTAACCCTTTCACCATGGAGCGAGCCGTTTCTGAACTGACAGCAGTGTAGCGATTCAGTATTTCCCAGGGCACTCCTAGGAGCCTGTGCTTCAATTCGTTGGTGTAGGTGACAAAGCCACCCAGAAAGTAGTCGGAGCTGCCGGGTACATTGGTGATGGCGTGGGCCAACATGCCCCCTGTGCAAGACTCGGCTGTGGATATGGTGAGGCCCTTGTCTTTCAAGAGGCTTCCCACCACCCCTTCCAAGGTGTCTTCGTCTTCTCCATAGATGTGATCTCCCAGCCTTCTCCTTGCCTGAGTGGCCAGTGCTTCCACCTCTTTGGGAAGACCACACAGACGGATATGGACTTCTCCGTGGTCTTTAATCATGAGGCCAATGCTGGAAGGGTGCTTTTTCAGGAGGTCTTTGAGAAGGGTGTTAACTTCCGACTCTTTGAGGCCGAAAGTCTTTAAGAGCCTGAGTTTTTGAGGGGTTGCTTGGGGGAAGCGGTCCTTCAAGAAGGGGACCACCTCTACTTCCACGAGAGCCTTCAGTTCCCGTGGAACCCCTGGAAGGACCACAATCCACCGGTCCTCGTAGTTCATGGCGAACCCCCAAGCCGTGCCTTCCCGGTTTGGGAAGAGGGTGGCTCCTCGAGGGAAGAGGGCTTGTCTTTTATGGTCTGTGGTGGCTGCTCTCCCCCTGGACGCTAATCGGTCCTGGACCCATTGCCACGCTCCCTGGTGAAACTCCAGGGGTGCTCCACAGAAGTGGGCTATGGCCTCTCGGGTCACGTCGTCTTCTGTAGGGCCCAAGCCGCCGCAGACTATCACTACTCTGGCCTTCATGGTGGCCAGTCCCAAGGCCTGACAGATGTCTTCCCGGCTGTCCCTTACACTCATGGAGAGCCGGGGCTGGAAACCCAACCCCAGCAGTTTCTCCTCTAGGTAGGGAGCATTGGTGTCTAGGACCAGTCCTTGAACCAATTCGTCGCCTATGGTGATCACTGCTCCTGTCATCCCTCTTCTCCTACCAGTGGAGGGGGTCCGATTCTCCCCTCACTATGAATTTGAGCCTTTCCACGCCCTTTATCTCCTTTATGATCCTGGCCACAGCGGGAGGAACCAGGGATTCCCAGTCTTCTCCTTCCAGCATGCGGCGGCGGATTTCTGAGGCGCAGTAGAGTTCTCTGTTGATCATCTCTAGGGGTCTTACCTCTATGCCGGCCTCTTTCAGGAGGATGTGGGGCAGGGCGTTACCTGTGAAGGCCACGTGGAAGGGGGGAAGGAGAGATTTGAGATGGGCGGCCCAGGCGGCGTTGTTTTCAATGTTGGGATAAGCGGTGATGTAGATCCTGCTCATATCCAGACCTGATTCGGCCAAGGCTTCGTGGATCATCCAGATCCGTTCTCCTGCCGTGAAAGGGCTTTTTTCCAGATAGTTGAAGGTGGCGGAGCCCACAGCCACAATGAGCTGAGGGAACTCTTCTAAAATGTCCCGCACCACCTGGAGGTGTCCCAGGTGGAAGGGTTGAAACCTCCCCATGAGGAGGGCTCGTCTCATGGCTACCAGTCTCTGGGCTTGGCTAGGATTTCACGGATCTTCATCTTGAAGAAGCGGTTGGAAGGTTGGGCCTGGATGACCACTGCTGTGTCGGCTCCCGTACGGGTGCCTGCTACGGCGATGATGTCCTGGGGCGGGACTAGCCCGGCATCAGCCACCATGGCGGCCATTTCAGCACAGACCTTCACACCTTCCCCCAGCATCCTCAGGGTGTTGGCCACTAGGTCTTGCTGGGAGTAGCCCTGCAGATCCCTTATGGCCGTGCCCAGATTCCTTAAGACCATGGTGCCTGTATAAACGGTGACTCCTTCTTTCTCTAGTTGTTCCCTGATTCCAGGGTCGAACTCCTGTGCTCCCGGCTCTTTGAAACCCGTATTGTGGGTCACCACGATAACCTTGGCGCCCGAGTCTTTGAAGATCCGGGCGGCCTTCAGACCCGTTTCTCCCCCGGTGGAGGCCACCACCACATGGGATATACCTTGTTCAAGGGCAGCGGCTCTAGCTATCTCCAGGGTTTTCTCCGTGTTCTGGGGCCCTCCCGTGGGAAAGCTTGCCCTTTTCTCCTTCATCTTTTCCTCCCGTAGAAATGTCCCAGCTGGCTATAACTCTATTTTTACCCAAGCGCTTTCCTTGGTAAAGGGCATTATCGGCTTTGAGGAGGATTTGGTCTAGTGTGGAGTCAGTGGTTTCAGGGTCGAACCAAGACACCCCGAAGGTGGCGGTCACCACTATGTGGACGTCCATGTTGGCCATTTCTATGGCCCGGCGTATCCTTTCTGCCACCGAGAGTGCCACTTCTCCCCTTGTATGGGGAAGGAGAACAACAAACTCTTCTCCACCATACCTCCCTGGTAGGTCTACTTTTCTGGAGTTTTTTTTCAGAATGGAGCCGATGGTTTGTAGGACCTTATCTCCTGCCTGGTGTCCCCAGGAATCGTTGACCCTTTTAAAGTCGTCGATGTCTAACATGATGATGGAGAAGGGGTATTTGTACCTCTGGGCTCTTGTGAGCTCTTTCTCTGCCATTTCCATCCAGGTGCGGCGGTTTAGGATGCCAGTGAGGCCGTCGGTGGTGGCCAGGATTTCCAGCTTTTTTTCCACTGTTAAACGGGCTAGGGTGGTGGCGGCTATGTCCGCCAGGATCTCCAAAGAGACCAAGTCGTCACCGGTCACGTCGGCTTTCTTGTACTTTCTGTCCGCGGCCACAATGGCCCTGGCGTACTTTTCTTCATCTATCTTTACGGGCGCCAGAAGGAAGGAGCGGGAGCGGATGGCTCCGATTCGATCGATGGGGGGTTTTAGTTGGTATTTGGGTGGTATGAAGTCCTCCGAGGCGAAGATCAAAGCCCGGTTCTCCTGGCAGGCTACACCTATTGCCCCTGCCTCTGAGGAGCAAGGAATGATGAGGGTTTCCAGGGCCTTTTCTTCATTTTTGTCCTTCATCTTTATCCCCCGGGCTTCCACGATGACCAGTCCTTCCGACTTTCTCTGGTACACCATTACCCTGTCGAAGCTAAGGGCTACGTGGGCGGCGTGTGCCAATTTGTAGTAGACCTCCTCTTCTTTGATTGATTTGCCTATGAGGGCCCCCAGTTGGCTGATTTTGAGCATTCTTTCCTTGGTGATTTCTAACTCGTGACAAGCTATCTCTTCTCTTCTTTCCAACTCTGCCCGGGATCTTGAGAGTTCTTGGACGAGTTTGCTCTCCCTCTCCAACCTGGTCACAGTGATGCCTGCAAAGACGGCAAAGGCCAGAGCTGTGCCTAAGGTGACGTAGGTATATAGTACGTCCCGATAGGGGGATGGGGCGGAGAGGTTCAGGACCTTTTCTAGGATGAACCATCCCAACGGGGCCCCCATGGCCAAGAGGAGGGCCCATAAGAGGTAAAGGGGCAAGGGAATGTTCTCCCCCTGGGAGGGGAACCGAAGAATTCTAGCATTGCGTTTGATTCCTTTTGGCAGAGTTTTCACGGCTTATTCCTTTCATTGTATGAGAGTATGATAAAACGAGTTGTTCTAAATATCAATAAACAAAATACTTTTTATAAGTTGTGCAATTTTCTTATGCGGTTTCTTATTGGGCCTCTGGTTTCCCCCTTTTTCATCTGATAGAAGTCTGTGCCTAGAGTTTTCGGGAGGTGCTGGTGGAGGGGTTGGCTGTCATAGCCGTGGGCTCCTTCTTGGTGGCCTTTTCAGGAGCGGCTTCGCCGGGTCCCGTTCTTACCATCACTCTGGCGGAGTCGGCCAGGAGAGGGTTCAAAGTGGGCCCCCTGATTGTACTGGGCCATGCCGTTTTGGAAATCCCTGTGGTGGTTGCAGTGGTGTTAGGACTTGGAGAGGCCCTTAAGGGGCCTGTAGCTACAAGGGTTTTGGGTTTGGGGGGAGGGGGGGTTCTTCTATGGCTGGCTTGGCAGACCTATAGGGACTCTCTGGTGCCTTTTTCTCCTGGGGAGGGAGAGACTGGTGGAGGGGGATGGGTGGATTTGCCCGTTAAAGGGGTGCTTACGAGTCTTTCCAATCCTTACTGGTTCCTTTGGTGGGCTACCATTGGCTTGGCTTATCTCACCATTGCCTTAAAGGAGGGATGGAAGGGGGTTCTGGTGTTCTATGTGGGACACATTGTGGCTGATTTGGCGTGGTACTCTTTGGTTTCTGGCTTGGTGGCTTCTGGGAGGAGGTTTATGGGAGCCAGGACTTATTCGTGGCTTTTGAAGGTCTGTGCCTTAGTGCTGTTGGCTTTTGGTTTCTATTTCTTTTCTCTTGGGGTTAGATGAGGATTTGTGGGGGAAGGACAATGGGAGAAATAGAGGCGGTCACTTTCGATTTCTGGGAAACCCTCTTTGGCTTCCTGTCTCCCCAGGAGCTGGAAGAGGTGAGGAGGCTTCGGGTGGAGTCTTTTTCCCGAATATTGGGTGTGCCTCCTGAGAAGGTGGAAGAGGCTTTTTACCAGGTGGTGACAGAGATGAATCGAGAAAGGGAGGCTTCGGGCCTCGAGGTGCCCCTGGAGGATGTCATCAGGCGTACCGTGGTGCGGTTGAGTGTTGGGAATGCTCCTTTGGATGCTCTGGAAGAAGTCTACGTGAGGGCGGTTTTTGAGAGACTGCCTGGGCCTTTGCCGGGGGCTATGGAGACTCTGGAGGAGTTGAGGAGGCGGGGAGTGAAGTTGGCCATCATCTCCAATACCATCCATGGTCAGATCGAGCGGGCCCTGCTGAGGCACTATAGTGTTTACCCTAAGTTCAGGGTGCTCCTCTTCTCTTCGGAGGTGAGGTACAGAAAGCCTAGACCTGAGATCTTCCGTATGGCCCTTTATCACATGGGAGTGAGGCCTGAGGCCACCCTTCATGTGGGGGACACTCCGGAGGCCGATGTATTGGGGGCTTTGAGGGTGGGTATGGGAGCTGTGCATTTCGATCCTGAAGGTAAAGGGTATCCAGATCATCTGCCCAAACCCCATCATACCATCTCTCATCTCACCCAGGTTCTGGAGTTGGTGGTGGGGAATTAGGCGATCCGTTTAGGGGAAGGCCTCGGTATTCTCTTGAATCGCAGGGATGAGGAAGAGTATGGTATTAATGGGTGAGTATTGAAAGGAGAAGACTTTTGGAGTCTCGGCTTATAAAAGATGTACCCATAGTGGTTTTTGATACAGAGACCACGGGGCTTTCTCCCCTCTCCCACGTCGTGGAGTTGGGTGCAGCCAAGCTGCAGTGTGGGAGGATGGTGGACACCTTCGTTAGCTTGGTGAAGCCTCCCGTGTCTATTCCTGAGAAGGTGGTGAGAATCCATGGCATAGGCAATGCCATGGTGCGTCATGCCCCTCCCTTTAAGGCGGTAGCCCACAGATTCAGAGAGTTTGTGAAGGGGAGTATTCTGGTAGCCCATAACGCCTCTTTTGATCTCAAGGTGCTTTCCATAAATTTTCAGCGCAGTGGTATTCCTCTTTTGGACAATCCCGTGTTGGATACCCGTCGTATATCCCGCCGCCATTTCCCAGAGGTGGCCGATCACAGCTTGTCCCATTTAATCCATGTTTGGAGGAGCCCTTTTAAAGGCTGTCATCGGGCCTTGGCCGACGCCCGACACACGGCCTACATCTTTGTGGGCATGATGCAGAAGCTTGGATTAGGGCCCCATGATAGGGTGTCCGACCTTTTCTCCCTGTTTGGTCCACCTGATTCTATGCTCCGTTACCAGGCCCGCTGGGACGAGGTGGGCAAAAGGGACAGCCGGGTGGAGAGGCTCCTCCTTGCTGTTAGGGAGGGGAAGGTCTTGGAGATTTTCTATGATGGTGGGGATACCCTGGGTCGGCGGTGTATTTCGCCCCTGGCACTCTTCTCCACAGGTGAAGTTCACTATCTCAAGGCCATATGCACCCCCGAGGGTCGGGTGAAGACTTTTCGTATAGACCGCATCACCTACATCCGACCTCTTCAGGATGGGGCTGTGGGGGGATGAAGACCTTTCCCCTATAGGGAAGATGGGCCCCTCTAAAAGGTCATCTCAAAATATCCACCCTCAGATGGTACTTGTAGTCCCTGGTCTTCACGTTAAGATCTGATGGGCCGTTGCTCCGGTAGGGTTTCCATTCCAGCTTTGCCCTTTTGATCCCGTAGGGCGCAATCTTCACATTGTCGGTATGGACTGCAAGACCCCAGGGAGGGCGGAAGTCCACCTTGGCTCTGTACTTGTGGGGATTCACCAGCCAGAGTCCCTGGTTGCCCCTTTTTAGGATAGATGGCAGGACTATGACCCTTTTGCCTTCTTTATTCACTTTACACCTCCATTAGTAAGCCGGCACCGACTGGAAGACACCGCTCTCCGTAGATGCTGGCAAAGGTTTCTATGGCCGTGTCTCCCGTGCAGTGGCACGGAGCTACCAGGGCTACTTCTAGGCTTAGGAGTTGGCGGGCCACAGCGGCTACTTGAGGAGCAGGGAGGTTCATGAGATGGAATCCTCCCATGACTAGGTGGAGTGGTTCCTTTACCAGTTTGGTGGCTGTCTCCACCATGGCTACAATGCCCGGATGGGCACAACCTGTCAGAAGGACCCAGCCCCTGGAGCCATGGATGAGGAGCCCTTGCTCGAGGAGGGGGCCGGGCAGGACCCCTGTGGTCATTGCCCCAGGAGTTATCTCTTTCATCCGGTCCCTTATGATGACCTTAGCCCCTAGGTGCTCTGCTTCTTTGGCGAAGGTGATGGAGAAAGCGGAGTGAAGAAAAACCTCTTTTCCACCGTGTATCTGGAGGAGGTCTAGAAGGCCGCCTGTGTGATCCCAGTGGAAGTGGGAGAGAACGATGCGTTCTATCTCAGAGGGAGTGATGTCTAGGACCTCCATGTTGCGTAGAAGCACTGCCCCATTGGACCCTGTGTCAAAAAGGAGCTTGTGTTCAGGAATGTAACAGGAAAAGCCCCACATGGGTATGCATCTGGGGTGGTGAGAGCGGTTTTCAAAGACCACTTTGATAGTCACGGTTCTCCTCCTTGGTGAGTGATTTCCGGGGGTGGTTCTTTTTTCTGGAGTAGAATAGTAATGCTAGGTCCCTTGTAGGCTCCTGGGCTATGCGGATCACGGGGCCGAATGAGGAGCCCTGTTCCGCGTGTGCACTGCGAAGCTGGCATCTGCTTTTTCTCATTTTTCCAAAAACTCGGTGAGACCCTGATTCCAAGCATCCCTGAGTTCCTGGGTGGTGACCTCCAGCTTGCCATGGGGCCAGAAGATCTCCAGAGTGTCTCCCCCCACGGTGCCCATAACCTGAAAGGGTACGCCGTACTCTTTGGACAGAGCTTTCACTTTTTCTAGACTTTGGGGCCTGAGGGAAAGGACCACTCGACCTTGGTCTTCTCCAAAGAGGAGAGCATCTTGGCGGAAGTTCTCTTTCAGCTCCACCCGAGATCCCACAGGATTCTCCCCTGAGATGCAGCACTCCGCCAGGGTTACCGCTAGACCACCGTGGGAGACGTCGTGGGCTGAGGAAATGAGACCTTCTCTGGCTAGGGTCACCAGGAGACGATGGAGGCGTTTTTCGTATTCCAGGTCCACCGCTGGAGGTTTACCCGCCACCTTTCCATGGATGTGCTCTAGGTATTCGGTACCTCCCAGGTGGCCTCTGTTCTTTCCAAGTAGGGCCACCAGGTCTCCGGGGTTTTTGAAGTTCTGGGTTACTCGGTCTTCCACCCGCTCCAGAATACCCACCATCCCGATGGTGGGAGTGGGGTAAATACCCTTGCCCATGGTCTCGTTGTAGAAGCTGACGTTACCACCGGTAACGGGGGTCTCCAGTACCCGGCAGGCTTCAGCCATGCCCTCCACGGTCCGGGCAAAGGTCCACATGACGGGAGGTTTTTCTGGGTTGCCGAAGTTGAGGCAGTTGGTGATGGCCCGGGGCAGGGCGCCGGAGCATGCCACGTTCCTGGCGGCCTCGGCCACGGCCTGTTGGGCTCCCAGATAGGGGTCCAGGTAGCAGTAGCGGGGGGTGCAGTCTGACGAGAGGGCCACGGCCTTACCCGTATCTTTGATGCGGATGATGGCGGCATCAGAGCCTGGGAGGACTATAGTATTTATCTGTACCATGTGGTCGTACTGGCGATATATCCATCTTTTGTTGGCCATGTTGGGGTGGGCCAAGAGCTTTAGAAGAATCCCTTTGAGGTCCGAAGGTATGGGGATCTCTCCTGTCTCAAGTTTTTGTAGCTCGTCTAGATAGGCGGGTTTCTCCTGGGGCCGGTCGTAGACAGGGGTATCTTCTGTGAGGCACACGGCGGGCACCTCGGCCACCACCTCTCCCTTGTGCCACACCCGTACCAAGCCGTCGTCGGTGACACGACCTATGACCACGGCGTCCAAGCCCCACTTCTTGAAGATCTCTATCACTTTGTCTTCTGTGCCTTTCCTGGCTACCAGGAGCATCCTCTCCTGGGACTCGGAGAGCATGATTTCGTAAGCTGTCATTCCCTCTTCCCGTTGAGGCACTCTGTCAAGGTCTATCTCTACGCCCACCCCTCCCTTGGAGGCCATTTCGCTGGTGGAGCATGTGAGGCCCGCTGCCCCCATGTCCTGGATGCCCACGATCCAGTCGTACTGGAAGGCCTCCAGGCAGGCCTCCATTAGGAGCTTTTCAGTGAAGGGGTCTCCTACTTGGACGTTGGGTCTCTTCTCTTCCGAGTCTTCGCTGAACTCCTCCGAGGCCATGGTGGCCCCGTGGATGCCGTCTCTCCCTGTCTTGGAGCCTACGTAAATGACGGGGTTTCCCACTCCGGTGGCTTTGGCTTTGAAGATTT
>Ga0190315_1000795_pt1 | contig 14205 bp, 12 predicted proteins | sample 48701101_MG_FD_161673 | JGI IMG/M metagenome (GOLD analysis project Ga0190315, IMG submission 161673) | Hydrothermal vent sediment bacterial communities from Southern Trench, Guaymas Basin, Mexico - 4870-11-0-1_MG | ecosystem: Environmental > Aquatic > Marine > Hydrothermal vents > Sediment ...
CAACTGGCGCACTCCCCTCCATCCCTTGAGGGCATTGCACCAGAAAGCCCCCATAAGCCACAGATAGGCTAGAAGTCCTATAAGTCCGCATTGCAGCCATACCTCCAGTATGGTGCTGTGGGTATGAAAGGTGAAAGGGTATACGCCTCTCTTTACATACCAATCCATCCCCAGCTTCTTGACAATGGATCTCTCTATTTTTCGACCATAGCCCCAGCCAAATACTGGCCGTTCCTTTATCAAAGCCCAGGCGGTTCTGTATATTTCCAGGCGGGTTTCCAGGCTGGCGTCCATATACTTTCTCTTTTCCACCACGGCCATGGAAAAACCCTTGAATCTGTAAAGTATCCTCCTGGCCTTCTTCCCTCCTCCGATGAATGCCCCTGTCATGATTAAGAGTATTAGCAAAACCGCCACAGCCAGCTTTCTCCAGTGGCCAATAAATATTCCCTGGAGCCCCACCATGGTAGGAATAGCTAGCATGCTGCTCCTGGTGGCTGTGAAAACCAGGGCTGCCGTCTCAGCGGCGGCTAGAAGGACTGCCAGCGTGGTCCACCACTTTATGGGTAGCCATAGGGAGGACCAAGCTAAGGGCAGGACCAAGTCCAGAAACTTTCCGTATTTGGTAGGGGACTGAAAGGTGGCTGAATACCTTCCATGTTTGAACCTAGGATGGATCAGTCCGGCTACCAGCACCAAAAAGGAAGAGAGAAGGATGGTCCAAACCATACTTTTTATCCTGCCCAATCTCTTGGACATGAGCAGGTAGCTCCCGTAGAAGATCGCCAACATCTGAAAGATGTCTTTTTTCAGGTATTTCACCCCCATGGATGGATCCACGGAGTGCCAGAAGGACAGAAGTATGGCCCCAACAAAGGCCGCCATGGGCAAGAGAAGGGGGAAATTGGACAACCTGCCCTTTATCGCCTCCCAGACGACGAGGGCTGTGAGGAGGAAGACCACGGTCCACCTGAAAGACGAAAAGCTGGAGGAGAAAATTTTATAAAAGGGGATGATGAGAACATAGGCTAGAAGAAGCCACCAGATGCCTTCTTTAAAAATTTCCCAGCTCTTTTTCATCTCGCCTTTCCCAATAGATCCAGATAGAGTCTTTTGGTCTGAGCTGCCATCTCTTCTATGGAAAATCTCTTCTCCACCATTTTTCGGGCTTTGGTTTTAATGGAGATCCTATTCCTGGGACTTCCCAGCAACCCCAAAATAACAGCCTGGAGGGACTCCACATCTCCGTATTTCACTAGCACCCCTGTATGGAAGGGTTCAATAGCTTCCCTGGCTCCTCCCACTTCCGAGGCCACAACAGGGGTGCCAGCAGCCATGGACTCCAGGATGACATTGGAGAACCCCTCTTTGGAAGATGGCAACACCGAAAGGTTGGTGATTTTTAATAGCAGAGGAACATCACTCCGTTCTCCCAGAAACCAAACCCTTTCCAGACCCAGTTCTTTTGCCACCTTTTCCAGCTCGGACCTGTAGCCGCCTCCCCCAACTATGAGGGCCAATATGTTCTTTGAAATCTTCTCAATATGGCTCACAGCCTTAAATAAGTTTTTGTGACTTTTGGCTGGGACGAGCCTGGCTATGAGAGATACGACGAAGGCTTCTCGTGGGAGTTTCAAAGACCTTCTGAGCCAAAAGATATCCTCTTCTTTCGGGGAGAAGTCTTCCATGTTTATTCCATTGTAGATGACCACCGTTTTCTCTGGGGGGGCCTTGCTCTTTTTCAAGATGTCATTCCTCACCGCGTGAGAGACAGCGATAATCCTGTCCCTGAGAGTGTGAAAGAGGCGATCCATGAAGACCTGCCGGGGCGTATCCCAATGATCCACGTTGTGAACGTTGGAGATGACCACAGGCACTTTTGCCAGCCTTGCCGCTAGGGTACCGGAGATGTTAGGCCGGTACATGTGGGTGTGGACGATGTCCGTTCCTCTCTTCCTCAGATAGGTGGCCAGCCGATATAGACTCACGGGATGGAGTCTTCCTTTGAAGGGAACAACGGTGACGGGTATGCCCGCTTCCTCAAAGAGGGGGGCCAGTTTTCCTCGGGAGTGGATGCAGATCACCTCTACGTCGAACTCGTCTTTGAGCCTTTTGAGTACGGCCAGTAGCCGCTTTTCTACTCCTCCCACGGGGAGATAGGAGACTATGCGGGCCACCCGGGGTTTCATCTTATTAGGGGATAGATCTCTTTCTGGGCCCGTTCCAGGTCCTGAGGAAAGTCTATTTCAATCCAGGGCAGTCCCTTCACATCCACAGCGTAGATGGGCCTAATGGATAGCATCTCCTTAAAAGCTGCGGGGATCCAGCGTTTTACATCGCCTTTGGCCACCATCTCCTTTACTACGGACTTCAGGACCTCTAGGGTCTCACCCCTGAAAAGCACCACCCCCAGGTTTTCACCCTGGGCCTCTTGGGGAGGCAAATCCTTTCGAATGTCTACTACCCTGGATCTTTCTAGGGCCACCTTCATAGTTTCCTCGTCTAGGAAAGCAGCAGTGTCTATAGATAAGACGCCTTCATATGGAGAGGATAGCAACCTCTCCACCACTTCTCCTGGAAAGAGGACGTCACCATTAACAATGAGCACCTCCTGACCAAGGCGCTCCAACGTCAAATAGAAGGAGTAGATGGAGTTAGTGCGTTGGTAGTCCTCGTTCACTACGTAGCTCACCCTATGGCCCAGGAGCGTTTCTATCTTTTCGCGACCATGGCCCACCACCACCAGAATCTCCTCTATCCCCAACCCTTCCAAGAGCTCCACCTGGTGTTCCAGAATGGTAACCTCCCTGGCCCCGTTGAGGGGCAGGAGGGCCTTGGGAATGTCTCGGGTGAGGGGTAAGAGACGCCGCCCCTGCCCTGCTGCCAATATCACCGCTTGGAGGCTCATGCTACTCCCCCCAGGAAACGGGCGACGGAACTTACGAAACACCTGAGGTCTTTTACCCCCTCTCGACAGTATAGAAAGACTCGAGAGTCGTCCACATCCCAGTACCGGTGAACCAGCAAGTTTCTCAATCGGGCCATAGCCGCCAGTTTCGATGCCAAATCTTCATCTAAGACTCCCTCTTCGCCCATGATTTGAAAACAACCTGCATAACTTTCAGAGCTTCGGCTAAAAGCCCTGGCCATTAAGTGGACGCATACACCGGCCATAGCCTCTACAGCCTGTATAACGGCGTACCTCAGCCCGTAAACCTTTTCTTCACACGAGAGGAAAGACTTTAGGTCTTCTGAGGTTACCCTCTCTATGAACAAAACCTGCCGTTGTATATCCTCCAACAATGTGAGAAGTCTCTCCCTATCTATCTGCAAAAGCCGCCTCCAATTCCTCCAGGGATTTCTTCCATAGATATCCCTCATCCATATAGCGCAGACTCGTTCGTTCTATAAAGTTTATATACACTTCTTTATCCCTTATCAGCAGAGGCTTGCCCTCCTTTAATACCCTAAGAGCAAACGTGTAGGGCGCAGTGTTCAGGATCTTCACGTCCAGAGGAACACCTAAAGCCCTTTCACCATCCACTTCAAAGTGAAGTTTGTACTTAAGCTCTTCTAAAGGCTCAAGCGATGTAGAGATATATACGGCTAAATCCACATCCCCGAAAGACCCCTCCTCCAGTATGCTGCCAAAGAGAAGGGCAAAGGCCACCTCTTTTCTCTCTTCCAGCAGTGCTTTTAACCTGTCTTCTACATCACGCCTATCCATCAAGGAGTTCTCTTATCACATCCACAGCCCTCTTGGTAGCCTGGCCGGGGTTGTAGAAGAGGTGGGCGGCCATCTTCCGCCTCACCTCCGAGTAGGCCTGGGGGTGGTCCAGAGCCTCAAGGACGGCCCTTTTCAGCTGGTCTTCTTTCTCCACCAGAGGTCCAGCGGCGAAGCCCCAGGTTTCCAGGTCTACTGTCTCCCCGTAACGCTTCTCGTAGCCAGGGGCCGCAAGGTAGACCAGGGGCCTGTCCAGAAGTAGATACTCGTTGGCCACGGAGCTTAAATCCGAGATGAGGAGATGGCTGGCCGCCATGGCGGGCACTATGTCCGGATCCCTATAGATCACAACCCCAGCCTTTTCCCACTCCAGGACCTTTTCCTTCCATTGGGGATCTCTAGAAGTGTGGTCGTGGAGCTTCACCACCAGGGTAAGTCCCAGTCCTAGAACCGTTTTCACCACCGCTTCTCCCAAGGCTTTGAGGGAAGAGCCTGCTCCCCACGTGGGAGCATAAAGGACTACGGTGGCATCCCGGTCTAACCCCAGGTGCTCTATAGCCTTGTCCTGGGGCCAAGTGCCGTTCACTAGAGAGTCCAGCTTGGGCATGCCTACTCGGACTATCCGGGGGTCCCCTTTCTTGAGGATGCCCTTCTCTATGAAACGCTCCTCCATGTAAGGGCCTATAATGAAGAGACGGTCGTAGGCCAGGATTTTGGAGGTGTAGGCTCGTCCTTTGAAAGAGACGCCATGGAAAGTGTGAATCTTCCAACGACACAGCTTGCCCACCACCATAATGTCGGGGGAAAGATAAATGTCCAAAGGAAGCCAGGGAGCCAACCAGGAGGCCACCGTCTTCACCCTGAGGCCCAAAGGGGCAAAGAGATTTCCCCCTTTAGTTCCTTTGGGAGGCTTCACTGTGCCCCAAAAGGGTGTTTCACCTTTCAAAGCTTCATAGATGGGTTTCAAACACACTACGTTCATGGGCACCCGGGCAAAGAGAAGGATGCCCTTCATCTCACCACCTCCCGGTAAAGGGCTTCCATAACCCGGGCCCTTTTACTGTCGGGAAAGATCCTCAGGGCCAACCTCCTGCCGATAAGTCCCAGCCTCTTGGCTAAGGCCGGAGAAGAGAGGAGACACATCAAGGCCTGGGCCAAAGCATCTTCGTCTCCCACGGGCACTAGTACACCGGTTTTGCCTGGAATCACTGCCTCAGGATTGCCCGAGACGGTGGTGGAGACTACGGGTTTGGCCAGGGCCATGGCCTCTCTGAGGGAACCTGTGAGTCCTTCTCCCTTGGTAGAGGTGCATACCACCACGTCCATGGCTGCTATATACATCTCCACATCCTCACGGTGACCCGTGAAGTGGGCCCTAGTACCCAAGGGAGCCGTTTCTTTGGAGAATTTGGAGGGTCTACCGGCTCCTACCATGAGGACGTGAAGCTGGCCTAGCCTCTCCGAGACCTTTCTGCAGGACTCCAGAAAAAGTGGGTAGCCCTTTTTGCCTACCAGGGCTGCCACCATACCCACCACAGGGGCGCCAGGGGAAACGGCCAACTCTTCCCTCACCTTTCCTCCCGCCACTCCGGGGTGGAAGCGGTCGGTATCTACGCTACCATAGACCACCACCACCTTCTCCTCGGGGACTCCCTCCCTCACTAGGACCTTTTTAACGGCGTGGGCCACGGCCACTATCCTGGCCACTCCCCTGCTTCTCAGGATAAAGGGGATAATCCCTTTGGGACGGTAAGTAGTGCCCCTCTGGGCCACTAGAGGTATCTCCGTGTTCCAGAGAGCAAGATAGGCAAACTTCAGGGCCGGGTCTCTGTGGGTGTGGACCACCTGAAAGCCTTCTTCCAGAACCATGCGGCGGAGGGCCAGCAGGTTCCGGGGACTCAGGGGCTCCAGGGGCAGAGCCTCCACTTCAACGCCTCCATCTGTCAAGACGGAGACCCCATCCACCTCTTCTACCCTTCTCCTGTTGAAGATGGCCTTCACTCTGTGGCCCCGGGAGGCCAGGGCCAGGGCCAGGCGCACCATTTGGACGGCTCCTCCCCGGGTTACAGAGCCATGGGTAGCCAGATGGAGGAGCTTCACAGGGGTCCTCCCCTTTCTTGAGAAACCTCCACCTCTAGGACAAAGTTCTTGGGGACCTGCTTTTTCCTATGCTTCAGGGGCCAAGCCTTAACCAGGCTGTATCCCTTCTCTTTTAAAAGCTTCAACATGTAATCGGGCTCCGATACCACCACGAAGGCCCTTCCGTGAAAGTTTTTCAGGAAGGAGAAGAGCCCGGGCTCTTCGTACCAGTCTACGGGGGTGGAGAGCCTGGAAAAGTAGAAAGTGGCGTAGGTTCCAAAGACCTCTGACCTGGAGAGATCCACCAGGAAAGCCTTGTTTTCGGAAAGGTTGTTATAGTGCACCATCAGGGCATGGTAGGGAGCAATCTTCACCTTCCGTATCTTGGAATTGGTGTATCTGAGAGACGAGGCCACAAAGATGGCCAGGACCAGGATGAGTAGGGCTTTTGCTTTGGCGTTTTTCATGGAGCGGATGAAGGTCCATATAAAGAAAGACATAGCCACAGCCAATCCGGGTATCACAGGGTACAGGTACCTTTTGACCTTGTATATGGGGATGGAAATGGCCAAGACATAGAGCAGACAAATAAAAAGGGTGAAAAGGGCCAGGTTCCAGTCCAGGTCCCTTTCCTCGGGGTCGTTCCTGGGGCTTCTCATGAACCGGGCTGGGTATTTTCTCAGTATGGCCAAAAAGGTAAGGAGAAAGAAGACACCGTAGAACTTGTAAAGAAGGTTTAGATAGTATGTGAATCCCTTTATATACCTGGGCTTGTGTTCTCCCAAGGAAAGGATGAAAGGGGGCTTGAAGAATCGGCTCAGGCACACCCCGTGGGTGGCAACCCCGCTATAGATTTTGTAGGACACATAGGAAAGCAGGGGAATGGCCACCAGTGCCAGGTTCCTGGTGGTGAAAATGGCCCGTGGGTTCCTGTTGAGTATGAGAAATTCTCCCAGGATGGTAGAAAATCCGAAAAACAGCAAAAACACATCCTTTACTAACAGCCCCAGCACCATGGAAACCACTGACAGGCAAAAGGATAGCCGAGAGTCTCTCTTCTTGTATAGGAGGTAAAACAGAATGGCTGCCGTGTAGAAGAAGACGAGGGCCGAATCCTGATTGCCGTGCCTGAAACAGTGGCTGATGATAATTGGGGGAAAGGCCAGGGTTATCATGGAAGCCAGAAGGCCCAGGGTGGGATGGCCAAAGATGAGGGAGACCATGACATACACCAAGAGGACGGTGAGAACCCCAAAAATGGCGTCCACGATCCTTGCCGAGAATTCATTGTAGGATAGACAGTGAAAGGCCAGGGCTTCAGCCCATATCTTCAGGGGAGGTTTCATGCAATAGTACCTCTTCTCGGCTCTGGGGTCCATGCTGATCATGTACAGAGGATAGAGTTCCCCCGTGTCGGCCACGTGCTTGGACACTACGGCATGGTTTGCCTCTCCTCCCTTCAGACTGGATGCTCCCAGCCTGAAGAACATGAGATAGGAGGATAAAAGGAGGAGGATAACAAAATAAATAGCGCCCTCTTTCGAAACCAAGTCTAGGTCCCCTCCCATTGGTTTTTTAGGACATTAATTGCCCAGTATTTGAAGGGGAGTTTGGGCTTGGCCCCTTCTTTTCCAGCCTTTTTACTAAAGGCATGATGGTTCTGTCCATGATGGGAACTTCGGTGTTGCTGGCCTTTTTTGAACCTGGTTATTCCATATGGGAATAACCAGGTTCAGCTCGGGTTCTTCCATGAGCAACTTAGCTTACCAGCCTCCTAGAATCTCTCTATACAGCCTTTCCGTGCTATCAACGGAAGCCTTCTGGGTAAATACTTTTACCATCCTTCTCCTGGCATTTGTGCCCATATAGGCCTTTACATAGGGGAAAGGGGCTTTTTCCAGGGCCCTGGTCAAATGCTTTTCTTCCCCAGGCGGCACCAGGAATCCTGTCTTTCCATTCACCACTACCTCTGGCAGGGCTCCCACCGTGGTGGCTATCAGAGGCTTACCAGAAGCCCCCGCTTCTAGGGCCACCCGGCTGGAGCCTTCAGATCCCAGAGAGGCCAGGACCACCACATCCAGGGCTGCCAGTACCTCCTGTATCCGGGTCTGGTGCCCCCAGAGGGTCACTCTCTCTTCCATTTCCTTCTCCATCAACCATTCCTTCAGGTTCCTGTAAAGGGACTTACTTTTCACCCGTCCCGCCACGAGCCCATGTATCCGAGAGTCCCTCTCCATCAATCGCCCCAAGGCCTTCAAGAAGTAGGGAAGGCCCTTTACCCGGGAATAACGGGCCAAGCTGCCCACCAGGATGTGTCCTCTGTCAAGGCCTATCTTTCGACGCACTGCCCCACCATCAACTCCAGGGTGAAAGCGTTCCACATCCACACCGTCGTAGATCACTCTTACTCTCTCGGGTTTCCAGTTCACCCCCGAAAAGTACTTATCCCCCACCGCATGTGAGACAGCCAACACCGCCGCCGTTTTTCGGAAGAGAAGCCGATTGAAGGCGTGAGGTTTGAGAGGTACTGGCACGTGGCGGCTCCTCACCAGGGCGGCCCCAGTCATGAGTGACAGAAGAAACCCCAGCCAGTAGTCGGGGGAGGAATGGGTGTGGATGATGTGGGGCTTAAACTCCTTCACAAAGGGGCGAAGCCTCCGCAGGTCTTTCACCCACTCATGAATGCGAAGCCCCGAAGCCATCTTGATACCCGTTATGAGCTCCACTTTCCCTTCGTCCTTCAGAGATTGGTAAAGGAGTCCCCTCTTGAAGCATACTACGGCCACTCTGTGGCCCCTGTCGGCTAGACCTTCTACCAGGGCCAGGGTACTGGCCCCCGTGCCCCCTTTGCCCCTGATGGCCACCAGATGGAGGATTCTAAGGCTCGATGAGTTCTCCATACACCTCCTCCATCTGGGCCACGGTTCTGTTCAAATCAAAGAGTTCTTTCACCCTTTTGTATCCCATTTCTCCCATTCTTTCCCTCGTTTCCTGGCCTTTGAGGAGTCTCACAGTGGCCTCGGACAGAGCCTCCACATCTCCAGGCGACACTAGGATTCCCGTTACCCCATCCTCTACCACTTCGGGGATGCCCCCGGTTCTGGTGGCCACTGTGGCTTTGCCCATGGCCATGGCCTCTATGAGTACCCTGCCAAAACCCTCCTTGGCGGATTCTAGAGAGGGCATGATCACCAGGTCGGAAGACGCCATCAAGGAGGGCATGTCTTCCCTGGCTCCTGTGAATATCACCCTCTCTTCCACCCCTGCCTCCCTGGCTAGGGTATTCAGGTCTTCCATGAGCCCTGCCTCCTGGCGTGACGTTTCCCCTACAATAACCAGCACCGCTTGAGGAACCCTCTTTACTACCCTTTCCATGGCCTGGATAGCCTCCCTTTGGCCTTTGGTGGTGTCTACCCTGCCTGGCAGGAGGATCACCAGGGCCCCTTCTAGCCCAAGCTCCCGCCGGATCTGCTGGCCTGATACTCTCTTCCTGTCGAAGACCTCCAAATCCACTCCGTTGTAAATCACCCTATGTGAGAGACCTACCCCTTTCAAAGGCCAGGCCACGGCCTCACTCACAGTAATGACGAGGCTTACCTTATCCAGCCAGTACTTTTTGATCTTCTCTTGCTCGAAGGTGTTGCGGATATGGGTTACTACAGGCACTTTGAGGAGCCTTCCCAGAGCTACGCCGTAAGGGGTGTCCCACAGGGTGTTGCAGTGGATGAGGACCACCTTTTCTTTGTGTGACTTTCTGAAGAGGCGATAAAGGGTGAGGGGCAGCCGGGGCCAGGTCCTTACCTTTCTCCACATATCCATCTTTACCAGAAAGTATTCCACACCTGCTCCCGAGAGCCTCCTGGTCAGCTCTCCTTCCCGAGAAGTGGCCACCAGGGGCCTGTAAGCCCCAAGCCGACGGGTGAGCTGGTAGAGGCTCTCCAGCGCTCCTCCATATCGGGATACTCCCTGGATGTAGAGGATGGTTTTTCTCAAAACTGCTCCTCCGGGCAAACGAAAAAAAGATGCCCCAAACATGGAACTGAGGTCAAGGAAGACCTAGTTGGTCTGGTTTTTTTCACACCACAACTTTTTATAAAACTCCAGGTTCCCTTCCACCAAACTATCCTCACTGAATGCCTCTAACATCCACTGACGGCCAGTGTGGCCCATGCGGCAGCGGAGATCTTCGTTTTTTAGAAGCTCCACGGTGTGGCGTACGAGGCCTTCTACGTCTTCGGGTTCCACCAGGAAGCCTGTTTCTCCATGGCGCACCGAGGCTTTGATGCCCCCCACGTTGAAAGCTACCACGGGTACTTCCATGGCCAGGGCCTCCAGGGCTGCCGTGCCCAGTGACTCCCCTGCTATGGGGGTAAATAGGAAAACCTGTGAGGTTCTAAGCACCCGGGGCACATCCCGCCTCAATCCCAGGAACTTCACCCGTCCCCTGATCCCCAGCTTTTTGGCGTAACCCTCCAAAAACCTTCTAAGGGGTCCCTCTCCCAAGACCAGAAAATGGGCATCAGGCACACTTTCCAGCACCCCTTTAGCCGCCTCCAGAAAGTAGACGTGGCCTTTTTCCCTAGCCAGGCGGGCTACCTTTACCACTACAGGGGCCTGAAGAGGGATGCTCAACTCCTCCCTTAGGCCTTCGTCACTTACCTTTTCGGGATTGAAGCGCTCCCAGGCGTCCACCACACTATGGACGGTTACTACCTTCTCCACTTTATCACCCAGGACTCCTGTCTGTCGGAAGACCTCGGTGACAGCCTCAGAGACCACCATCACCCCGTCTATTAGCTGCCGATATAGGAAGCGGTTGAACAGATGGTTCCTCACAGGAAAGATGTTGTGCCTGGTCCTCACCACCAGGGGCCTGGGTCTCACCAGCCAGGCGGCCACTGCAGCAACCCAGGTGTCCTGGGAGCCGTGGGTGTGGACCACATTTATTTTGTGTTCCCTGATGAGGCGCCTAAGGCGGGCTACCTCCTTCACGTAAGTGACGGGGTTGAACTTCTTTGGCAGGCGTAGGTCGTCAAAGACGGGTATCCCCTCCTCCCGGGCCTTCTTGATGAGGGTGGCCCCCTTGGGGGCAGCTATGATAACAAAGTGACCACGCTTCTGAAGACCCCGGGCCACGGTGAGAATGCGGTTGGGCTGACCGCCCCAACCCCCTTTATGCATGTTGGTGTGAAGGACCCTGAATCCTTCCACCCGATTCCACCTCCGTTAAAAGGCCCTGGCACAAGCCAGGGCCTGTCTTTCATGCCAACAGAAAGCTAAATGGTGAGGGGCCGTCCGTCAACCGAACCATCTAACGCCTCCCTTGCCCAGATAGACCATGACATTCTTCACCTCAGTATACAGGTCCATGACATGGCGGGACATCTCTCTGCCCACGCCACTCTGTTTGAATCCACCGAATGGAGCCTGGTTGGGAATCATGTTATAGGTGTTGACCCAAATGTTCCCAGCCTTGATGGCCTTAGCCAGGTTTACGGCCCTCTTCACATTGGTGGTCCAGATGCCCGCCGCCAAGCCGTAGATGGTAGAGTTGGCCATCTTGATGAGCTCCCTGTCATCGGAGAACCTGATGACCACCACCACGGGGCCAAAGATCTCTTCCTGAGCTATGCGCATCCGGTAGTCCACGTCCACAAAGACGGTGGGTTCGAAGTAGAAGCCTTTAGCCAAAGCAGGATTGTCTGGTCTCTTGCCTCCCAGGACCAATTTTGCACCTTCCTCCTGTCCGATCTGGACATAAGTCTCCACCTTCTCCAGCTGTTCGGCGGAAACCAGGGGACCCAGCTGGGTCTCTTTGTCCAAGGGGTCGCCCAGCTTGATATTTTTGGCCCCTTCTAAGAAACGCTCCATGAAGGTGTCATAGATCTTTTCATGAACGAAGAGACGACTCCCGGCGGCACACACCTGGCCCGAGTTCAGGAAGATAGCGAAGAGGGCGCCTGGCACTGCCTCCTCCAAGTCGGCATCATCCAGGACAATGTTGGGAGACTTGCCCCCCAACTCTAGGGAGACTCGCTTCACGTTCTTGGCCCCCATCTCCATGATGAGCTTACCAACAGCGGTGGAGCCCGTGAAAGCCACCTTGTCCACGTCGGGGTGAGAAGCTAGAGCCGCACCGGCAGGTTCACCGAAGCCGGGACAAATATTGACCACACCAGGAGGTACCTCGGCTTCTTGACAGATTTTGGCCAGCTCCAGAGCCGTGATGGGAGTCTGCTCGGCAGGCTTCAGTACCACGGTGCACCCTGCCGCCAAGGCTGGAGCCATCTTCCAGGCGGCCATAAGGAGGGGGTAATTCCAAGGGATGATCTGGCCCACCACTCCCACGGGCTCCCGGAGGGTGAAGTTCAAAAACTTGCCGGGCACAGGTATGGTCTCTCCCATCACCTTGTCGGCCATGCCGGCGAAATATTCGAAGCAGTCCACCACCAGGGGCAGGTCCACTCTGCTGGAGTCCCGGATGGGCTTGCCCACGTCCATGGTCTCCAGGCGGGCCAGCTCACCGCGCCCCTCCTGGATGAGATCGGCTATGCGCCTCAGAAGACGGCCCCTGTCGGTGGCAGACATTTTAGGCCAGGAACCCTCCTCGAAGGCCCGACGGGCCGCCTGAACGGCTTTGTCTATGTCTGCTTCTCGGGCCTCGGCTACTTTGGCGATAACCTCACTGTTGGCAGGGTTGATGGATTCAAGGGTGGTTTCCCCGGCGGAGTCTACAAACTCTCCGTTAATAAAGAGCTTTCCCTCTATCATGCCTCTCCTCCCCCTGGGACTTTACAGAAGTCTATAAAGGATGAAGAAAGCCCTTTCAATTGCACTTTAAAAAGTCTTACAGACACCGAGGGAAGATTTAGGGGGTCCTATACGTTGACACAACCCTCCTTTCTCTGCCAGTCTTTTTCCCAAGTCTGTTTGTGACAGGAGGCAGGAAGATGATGCGGGATAAGATCTTGAAGCTGCTTTTAGAAAACCTGGGTCTTAAGGGGGGAGAGAGGCTCCTGGTTTTCACAGACCTCATCTCCAATCGCGAGCCTCGACTGGCTCCCCATCACTTTGCTAGGAGGGAGAAGACCCGCATTTTGGCCCAGCAGGTGGCTGAGGTAGCTCGTTCCATCACGGATGAGGTCGTCTACCACGAGTATAAGGCCCTAGGACACCACGGTGTGGAACCTCCAGAGTCCCTGTGGGGACTGGCTTTTGGCGAGGAGGGCTTGGCTGCTCTTAAGGAAAGGAGGCTTCTATCCCCCTTGCTCAAAAAGGAAGACCATAGGGTCTTCTCCCAGGCCCTGGAGGTTCTGAAGGGGACAGCCCGAGGGGTAGCACAGGTAGTGGTGGCTTTGGCCAATTATTCCACTACTCACACCTCCTTTCGGAAGCTCTTAACAGAAATGGGGGCCCGGTATGCCAGCATGCCCCTTTTCGATGTGGAGATGCTCAACACCTCTTTGGACGTGGACTTGAAGAAATTGGAAAAGGTGACCTTAGGAATAGCCCAGATCTTGGACCAGGGGGAAAAAGTGGAAATCACTGCTCCCAATGGCACCCACTTTACCCTTTCCATAGAGGGAAGAAAGGCCACGGCAGACACAGGCAACCTCTCCTGCCCCGGTTCTTTCGGCAATTTACCGGCAGGAGAGGCCTTTATTGCTCCAGTGGAGGGCACGGCTCAAGGTGTTTTTGTGGCAGAGTGGGGCTCTACCAGAGAACTCGACGTCCCAACTGCCTTTCACATCCAGGAGGGACAGGTGACTAAGGTCGAAGGAGACGCCGGGATTATGCAGTTTCTAGAAGACATGTTCCAAAAGTACCATCAGGCCAGAAACATTGCTGAGCTAGGCATAGGCACCAATCCCAAAGCTTCTAAGCCCGACAACATACTAGAAGCCGAGAAGATCGCCGGCACCATCCATCTGGCTCTGGGTGACAACTCCACCTTTGGTGGTCAAGTGAAAGTGCCCTTCCATCAGGACTTTGTCCTCTTCAAACCCACGGTAAAGGTGATCGCCCAAGGAGAGGGAAGGGAGATTTTGCGCGAGGGGCGCTGCATAGAGCCATGAAAAAAGGCTTTACCTATCATGCTTACCTTTCCACTCTGACCAACCAGGCCCTCACCCTCCTGCTTCTGGCCTTGGCTTTGATCCTGCTCGGCGTCACCGGCTATATGTATCTGGAGAGGTGGCCCTTCATAGATGCCCTCTACATGACTGTCATTACCCTAGCCACGGTGGGGTTCAAGGAGGTCTACCCACTCTCCAACTCGGGAAAGGTCTTCACCATAGTCCTCGTCACTTCAGGAGTAGGGGTCTTCACCTACGGGGCTGTCACTTTCTCCAGACTGCTAGTGGAGGGGGAGCTTAAAAGAGTCTTTGATAGAAGGAGGCTGG
>Ga0190315_1000796_pt1 | contig 14201 bp, 13 predicted proteins | sample 48701101_MG_FD_161673 | JGI IMG/M metagenome (GOLD analysis project Ga0190315, IMG submission 161673) | Hydrothermal vent sediment bacterial communities from Southern Trench, Guaymas Basin, Mexico - 4870-11-0-1_MG | ecosystem: Environmental > Aquatic > Marine > Hydrothermal vents > Sediment ...
GGCGATACGATGCTGATGGACGAAAAAGAGGTCGAAAAGATGATAAGGGAAAATCCCCACCTTGCCGAGTATCTCGAGAGTATAAAAGATAGAATGGAGATGCCGAAATTCTACAGTCAGGTTCCGAGAGATTTGAAGGGAGAGAAATATCCAAATCTCATCTATCCCACAAAGGGAACCATTTTCATTCACATCTACAGATTGCCGGGAATGGAAGAGATAGTGTACCATGCCATCGAACCAACTCTGAGCGAGAGCGAGATGAAGAAGAGAGATATGATTATGGAAAGACTTTACGAGGAGGTGATAAAAAGGAAGGAATTTGGCACAAACGAAGAGATGAGAGAACTCATAAGAAAGATGATGGACAAGATAGTGGTGGTATCGAAAAGGGGATCCTCCACCGAAGAAGGTAAAAAGAGGGGACTCTTTGGAGGACTCACCAAGAGTAAGATAGTCCTCACACCGCTTGAGAGAGAAAAGATAGAATACGACATAACCAAAAACATCGTCGGCGGAGGGCCTTTGGAACCTTTTATGAAAGACCCGTACATAGAGGATGTTCACGTTATAACCGGTCAAAATGTCTATCTTGTGCATAAGGTCTTTGAGATGGTCAAGACCAACATATTCATAGATGAAAGATGGGCACCCACATTTTCGCAGGAGTTCAGCGAGAAAATAGGTAGTCCCGTGAGTGATGGTCAGCCCATCGCGGATGGTACGCTACCGGATGGTAGCAGAGTAAATATAATCCATAGCAAGGATGTCAGTTTAAAAGGTCCCACCATGACCATACGAAAGTTCAGTGAGACCCCGATAAGTGTGACCCAGCTTATAAAGTGGGGAACGATGAGCGCTGGTATAGCTGCATATCTCTGGCTTTGCCTACAGTATGGAAGAAGTGTATTCGTGTGTGGAGAAACCGCATCGGGAAAAACAACCACTACCAATGCGATAATTCCATTCATACCTCCGGAGAAAAAGATATACACTGCAGAGAATACTCCAGAAGTTCACGTTCCGCATCCCGTCTGGCAGCAGCTTCTGACAAGGTCAACCGGACCGAAAGAGAGTCACGTGGATCTGACAGACCTCCTGGATGCCGCTTTGAGATCGAGACCAGATTATATAATACCGGGTGAGGTGAGAGGCGTTGAGGCGAGAGTTGTATTTCAGGCGATGCAGACGGGACATCCCGTGATCACGACATTCCATGCCGGAAGTGTGACAAAGGTTATACAGAGGTTCACCGGTCATCCGATAAATATACCGAAGCCGTTCATGGACAACCTGGATGTTATTCTCATTCAGATGGCTGTGGAGAGAAAGGGAAAGAGAATAAGAAGGGTCTTATCGGTGGATGAAATAGAGGGATACAATAAAGAGGTTGACGCGATCATGTCAAGAAGAGCCTTTGAATGGAATCCCGTAGATGATACCCATCTGTTCAGGGCCAACAGAAATAGTTACATATTGGAGGAAAAGATAGCGAAAAATGCGGGTCTTGTGGACAGAATGCAGATATATGAGGAATTTGACCTCCGGAAGAAGATCCTTGAGAGGATGGTTGAGGAGGGAATAATGGATTACTATGAGGTTGTGAAGATAATATGGACGTATTATCGTGAAGGTGTTGGTGGACTACCTTTCTCGGTGTAATGGTGAGTATGTACGAGATGAGTAGGGAGGAAATTGAAGAACTCATTCAACAGAATCCCCACCTTGCCGAGTATCTCGAGAGTATAAAAGATAGAATGGAGATGCCGAAATTCCTTAAATCGCCACCCATGGAGCTGAGCGAGGAAAAGTTTCCGAACATTATCTATCCGACAAAGGGCTGCATCTTCGTACATATTTACAGATTACCGGGGATGGAAGAAATAGAGTATCATGCCATTGAGCCTTCACTGGGTGAGGAGGAAAAGAAGCTCAAAGACAAGGTGATGAAGCTCATGTTACGAGATATCGTCAGAAAGGATGTCCCAGAGGGAGATGAGGGACTCAGAAAGGTTCTCAAGGAGCTTCTGGATGAAATTATCGTCGCCACCGAGAGCGATGTCAAGATAAAATCTTCGAGGGGGATATCAAAGCTCCTCGGAAAGGGCGAGAACAAAATCTATGTAAAACCCCGCGAGAAAGAAAGATTGGAATATGAAATCATGAAGACGCTCGTCGGCGGCGGGCCTTTGGAACCTTTTATGAAAGACCCGTACATAGAGGATATCCACGTAATAACTGGAGAATACGTGCATCTTATCCACAAGGTTTTTGGCATGATAAAGACGAATGTGATGATACCGAAAGATGAGGCTCCAAAATTCTCGAGAGCATTGAGTGAAAAAATGGGAAATCCGGTTAGCGAAGCAAAGCCGATATCAGATGGTGTACTTCCAGATGGTAGTAGAGCAAACATAATCTACAGTTCTGCCGTGAGTATCAAAGGACCGAGTATGAGTATAAGAAGATTTACAGAGGTTCCCATAAGCGTAACCCAGTTGATAAAGTGGAAGACCATATCCGCGGGGATTGCTGCATATTTCTGGATATGTCTCCAGTATGGTAGGAACATCATTCTGTGTGGAGAAACTGCATGCGGAAAAACCACAACGATGAACGCCTTCATCCCATTTATACCTCCGGAGAGGAAGATATATACGGCGGAGAACACCCCGGAGTTGAAGGTGCCTCACGAGGTATGGCAGAGGTTGCTCACGAAAACAACGGGGCCCGAAGAGAGCAGGGTTGATCTCTTTGACCTTCTGGTTGCCGCTCTGAGATCGAGACCCGACTACATAATACCTGGCGAGGTAAGGGGCGCGGAAGGAAACATAGTTTTTCAGGCAATGCAAACTGGACATCCCGTAATGACCACATTTCACGCAGGAAGTGTAACAAAGGTCATACAGAGATTTACCAGTGACCCAATAAATGTGCCAAAAACTTTCATGGACAATCTGGATGTGGTTCTGATTCAGTCTGCTGTTGAGAGAAGGGGCAAAAAGGTCAGGAGATGTATATCGGTGGATGAAATAGAGGGTTACAACAGAGAGGCGGATGGTATAATGGCGAGAAAGGCTTTCGAGTGGGACCCGCTTGAGGATGTTCACAGGTTCGTTGCATACAAAAACAGCTATATTCTCGAAGAGAAAATAGCCAGAAACGCAGGTTATGCGGATCCAACAGAGATATATGAAGAATTTGACCTCAGAAAAAGAATTCTCGAGAGGATGGTTGAGGAAGATATACTGGATTACTATGAGGTTGTCAAGATCATATGGACATATTACAGAGAGGGTGTGGATGCTCTTCCAATAAATGTTTAGGTTTTGGGCATGGCTGAAGAGAAAAAAGAGAAGAAAAAGTTGTTCAAAACAAGGAAAAAGAAGGAAAGGATAGAGAAAAACAGGTTCATAAAGGAGTTCAAAATAGCTTACAGAAATCTCGAAGACCCTGAAAAATTCTTTAAAAGGATATTGCTACCCTCTTTAGCTGGGGGTTTAATTCTTCTGTTTTTACCTTCTATGCTTGGAAGTCTTCTGCATATAGATCTCAATCCTATCGCATTTTCATCCATTGGAATCATCACAATAATTCTCGGTGTCTTGTACCCTTACATAAGCTGGAAGAATAGAGAGAACGAGATAAATGGAAAAATGCATTTTTTCATAACCCACCTGAGGGTGTTGGCAATATCTGACCTTTCTCTGAAGGATATAATCAATATAATAGGAGAGAAAAGAAAGGTCTACAAGAGTCTGGGAGATGAGATAAGGAAGATAAGTATCCTATCCACGCAGTGGAAGGTTCCCCTCGCAAGGGCTTTCAGATTCATATCAGATAGGACTCCAAGCAAGATGCTGAAAGATTTTCTGGACAGATTTTCTCAGAGTTTGGTCAGTGGAGTGAGCCATAGAGAATTTATAGAGCAGGAGCAGGGCGCCGTCCTCGAAGAGTACAAGACCATGTATGAGTCCGCAAATGAGAACCTGACGATACTCAACGAGGTATATATCAGCCTGCTCATATCGATCTCCTTTCTCCTCTCCTTCGGTCTGGTTTTACCAATGGTGGTCGGAACGGCGGATATGAACACCTTCGTCTATGGCTCCGCATTTATACTGATAGCGGTGGAGGGATTGTTACTCTATCTGTTGAAATCCATGATGCCAGCAGACGAGATATGGCCACAGACTGGGGAGAAGAGTGAAACGGAGAAGAAGATATACAGCCTCTTCTTCAAGTCGCTGATTGCGTGTATTGGTATAGGTATCTTTCTCCTCTACATGAGGAGTACAATGTCTCTGGATATTCTTCCAATGGAGATAATTGTATCCATTGCCCTCACTCCACTTATTATACCGGGTATCCGAACTTACATGGAGGAGCAGGATATAGCGAGAAGAGAAAGAAACTTTCTCGGTTTTTTACCCGCCCTTGGATCAATATCTGCCATGAGGGGAGGAAAGATAAACGAGTCTGTACAGTACCTTAGCGAGAAGGATTATGGAATACTCACGCCCCACATCAGAAATCTCTACAAGAGATTGAGAACAAGAATAGATGATGATGCCGCATGGGAATGGTTTGGTGTGGATACGTGTAGCAATTATATACAGAGGGCGAGCGAGATGTTCAGAGAGGCAACTTATGCGGCGGCAAATCCGAGGGAGGTTGCGAGAATGATAACCGAGAACATAAGAAAACTCAGGGATCTGAGATTGAAAAAGCTCTCCATAATCAAGACGACAGTATCTCTCTTCCTGGGTATAACATTCGGTATAGCTTTCTCCGTCTATGTATCTCTGGTCATCGCCGAAAGGCTCAACGAGATATGGCTTGAAGCCAGTCAGCCACTTGAGAATTTACAGCAAATAGACATCGGCGCCATCCTGAATACGGTGCCACCGCAAACATTTTCAAACATGTACATCCTTATATTTCTTGTTCTAATTGTGCACTCCCTTATACTTGCCCTTACCATCAGAACGCTAAGGGGCAGTCACATAATGATAACCCCGCTCTACTTTGTTCCGATGGTATGGATATCGAGCTTGACGGGATTTGTGGTAAAAACAGTCATAGGGAGCTATATCTAAGGTTGCAGGTCAACCACCCTATCAATCAGCACCGAGGGGACTGTGAAGCCGATTACCCCGCTTATTCCATACTCTGGAGTTACCCTCCCCCACACCTCTGTTCTGGGGGATAAACCGGAGAAACATTTTGTCGTATTTACCATCAATACAACTATATCCCTTTCATTGATAACGGGACTGGATGCTGTACACGAGTTATCCCTGTCACGGACAACCACTATTCCAAACGAGGAGGATGTCAGATTGCTTGAATTGAGCGTGTGAAAGAGACCGTTACTCGATACGGAATCGCTGAACATGTTGCTATCATATTTCAGCATGACTTCGTTACTTGAATCTGAGAGAAATATAACCGTGTGAGAAAGATCTATTCCCTCAGATGCAACCACCGGGGAGACATAGAGAGCAAGTTGGTCTATCTTGGAATTAACAACGTATCCCGATATCTGCCTGACCTCTATTCCCGTAGAAATATCCCTTATTGTTTCTCTTCCCGTTCTGTTTGCCTTGCTCTGCAGATCGCTCATGGTCTGAATTATTACAGAGGCGGATATGCCCGCAACTAAAATCATCGCTATGAATATTATCATCGTTCCTATACCCATGGAGCCGTAGTTGTTACTCAATTTTGCATCTGCACCTCCCGCAATTTGGTTATACCTTTGCTTATGAGCAGGAAAGAGGGGAAACGGATTAAAAAATTGAAATGGGGAGAGATTTTGTTTTAATCAGAGGTGTAATTTTACTGTAGCTGGTACACGTCGTAGACGTAGGTTGCGGGTGTTGTGAATGATATTATTCCAGGTGCGCCCTGCTCCGGCATTATTGTACCCCATACGTATGTTCTCGGTGAAAGTCCTCCAAAGGCGGCGGTGGCATTAATAGTGAGTGCAACCTTGTCTCCCTTGTTTATAACGGGTGTTGAACTCGTACACGAGCCATCTTCGTCCTCGAGCACGATCACGCCGAACTTGTCCGCATTCAATGAGAAAGCGCTCGTGTTGAACAGACCTGTTGCCGCTGGCGATGTTTGGAAGTTTGCGGTATCAAGAGACATTATGCATTTTATCGTTGAGTTTGATAACTGTATTATGGCGGTGTTCAGGTCTATTGGCCCCGATCCAGCTCTCGGGGTAACTATGATCGCCATCTTGTCTATTGTGGTTCCACTAACGTGTCCCTCCACGGCGTAGACCTTAAGACCCGTTGAAACCTCACCTATTGTTTCCTGACCGGTTGTCATGGCCTGCCTCTGTAGTTTCGAACTGGTCTGGATCAGGACACTTGCGGCAATTCCCGCAACCAAGACCATCGCTATGAAAACGATCATCGCTCCTATACCTATAGCCCCGACTTTCGCTCTCTTACCTACCTTCGGTTTTATCATCTCTCATTCACCCCTCCTAGCTTGAGTAACAAAAAAGATGGTATTTTTAAATACTTTTTCTTCAGGTGGTTATTCAGGTGCATGTGCATGTATACTTCTCTGGTTGCGCTCATCATGAAGGAAAGGTTGATTTCTTTCATCACGGCATAGATTTGTTATTTTTCATGAACATTTGGACGGCCTCTTTTCCAAAATCTGTTAATCTGTAAAGTTTCATATCCCCTCCCGCATCGATTTCCTCGACGATGTTCAGGTTAACGAGAGACTCTTCCCTTCGGTATCTGGTTCCCATCCCCCGGAGGGCGCCTATAACGTTGGTTGGTGTCGCATGTATATTGTAAGCTATCTCGGATATGTAGCTTGCGTTTGGATTTATTTTGAAAAGGTATTCCGCAACTCTCCATCTCACATTACTTCTTCTGAATGCTCTCGTTATTAACGCTTTTTTGCTAACTTCCAGTTCCTTGCCCTCCAATCTGTCCCCTCCTCCAATCCAGCAACTCTTTTCTGTTTAATAAAACATTCGCTGCGTGGATTATTATCTCGAAACTCGATACACAAAAATGTTTTTAGATGATGCGTTTCTTTTGGGAATGAAATGGATGCCGAAGAATTCCTTAAAAGATTGGAGGAAGGGGAGAGGTTTTTCATAGATATTAGATTTTCCAGAGGCACAGACCTAAGAGGACTTGTAGCAAGAATAAACGAAGTCGTCATGTCATCTGTAAAGGAGCGCAATCTCCTCGTATTCGATGGTTGTTATTTTCAAAATCTTTCAGCCGATGGTTTATATCTGAAAAACCTCAACCAGATGTGGTATAATGAGAAAAAACTATACTTTCTCGATTGCTCTCTCAAGAAATCCGTTTTCGCGGGAGCAAACCTGAAGAATTCGGTTTTCACAAATTCTGACCTCTCTCACTCCAATCTTGATGATGCCGATCTTGAAAATGCAGAGATGGAAAAGGCAGACCTAACGAAAACGAAGATGAGAAGAGCGAATCTATCGGGCGCCAACTTTGTTGGATCAAATCTCGAGAATGCCGATTTGAGCGAATCCACACTACATTCAACGATTTTTGCAAACAGCAATCTACATGGAGCCAATCTCTCCGGATGTGAAATATTCGAAACCGACTTCAGAAACAGCGATCTGAGTGAAACAAATCTTGAGTGCGTCTGCGGTAGCGGAAATTTCACCGATGCTCTCATAGATAAAGCAAACATGGAAAAGATGGATATATCTCATTCTATCTTTGAGAGAAGTAGTCTCAGAAAGTGTATAATGAGAGAGTCGATCTTTTGCAAGATGGATTTTTCAGATGCGAATCTTGAGGGAGCTCTCTTACAACGGTGCTATCTGAAGCACGTATCATTTGAAGGAGCTAAGCTCAGAGGAGTTGATTTCTCTGAAAGTGAAATGGAATTCGTGGATTTCACCGGGGCAGATCTAACGAATGTCAGTTTTGAGGATGCAAAACTCCGTGCCTGCGTATTTAGCTGCGCACCGGAGAGTTTAAGTTCGGCAGACGGTATAGAAAAATGTCTGTTTCTGGGTCGGGAGTCCTGACCTACAGTATCTTGAAAACGCCCACGACATCTGTCTGCGTTTCGCTTTGGCTATAACCCAAAACTTTTATGGTGTGTATACCGAATTTTCTCTCATCCCAGAACCACGAGAAGGGATAGGTGTCATCGGTGTATTTGAGATCATTATCTATGTAAAATTCCACCTTGCTTGTATCTTTTGATGCTTCCACCGTTATTGTTACTCCACCTACCACAACTGTACCATGTAGGGGCAGTATCTTTCTGTCAAAGATGTATAAGCCATTTCTTGGTCTGGTAATGCTCACGCCACTGCCGGATTTCTTTATAACCAGAAAACATGCATCCTTCGATTTGATCTGGAGATCGACATCAATTACCTTGCCCTGATATATGCCTATAGAATGCACGCCATCTTCATCCATCAGCGATAGCTCATAACACTCTGGTAACCATCTGCACTCGCTGAAATCGATCTGTTTTATGCTCTGCGCTGTCTCTCCCAAGTTGGTGACAGGTATGTATATTGTGTCATTCCACAGAAAAGCTCCAGCCAAAACCGCGGGTATATCGGTATCGTGTCCGTTGAAGATTATTCTCTCCGTCCCGATTCCCACAAGCTTTGGCGGGCGCAGGTATCTGCCGAAAGTCAGTGGTTCTTTCCCTATCCGGTAGATTTTCACGATCTTTCCGAAGTACTCCATCTCTTTAACCCATTCATCGTCCATCTCGCCATTTTTCCACTTCGTGAAGGTATAAGACATACCGCTGGTTGCGGGAAAGAGGGGCTTGTTTCCATTAACAAAGGTGTATGCGGTGTAGAACCCAAACTGCTCTGGACTGGAGAAGCCGTTGAGTCCTTTATTCTTGTTTCTGATACCACCCGCCATCATCACATAGTCATGATAAATGTAAGTGATGAGAGGAATCGGTATGCCCAGACCGGTAAACTCATATAAGTTTCCATCCGCCAGGTTGAACCACTCATTTAGAAATGCATCAAATACGCCCATTTCTATCTCGCATTCTCCTTCATCACATATGAAGTGATTTGGATCATTTATCCTGCCGGCATCCCTGTACCTGCGGGCCATCTCTCTGTAACCCAGTCCATAGTAGTTTCCTCCTCCCTCGTGGCTCATGCTCTTTTTGAAGTCAAGCCTCATCTGTGGCACGTGATCCCAGTATATACCATCTACGAGGCAGTATTCCTGAGCCTCTGGTACCAGAGATGCAAGGCTGTTCTGCCACCAGTCTGTGGATGGATCCATGCATGCATAGTATGGTCTGAACCTTGAGTAAACTTTTCCAAGTGGATTGTACATGGCATAAGGTTGTGCTTCACTCCAGTTCCATGGACTTTCCGGATCGAGCGGATTATTCCTATCAAAAACCATGTCTCCCATGTACACATTTATCACAAAATTCTTGGCTTTCAGCGTGGATACGAAATCCTTGAGCCTTGGCTGCGGCGGGAAGTAATCTGGAGTGCCCTTTTCACTCATGACATCAAGATATTTTGACCAACCCCTGAGGTGCACGCAATAAGTGGGAGAGACACCATTTACGGAGGAGATGTTATCGAAGAATTCCTTCATGGCCAGAAGGTTTTCCAGATTCTCGTCGTATAGTATGGGGGTATCAAGCGTAAGCCGGTATGCGACGCCGATGGATATATCGATATTGTAGGCAGTTTCCGATAGATCTTCCCAGGTGTATAGAGGTCCTTTGCTGCACCACACCTGCTTTATTGCCCATTCTCTATATATCTCAGCCGCATCCATCCAATCTCCATGGAATACACCAACTACCGCATCGTACGGACTCTTATAATCCTCGCTCGGTGTCAGCATTCTCTCCGGGAACTGTCTTAAACTGTAAGTTAATGTATCGCAATTATCACCATCAAATAGAAATCTCTTGGAGTGCATTTTTCCGTCGTATGCAGCTAAATATATTCCATCGCCATTCTTATCATAAAGTGCCGAGAATTGAACGCTGTAAGATCCTGGATAGGTTCCTTTGAAATCAGCAGCTGCCTCATCTCTGGAAGCCATAACCTCTTCGAAAGGTGACACACTCCAGTGCATCTTATCTATCGGATCACTAACCAGTACTCCCGCATGTCGAGGTATAACCAGATAATCATCGTATTTGTTACCACCAATGGGTTTAATCTTCAGATATGGAAACTCAACGTACCATATGGCATATCTATCGTTGTTATTTTCAATGTCTATGCTCCAGTAGCTGAGGAAAGAATCTTTTGGTAATTTTATTTCGACATCCACGCGAGATTTAAATTGGGACATATTCCACTGAAGATGGAGAATATTTACGTCTTCTCTCTCATCTATTGTATATTCCTTCTCAGTGGAAACGTCGAGGGGAGTAACCGTAACAAATACGCTTTCATCCATAGTTGAGGCATTGGTATCTACGGTTGTAATTCTCCACAATGGACTACCAGAGAAGCTGTATCTCTCTCCCGTCTGTTTATCAAATATTTCTTCAAGCGTGAAAGAGTCTGAAAATTCGATGCGCACAAAATTATTTTCCAGCACTATTCCAGATTCTCCATATGAGGAAAAGTTGTATCCCAAACCCGATACCATCAAGAGAAGGGCAACCACCAGAGACATCAATGTCTCTGCCACCCGCTTCATGGTAAAATATAACGATTTTTGCTTTATATATCGTTTTTCCAAAATTGTGCCCAAAATCGACCTTCGCGTCGCCTTCTCACAAGAAACAAAAGATCTTCATCGAAAACGATTAAGAGGGGGATTTCTTTTGTTATATGGGGGTTAAAATGATAATAGCTCAGCTATCTATAACTCCGATTGGGGTTGGAACAAGCGTGAGTGATTACGTCAGAGTTGCTCTGGAAGAGATCAAAAGAAGTGGCGTAAAGTATGAGTTAAATGCCATGGCTACAGTTATCGAGGTTGAGAGTCTTGATAAACTGTTCGGGGTTGCAAAGAGGGTACACGAAGCCGTGATCAAAAAAGGTGCCAGGAGAGTCATAACCGAGATTAAAATAGACGATAGAAGGGACAAGGATGCAAGCATAGAATCGAAGATCAAGGCAGTTGAGAAATAAAAAGAGTTATAATCCCCTTTTCCATACACTCAAGCGGCTATGGGAGAAGAACCTTCTCTGATAGAGATATGTTTTCACGGTAGAGGCGGACAGGGCGCCGTTACTGCAGCAAACCTTCTTGTCAACGCCGCTCTGAGAGATGGCAACAAAGGTGTGCAGGCATTCCCTTTTTTTGGTGCAGAGAGAAGAGGTGCTCCAGTAAGAGCTTTTGCAAGGATATCCGATGAGGATATAAATTTGAGGAGCGAGATCTATAATCCAGATATAGTTGTTGTTCTCGATGAAGGCATAATGAAAACTACAGATGTTCTGAAAGGTTTGAAAGAAGGAGGGTGCATTGTAATAAACTCTCCAAAAAAGCCCGATGATTTCCCCTTCTCTGATAAATACACGGTTGCAACAGTTGATGCCACGAGTATAGCAATAAGAAACGAACTTCTCGTTGGTGGCATTCCCGTAGTAAATGCCCCCATCCTCGGCGCCATTCCGAAAGTTCTTGATAGAGTCACTCTTGAATCAATAAGGGATGCAATAATGGAAAGATGGCCCGGTGAACTGGGAAAGAAAAATGCAAAGGCAGCCGAAGAAGCATATAACGAGACAGAGGTGAAGAGATGAAAAAATATGATGTCGTTACCACCCTCTCGTATCCTAAAACAGGTGCGATGGGAAAAACGGGAACATGGAGAATTTTCAGACCGATTCTCAACAAGGATAAATGCGTGAAGTGTCTAAGATGTTGGATATTCTGTCCAGAAGGTGCAATAATTAGGAAGGATGATGACAGCGTCGAGATAGACTATAACTATTGCAAGGGCTGTGGGATATGTGCCAGAGAATGTAAGGTAAAAGCAATCACTATGGAGAGGGAGGAATAGTATGAAGGTGGTTGTTGATACCGGCAATCATATCGCCGCTCTTGCCGCAAAATTAGCAAAGCCCGATGTGGTTGCAGCATATCCAATAACTCCTCAGACAACTATCGTTGAGAAGATCGCAGAATATGTAGCAAAGGGTGAATTCTCTGGAGATTATGTATGTGTTGAAAGTGAGCACTCGGCAATGAGTGCATGTATAGGAGCAAGCGCCGCAGGAGCCAGAACGTTTACAGCTACATCGGCACATGGTCTTTTACTGATGCATGAAATGCTACATTGGGCTGCTTTGGCGAGATTGCCAATCGTTATGGTAAATGTGAACAGGGCAGTAGGTCCGGGATGGAACATATGGAGCGACCAGAACGATTCCATGGCTCAGAGAGACACCGGCTGGATACAGATATACTGCTCAAGTAATCAGGAGATATTTGACTCTATTATCCAGGCGTTCAAACTGGCAGAGCACAAAGATGTGCAGCTCCCTGTTATGGTGTGTTACGATGGTTTCATCCTTTCTCATACATCCATGCCTGTAAAAGTCCCCGAACAGAAAGAGATAGATGACTTTCTGCCAAAGAGGGAGCCGAAATGGGTTCTCGATCCAGAGAACCCAGTTACCCATGGAAACATAATCATGCCGAAGGATTATCCTTCTATAAGAAAAGCAATGCAGGATGCCCAAGAGAATGCAAAGAAACTCATACCCGATATAGCGAGGGAATGGAGGGAGAGGTTTGGAACCTATCATGGAGAGTTGATAGAGAGATACATGTGCGATGATGCGGAGTATATACTTCTTACATACGCCGCTCTCGGTGCGGAGAGCAAGATCGCGATAAATGAATTGAGAAAAGAAGGAAAGAAGGTCGGTCTTGCAAGAATCAGATTCTTCAGACCGTTTCCAACCGAAGATATCCTTGATCTCGCGAAGAATTCAGATTTAATAGTGCTGGACAGAAGCATATCCATAGGCATGGAAGGGCCACTCTTTACCGAGGTAAAATCCTCCCTCTATGGAAAGAGCGATGCAAAGGTATTTGGCTATATCGCTGGACTTGGTGGCAAGGATGTGACTTATAAGGATATAGAGAAGATGGTAAACCACGCTATCGATGGGAAGTACAGAGAGGTTGTGTGGTATGATATGGGGGGATGTTGAATATGGCTCTGAAAGATCTTCCAAGAGAAGAATACCTTCTTCCCGGTAGCGCTGCATGTCCCGGATGCCCCGCAACAATTGGATTGAGAACGGTTCTCAAAGCCCTGGGCAAAAAAACTATACTGGTTGTTCCCGCATGCTGTACCGCAGTTATCGAGAGCTGGTACCCTAACAGCTCCTTCAACGTGCCTCTCCTGAATATAGCATTCGAAGCCTCGGGCGCAGCAGCGAGCGGAATAGTTTCAGCTCTCAAGCAAAAGGGAAGAGATGACATCAATGTGGTTGTCTGGGCTGGAGATGGAGGAACCTATGACATAGGCATACAGGCGATGTCGGGGGCATTCGAAAGGGGAACGGATTTCATTTACATCTGTTACAACAACCAGATATACTCAAATACCGGCATCCAGAGAAGTGGTGCCACACCCTATGGAGCATGGACCACAACGACGGTTAGTGGGAAGGGAGAGTTTCCGAAAGATATGGGAGCGATAGTGAGGGCTCATCGCATACCATATGTGGCTACAGCCTGCATATCGTATCCCGAGGATCTCTACAACAAGGTGAGGAAGGCAAAGGAAATCAGAGGGTCAAAATATATAGAGGTTCTTACCCCGTGCCCTCCGGGATGGAGATTCCCGATGGATAGGACCGTTGAGATGGGGAGATTAGCTGTAGAAACGGGAGTATGGCCTTTGTATGAATATGAGAACGAAGAAATGACCTTCAATGGTATAAGCAGAGCGATCTTCGAAGGTAAATACAAGAGAAAACCCGTTGAGGACTGGCTTAAACTTCAGGGCAGGTTCTCGCACCTGTTCAAGCCAAAGAGAGACGAAGAGAGGATAAAGAGATTCGAAAAGTTTGTTGACGACATGTGGGAGAGATTCAGGAAAGAGTTTGGCTAGATGCTCGCCAGTTTCTGCTTGAGCTTGCTTATAACATCCACAGGCGTTGGGTCTTCTTCGTTGAGTATCGCCAGATAACAGCTAACGAAATCTCCCACATACATCAGCGAGAGCTGTCT
>Ga0190315_1000800_pt1 | contig 14123 bp, 14 predicted proteins | sample 48701101_MG_FD_161673 | JGI IMG/M metagenome (GOLD analysis project Ga0190315, IMG submission 161673) | Hydrothermal vent sediment bacterial communities from Southern Trench, Guaymas Basin, Mexico - 4870-11-0-1_MG | ecosystem: Environmental > Aquatic > Marine > Hydrothermal vents > Sediment ...
TGACATTCCCCTAGAATAATCTCCGATTAACAAAACCGCCGCTAATAAAGTAATTCCCGTAAGATATAAGAGAGCAATATAATTTTTCAAAAAACGATAGTCAAAAAACGATATCAGAAACATAACGATTATTCCTATAGCCGCAAAAATAGCCTGCTTCTTAAAATTTTCCAAGTCCAGATCGCCATGCCCATAAGAAACGCTGAAAATCACCAGCAACCCAAGCGAGATTAAAACTAGAGTAATTATCAGAATAGGGTAGTTTAAATTTTTAAGGGAGTTGAGGTTCATACAAACAATTAAGGTCTGCTGATTTTCTAATAATTCCCCTCTTGGGAGGGGGAGCTGGGGGTGGGTTAAAACTTAAATTTTTAATTTTTAATTTTATAATTTTTAATGAATTTCTAATTTTTAATTTCAAAAAGAAAAGAGAAATTAAAAATTGGAAATTAAAAATTAGAATCTAACTCAACCTCCCCTTAGTTCCCTTCTTCGTAAGAAGAAAAAACGCGCAAGTTTTAAAATAATCAAAACTCTTTGATATAGTTTTTCTCATCAAGGATGTTGGTCTCAATTTGATAGTCAATGCGAGAAACTTTTTCCTCTATCGGATGGTCCCAATAAAAATTAAAAATCCACCCCTGTCCGGATCTTACCGTCCATTGGTTTGTCGCTCTTGCCGCGATTGGCCGATCAAAATCATCATACAAAACAGCTTTTATATTCACTAGATTAAAACTATAAGCGGACTTATTGTTAGTTACCCCCGACGCTTCGTAAAAAGCAGTCCCGTCAGTGGAGTAGCCAAATTTTTTATTGGTAATATAGAGGCTTGGTTTTTTTAGATCGTCAATTTTTTTCCAGACAACATTATCCAAGCTAAGTGTTGTTTTAGATGGCTTGGAATAAGATTTGAAATCATTTCTGATAATATACTTAACTATCTGAACCGGCTCCCTGTTTTCGTTGCTATCTGCCAAGAAAGAATTTATTGTTTCAGAAATATCAGGCATAACATAATCGCTTCCGTTCTCAGCGCCAATTAAATTATTATTTTCATCATAGACATTAAAAGAGTAGTCAAGAGATTTAATTCCCCAATCAGAATTAGGATTGATTATTTTTGCCACTAAGCTATAATTATCTTCCCCGTCCGGAATTGCTTTAACCCACTTTATTTTTATATTCTCAACGCCAATTGGACGGTCTGGCGGCGGACAGGGATTACAATATTTCCCTCCGCAATCAATCCCCATTTCATCATAATCTTGAATACCATCGGAACAGTCGTGATCTTTCGGGGGAATAGCGAAATAAAAAACAGTTCCGATGAAAATCAGAATAATCGCGATAATTTTAGCTTGCTTTATTTTTCTCTGAACGCTATTCATATTATAAATTATACTTAATTTTCCCCTCCTTAGCAAGGAGGGGGTAGAGGGAGATTTTAAATTAACAATTTTAACATTCCGATTATTTTATCTGTGTTCGTCCGTGACTTTAGTCCGTGTTTTTCTGTGTGCTATTAAATAATTCGACACGGACAAACACTGACCCTTCGGGCACAGATAAACACGGACAATCAATGTTTAACAAATATGTTAAAATGTTTGTATGTTTAAATGTTAAAATAATATCATCCCTGTTGTGGCTACGCGATAGTGTCATGTTTTATTGCACAGCAAAATGTCATCTTGGCAGACACAACCGCTGTGTTAAATTAATTAAAGATTAACTTTTTTTGAACAATCTCTTAAACTTCTGAATCCGCCTGTTCTGATGATAAGCAATGATTGTCTTCGGTCTCACATACAGTTGAATCCAACAAGCGACCAAACAGCCATTAAAATGTTTGCAGTTCTTTGAATCAATCAGATAACTTATTCCTTCAAAACTAAAGCTATTGTATTTATCAACCTTTCTTGTATACTGGTAGCTGAAGACTTTTTCAAGATTAAGGTCTTTAGGGACCGGTTTAAATTCTTTAGGGTTGAACCGGTCTTTTGGTGAACACTCAATAGTTCTGATAATATGTTTGGTGTTATACCACTTAACCCAGACCTTAAATTGCTTGTTTAACTCTTCAAGATTCTCGGCGGTATGCTCTTTGATAAACCGATCCTGCATAAACCGAAAGAATCTTTCTATCCTTCCTTTTCCTTGCGGCTGATAGGGTTTGTGATTGACCATTACGCTTCCCAAGTCAAGAATAATCCTTTGCATTGTTGTTTCATATTCGTCTTCCGGTTTATGTTTTTGATAAGCGCTATCATTATGCCTAATCACTTTGTAGAAGCTGGCGTTATCAGTATAGAATATTTCAGGAACGCCGTATTTTAGCGCTACAGAGCGTAAAACAGAGATGTTGTTCCAAGCGTTATTTGTATCAACCCACTTCCAGCCAACAATATATCTGGAATAAGCGTCTATAAAAGCGATTAGATAAACTCTTCGGTATCCCTTCAGCCAGGCTCCCTCGCAGACATCAAACTGAACCATTTGACCGCAGTGAGTGATTTTCTTTTCCATGTTCCGGAATACTCTTCTTTTTGTTTTTGTTTTTTCGTAGCAATCTTGATTGATGAGGGTTCTTCTGACAGTTTCTCTGTAAAGTTTTATTTTTATTCTTTGTTGGAGCAATTCGGCGATATGCTGGTTTGAACGGCTGGGATTTTCCTTTTTGATTTTTACTATCTCTGTTCTAACTTTTTCAGTGATTCCATTCCAGGGACATCGCGGCGGAGTATTAAGAATGCCTTTTAATCGAAACTGTCTAATTAACCGTCTGAATTGGCGTTCGCTGATGTTCAATGTCTCGGTAGCATTTCTAGCGGTTAACAATTTTTGAGTGACAGATATTACTAACTGACGACGCTGATGGCTTTTAAGAATTCTATTATTATTATCTTTCATAGTGTTTCTCCTGACAGCGGAATGCCGCCAAGATGACATTATGAAAGCTTAACATAATTTTTAAATTATCCACACCCTGACATCTTGCTGTGCAGTAAAGGGTGACATTCTAGCTGTGCAACCACAGAGAGGGTTGACAAAAAATACATCCGTGTTAGTATCAGATAGTTAGTTTAATTACTATCCACTCTTAATTAAATTAAGAGCGACGAATATTAAAAGTGTAGAGATAGGGTCGAATTTCTATTTTTTAGTATTTATTTAATTCGTTTTATCTTTACATTATTATGGAAGGAACTATCAAAAAACTGACCGACAAAAACTTCGGTTTTATTGCTCGGGAAGGCGCTGAAGACTTATTCTTTCACGCCAACAGTTTAGAAGGTGTTGATTTTGGACAGCTAAGAGAAGGTGACGCGGTTACATTTGAGGCCGAAAGCACTCCAAAAGGCAATGCCGCTATCAATGTTAAAAAAGCTTAAAGCCTTTTTACATAATAAAAACAGCCTCAAGAATAGGCTGTTTTTATTGTGGATATGAAAACAAAATTATAACCGCCATAACCCGCTCTTTCTATTTTCAAGTTCTAGCAATCCCCGCTTTACTGATATTTTCCCCTAATAATTATTTTCCTTAATTTGAAAATAAGACTGGGGATGCAAGCAGGCGGGACATTTTTCCGGCGCGGAATTGCCTTCATGCAGATAACCGCAATTTCTGCACTTCCAGATTATTTTTTTCTCGCGCTCAAAAATTTTTCCTTCTTCAAGATTGCTGTATAATTTTTTGTATCTTTCCTCGTGAGCTTTCTCAACTTTTGCTATCATTCTAAAAGCAAGCGCTATTTCAGCAAATCCTTCTTCGTCCGCCGTTTTGGCAAACTCTGGATACAATTCCGACCATTCTTCATTCTCGCCTTTCGCCGCAGCTTTCAAATTTTCCAGAGTAGTTCCAATTTTCCCCGCGGGATAAACGGCAACAATCTCAACAGACCTTCCTTCTAAAAACTTAAAAAACCTTTTGGCGTGTTCTTTTTCATTCAACGCCGTTTCCGCGAAAATTGCGGAGATTTGTTCCAGTCCATCCTTTTTCGCCTGTTTGGAAAAATAATCATATCTCATTCTCGCTTGTGATTCGCCCGCGAAAGATTTAAGCAGATTTTTTTCAGTTTTAGTCCCTTGTAAATTGTTCATAATATTTTGGTTAAAAAAATAAAATTTATAGTTGTCGCGGGAACAAGTTTGTAACCGTTCCCGCGTAACTACCTTTCAAATTTTATAAAATACTCTTTTGGCTTTAATTCGTTTTCCAGTACTGCTTTCCAGCTCGCGTCTATTTCTGAAACCCTCTTTATTTCACCGTTGTGATCGCAAAGAGGATCCACGACTCTTGATTTACAAAATACTTGAGCGTCATAATCATTTGGATTATTTTTGAATTTAACTTTATTATTCATTCGCTCAAAAAGAAGCTTTAGTTTTTTATCTTTTTCCAGATAATTTCCTATTTTTGACAATACTAATTTGTCTGTCGTGTACAGATCACTTTCGGAAATATAATTTTTGTCTAAGGCGTATTTTAAATAATCGCCGACGGTTCTAAACATTACCGCAGAAAATATTCCCGAGTAATATTTCGTATTTAATTTTAGAAACAACTCCGCATATTTTTTCGCGCTTTCAAAATCCTTGAACAGCCAACAATTATTTTCTGCGACTAAATTGTTGAGAAAATAATTTACATTATCAGTATTTAATCCCCCAAAAATAACCGCTGTTCTAAGAGAATAATCAATTCTATCCGCGCATAAATCCGGCAATTTCTTCTCTTCTAATGGAAAATTTTTATCATTCAAAATGTAATCTGGATCTAAATTGTATTTTTTAAGTATCGCGGGTATCTCTGACTTTTTCACAAACTCCGCGAATACATTATCCTGATGAACTTGCTCTTTCTCGGAACCCGCATCTAAAACATAATCAATACAATGAGAAAAAGCGGAGTGTGAAACATCATGAATCAATCCCGCTATCTGCTCTTCAAGAGATGTGCCATAAATTTTCAGAAGACAAAAAACTCCTAGCGAGTGTTCAAAACGACTATGGGCAGTACCTGGAAAAAACGGTTTAGAGTATCCGGCTTGATCTATTTCTTTTAATCTTTGAATTGTCGGACTTTTTATCAACTCTAAAATCACCGTTTCCGAAATTTCAACTTCTCCATAAATTCTGTCTGTATAACGCATATTTTAATTTAAATTAGTCGGGGCGCCGAGAATCGAACTCGGAGTCTCTTGGTCCCAAACCAAGCGCGATAGCCGTTACGCCACGCCCCGTTTATTTTGAGACCCTAAATCCAAAATTCCGAATGCCAAACAAGCCATAAATTATAAGCTCCAGTAGTTTAGAATTTGAAAATTTAAAATTTGGAATTCGTTTAGGATTTAGGATCTATAATTTAGAATTATAAGCCCAACAAAACACTACCAGTATCATAACTGAAAAACGGGTTTAGGTCAATCAAAAAACCTCTATCAAGGCAATAGAGGTTTTTGAGTTAGCAAATTTGGTACCAAAATTGCTAGAGTTATTTAACGGCGTCTTTTAAACCTTTGCCCGCCTTAAACTTGGGAACTGTCATCGCCGGAATTTCAATTTTTTGCTCTGGATGCTGGGGATTGACTCCTGTCCGCGCCGCTCTTTGACTGACGGAAAAAGTTCCAAAACCGGTCAAAGAAACTTTACCGCCTTCAGTTAAAGTTCTGGTAATCGCGTCAAGAATCGCGTTAACAACGGTTTCTGTTTCCCTTTTGGAAACTCCCGCCTGAGCCGCCGCGGCTTCAATTAATTCATCTTTAGTCATTGTCTCACCCCCTTTCTTTATTAGTATTAGGTGTCTGGTATTAAATATCATTAGAGCATAATACGCCTAATTTTGTTTTTTTCTAAATTTATCAACTAGATTTTCAATTACTATACAAATTGTAATGCCAAACAAAATTGAAACCACAAAGTATGGTAGTAGAAATACATACCAAGATGGGGAAGGTATCAACATTTCTGCTAAATAGGCTGGCAAACAAGCAACTCTCCATACAATAAGAGCAGTTTCACTTATTGCCCTATCCCTAAAAACCCTGAGAAAAACGGGATAAGATATGGCAAGCAACCCCCAAAATCCCCCAACAACAAAACTCATTTTATGCTTCCTATAAATTCTCGATAACTTTTCCATCTTATATTTTTACTAAATACTCTTCAATATTTTCCTTACCTTTTTTATTCCCCTCGCTTTTCCCGTCTTCTCGTCAATATCCAGAATAACCGCGCTGACCGAAATATTTTCATCCGGACTAAGCTCATACTTAAAGGGAACCTGGGATAGAAGCTGGTCAAAAACAGTTTCCTTTTTAGCGCCAATAATTGAATCAAGAGGTCCAACCATCCCCACATCGGTAATATAAGCCGTCCCGCCGTCCAGAATTTTATCATCAGCTGTTTGGATATGAGTATGAGTTCCTAATACCGTCGAAACCCGACCTGCTAAATAGCGCCCGAGAGCGTTTTTTTCACTGGTTGTCTCAGCGTGAAAATCAACAATAACCACCTTTGCCTTATTCTCGCACTTTTTCAAAATCTCGTCAACCGCGCGCAAAGGACAATCGGGACAAATCTTCATAAACACCCGCCCGATTAAATTTATCACTAAAACTTTTTCCCCTTCAACATCTAAAATTCGCCAACCCTTATCAAGAGTTAATTTGGGAAAGTTTGCCGGACAGATCAAAGGAATCTCTTCCCTATTTAACAAATCATCCACGCCTTTAATATCCCAAGTATGGTCACCTAAAGTCACCAGATCAACTCCGGCTTCCAATATTTCATCTAAAACGCCTTTAGTAATTCCCATCCCGTGGGCGGCATTTTCGCCATTGGCAATTACTAACGAGATTTCAGGATCTTCTTTTTTGCATTCAGCAATCGCCCTGGGCAAAGATCTCCTCGCCGCCCGCCCGACAATATCACCAAAGAATAATATCTTCATACAATTATTTATCCGTGTTTATTAACGCCCGAAGAGTCTGTGTTTGTCCGTACGCTGTTAAAAATCAGACACAGAAAAACGCTGACTAAAGGCACAGATGAACACAGATAATTTCAACTTTATAAACTTTATAAACTTTATGGACTTTATGGACTTTATGGACTTTTGACTATCTTGCGTAATCCACCACTCTCGTCTCCCGAATAACATGGACTTTAATTTCTCCAGGATAGTCAAGCGTTTCTTCAATTTTGTCAGCAATTTCGCGGGATAGTTTAATCGCTTTTAGATCATCAACTTTTTCTGGAGTAACAAAAATCCTAATCTCCCGACCCGCTTGAATGGCATAACTATTCCCAACTCCTTCAAAACCGTTCGCTACATCTTCCAACTCTCTTAATCGTTTGAGATAATTATCCAAAGTATCCTTCCGCGCCCCAGGACGAGAAGCGGAAATAGCGTCAGCGGCGTAAACAATTACCGCTTCAGTGGATTCAAACGGATAATCCTCATGATGGGACTTCATGGCGTTGATAACCTTTTCAGAAATGCCGGATCTTTTCAGAAGATTCATCCCAATTTCCACATGAGTTCCTTCAACCTCGTGGTCCACCGCCTTACCAATATCGTGAAGCAATCCCGCTTTTTTCGCTACTGCCACATCAGCGCCAATTTCAGACGCAATATTAGCCGACAGATAAGCTACCTCTAATGAATGAAGAAGAACATTCTGCCCATAGCTGGTTCTGAATTTTAGACGCCCTAAAAGCTGAATCAGCCGCGGGTCCAAACCGGTTATTCCCAAGTCCTGAACGGTTGTCTCGCCTATTTTTTTAATTTTTAAGGCCAATTCCTTTTTAACATTCTCAACCATTTCTTCTATTCTTGCCGGATGGATTCGCCCGTCGGAAATTAACTTATCCAAAGACAATTTAGCCACCTGTCTTCGGAGAGGATCAAAACTTGAAACAATGACCATTCCCGGGGTATCATCAACAATGATTTCCACCCCCGTCAATCGTTCCAGCGCTTTGATATTTCTCCCTTCGCGGCCAATAATCCTTCCTTTCATCTCGTCATCTGGAATATTCACTGTTGAAGTGGTTACCTCGGCGGCCTGCGAACCAGCATAGCGCTGAATAGCCAGAGTCATAATTTCCTGCGCCTTTTTATCAAGCTCTTCTTTGCCTTCCAATTCCAGCCTTTTTATTTTTTTGATGATTTCTTCCTGATTATCCCGTTCCACTTTATCCAAAAGTATTTCCTTTGCCTCATCTTGATTAAGAGTGGCAATCTTTTCCAGTTTCTTGATTTGGTTTTTCTTTACCTCATCAATTTCTTCCCTGATTTTAACAATCTGTTTCCCTTTTTCCCGCAAAACATTCTTTTCCTTTTCTATTTTATTTTCTTCCCGCTTTAAATCTTCTTCCCGACGATTTATCCTTTTTTCCGTTTCCATTAGCTGACGATTTCTTTCAATTTCCTGTTGCTTGATTTCGTCAAACGCTTTAACCGCTTTATTTTTGGCGGAGAGAAGTATTTCCGCCGCTTTTTCTTTTGCTTCGGTAAAAATTTTGTTTACCTTCGCCTCGGCGGTTTCCTCCTGTTTTTTGGCGATGTTTTGGCGAAGAAAATATCCTGCCACACATCCTATTGTCAAAGAAATCAGGATAATCGCCATCACATTAAAACTCAACAATCCCATTCTATATTTTCCTTTCAAAGATCAGTTTTTTGTATTTTAGTAATGAATTATTTATTAACGGATTAATAAATTCAATTCATTAATTTTTCAATTCTTTAATTTAACATCAGATAATTTTTAACAAAATATTAAACACAATAACTAATCTCAATTAATTTAATTAAATTACGGATATGTTCGCTTTTCTATCTAATATGTCCATACTAGCAGATGTTTTAGGGGTTGTCAAAACTAAAAAAGCTTAAACTTCAATATAAACTTCCTAATTTCTAGTTTCCAATTTCCATCTTCACATCCCCGTCCGAATCGGTTCTTTTTATCGCCGCTCCATAATCATTGATTCTGGAAAGCAATTCTTCCGCTGGATGTCCATAGCTGTTTTTACCGACAGAAATAACCGCTATTTGGGGGCTGGTTGCTTCCAGAAATTTTGAGGAAGTGGCATATTTGCTGCCATGGTGGGAAACTTTTAAAATATCAGAGTCCAGATTGGTATTACCTTCCATTAGCTCATTTTCAACTTTAAATCCTATATCGCCGGTGAACAAGGCCGAACGCCCATTAGAAATTAATTTTGCCACAATAGAAGTGTCATTATCGTCTTTGAATTTCCGACCGGATAAATTTTCCCGGGGAGAAAAAATTCCCAAATAAGTTCCTTCGCCCAAATTTATTATCTGTCCCGCCTGCGCGATTTTCACTGGAATATTTTTTTCCCTAATTATTTTATTAAACTCTTGGCAAACTGCCGTATCGCACTCAATTCCGGTAATCAGAACTTGCTCAACCTGATAATATTTTAGAACATCCACTAATCCGCCGAGATGGTCTTTGTCGGGGTGGGTCATAATCATCAATTCTATTTGGCGATCATAAAATGGCAAATCTTTCCCGATTTTTTCCACCATTTTATCGCTCGGTCCTCCGTCAATAACAACCTGAATATCATTTCCCGCTTCAACCATTATTCCATCCCCTTGCCCGATATCGTAAAAATTTATTTCAACTTTACCAGAATTTCTAAGATCAAGAAAAGCAATCCCGCCAAGAATATTAGCCAGTAATAAAAAGATTAGAATTAAATAAGAGTGTTTTTGGGCCATAAATTAAAAAACAAAATAAATATTCATAAACCAAATTAATTTTTTTAATTTTTCACAAAACTCCTAATTATCCCCTCCTCCGCAAGAAAAAAGCGGCTAATCAATTTCCCCATTGAAACTTGGTCGCCAATTTCCTTATAGAGTTTACATTACTATAATAGTTTACAAATCTGATTAGTTCGCGTCAAATTATCGCATCAAATCATCTAAAATAACACCGAAATTTACGGTAGAGTATTGGGTTAATTATCAACCCGATAAAACTATGGATATAGAAGCTAGAAAACAGTATATGGATACATTAAGAGAGAAGTATTTTAAAGCCAACAAGATTTGACGCGTATCACATATGTTGTAATAAAAAAAGCGCCTTCAATAAAAATTGAACACGCGGGGTTTGTGCTTTCAGTCGGAAGAATGATTTTCCAGATATTCTGTTAAATCTTCAACCGTAAATAAATATTTTACTTCCGTTCCGTTTATCTCCGGTTTTTCGATTCCCGACCTGTTGCAAATGACAAAGACTTCAATTGCCAAATCTTTCGGCAATACCTTTATTATTTTTTTAATGCTTCCACCCGTTGTGAAAACATCATCAACAATTAGAAGTTTCCCCTTCTTACTTAGTTTTTCAAGGGGATACCCATCAACCAAGCTTGCTTTTCCATGGTCTTTGGAAATATCTCTAACAAGAGCAAGTTTTGTATTCCACGCTATTAGACGCGAGGAAAGTATCGTGGCTAAAGGAACACCTCCATGCCCGCCGCCAACCACACAGGAAATATCGGAAATTCCGAAACCAATTGACGCTATCATATAGTTGGCATATCCCAGAAGAACTCCGGGCCAGCCATACGATTTCTTTATATCAACATAATATTCAGAAATCTTTCCAGACGCCAATTCCACCGGCTTGTACTTGATTATATCTTCAATATCCTTAATGCCTAACTGTTCCAGCATATCTTCCCTTGCTTGTTCTATCATTCTTATCATCTCTCCCTTGTTTTCAAAGATCAAACTCCTCCTTAGGATCTCTCCTCCGATTCATTGTTTAATCCTAAATGAAAAATAACAAAAATAAGCTTGGTTGTCAACTAATATGTGGTTGCAAATTTGTCAGCACTCCCCTTAATAAACCTTTTTTATGCTATGGTCGGGATAGAAAGAAGGAGAAGGAATAAGCCAAACGCTTACTAAATCAAATTGTTCTTTTTAAAATCAAAAAGGTTTTCTGAAATTTTGGAAACAATAAGAATTGTGTTATAAATTCTTGTTGTGTAAAAAAGAGTGATATTTCAAAACAAATGGAACTAGTTGCAAACCAGTTCCCGCAGAAAAGTTTTAACACATCTCAACTTTGCACGATGCCTCTTGTGTTTCCACTACTTGACGCGACAGTTTTGACAGACTGAATCTTTTTTGTTATCCTAACAACATATTTAATAGCATAGTGATAGTTAAATAATATTTGTTAGTGTTATGATGAAGCCAAGAGTAAAATTAAAAGTAGGTGTTATTGGATTGGGAGGACAAGCTCTGGGAGACCATATTCCAGCTATTCAAGAATCAATGGATGTGGAACTGTCTGGAGTTGTTGATATAAACCGAAAGAAAGTACAAGATTTTTTAAAGGAAAATAAAAAAGTTAAAGGATATAATAATTTTGATGATTTTCTAAAGGAACAAAAACCAGATTTTATCGTTTTGGCTGTGCCTCATTGTCTACATTGTTAAATAACCATCAAAGCCATTAAAAATAAAATTCATGTTTTGAAAGAAAAACCATTTGCTACATCTATTAAGGAAGTACAAAAAATAAAAGAGTTGGCTGATAAAAACAACACTGTAGTAATGGTAACTTTACAAAGAAGGTTTAATCCTATTTATTCAACTTTTTTGCAACTCATTGATAAAATTGGAAATCCTTTTTATATTGAAGGAAAATACACCTTTTTTACCGACAAACCTTATGAGGGATGGCGAGGCAAGAAAGAATTGGCTGGAGGAGGATGTTTAATTGATATGGGTTATCACATAATAGATCTTTTAATATGGTATTTTGGCCTTCCCGATAATGTTTTTGCTCAAACTTCGCATAGAGCTAAAGAAAATATTGATTACAATACTGAGGATACTGCCCGAGTCATGTTTAAATATCAAGAAAAAAATTTATGGGGTTCGTTGCTTGTTTCCAGGGTTATTCCACCTAAGCAAGAATATTTAAGTGTGTATGGCACCAGAGGAAGCATTCACTTGGAACGCGGAAAAATAGAAAGATATACTCCTGATGGAAAAATGCAAGAATCTTTGCAGAGAGAAAATAGCTGGCCTTCAGCTGCTCAAGATCAAATAGAATATTTTGTAAAAGTTATTCATAAAGAAAAAGAAAATATTAGTTCTCCTGAATTTCATTTGAATCACTTGGCCTTTATAGAAGCTGCTTATAAATCAAAAGAAAAACATCAATACATTAATCCTAAAGAGTTTTTAGTTTTATGAAAACAAAAGTTTCCAAGAAATCAAAACTAGCTGTTTTGGGTGGTCCTGTAACTATCAAGAAAAAACCTCCTCATTTTGTCTGGCCACCGATAAATAAAAAGGTGGAAGAAATGGTTATACGCCAGCTTTATAAAACAATTTCTATTTACAATAGAAGCGGAATTTTTGAAAAATTTGAAGACGATTTTGCCAGATATCACAAAAGAAAATATGCTCTTTTGTGCAGTTCAGGAACACTTGCTATTCATTCCATGTTTGTAGCTGCCGACTTTAAAAATGGAGATGAAGTGATTTGTCCCGCTTACACTTTTTTTGCTACTGCCAGCCCTTTGTTTTTTACTGGAGCCAAACCAGTGTTGTGCGATTGTGACCAAAACGGTAATATTGATCCTCAAGAAATCAAAAATAAAATAACTTCAAAAACAAAAGGAGTGATTATTACTCATATGTGGGGTGTTCCTTGCCAAATGGAAGAGATTGTTAAAATTTGCAAAAAAAATAATCTACTTCTTCTGGAGGATTGTTCTCATGCTCATGGAGCAACATATAAAGATAAGGTTGTTGGCTCTTTTGGAGATTTAGCTGCTTGGAGTTTACAGGGTCCTAAGATTATAAGTGGAGGAGAAGGAGGAATTTTAGCAACAAATAATAAAGAATTTTATTATAGGGCGTTACTTTTGGGACATTATAATAAACGCTGCAAAATGGAAATTCCCAAAAACCATTCTTTGCGCAAATACGCTGTAACCGGAATGGGATTAAAATATCGCGCCCATCCCTTAGCTATTGCCATTACTTATGAAATGTTTAAAAATCTTGATAAGTATTTAAAGGTAAAAAGAATATTTGCTCAGGAAATAATTAAAACTATTAAGGGCTTGCCGGGAATATCTTTGCCTCCGGCTTTTCTTGATTCTCAAATTAAGCCTGCATGGTATGGTTTTGTTTTTCAGTATGATCAAAAAACCGCACAAGATCTTTCTATTGAAAAATTTTTTGACGCTTTGCAAAGCGAGGGATTATTAGAAGCTGATCGTCCTAGATCAACTTTGCCGCTAAACTTTTTGCCGCTTTTTCAAGATCCTTGTCCTTTGTTTCCTGTTTATAAAAAATATTCATTTTCTTATAAAATTGGCGATTTTCCTGCGGCTGAAAAATTTTATCAGAACGCTATTAAACTGCCTGTCTGGGCATTTGAGAAAGACGCTCAAATGGTAAATTCTTACATCTCAGGCATTCAAAAAGTTGCTAATAATTATTCAGATTTATTATGAGTGCTAAAAAAATAGTTCAAAAAATAGTTTTGGGGGGCGTTATTTTCAACGAAGGCAAAATTTTAATCTTACAGCGTCATAAAGATGAAGATATTTTTCCAAATATGTGGGAATTACCCAGTGGCAAAAGAGAGCCGTTGGAAGATTCTTATAACTCTTTGCTCCGCGAGGTAAAAGAAGAAACAGGATTAGAAGTAAAGATTATTATGCCCTGTTCAGTTTTTGATTATCAGATTGAAAAACCGCAAGAAATTAGAGATTCCACTCAAATTAATTTTTTATTAAAACCTATAAGCGCTACAAAAGTTAAATTAAGCGCAGAACATCAAGATTTTGCTTGGATTAGTTATCGGGAGTTAAAAAAGTTTGCGCTTTCAGAATTAACAAGAACAGCTATTAAAAAAGCTTTTAAACTAATACAAAGTGTTAAATTACAAAAGTAAAAACGCAAAACAGAACAAGAAAATAATTTCTAATAACCCGAATCTCGTTAGGTTAACTTTGGCTTAACAAAAAGCAATTCAAAGAATTTTTTCAACTGATAAGCGGTGATGCACCAGATGTAATGGGCGAAGTATCCTA
>Ga0190315_1000801_pt1 | contig 14110 bp, 11 predicted proteins | sample 48701101_MG_FD_161673 | JGI IMG/M metagenome (GOLD analysis project Ga0190315, IMG submission 161673) | Hydrothermal vent sediment bacterial communities from Southern Trench, Guaymas Basin, Mexico - 4870-11-0-1_MG | ecosystem: Environmental > Aquatic > Marine > Hydrothermal vents > Sediment ...
TTTTTTCATTATCAGTTAAGTCCATCTGATACACCACCTACCAACAGACCAGCGATACCCTCGTCAGAACCTAATAATACTCGATCCGCTTTGCAGCAAGCTCACGCCGCTTCTTCTCGATGAAACCGTAGACCGTCGAGTGTGGCGAGCCATCGATCAGCATCTCAACTGCGGTCTTTGCAACGTGCCCATGCTCGGGATAGCCGATGATCGCCACAGTCTTCCCGTATACCGATATGCTGGTCTGGGTCGCGCTCTCGATTAACTCCCGTGTCTTCCCATTCGACCCAATGATCCTGCCCCTGATGCGCGTCAGCTCCTTCGGGGTAGTTGCCTGTATGCGGATCAACTCGAATATCAGAAGCTCGTCGTCAAAGAGCTGAATCGCCCGTTCCGGACTGAAACCACGCCCGATCGCCTGAATGACCTCTGCAGCTCGCATGCCGCGTACCGGATCCTCTGCCGACACGATCTGGACATTTCCGGACTCACTGTCGATGTCCAGCGTCGCAGTCGATCGCTCTTCGATCAACTGCTTGACACTGCCTTTTGGACCGATCAGCGCACCTATCCGGTCGTTTGGGATTTTGATGTACATCAAGCGCCCAATTTCTTGCTGATTTCGCCAAGTTTGATATATTTGATGGTTCCCAACCGGGTCATGCTCGCGTCAGGAATCGTGTCTGCATCAGCCCCGGCGAACTCGTTCGGAGTGCCGAGGTACACGCGCAGCCGCGACATCGCATCACGCCCGCGCATGCGCTTGTACGGGAGCATGCCGCGAATCGTCCGTTTCAGGATGTGGTCCGCCCTTCTCGGATGGTAGGGACCATGCTCTGTCGAGCCTTTGTCCACCTGTTCCTTATATTCCTTGAATGTGGTAACCTTGCTGCCTGATATGACCGCGCGTTCCGCGTTGATGATCGCGATCACATCGCCGTCAAGGAGCTTTGTTGCGACAACGCTCGCAAGCCTGCCAAGAATTAGTCCATCCGCATCAATAACTGTCATGGTATCGTCTCACCGCCTCATCATCTGATTATCCGCACATTCGCGCCGGACGGGTTCCTGTTTGCCATCTCCTCAATCGTGAGGCATTCCCCGCCAGCGTCCGTTATCTTTAGCTCCGCACCCTCGCTGAAATTGAAAGCGCCAACCGCAACAGGGTGCCGCAACTCGCCTGCGCCAAGCACTTTCCCGGGCACGACGACCGACTCGTTCTCCGCGGTGTGCCGGTTGATGCGGCTCAGATTTACTGTTGCGTGGCTCCTATTCGGGTGTTCCATGTACTCCGCAATAGCCCTCCAGATCGGAGCCTCATTCTCACGCGATTTTGCTTTCAAATCCGAAACAAGAGCGGTAGTCCGCGGATTTGTTTTTCCGTACCTTATTTTGCTCAATTTTAATTCCTCCAGGACTCACATAACAAACATGTTCGAGCCATCCGAGGGCTCATGCGCCGTTGGAATATGATCATCTGTAGCCGCTGTAGAAAAGGTTTGTGGATGATCCGTTTCCACGATCCGGGTTCATGTCACGCTCTCACGCCTCTTGAACCGAGTTCTCCGAATTCCCGACCATCTGAGCCAGTCGCATGCTCACCTGTTTGTCATCGGTTCCGGGTGCAAGGGTGCATACGTAATCACCCTCAGACCAGACGTAACCATACCTGACTCCTCCATCCTCTGTCGGCGGTCTCGTCCGAACCTCGGTCGCCTCGTGCCCGTTGAACGTCACCGTCGCAAATCTGGAGACCGTCCGCGCAGGAGAGCTCTTAAACTTCGGCAGGTTCTTATAATTTTCAACGGCATTTGCGGCAGCAACCGAGTCGTTGCACTTGATTATAGTTATGTAGATGCTACAACTTCCACTTTCCCCTTTGAGATCATAGATGCCCTGAACAGCGTGTATCTCCCCGATGCTCAGGTTTCCTGAGACCTGCGAGAGCGCATCTTCGATTACGTCCATTCCGGAGGTGTTCTCATCAATTATGGCTTTCAATTCAAACGTTCCAGGCAGATTCGCTGTCGGAAGCATATCTGCGATGCCGTGCTGCGCAACCGGTGTCACGATTGGGGTCGCGAGTGGAGTTGTGATTGGAGTTTCGGTTGGCGTCGGCGTTTCTGTTACGGAATTGTCCGGCACGATGCACCCATGCGCGGCAACTGCCAGAAGGATGCATAATAGCACATTGGTCACAGTCTTCGTATTATTCATGTCATATCTCCTCTATCGATGCTTCGCTCACGGATGAGTTGTACAACGTCGTCATGGTCGTCGATCTTCGCAAGTTCGTTCTCTTCTATCACTGCCGTGCCATCGATCTGCGTGCATCTGCACCTCCCTTTCACGATATACACGGACTTTGTGCCGGCGACAGTCGAGATGCTGCTCATCAGGTGGGCATTTCTCACCATCGTCCGGTTGTACGTGCTGAATCCGGTTAACAGCATATTGTGCTCGCTGTCGTCCGATACGGCACTGAACGGCGCCCGTTTTGCAGGGAATACGAGAAACCCAAGTGGCGTGAGCAGCAGTGAAACTTCATTCTGCTCCAGATACTCCGGTTGCTCCAGATGCTCCGGTGAGCCCATTCGTCCCGGTTGTTCCAATTGTTCCAATTGTCCCGGCGCACAAGCCCGTTCGGAACGATTCGCAACAGTTTCCGCAGTCGAGAGAATCCGAATCGGGCAGATCAACTCGGAGCCGAGAAGTTCTTCGAGACGGAGCACCACGTCGATTGATGTGTCCATCTCCTCGTTCTCGTACTTGCTGACCGTTCTCCGCGATATCCCGAGTTCTGCCGCAAGTTCCCCAAGCGAGATGCTTCTTGCGGTGCGGACGCTTTTCAGGCGTTCTCCATCGATTTTGACGTAGAGTCCGCCCGGCGCAGCATGGGCGAGTGGGGGTACGCCCTCGATTACGCAGTCATGGAGTGTTGCGATGTTGATCGACGGGATTCCGTGTCTGAAGTACGCAACACCGTCCTCGAGCGCATTGTTGCGTGATCTGCTCCCAATTATGAGCGGGCTTCCGTGAAGGTAGATCGAGAGAGTTCGCATCGCCCTTGCGGTTTCGGCACTCAGCCCATCCACATTCGAGAATACGCGGAGCAGAAGGAGGATACTCTTGCGCCGTGCAGCCAGATCGAAGCTTCGGGGTCGGATGTTGCACCGTTCCGAGAGCATGAATCCGGCTCTGGTGAGAACCTTGATGACGTTCTGTGTCAACTCCTCTGCATGCATCAGGTCAACGTATTGCCGCAGCCCGAATATAAATGTTTGCCGCAACCCCCCCTCTAACCTCCACCTCCAACCGCTGCCCCCAACCCCCTAACAAAACCTTTATCCCGTAAACCATAGACAGGTATAGCAATGAAACAGATCAGTGCCCCAATGAAGATTGCAAGGATCAAATTCGGCTTAATTTCACCAAAGGAATATCGGAACATGAGTGTCACCAGGATCATCACTGCTGATACTTATGACGACGATGGATTTCCGATCGATATGGGGCTGATGGACCCCAGACTCGGTGTCATCGACCCGGGATTGCGATGCAAGACGTGCAGCGGGAGAGCTGGCGAATGCCCTGGACATTTTGGGCACATAGAACTGGTAGCGCCATGTGTACACGTCGGGTTTGCCAGACAGATACGGAACCTGCTGAGAAGCACATGCCGGAGCTGCAGCAGGCTGCTTCTCGACCCTGCGGTCAAAAAAGAGCACCTCATGCAGATTGAGGCGCTGCGAAATCGGGGACAGACAATCGACACCACGGTTGACCGAGTCTTCAGTGAGGCGAGCAAGGTTGAGGTCTGTCCGTACTGCGGTGAACATCAGTTGAAGATCGTGTACGAGAAACCCACAAAGTACTACGAAGTGGAGGACCAGATCCTTCCAAGCGACATCAGGGATCGTTTCGAGCGCATACCGGACGAGGATACAAAGGTCTTTGGCATGGATCCCACGAATGCGCGCCCTGAATGGATGATCCTGACAGCCCTGCCAGTCCCGCCTGTGACGGTGCGCCCATCGATCACACTCCAGACCGGGCAGCGCAGCGAGGACGACCTGACGCACAAGCTTGTTGACATCATCCGCATCAATCAGCGGTTCCAGGAGAACAAGGAAGCGGGGGCGCCGCAACTGATAATCGAGGACCTCTGGGAACTGCTCCAGTACCACGTAACCACTTTTCTGGACAACAGCGTCTCAGGGATACCGCCTGCAAGGCACAGAAGCGGAAGACCACTCAAAACACTGTCCCAGCGTCTGAAAGGAAAGGAAGGACGGTTCAGAGGCAGTCTTTCGGGTAAGCGTGTCAATTTCAGCGGGAGAACCGTCATCTCTCCTGATCCGAACCTCTCGATAAACGAGGTCGGCGTTCCTCTGCCGGTTGCAACGGAACTGACTATGACGTTCAAGACTGTGCCAAGAAACATCGATGAACTCAGAGAATATGTGCGCCGCGGTCCGAACAATCCGCCGGGCGCAAACTATGTGGTGCGAAACGATGGGCACAGGGTGAAGATCAGCGACAACAACCGCGAGGAGCTTGCCGAGATGATTGAGTGCGGCTGGTTCGTGGAACGGCACATAAAAGACGGCGACATCGTGCTCTTCAACCGGCAGCCGTCGCTTCACAAGATGAGCATCATGGCGCACGAGGTGAAGGTCATGCCGGGAAAGACGTTCCGGCTGAACCCAGCGGTCTGCCCGCCGTACAATGCCGATTTTGATGGCGATGAGATGAACATCCATGTGCAGCAGACCGAAGAGGCGCGGGCTGAGGCGAAGATACTGATGCAGGTGCAGGAGAACATCCTCTCACCAAGGTTCGGAGGACCGATCATAGGCGGTATACACGACCACATAACAGGCATGTTCCTGCTGACGCGTGAGAGGCAGATCGACAAGAACAGTGCACTTGAGATCCTGCGGAAGACCGGGGTGCGCGACCTGCCGGAGCCGGATCAGATCGTAGATGGCACCCCCTACTGGACCGGGAAGCAGATATTCAGCCAGATCCTGCCAGCCGGGTTGAATCTCGAGTATCAGGCAGAGATATGCAAGGAGTGCGAGGACGGATGCAAGAAGGAGGATTGTCCGCACGATGCGTATGTCGTAATACGGAACGGGGAACTCCTTATGGGGACGATTGACGAGAAATCGATCGGCGCATTCAAGGGCATAATCATAAACAAGATAATCAGGGAACTTGGACCTTCTGTTGGCGCGGAGTTCATAGATAACGTGACAAACCTTGCGATACGGGGCATCATGTATCACGGATTCAGTTTCGGAATCGATGACGAGGACATTCCGGGTGAAGCGATCAGACAGATCCGCGAGATCAACAAGGACGGGATAAATGGCAGGGAAGGAATCGCAGAACTGATCGACCAGTACGAACGAGGCGAACTCGAATCGCTTCCGGGGAGGTCGCCCGCTGAGACTCTGGAGATGAGGATCATGCGAGTTCTTGGCGGGGTCAGGGAACAGACCGGCGACAAGGCGGGTCTGCATCTTGGTATCGACAACTCCGCGGTCGCAATGGCAGTCTCAGGCGCAAGAGGCTCGATGCTGAACCTCGCGCAGATTGCGGCATGTGTCGGGCAGCAATCGGTTCGGGGCGAGCGTATCCACAGGGGTTATGCCGATCGCACGCTTCCGCATTTCAAGAAAGGCGATCTGGGTTCTGAGGCTCACGGGTTTGTGCAGGCGTCCTACAAGAGCGGACTCAACCCGACCGAGTACTTCTTCCACGCAGTCGGTGGCAGGGAGGGGCTCGTTGATACCGCGGTCAGGACGTCTCAGTCCGGGTACCTCCAGCGAAGGATGGTGAACGCGCTTCAGGACCTGGAGGCGCAGCAGGACGGAACCATCAAGGACACGAGAGGCGTAATCGTTCAGACCATGTATGGCGAGGACGGTATCGATTCGGCGCGTGGCTTCGGTCGCGAGCACATACACAGGATCGTGAAGGATGTGGCGGAGGAGTCAAAATGAGCGCATTTGTTACCGTGACAGCGAAAATCATCGAGGAGCGGGTGAATGCACTCTCACTGCCGCCGAAGATAAAAGATCTGCTGATTGCGGAACTGCTTGATGCGATGCCGAACGAGGAACAACTGGACACGATCATCGCCCGCGTCATGGACGGATATGTGAACGCGGGCATCGAGCCGTGCGAGCCGGTTGGCGTGGTTGCGGCGCAATCGATAGGTGAACCCGGGACGCAGATGTCCCTTCCAGCAGATGAGGGCGTGCTCGTCGATCTGGGCAGCGGCATGGAGGTTGTCAAGATCGGCACTCTTGTTGATGATCTGATCGAGCAATTCGGCGGGACTGAGGTGAATGGATCCGAAGTCTGTATACCCGGTGCGACTGAGCGGAACGGGGCGGTTTTGCGTGTTCCGAGCCTGAACGGGTCCGGAAAGATCGTTTGGAAGCGAGTTCTCGAGTGCAGCCGCCACAGAAACGATGGGAAGCTTCTGGAGCTGACCACGCGATCAGGAAGGAAGATCAGGGCAACCCCGCATCATTCGTACGTAATAAGAGAGAATGGGATCATCAAACCGATAGCGGGAAGCAAGCTACAGCAGGGAGATCGGATACCTGTTGCGCGCAACATCCCTGAGAGTCCGACCGCACAAACATGTACCGCACTCGACCTGTCAGAATACCTGCCAAAGGATGAATATTGGTTCGGAAGCGAGCTTGAGAAAGCAGCGTGCGGAGACCCGTACACTGTACCAGTCGCTTGCGTCCAGCTTGAAAACCACCTGAATGGGAATGTCTCGTTCGAACTGGAAGAGGGGTTCGTATATCCGGTGCAGAATCACGGAAACGCACGTATTCCGGAGTTCGCTCCACTTGACTCACTCTTTGGCTGGTTCATCGGTGCATATCTTGCCGAAGGTTCAACAGCTCCCAATTACACAGCAATTTCCAACATGGATTGCTGCTATCAGGAACTCGTCAGGGAGTTTGCAGGTAGCTGGAACCTGACGTTCAACGAGTACGACAATTTCAGGGGATTTGCGCCCGGACACGACATCCGCATTAACTCAACGCTCTTGCAGCGATTTCTTGTGACCGTGTGCGGCAAAGGAAGCCACAACAAAAAGGTTCCCGACTTTGCGTACGGTGCGCCAGATGAATTTATCGGAAGCCTCTTGCGCGGCTATTTTGACGGAGACGGCAACGTCTCGACAGAGCGCAAGGTGATACACATAAGCTCATGCTCACACGAGTTGATCGATGGGATTGCGCTTCTACTCGGACGACTTGGGATACTTGCAACAAAGAATAGCTCGGATCGTGAGCACATACTCTCCATACCCTTCAGGTACGCGCAACTGTTCAGAGAGAAGGTGGGTTTTGGATTACAGAAAAAAATGGCTGCGCTGGACACCCTCTGCGCCAGCTCCGAAGAGCAGGAGAAGCCCTACGACGCGATCGACATGGTAGCCGGGTTCGGAACAGTGCTCGAGGATATCGCAACCGGACTTGGAATCCCCAGGCAGATTGTCCATTCGGCAACCCTGCGCCAGTATATCGGGAGAAGGGCGCTTCAGCGCTTCAGGGACCGGTGCGCGATCGCGGCGGATGAGAAGGGGGTCGAGATACCGGCGGAGCTTGCGAAACTCGATGCCATGATCGATGAGGACGTTATCTGGGATGAGATCGTCTCGATTAAGCATCTTGATACGCCGGGCGAGGGCGAGTATGTGTACGACTTCTCGGTTGACGGTCTTGAGACGTTCATAACATCCGAGGGCGTGGTCACCCACAATACGATGCGGACGTTTCACTACGCAGGTGTCGCGGAGATCAACGTGACGCTCGGGCTTCCGAGATTGATCGAGATACTCGACGCCAGAAAGAACCCGAGTACGCCGGTCATGACCGTGTACCTCACTGGCGGCTCAAGCAAAAAACGGGCGCAGGAGGTTGCATGGTCGATTCAGAGAACAACCATCGCAGATCTCGGCGAGATTGCAACCGACCGTGTGAATCTGACAATCACAGTCGAGATCGATGAACGCGCCATGTATGAGCGGAACCTGACATTACCCGACATAATCGAGCCGCTCGAGGCGAAGTTGAAGGTTCCGATCGATGTAAGCGGGTACACGCTTGCACTCCGTCCGAAAGAAGATACGCTTGGTTCTCTGGTTCAACTGGGTAGAAATCTCAAGAAAGTGCTGATCAAGGGGATCGAGAACATCCCGAGGGTAGTCATACAGAAGGACGGTTCTGAGTATGTGCTGTACACCGAGGGGACGGCATTAGACAGTGTTCTTGATATCGAGGGCGTGGATCCGACCCGGACGATCTCAAACCACCCTGGTGAGATGTGCGAGGTCTTCGGGATCGAAGCTGCCAGAAATTCGATCATGAACGAGATCATGTCGACACTGCGCGAGCAGGGGCTGGAGGTGAATGTGAAGCACATCATGCTCGCGTCAGACATGATGACCTGTGATGGCGAGGTGAAGCAGATCGGGAGGCACGGCTTATCCGGCGAGAAGGCGAGCATTCTGGCTCGAGCGGCATTTGAGGTGACTGTCAACCATCTGATCGACGCTGGCATGCGCGGAGAGGTCGATGAACTGGATGGCGTGACCGAGAATGTGATCGTGGGACAACCCATCCGTCTCGGGACCGGTGACGTGAACCTGATCGTGAAACCGTAGATGTGATGTCGGATGTTAATATAAGATCATTACAGTAAATGTGATGACAAACCACAGGGTTTAAGTACTATCACATTGTAGTAAACAATCGTGCGAGCGGGTTTCCAAAACCCTTTTTTAACCACACTAACCCCCACTCCCCACTCCCCACACCCCCGCTCGCACCTTGTACTTCTCAATGATCGGTCGATGTGGTGGTCACTATCCCTCTACTAATCTCTACACGATGATGTGTTGATTGTGAATCTGTACTGTGATTATTGATGTTAATATAACATCATTATGGCAAAAATGATGTCAAACCGTAAGGTTTAAATGCTATCGAATCATAGTAATCATTGTGCGAGCGGGAATAACAAACCGCTTTTTTACACATCAAATACCTCCCAACACACCAAATACCCCCAACACCCACACAACCTCGCTCGCACACCTCCATATTCAAGTCGGGTAGATTCGATCACTCAGATCAACTCAGATCAATCTCACCCCTCTGAAACTGATCCTACTTCTCCCCACGCTGCCGAACTCGGAAAGCGCTGACCTGATCGCACCGCCCCTGCCATCCGGATCGATCGCAAATATTGCGTCACCAATAATCGCCTGCGACGCCATGCCGCCGACCGCCTCGACCGCACACACTGCGTCTGCGACTGCGTCGCTCGCAAGCCCGGTCTCGACCGCAAACCGTTTCGACTGATTCATAAAATTCTCAAGCGTCGGTCTTCTTAATAATTCATGCAGCGACCTTTTACCGATGGAATTGATCCGATCCACAGCGTTTTCATCAGTCAACACGCCTTCTGTTGTGATCTTGCCAAAAACGACCCAGAACACATCCTTTCCATCCGTGCGGATCCTCTCGGGTCTGGCAGAAGCACCGGCGTTGCGCCTGACGACGACGCCCCCGACCGATTGCGCAACAACGTCTCCGAGTCCGGTCATGTTTTCGACCTCTGCTACGTGCGCGATCTCAATCAGCCGATCTGTTGTCATGCCAAGCGAGAGCGCACGATTGAGCGCGAATGCTGTGCTGAGCGCGCCCGCGCCACTCACCCCAAAACCCGCGCCGATCGGGACATCCGACGTACTGCGAATCGAGCACGGGACCGTGGCAAGTGTGGAGACGACCGATCCGATCGTCGGGCACGGCGCACCGTTTGAACCGCCCGCATCGACATGCACACAATCACGCGCATCGACATGCGTGGTGACGCCGGATTCAAGCGTAACCCCACAGCCCAATGATCCCATCCGAGCCGGATTATCGTGCGCGCGGATCACAAAGAAACCTGTTATGTGGGCTGGCGCAAACGCGCTCGCGGACCTGAAACCTCGCGTCATGATACTCGTTCTCGTGTCGATTATGCATCAACCTCGCGGATCGGGGGGTGACTGCACAGCACAACCAACAACCAACGCTCACACAACCAACGCTCACACAACCACACGTTTATAAATATTGACCATATAATTCAGTAATATGACGCTCCTTCTCCAGAGCAAACGGGAAATAACGAAATTTCAGATTATGGTGGAGATTGCGGCACATCAGCCGAACGTGCGCCAGAGCGAGGTTGCGCAAGCGCTCGGCATCACACCGCAGGCAGTCTCCGAGTATCTCAAGGAACTGATGAACCGGGGTTTCGTGTACAGCGACGGGCGTGTCAGGTACAAGGTTACCGCAAAGGGCATCGAGTGGATAACCGAGAACGCGTTCTCGCTCAGACGCTACACCAGATTCATACTTGATGAGGTCGTCAGTCAGGTTGCGGTCTGGACTGCGATCGCTGACGAACCACTTCAGGCAGGTGCGAAGGTCTTTCTTCACATGCAGAGCGGGCTCCTGTACGCATCCCGGACACACGAAACTGGTGCAACGGGCAAAGTCATAACAGACGTGCCGAAGGGAAAGGACGTCGGCGTCACCAATCTGAAAGGGATAATCGAGCTTCCGGATGTCAAAATCGTGGTCGGAAAGATTCCAAGGGTGCATCACGGAGGTTCCACTGCGGTCAATTACCAGTTACTCAAAAAACTCGCAGAGGACAAGAATTTCATCGTCGCGATCGGAGTGGAGTCGTTGATCGCCCTGAAAAATATCAAAATCGACGCAGATGCCATGTTCGGTGCAAAGGATGCAGTGGTCGAAGCGGCGTGGCATGGGGTATCTTCTTTTGCGGTCTGTGTGGATGATGAACTGCATCTGCTGCTCAAGCGATTGGAGACAGAGGGGCTGGAATACGAACTACACGATCTGAAGATATAGTGGATGTGGTCTTCGTCTTCGTTCTATTCCGTTCGGTTCGTTTTCACCCCACTCTACACCACTTTCTCCCCGAGATACACCCACTGGTCGTACAGCCCCGCATCGTCCCGATTATCGATGATTTCCCCGGAAATCCCGAGTCCGTCCAGAATCTCCTTTAAAATGACGATCTCCTCATTTTTATGAACTGTTACGAGGAGAACTCCACCGTGACGCAACACTGTTACGGATTCTCTCATGATCTTCTCCCAGAGGTCCCTGTTGAACGGGTAGATCGCGCCGAGCATGAACCCGACCACGCAGTCGAATGATCCGGCTGCGAAGAACCGTGTGGAAAGCGTTGCATCCAGAACCATCGACCGGTGCGGGGCAAGGACGCCGTGTTCGAGCCCCTCACAGACTGCGCACTGATCCGAATCGAGACACAATGGGTCACAACCAGCGGCACGAAGCGCAATTGTCGCCATGCCATTGCCGCAACATATCTCAAGCAGATCCATCTCCCTAAAATCGATCTTTTCCGACTGTTCAGTTGCTGTCAGCAATGGCAGGAGCCTTTCCACGCGCGATTCCGAAAATATCTCTCCAAAACTCTTCTTCTCGTGCATGCACCGGTCGCACAGCATCCGGTTCACGAGCATGAGCGAATAATATTCGGTGATTGCGTCCATGAATCGCGAATTCTCGATCGCAACGACGCGAAGGTCGTTTACGCGCTCGCACAACTCGATGGCAAGGTCATTCCATCCCGGATTCTTGCGTATCACGTTTGAAAAGATCGCCCAGAAGTCTTCGCCCTCTGAATTCATCAAAAGAGCGATTCCGGTGAGTTCGTCCTGATTTTGATCTGTTATCTGAATCGCACAATCGAATTGTGTCTTCGATTGAACGATCTCTGATAGGTACTGCTCTGTGAGCTCGCACCGGCTCTGGTCGCTGAAACTGCGCTCTATTACGTGCAGAGGCGTATCGTCGAGGTTCAACAGGTCGTGAAATAGCATGGTGTCAGTGGCGTTAGTGTGTTGAGTAGCAGTGACATGGGCGGTCGCGTGGCAGGAACCATCATCTTTTTCAATGAGTGTTTGTCATAATAAGCCATGCGGCTGGTCATGAAATTCGGAGGCGCGTCGATTGCAGACGGCGAGAAGATAAAATGGGTCGCCGAGCTGATAAATCGCTACCGGGAGCATGATGTAATCGTTGTAACGTCTGCTCTTAAGGATGTGACGGATCATCTCCTTGAACGGGCGGATGTGGTGGCGGAATCTGGCAGAATCGAGTTAGTTCAGGAGTTAATCGAGAATCTGCGCAATCTGCACCACGATGCTGCGAAGATCGCGATCAGTGATGAGGCGATCCTTGATTCGGTGCTGGACGAGCTGAACAGCCGGATTCACAGGCTCAAACAGGCGCTGACCGGGATATGTTATCTGGGGGAGCTTACGTCCCGCTCTCGCGACTACATCACGTCGTATGGGGAGTTACTCTCGTCGCCGATATTGTCTGGTGCGCTCCGCGCAATCGGCGTCCCTTCGACGTGCTTAACAGGCGGGGAGGCTGGAATCATAACCGACAGCGATTACGGCGCAGCGAAACCGCTCGTTGACGTGCACGAGCGTATACGCCGGGAATTGCTCCCGATCTCAAGCAGATGCGTGCCTGTCGTCGCGGGTTTCATCGCGGAGAACGAGTCAGGGATAACAACGACGCTCGGGCGCGGCGGATCTGACTTCTCGGCGTCACTCATCGGCGCAGCAATCCACGCAGACGAGATCTGGTTCTGGAAGGAAGTTTCGGGGATTATGACCGCTGATCCTGAGATTGTTCCGGAGGCGCGCAACATCCCGCTGATCTCCTACATCGAGGTCATGGAGCTCTCGTACTTCGGCGCAAAGGTTTTGCACCCGCATGCGATCGAGCCTGCGATCAGATACGATATTCCTGTGCGCGTGTTAAACACCTTTGATCCGGATTTCACAGGCACGCTCGTTGTGAAGGATCAAAATCAGGGAAAAGAGGTCGTAAAAGCGGTCACTGTGATTGAGAAGATCGCGCTCATAAATATATCAGGAGCAGGCATGGTTGGCACAATCGGTGTTGCTGCACGCGTCTTTGGCACGCTGGCGAAAGCTGGCGTGAACATCACCATGATCAGTCAGGGGTCGTCAGAAGCAAACATCTCCATCGTCGTCGAGGAATCGCATCTCGATCGTGCCGTTGGTGCGATCCGATCCGAGTTCAGAAACGGGGTAATTCGGGAGCTGACAACTGATTCGAATGTAAACGCGGTTACGGTCGTCGGAGCCGGCATGGCTGGCATACCCGGCGTTGCTGCACGCGTCTTCACTTCGGTCTCCGCCGCCAGAATCAACGTGATCATGATCAGCCAGGGGTCGTCAGAGCATAACATCTCGTTTGTTGTGCGAAGCCAGGATGCGGAGGGGGCTGTGCATGCGCTGCATCGCGATTTTGGTCTGGACCAACCGCCGGATACAAGGGAAAACTCCTGATAAGCCATCCGGGAAGTCGATTGAGAAAGTCACTCAATTTTTTTCCAGTGGCTGCGACTGCACCCTCCTGTGAGATCACGGGACGCCATCACTCCTCTGTAAAATCAGAGAGCTTCGGAGACCCAAATTCCAGCCGAAACTCCTCAATCCGCCTATCAGCCAACCCTGCATACTCTTTGTTGATCTCGTAGCCAACATAACGACGGTTTGACTTTATCGCCGCAACCCCGGTCTGCCCGCTCCCCATGAACGGATCCAGAACGACATCGCCCTCGAATGTGTAGAGCTGGATCGTTCGGTAGGGCAGTTCCACAGGAAACGGCGCAGGATGCCCGAGTTTCCTTGCGGATTCGGACGGAAATGTCCAGATGCTCTTTGTGAACTCAAGAAATTCGTCACGCGAGATTGTGCTCTCCCGTTTCAGTAGATTCTTCCTCCCAAACGTTCCTCTGGAGAAGATCAGGATGTACTCGTGCACGTCCCGGAGCGTCGGGTTTGCTGCGGACTGCCAGCTCCCCCATGCGGTCGAAGAGCCTGCGCTGGACGCCTTATCCCAGATAACCTCGCCTCGCATCAGAAATCCGAGTTCGATCATGTCCTCGACGATCATTGCGTGAAGCGGGCTGT
>Ga0190315_1000805_pt1 | contig 14012 bp, 16 predicted proteins | sample 48701101_MG_FD_161673 | JGI IMG/M metagenome (GOLD analysis project Ga0190315, IMG submission 161673) | Hydrothermal vent sediment bacterial communities from Southern Trench, Guaymas Basin, Mexico - 4870-11-0-1_MG | ecosystem: Environmental > Aquatic > Marine > Hydrothermal vents > Sediment ...
AAAACTATAGTCCCCCTGAAAATGTTTACGGAGTGATAGCAAATCCACCTTGCACGGAATTTTCAACTGCCAGAGCTGATGGAAAAGCAAGAAATAATATATCTGGTTTATATTTAGTAGAAGAATGTAGAAGAGTTATAAAGCAAAGCAAGCCTAAATTCTGGGTGATAGAAAATCCAGCGAAAGGTATTTTAAAAAAATACTTAGGAAAACCTATTTATAAATATGAACCTTGGTGGTATGGTAGCCCTTGGACAAAACAAACAGCGCTATGGGGTAAATTTAATATTCCTAAAAGGAAATATTATAGGTGGGAAGACGTACCAAAAAACAATAAATTATATATTAGACCCGGGCGGCCAAAGCCTAGCTTAGCCTTTCTTCATAAGTCTACAATAAATGATATAGAAGAGTTTAAAAAATTTATTGATAAAGTTAATACAGATAATGCTTTTAGATCGCTTTGCAGTCAGCATTTTGCAAAAGCATTTTTTGAAAGTAACCAATAGAACACAAAGAGAGAGAGAAAAAGATGGAACTGTATAAGTACCAGAAGGATGGAGTTGACTTTTTAATTAGTAGAAAGCATACTCTTTTAGCTGATGATATGGGGTTAGGAAAAACAGTGCAGGCTATTAAAGCCTCCCTAATTCTCATTGCAAGTGGTAAAGTTAAAAACAAAATACTTGTTATATGCCCAGCGTCTGTGAAACTAAACTGGAGAAAAGAGTGGTTGAAGTGGTCAGGCGTGGAAAGTGATATCATTAAAAAAAGAAGTGACGTTTTACAACTAAAAGAAGTTGTAACCATCATAAACTATGAAATGCTTATAAAAGATGAGGTCATTAAAGCCTTGAAGCAAAGGTCTTATGGTATTTGTATTGTAGATGAGGCTCATTATTTAAAGAGTAAGGGTAGCAAAAGAACACGTGCAGTTTTAGGACGTAATGGGATTATAAAACATTGCACGTATAAGATGCTATTAACAGGAACACCAGTACTTAATAGACCTGTAGAATTATTCCCGATTCTAAAAACTTTATTCTCGGAACAGATCAAAGACTACCCAGATTATATCAGTTTTATTTACCAATACTGCGGAGCTTACCAAACACATTTTGGTATAGATTGCAAGGGGGCAAGTCATATAAAAGAGTTAAAGGCTAAATTACAAAATATTATGTTACGCAGAACTAAAGATGAGGTAAACCTAGAGTTGCCTAATAAAGTGGTGACACACATACCCTTGCAAGCGTCTTCAAAAGTGTTAGCTTTAGAGAAAGATCTGGGTTCTACTAAAGACCAAATTATCAAATATATAGTAGGAAATGAGAATGCAGTATTAGGAGAGATGGCTACTGTAAGACGCAAGTTAAGTGAGTTTAAAACTAAACAAGTAGTTACTTATATAAAAGACCTCCTGGAAGATGTGGATAAACTAGTAGTTTTTACCTACCATAGAAATATGCTGTCTAAAATAGCAGAAGTCTTTAAGAATGTGGGGGTTTCAATAGTACAAGGTGGAATGAGTGCGGATGCTAAACAACAAAACATAGATGATTTTCAGGGGGAAAACAGGGTTTTCTTGGGGCAAATAAACAGTGCTGGAGTGGGCATTGATGGGCTGCAAAGAGTTTGCAATCAAGTATTATTTGCAGAGTATTCCTGGACGCCCGCTGATCTATGGCAGGCAGAGGATAGATTGTGCAGAATAGGGCAAGAGAGCGACACGGTATTTATCCAATATTTGTACTACGCCAACACTTTAGAAGAAACAATTTTAAATACACTAAATAAAAAAAGAAAAATAATAGGTAAAATTTTAACGTAAAGGAGAGAAATGAAATGAAACTGACTAAAGATGATATTATTGAGATTGCAATTATGAACGGAATCAAACTTCCATCTTATAAAGTGAAGTTAGCAATGATTGCCACAGAGGTGCTTCTTAAGATACTTAATGAAATAGGTAGAGCAGTTTGTCCTAAGTTGACTTCAAAGTGGCAAAATTGGCTATCCACATTAAACGTCGAGGATATTGAAGGTATTATTGAGGTAGCAAAAGAGTATGAATCTGATATTGACGACGAAAAGAAGTATAATTCAGTAAAAGATTTTCAAGTTGTAACAAATGAATCCACTTATGAACCTATTGAAGATGAGAAAGAATCTCTTGGAGGTGTGGAAGATATATCCTTAGTCGCAAATGAGGATGATTTTACAACTAACGAAATAGAAATCCTTAGAAATTCAGATAGAAAGCATTTTAATGCAACTTCTGACAGACATAGATGGTTTACGTTTGGTAATATCTTAGACTTCTTTGAGCAGAATAATGCTGACATGACCATTCCATTAGATGCTAATCCCGCTGATTTCCAGTTTAAATGTAAACCTGTATGGCTGAAAGGTAGAGAAACATTTGTTCCTTGTGCAATCTACAAAGACAACAGCTTTGACAGAGGTAGTTTAAGCTCTCATTTAAGATGTGTTTCTTTCCAGAAAGAAGCTGATTTAGGGCTTACACAAGTTCCTGAAATGATTGAATATTTCTTTGTTCTTAGGTTTGATAAAAATATGAAAATTATCGGCAGAAGTAATATCGTAAAATGTAATTAAAAGGAGGCTATTATGAGTGATACTTTATCAAAAATTAAAGTGATGCAAGCTTTTGAAGCTGGGAAGAAGATTGAATGTATATTCAAAAATGGGGGTTTTTGGATTTCTACTAAAGAACCTATTTGGGATTGGGTGTGGTATAAATATAGAATCAAACCAGAGTCAAAGATGATACCTTTAGATGAGAGTGATATTATCCTGGGTAAGAGTATTATAAGGATGGAAGAGTGGAAATATCCGTCACTTATTGTTGACGCTTCTACTTTTAATATAACTATTTTCACGAACGGAACTGTGTATAACCCTACCTACGAAAGATTACAACGTGAAGGTTGGCTTATCAACCACAACAACGGAATAGGCGAGTTTGTTAAGTGTGAGAAGGAGGTTCAAGATGCCGAATGAAGTGAAGATAGAGAAGCCTACAAGATATAGTAGTTTTAAAAACAGAATGGTTGCGAATAAGACAGGTAATTATATTATCCATAGAAATTTAGAAGAGTACCACAAGCATCTGTTGGGTACTGTTTTTAGTGAGGAAGCTATAGATAAGTATATTGGAAATGTTTTAATAAGTTCTTTAAATAAAAATACTTTAGATAATTTTAGTCGTGCTAAAGCTATTCATGAATATATAAAAAAGTATTTGGGAGAGGGAGAATGAACAGAGAAGTATTATTTAGAGGTCAAAGAGTCGATAATGGTGAGTGGCTAATAGGTTATTATTCTAAATTGTTATATTTAGAGAAAAACAGCATACCACTACCTTACATTCATTGTGATAAAATTTATCATTGGTATGAAGTAATCCCTGAAACAGTAGGACAATACACAGGACTCAAAGACAAGCACGGAAAGAAGATATTTGAGGGGGATAAGCTATCTCTTGTTGACGCTTATAATGGCAGTAGAACAAATGGATTTATGGAGGTTATTTTTTCTTATAAGTATGTTGGTGGTTGGGTCGGCACTTCTGACGGAATTAATAAATTAAATCTAGGCACTAGAACGGACACTATAGAAATAATAGGCAACGTGCATGAAAAGGGAGTAGAATGAAACTAAAAAACCTAATAGAAGATGCAGTAATGATAATTTGTATAACCATAGCTATTTATTTAATAGCTGAATATTTAATGTAAAGGGGAGGAAATTAATGGGTGATTTAAAAGATGAGTTATTAGAACAGAGAAGTCAACTATATGCTAATGTCATAGCAGACAGATTGGCTCTAATAGAGGAGGTGATGGGGTCTAAACAAAAAGAATATGTGAAAGAGAATAATGTGTTTCATAATTTTGAAAAAGTAGCACAATTAAATGGAGGTACAAGAGAAGAAGCGTTAAAAGGTATGTGGTTAAAACATATTGTAAGCGTGCTAGATTTTATTGATCACCCATCAATAGATCTAAGTATAGAAAAAGTAAGAGAAAAAATAGGAGACTCTATAAATTATCTAATAATTTTAGAGGTTATGTTAATTGAAAATATAATGAGAATAAACGAAATAAAGGAGACAAAATGACACTTGAAAATGACATAAACAGAATAGCAAATGCGTTAGAAATAGCAGTGGAAATTATGGTAGCTAAACCAGCTCCAGTTAAAAGGGTGAAGGCTAGGAAAATCTCTCAAGCGGATCAGTATGTAAACTCTGGCAAAGAAATAGAGGAGGCTAAAAGAAAAGAACTAGAGGACGCTAAAGAGGAAGCGTCTAAAACAATTCCATCCGAGCCAGAACAGTTTGAGTTACCATTAGCTAAGGGTGAAAAACCTGACGTGCCTAAGGAACAGCCCACACATGATACAATTAGGGCAGCCATAAAAGATGTAATATTAGCATCTAACAGCCCAAAAATTCAAGATGTAATCTTGGGTATATTAAACAAAGTGGGGGCTAATAAAGTTCCTGAAGTTAAAGATATTGACATAGAAAGTGTTGTTGCAAAAATAAAGGAGTTATAAAATGCCTATTGAGAAAGACACCCATTCATACGTTGGTGCAAGCTCATGCGATAGGTTTTTTAATTGTTCAGGTTATGTTGCTTTAGCAGAGCAGCATAACCCCCCACATACGTCTAGCAAGTATGCTGCTGAGGGAACTGTAGCTCATAGTCTAGGTGAAAAAGCATTAGTAGCTTTAGACTTTAAGGTAGCTGAGAGTTTTATAGGTGAAGTTATTGAGGAGGAAGGGTATAAAATAAAAGTTACTGAAGAGATGACGGACGCTGTTAAAGTGTATTATGACGTGGTAACTAAGGATATGGAAACCTACCCCCAGGGAATGCTTAGTGTTGAGCAGCAGTTCAATTTAAAAGATGTGGATTCGGATGCCAGAGGGACTAATGATGCGTCACTTATCATCCCTTTTGAAAAGATAATTATATACGATTATAAACACGGGGTTAACAACCCATATTATGCCAAAGATAATAAACAATTAATGTATTATGCACTGGGTGCAATACAAAAAACCTTTGGAATAGAAGAGGTAGAGCTTGTTATAGTCCAGCCTCGTTGTTACTCAGGGGTAACCAGGCATACCATCTCAATAGATGAGTTAATGGTATTTAAAAAGGCGTTAAAGTTAGCTATCAAAAACACTCGCAAAAAGAATCCGGTGTTTAAGACAGGGTCTTGGTGTAAGTGGTGTCCGGTGGCTGCTATGTGTAACCAGAGTAAGAATGAATTAGTAGATATGTTCTCAAAAACAACTACTGAACCTACCCTTATTTCAACTTCTTTAATGGAAGAAGTATTAGATAAAGAAACTACGCTACTTGACTTTATAAAGTTGGTTAAAGTGAAGGCGTTAGAACACCTGGAAAAAGGTGGGCAACTACTAAGACACAAACTGGTTAGAAAAAGAGCGTCAAGAAAGTGGAAAGATGAGGCGGTTATAGAACGTGTGTTTGCCTCCTCACTACAGGATGAGTTATATATTAAAAAAATTAAATCCCCCGCACAGTTGGAGAAGTTAGTGGGAAAGAAAGAGGTAAGTGAGTACACAGTAATTCCTGAAATGGGGGTAACTATTGCTCATAAAAGTGATAAACGTGCAGAAGTAATAAGTAATGTAGATTTTGAAATAGTAACAAATAAAAAAATGAAATGCGAAGCATAACAAAGGAGAATATCATGGCTGATAAAAACATATATGGAGACAAAATAGTGACACCAGATTTTATAGCAAACTTCCCTGCTCTACTTGAGCCTAAACCTAACTTAAATGGGACGTTAAAATACTCTGTTCAAATGTTATTTGAAAAAGCCAATCAAACTGTACTAACTCAAATGTTAGCATCAGTTAAAGACCTGATTGAACAAAAAGGATGGAATGAAAAAACTACTGTTAAACCATTCAGAGATGGGGATACACTATTAAATAAAGAGGGGAATCCTAAAGAGGCTTTACACGGCTACGTTGTAGTGAATGCAACCTCTAATGTGAAGTACCCACCAAGCGTAGTGGATGGCACTAAAAAGCCAATAGTTAACCCTGTTGAAATACACTCAGGGGTAGAAATGAAAGCAGTAGTAACCCCTCGCACTTACGAAATGGCAGGAAAAAGGGGGGTTAGCTTCATGCTAAACGCTGCACAAAAAATAGGTGAAGGTATTGAAATTCAAGGTGGGGGGTTTTCTAGTGGAGTGGATATGCTAGAACCTATCGGACAACAGGCAGCTGATGCCTCATCCATGTTCGGTTAAGATGATCTTTCTAGATTTTGAAACTAAATCATATGCTGACATAAGAAAAGGTGCGGAGTATTATGCTTCGCACCCTTCTACCGAAGTGTTATGTATGGCATATGCGGAAGATGATGGGGGGATTAAAATCCACACAGATTTCACCCACCTTCCAGATTGTTTTACCTATGATAAAATATATGTGGCTCATAATATAAGTTTTGAGTTAGCAATATGGGAATATATACTTACTAAAAAGTACGGGAATTTTATGCCCACCAAATACTTATGCACTGCTGCAATGAGTAAAACAATGGGGCTTCCTGAAAGCTTGGAGAAAAGTGCGTTAGCTTTAGGAGTTGCCGTTCAAAAAGATATGAAAGGGAAAGCTATAATGAAAAAAGTATGCATCCCGAAAATGATTGATAACAAATTTACATTTAAGAAAGCCACAAAGCTGGATCATATCACGCTGCATAATTATTGCAAACAAGACGTGGAAGTTACCAGAAGTATATTCAAAGCGTTACCCCCAATGATGGAGCATGAGAAAGACGTGTTTGATTTAGACATGAAGATAAATAATAGAGGGATTCGTATTGATGTAGACTTAGCTAGTAAAGCAATGAGCACATATAAAAAATTAGAAGAAATATTAAATGCAGAAATTAGAGAGATAACAGAAGGGAGAGTATCTGACTATAATAAATTAGTGGGACTGAAAAAATGGATGTATGATAAAGGTCTTCAAGTAGATTCTTTGGGGGCTGATATAGTAAAAGATATGCTTTTAGATGATAATATTCCTGGTGATATAAAAAGAGTATTACAAATAAGACAGACACTAAGCATGTCTTCTATTAAAAAATACCAGGCTATGCTTAATATTGTAAACGATGCTAATAGAATAACAGGGGGGCTTAAATATTGTGGGGGGATAACAGGACGCTGGGCAGGTAGACATGTGCAAGTTCAGAATCTACCTCGGGGAACATATAAACCTAATGAGATGATGCTTAATATCATTAGAATGAATGATCCTAAAATGTTAGATTTAATGTATGGAAATGTGACGGGAGTGCTCTCCTCATGCGTACGTAGTGCATTAATTCCTAGTAGAAATAATACCTTTATCTGTGCAGACTACTCGGCTATTGAACCTAGAGTAGTTTTCTGGTTAGTTAAAGAATCTGTAGGGTTGAATATGTTAAAAAATGGGGAGGACTTATACATAGCTATGGCTAAAAAAATATATCATAATGAAGCGTTAACCCCTACTAATAAGAAAGAGAGGCAGCTAGGTAAATTTACCACGCTAGGGTGTGCTTATGGGATGGGTGCTGTAAAGTTTAAAGCAGTAGTCTTATCTCAAGGCGGACTTAATGTGGATACAAATACAGCCGAGAAAGCAGTGCAAGCATACAGAAGTGTATACCCTAAAGTAGTAAATTTTTGGTACAAATGTGATAGAAATGCAAAGCAGTGTGTTTTATCTGGAGCCCCTATATACCAAAAAGAAAATAGAATAATGTGGTTTGTTCATAGACAATGGTTGTGTTGCAAGCTTCCTAGTGGTAGAGTCATCCCCTACTTCGACCCCATTGTTAAAGAGAATGAGTTAACATATTCTACTATTAGGTCTAATGGGTCGTTTGGTAGAGTGAACACTTGGGGTGGAAAGTTAGTGGAGAATATCGTGCAAGCGGTTGCACGTGATATACTAGCTGATGCATTGTTAAGAGTAGACAAGGCTGGGTATGATACAGTAATGCATGTTCATGATGAGATAGTTTGTGAAGTTCCTCGTGAAAATCCTCAGGAAAGTTTAGATAATTTATGCAAAATAATGTGTGAGCCCGTAGAATGGGGGAAAGGTATCCCACTAAACGCAGAGGGGTGGGTAGGAAACAGGTATAAAAAAGGATAGTATTATGGCGAATATAATTATAGGGGATAGAACAAACCCCCAGTGTCCTTTATGTATGGAGATGTACAGTTATGTCATGTATGGGGGAATGAAAGTGTATATGTGTGAGCGTTGTAGAACTTTTATAAGGGAGGATGATAGATTTTTAAATGACTTATTAGACTCCAACTTCGAGGATGAGTGCCCTTTATGCGGTACTATGTTACGTTACTTTAGAAAAGATAACGGGTATTACAGACTCCAATGTCCGAGATGCTTATTTAAAGAAGAAATGGGTGTTTTAGATGAAGGGTAAAACCCCTCTTGTATATATTAGAGCAGTGATTAGAAGACACATATGGCTTAAGTCAAGAGAGCGGGCTAAAGTTTTAAAACGGGACAATTATACGTGTACTAAGTGTCATGTAAAGCAGACAAAAAAGAAGGAGCAAGAAAGATTTGTCATTGTACACCATAAATATGGTATAAATTGGAAACGAATCCTGGAAACGATAAGAGAAGAAGTGTTGCAAGATGAGAGCAGGTTAATAACTTTATGTCCTAAGTGTCACGAAGAGGAGCATTTAGTTGATGATGAATTAGATGTAATAGAATAAAATAAGTGTTGACTTTCTAGGTAGAAATGTGTAAATTAGAAGTGTTTTGGGGAGGGGTGATCCCCCTTTTTTGCCCTTCCTCTTACTTTATAAAAGGATAGCTCTTATAATCCCTTTTATGTGAGCTATGATGTTTTTTATCTCATTGAAGATACATCTAAAATGATACTCTATTTGTTCAGTCTGTTTCATTTCCAATTACCCCCACCTAGTTTAACAGCTTGATACATTAAATACGCTTTCCATTTAGGAACACCATCACATAACATAGCTTGGTAAAACATATAATGAACTTCTTTAGATGGACGTTCTTTAATACTACAATAGTAGTCATGTATAACAGAAGCACGTCTGTACTTACCAACAAATGGACTTGAAAATACCCATAAAAATCTTGGGGTGCTTGCCCCATCAATAACTGTCCATCTAGGTACAACCCATTTTCTTTTTTGAGGGTCAACAAACATAAGCATTTCTAAGGTACACATTTTCCGACTAGTGCCTAACCAATCTGTTTTAACTGTACCTGAAAACCTAGCTTTCATGTTTACCTCCTTTTTTACCCCTTTAAATGAGTACTTATCCACGTTCCTATTATACCTAAGATTGAAGCCCAGATACCAAATATCATCTTACCTGTACTTTCTCTGTGATGTGTGTTTAATGTGATAGCATCACGTAAAGGTGCATCTAATTCAATATGCTTTGCAAGCATTCTTTCTATTCTATCCACTGTTTTACAAGTGTTTGTAATTCCATCTTCAACACTTACTAATCGTTCTCTTATATCTAAATCATCTTGTCTTCGTTCTGGTGGCATAATGTTTTCCTTTAGACTATGTCGCCTTTTTTAATTCCGGGTATTACTGTTTCTAGTTGGGTTAATAATTTATTAATGTCAATTTTTAACACAGCTTCTGGGGCTGTATAAGTTTCTATCCAAGTATTACCTTGATATACTGGTTTTTTGAACTCTTGAGGGGGAGGAGTTTCAATCGCATTAACAGGGGTTTTTTCTCCAATATCTTTTATAATTTTCTCTTTCCCAGAGTCTTTCAAATAAAACTTTTTGCCCCTAAAATCCTTTTCTACTTTCCATTTTTTATCTTTAAACACTGCAACTTCATTTACCCCAACGTCAGGTGGTGACTCAGTTGTAGCGTTAGCTGGAATTAAAGGATTAACGGGATTTCTCGGGTTATTGCTTGCTTTACCTGGTACTGTATACTCTTTAGTTTTTTGATTGTAATTGTAAATAATCATTAATTTCTCCTTATTGGTATCTTATACATGCAAGTTCATTTATGTTAACCATTCTTGCTTCATCACCACCTGAAGCAGTAGTTGATTTAGCTCCCCCTGTAGGGTCAAGCATTGATACTCCTCCTGATGTTGCTCCCCTATTTAGACCTGAATAGTTATGTGTATGCCTTTTATTCTGGTCTGTCTGAATAGTACCTACATGGTCGCCTGTCGCTCCACCTGTTGCTCCTGCCGTTCTAGTAGCAGCGTTAGGATCAACCCCTGCTCCATGATCCCAAGCTCTTGATACTCTACCTCTAGCATCAGGAATATTAAAATGAGTACTATCTGCCGTTCCATGTAAAGTTCCTATAACTGCAAATAATTCAGCATATTCTGTTTTGACTAAGGAAGCCCCGTTTTTTTCTAAGAAATTAGTTGGAGGAGTCTCCCCGTTATGCATAAGTGTCCCTCCAATAGGGACACTTCCTGCCGAAGCCGAGCCTATCAAAGCTACTAGAGTAGCTATAGTATGTGTAGTTAAATCATACCCATCACCTGCAGCATTTACTTCTATTAATTTTTCTGCATCCCCCGAAGTGATAGTCGGAAGATTTATGGTAGCTGCACTTGCTGCCGCTGCTAATGCACTAATTACAGCCTCAGCTGCACTAGCGGCACTAGCAGTTGCACTAGCATCTGCATCCCCTGCAGCATCTGGGTTATAATCAGAATTTTCTAAATTGTCACCCGTGACATTCCACTTAATACACTTACCTGCGTCTGCGTCAGGCAACTCAACCCCAGAAAGTGAAGATGTTACAGGTAAAGAAATGGCTCTACTCTGCCCATCTTCTAGTTGTTGGCTGATCATGGTTAGCCTGTCTAAGCTATTCTCTAAAACTTCTTCTGGTAAATTACTCTCAGGAGGAATATCCGTGGTTTGCTCTATGTCTAAATCCCTGACAATTAACGAGTACTCTCCGCTTGTAGGGGCTGTTGCATAGGTAACTGTTCCACCTTCTCCAGAAGTAAGAATACTTACTGTATAATCTGTGTTTAATACTTGAGTTGTTGCCACTAATGTAGTTGTGTCTTTCTTATAAACATTTAAGTTCCCCTCTGCAAATATTTTAAAAGCAAAGTCAAACTCTGTTTTATTGCCGTTACCCGACTCCTCCACTCTATTGGTTTTGTTATATACTGTCATCCTTATTCTCCTAAAAGTTTATGTAAAACTAATTTACCGTACAATGTCCACCCCTTCCCTCTTAAAGTAGCCAAACTATCAAGCATATCCATTATATTTAATATCACATCTTCATCATTGTACAGACTTTCCATTAAATAGGCTCCATTTTTAGCCACATCAGTTATTGCTTTTAATGCTGCAAACTGGGAGTCCTGGTCTAAATTTTTAGTTAACTTCCAATGGGAAAATTCTCCTGTAATAAACATATCTGTCATCGCTTCCCCAAACGCAATGAGGGTGCTAGCAACAGCCTTACCATAAAAGTGGTCACCAATGATAGGGAAACCTTTAATAAATTTATCAGTAAATTTAGAGCTAAAATATACTAGTGGGTCTTCGTCTTTATTATGCCAGAAAGTAGACCATGAAGCTTTCATGGCTGCATTCATAGCGTTCATTACCCCATAGTATAAGGTTAGCTTTTTAGCTCTTGCCGCATAAGCTTTAATTTTTGGAGTTCCATTTCTTATGTCTTCAACCTGGGCTATTTTTGCCCGTATTCTACTTGCTCTAAGTTGAGAAGTATAACTACCAAACCATGTAAAGAACCTGCTAAATGTTGATGGGTCACTTTGTAATACAGATTTGAATAAAGGGTGGTACATTGGTTGATGTAATCTACATTGCTTAAAAGTAATTCCATTTACTTTATCTATAAACTCTTGCCCTGATATATTTGGGTTATCATCCCTAACTTTTAACTCTGCCATTCTCCATATTATTTCTATCGCACCCTTATCCATATACCCCAGAGGTTTTATAAGTATAGGTGTCCCTGTATCTTTTCCTGTGAAAAAGTTAGACACCTCTCCAAAGTTCTGCCCCACATCACCCACCTGGTAACGTGTGTCCTCTTTAAATCTATTCCTAAAAAAGGGGCTATCTAACATCATCTCTCTTTGAGCATCACTTGTTCTAGTTTTAACTGCTTTTAAAAATCTATCCATTCCCAATTCAGGAATAGCTAATGGAGCTGATAATACTTGAGATGCCGCAATAGTGGGGTAATGTAAAATGTACTCTCTTATTTTATCAAAAGTTTTATTTATCGTTTTTGTAAGGGGTCTTCCTTTGTAAGGAATCTTCATTGCTTGGTGCTCGGTAACACGCATCATCTCTTCTATCGCCTGTACATGAGCATTTAAATTATGCTTATTAATACGCTTCGTAAAACTAGAGTTTTTAAATAGAGATCTAACAGATCTAAAAGGTAACACGTACCCTACATATGCGGCAGAACTTTCCACACTATCTTTTACCACTTCAAAGAAATCTCTCCCAACAATAGCCTCACTTGTATTCTTACGACTTTTGGTAAAGCTCATATGTTCTAGTAACTGCTGTTTAACATGTGCCATTTCAGGGTTTTTATTTAAGTTTTGGAATAGCTCTGTTTTTAAAACCTCTATTTTAAAATAATTATTTTCAGTGAACATATCAAAACCCACAGTAGCTCTAGATATTTCATTAAGCTTCTCCTGATTTATTTTAAAGAGCTCTTTTCCTGCATTAGCTATAGTTTTTAAATCTGGGTGAGTATCTACATGGGCTCTTAAGGCTTCTATTACACTTTCTGTGTACCCTTTAGAAGGCTCACCTTTTTGCTCTACAGCGTAGCCCCCCTCCATGATATGTTTTTTACTACTTGCATTTTCAGTTAACATATAAAAAGTAAGTAGCTGTCCGTCTGAAAAAGTAAAAGACTTCCCATCTGAAAAATTAAATACTGTGTCTTTGTTAGAGTTATACTTTTTATTGATATGCTGGGATTTTATTTTAGTCCAATCAACATTAAGATTTCTAAAAACATCTTTAGCAAAATCCATATGAGCATAGTAGCTATTCAACCCAGTCTCAAAGTTGGTATTAACAAATTTTCCTAGTTTAGATTTAACACTACCTGTTACTTTTTCTATTAAAGTAGTGGCATTATCTACGTTAGTTTTAAATTCTGTTCGCCACCCAGTTAACTTTTTATACCATGCATTTGTTAAACGTTGCTTATTGGTAAGTCTCTTACCAGTTTCAAAAGAATCTGTTAGTATCTTAAGTCCTTCTACTGTATTATCTATCTCTCCCGTTACGTCTTCTACGAGCTCCTTTAGATTTTTACGTACATTCCCCTCTCTCAATACCTTACTATTCTTTTGTTGGACGTGTAAAAAACTAAGAAATTCATTTATAGTTTCCATATCTGGTATGGAAAGGTCTTTGAAATTTTTAGCATTAACATCCCCAATTAATTTAAGAAGCTCATCAGGGGTAACATAATCCGTTTGTAGTCGTTCCCCCATCTTCTCAATGGTAGTTTTAATAGCTTTCTCTCCCTTAGCTCTTCTTCTAAGAGATTCAGTCAAATGATTAATAGCTTCTTTAATTTCTGGAACGAACTCTTTTATTGTATTAGGAGCAGTTAACTTATTATATGTTTTATTTAGCTGCTTTTTTTGGTAGCTAACCTTAGCACGAGCTAAGGACTCTAACAGACTGGGAAGTCTTTTAGAGAGAGTTAAAGGACTTATTTTTCCCAGTCTGTGTAAAGCCGCTATTGTGCTCTCATCTGAAACATCAAATTCTTTTATTATTTTACTAACTTCTTTGTTAATGTTTCGCTGATCTTTGGCGGTTAACTTTTCTTGTATCTTCGCACCTTTCTCATATTGCTCCTTACCTTCTGTAAGTACTT
>Ga0190315_1000808_pt1 | contig 13927 bp, 17 predicted proteins | sample 48701101_MG_FD_161673 | JGI IMG/M metagenome (GOLD analysis project Ga0190315, IMG submission 161673) | Hydrothermal vent sediment bacterial communities from Southern Trench, Guaymas Basin, Mexico - 4870-11-0-1_MG | ecosystem: Environmental > Aquatic > Marine > Hydrothermal vents > Sediment ...
TCACTTTATTAACCCCTAATGGAACAGAGATTGATGTACTTACTCCCCATGGGTAGCTAACCCCCATTGAGATAGAAGGATACCATACATAGGTGTAGGCTGAACTTAATTTGAAAGTTCTAGTACGGCCCTGATATGTTACTGTCGTATCCACATATGATGAGGGGGAACCGTTATCCCAAGTTGTAGTGAACTTTCTATATTCGTACCCATCCGAACCTGTATCGACAGCGTAGAGTACTTCTAGGTATGTTGTCGGGTCTAGCTGAATAATGTCGTCGATGTAGTGGAATAGCATTTCCACAATATGATGAGCTTTAGTTATAGGAACATTTGTTGCGATTCCACTGTCTATCTCCACTTCAGTGCTTCCACAAGCCGTCCAGTTGTATACTAACTCAGGCTCACCTGAGGGAGTATCTGTGGTCCATTCTCTTTCCTTACTTTGAATTTCAAGTACTACGCCCATGGGGTACTCCCAATAAGCCTCTATCTGATCTTGAACTCAGAGTTCTAGAATCTACATCATTGATGTTAAGCTATTCTTAGGGAAAAGGCTATATTGCCATATTGCTATATTGCCTTGGTGAAACTTTTGATAAGAGCTAAGATAGATGATAAGCTTGAGCTTAGATTTAGGGAACTTGCTATGAAGAGGTTTGGATATGGTAAAGGGGCTCTCACTAAAGCTATTGAGGAGGCTATTATAAAATGGATATCTTCTGTAGAGAAAGAAGAACTCACCTTTGAGGAAGACCCTATAGAGGCTATCGATGGATTAATCTCTGATATAAAAGTTGATGCCGTAGAACTCCAACATAGGATTAAAGATCTATGGTTCTTGAAGGTGCTAGAGAATGTATCTAATAGACACTAATATATTCCTAGAGGTAATGCTCTCTCGTGAGAGGAAAGAGGAATGTAAACGCTTGCTTAAAGCACTAAGAGATGGTAAGATAAGGAGTATAGTTACCGACTTCACAATACACTCCATAATAGTACTCCTTGATAGACTCAAAAGGCTTAAAGAGTTGAGAACATTTCTCCTCAGTCTTACAGCATATAAAGGACTGTATATATACACTACATCCATAGCTGAAGAAGTAAAGGCTATTGAAATAGCTGAAGAAAAGGGATTAGATATGGATGATGCGATACAATACTCCGCTGCCCTATCAGTAAAGGTCGATGCTATAATTTCATTCGATAAAGACTTCAATGGTCTCGAAATACCACGGAAAGAGCCAAAAGATATACTCGATTCGAGCTAAACTATCGATTTCTTGGACTCTTAAAGAAGGAAAGTAATTAAAGGATAGTTGAGATTATCTAGTATTAACACTTAATTAAGCTCAATCTAATTTAAGTTTGGTGATTCGATGGTTGATGAGAGGATTAGGAAGATAGCAGAGATACTCGTTGACTACTCAACTGAAGTTAAAAGGGGAGATAGAGTACTGATTCACACTCATCCTGAGGCTAGAGATCTAGCACTTGAGATCTATAGACTCTGTATAATTAAAGGAGCATATCCATGGATAAGAGTGGATCTTCCAAAAGCGGACTACATATTCTATAAGCATGCTACCGATGAACAGTTGAAGTGGTTTCCTGAACATGAATACTATGAAATACAGCATACAGATGTCTACTTTGCACTAAGAGCTCCAATGAATGTGAGAGAGCTAATGAACATAGATCCGTCTAGGATAAGTGAGAGACTGAAGACTCTTAAACCGATAAGAGAGTGGAGAGTAGAAAAAACTAGATGGGTAGTATTCTACTACCCGACAAATGCGCTAGCGCAAGAGGCAGGTATGTCCTTGGAGGAATTTGAGGAATTCGTATTTAATTCATGTCTAATAGATTGGAGGAAAATGTCCGAAAAACTGAAGAAGATGAAGGAAGTACTAGATAAGACGGATAAAGTGAGAATAGTTAGCGACGATACAGAACTCGAATTCAGCATTAAGGGTAGAAATGCGGTCATAGCAGATGGAAAGAGAAATATGCCAGATGGAGAAGTCTATACAAGCGTAGTTGAGGATAGTGTAAACGGTTACATAAAATACGACATACCAGCAGTACTACTCGGAAACGTGGTTGAAGGTATATACTTGAAGTTTGAAAATGGAGTAGTTGTAGAAGCAAGAGCTGAGAGAAATCAGGAGTTTTTAGAGAAAATACTCAAAACGGATGAAGGAGCTAGGAGAGTGGGAGAGTTTGGTATAGGGTTGAACTACAACATAACGAGACCCGTTAAGAATATATTGTTCGATGAGAAGATTGGCGGAACAATACACCTAGCCCTCGGGAGAGGATATAAGAAAACTAGGAGTAGAAATGAGTCGGCAATACACTGGGATATGATTAAAGATCTTAGAAAGAGGGGAGAAGTATACTTTGACGGAAAACTAGTCATGGAGAGTGGAAAGTGGTTAATCATAGAAGAAAGTAGAGCTTAATGCTTTTCCTACATATCTCACCTACTCTATTTAAATTAAGAGTAGAATACTACCTACTTTTAACTATTACAATGTTACTTATCCCTCTCCTTCTTCTTTCAACGATACTCCTAGCTTCGAGTTTATCAAGTATTACACTCACTGTACTCTTGGGTAATCCAAGCCCTTCAACAATTTCACTTTGAAATGCCACTCCTCCTTTACTCATTAATAATGATAGAACTTTTCTTTCATTAGGGCTTAGAGAGGACATAGTATTGTTTATACTTATTGTACGTGTCCTTGGCCTGAGTATACTCGATAGCGCTAGGTACATAATACTCGAACTCATAGCTATTGAAGAATCGAGATGTATTAAAAAACTAGTATGGATAGGGATGAAGAGAGTTAGGAATGATGAATTGCTATGTAGCCAGAAACATTAAAGTTAAAAAGGCATATATACTCCTAGTATATCTTCCCTTAGGACAAGTCTGATGAGAATAGGTCTAATTGAAGTAAGTCACTGGCACTCCGGTATGTATATTAATGCCTTATTAGATCTTGGAGAGGATATTGTGGCTATCTCCGATAGGAGTGAAGTTATTGCCAAGAGAATAGCGAAAGAGTTAAAGTGTCGCTACTACACTGACTATAGGAAAATGCTTGAGAGGGAGCCTTTAGATTTTGTATTCTCCTTTGGAAGACATGTAGACATGCCCAGTATAATAGGAACTCTAATAGATTATGGAGTACCCTTTAATACCGAGAAACCTTGTGGAATAGATTACAAGGTAGTGGAGAAATTAGCAGAAAAAGCTCACGAGAAAGAGCTCTTCACAAGTGTATCCTTCGTTAAAAGAGTTTCTGTGAAAGTAAAAGAGATACTGGATTTTTTGAGTAAAATGGGCGATATAAAATACATGCACTTTAAGTATATTACAGGACCACCTAGTCGATATGTTGAATGGAAGTGTCCATGGATGCTTGAAAGAAGATATGCTGGTGGAGGTAGCTTGATAAATCTCGGTGTACACTACATAGATCTAGTGCACTATTTGACGGGAGAAAGTGCTGAAGTAGAGTACTCTCTCGTACTCAATGAAATATATGAGCTCAGTATAGAGGAGTATGCTTTAGTAATCCTAAAAACAGCTAAAACACACAGTATAGTAGAAGTAGCCTATACTCCCTGTCATAAACCAGAAGAGTACTTCTCCATAACTGGTACCTTAGGTAGGGTAATCCTACTAGGGAAAGAGCTGATCAAATGTCTAGGTAAGAAAAGAGAAGTAGTCGATATTAGAGAAAATGAATATTTCAAGTTCGTTGAGAAGACTATTGATAGGTTTAAGAGGGGAGATAAGCCTATAGCCACTCTTAAAGACGCGGCAAGGGTATTAAAAGTAGTTAATGACGCTTATAGTAGGAGTAAGGCCAGGCTCAGTACCCCGGTCTAGCATATTCATGCTTTCAACCTAATATTAGCTTAAGCTATTCTCTACTCGATAGCATATAACCCTAGAAGATAGTATATTCATGAAAGTACTTTAGATAATGGCATTTTCACCTCCTCAAGGATCTAAAAGCCTTGGTAAAATTAATATATATTAAAAATGGTAATTTTCAAACTTTTAGTTAATCTCTTGACTTTGAGTAATAAGAAGATTTTTGAAACAGATATTTTTGAAAAAGAAATAAGGGCATTAATATTGAGATAGAATTTTCTCTATATTGATTACATACATTTGTCTAGAGCCTTCATGAGTAGAGTCAAAACATATCTTTCTACCATCTCTACTCCATCGTGGATGTAGATCACATCTAATCTCTCCTCTAAGATTCGGAAGGGAGTAGAATTCTCCAAGATCTATCCTAAAGTTCTTCTCAACATTATACAATATTATCTTCTGAAAACCTCTTTCATCCGGATAAGTGTCCGTCAAGATCCATTTGCGATCTGGAGAATAGCTACAGTGACCGTTCTCTGTAAGAACTCCTTTGCCTACGATCTCTACTTCATCTTCTCTATCTTTAAAAAGATAATAGTGGTCTCCTAAACCATATCTTCTAGCCCATGCGAGAATATGATCTGAGTCCCTCCAGTCGAAGTGTGAAACATATTCATGGTCAGTTACACAATATATCTCTGAACCATCTCTATCAGAGGTAAACATACGAGTATACCAGTGTTCTCCACCTCTAGACCTAGACCATCTATGAAGAAACACAAATCTAGAATCACTCGGATTAAAAAGTAGATGGTTGAACCAATGTATAGCATTATCCATACTAGAAGTATGTCTGTATGAAGCTATCTCGGCCAAAGATATTATAAGCTCATACTCTCCAGAGTCCAAGTCCATTAAAAATATCCCATCTTCCTTAGGAGCAGGTACATTTCTATACGGATCAGGTACGCCTTTATAACCATATCCTGGACGAGTATGATCTAAACGTGCAAAGTTTAGCGATAAGCCATACCTACCATCGTGACTCACGCAGTATATTGGTAAGGGCAGAATCCTTCTCTCATTCTTCTCGATATCCAGTATGATTGATACAAATCTATTTCCAAGTCTATCATTATATACTATTCTCTCATCGAGTTTAGGAGGAAGCCATTGAGCCATACATCCCTGTTGCCAGTTCCAAGCCTTAGAAGTACCTATGATATTTAATCTATAATCCCTTAGATCTATCAACCCTATCTTAACTATATCGTTTGGAGAAGGAGGACGATCCATGAAGTCTACCTCGAGGACGAGCATATATTTTTCAGAACCACTCCAAGGACACTTATCATAGTAGCCGAAGAAGTGATGTAAAGGACCGCGTGTAATTGGAGTGGCCATAGTCCTCTCCATTTTACAATTATGCTTCAGCTATTCTTAAAGCTTATGAATGATTGTAGCTTTATTTTCCATAGAAAAATTTATTAAATAATGAGGAATTATGAAGAAATAATAGAAAAAACGAGAGAGAAGGATACAGGAGCTATAAGTGCTTCTTGAGATATTTTACGACATCGGTAGGAGTTATTGCCACTACTACTCCAGCATCTTCTAGGGCATTAATCTTACTTTCAGCTGTTCCCATACCCATCGATATAATCGCTCCTGCATGTCCCATACGTTTACCAGGTGGAGCTGTTCTACCAGCTATGAAGGCAACCATAGGTTTTTCAATTCCATGTTTCTTCAGGTAATCTGCAAGCCTCTCTTCCATATCCCCTCCTATTTCACCTATGACTACTACTGCTTTCGTATCCTCATCTTCAAAAAACATCTTGACAACTTCTATAAAGTCCAGTCCAACTATGGGATCTCCGCCAATACCTAGACAGGTAGACTGCCCTAATCCACTAAGCGATAGAGCATAAGCTATTTCGTAGGTTAGAGTTCCACTTCTAGAAACTATCCCTATATTTCCTTTTCTGAAAACTCTTGATGGCATTATTCCTACTTTCACCCTATCAATAGGATTGATTATACCTGGAGTATTAGGCCCTATTATAGTTGCTCCAAGGATTTTAGCATAATTTACTATCCTGAGCATTTCGTGCAGGGGTATGTGTTCAGTTATTATGACGATGTTCCTAATACTACTATCTAGTGCTTCATAGATAGCATCTGGTGCGTATCTCGCTGGGACAAAAATTATCGAGATATTTATTTCAGGATTTCTCTCTAACGCCTCCTCTACACTATTGTAGACGAGTACTCCATGAACTCTTGTACCACCCTTACCTGGAGTTACTCCAGCTACTATTTGAGTACCATAATCCAACATTGCTTTAGTATGGAAGCTCCCTTCCCTTCCAGTTATACCTTGAACGAGTACTCTAGTACTCCTATCCACAATTATTCCCATAGTATCACCTAACTAATCTTACAGCCTCTTTTGCAGCCTCTTCTAAAGAATCGAAAACTTGGATATTGTGCACTCTTAGAATATCCCTACCTCTTTTCTCTTCCGTACCGGTTAACCTTACAATAAGGGGCTTACTTATTCTCGTCTCTTCAAGCGCTCTAATGATTCCACTGGCAACTTCGTCACATCTCGTTATTCCACCGAGTATGTTAATTAAAATGACTTTTACTCTACGGTTCTTCAACAGTATTTTGAGTGCCTCTTTCACTCTATCAGCTCTAGCTCCTCCTCCGATATCCAGGAAGTCAGCTGGCTTTCCTCCATAGAGATGTACTAAGTCCATAGTAGCCATAGTAAGTCCCGCGCCGTTACCTATAATTCCTATATCACCTTCGAGTTCAATATAATCGAACCCATATTCCTTAGCCTTTACCTCATCCCTACTAAGTGTCCTCAGTTCACCTTTACTAATGAGCTCTGGATGCCTGTATAACGCATTATCATCAACGATCATTTTTGTATCTAAAGCCAACAATCTGTTATCAGGTGTTAGAGCTAACGGATTTATTTCAGCTAATTCACACTCATAGTCTATGAATAACTTGTAGAGAGATCTGATAATTTTAATAAAATCCTTTATACTTTCACCTTTTAATCCCAGTTTATAAGCAGTGTTTCGAGCTATGTAATCTCTAAAACCAGTGAGGACATCTATTCCATATTTGATAACAGACTCTGGTCTCTCTTTAGCCAGATCCTCAAGCTCGATTCCACCATATCTAGAGGCTATGAAAGCTATACCTCTCGATGTTCTATCTATAACAAAGCCTACATAGAGTTCCCTAATCACGTCAACCTTCTCTACTACAAGGATCTCTCTCACCTTAAGACCATTAAGCTCTCTTCCTAGTATTTCCTTAATGATACTCAATGCATCTTCGACATCATTAGCGAACCTTACTCCACCCAGTTTAGCTCTACGTGCAACCAATATTTGAGCTTTGATTACGACAGGAAAACTGACTTCCTTCAAAACTCTATATGCCTCATTCAATTCCCTAACTAGAAAACCCCTGGGAACTGGAATACCGTATTTAGAAAAAATCTCCCGTGCTTCATACTCATACAGCTTCATACCATCTCCTCTTCATCTTATCTTCTACTGGAAATAAATACTACTATACTTTTTAGAAGAGACTTTGGGTTTACCAAATTTTAGGAGTGATTATACTTTCACCTCAGAATTAGGAGATCTCCTACACAAATTCTGCTACCTCAGCCTCTTTTAGATCATCATCTGTGAGACTAAGTTCGTATGTCGGACCTATGAGATACCTTATGGTCGGTCTTTTCATCTTGAAGCCTAATCAGTGTCGACGTAGTTATAGAGCGATTCGTAGTTACATATTCGATCGGAATCCTTATTCTCACACCTATATGACCACCTCTACGAGATAGCCTATACATCCCTCTATTTCGACTGAGTGACCAATTCGCTTCTTTAAGTGTTCGGCTTCTTCATGATTCATAAATATATTCCCCATATCATAACTTCTTATAAGAGTGAAGAGTATGAAAGAGTATAGGAAGACTAAAAGATCAAAGCTGTATAAATACAGTTGTTGGTAGAGAAAAGTAGAAACCCTCATTTACTCTGAAGAGAATAGACTGAAGTAGAGGGATCCTGAGCGTTCTTATGAGTATAAAGAAGAGGAGTGGATATTAGAGAGAAGTCTACAATATATTCTTATAGATCTGCTATTTTTATTAATAAAGTTTTTAAAGATCGATCCTTAAAATGATTGGTGGAAGATATTGAGTGAAATGAGCTCTATCTTCATATGGTTCATCCATATTCTAGGCTTCGTATATGAGGCTGTAATGATAATAATAGGTGTCTTAACATTAGTAGCAGGTAAGAAAATAGGTGATAAAAAGACTCAGATACTGGGCATGGGCTTTCTCTTAATAGGATGCGGAGATGCTAGTCATACAATAGGACATGTCCTCGCCGATCTAATTCCTACACCTGAAATTTTATTTATTGAATCCACAACGACCGCCATAAGTGTAAGCTTAGCTACTGTGTTCTTCTTGACTATTAGGCTCTATGCTAGCCTAGCTAGAACTCGTGAAATAGGCGGCCTTGATATAGGGTTAATAGGCCTGACTGTGTTCACCATACTCATGGCCTTCCTCACATGGACAGCTCTATATGGTGTAAAGCGTGGAGATCCAGGATATACCTACCTCATAGCTACGAGAAGCCTAGCCGTCATTGGTATGACGCTTACTGGCTATATAGGAGCGTTCAGTTTTATCAGGATGGCGAGAGCTCGCCTCAGAGAAGCCAATCCAATCCTAGTTAAGAGGTATAGATATGCCTTTAGGGGAATGTTGCTCATGGTAGTAGCTATAACACTAGTATTCTTCCACCCATTTCTCATACACTATCCAGGAGCTATGTTCATCGTAACAGTACTCAAGATCTCTGCTCTACTATCCGCTGCTCTCTTAACCTACCTTGGTATAGTGGGACCAAGCTGGTTTGTCAGACGACTATAAGAGTAGAACAGTAATACCAAGCTCCTAAGAGAGATCTTAGACATAAGAGAGGGAGACTATCTAAAGTGAATTATCGAGGATGGATGAGCTATGTTATGAAGAAGCTACAAGTAGATGAGGATTCGATAGAGAGGAGGTTTAAAGACCTCAGAGCTAAAGCTTCTGAGTGTTTCGTTGAAGGAGAAAGAGGGAGAGGATAGATGGGTGCTAGAGCATTGAGCACTATCAAAACTCAGGCTCTAGGAGTAGTTAATGCAGGACTTATAGTCTTAAGCCACTGTGAAAATCTGCTAAAATGAGGTTATAGACTTTTTAGAAAGATGAGATCATTGCAAAGATCTCTATAGATAATTTCGTAAGTGCATCTGCACTCAGAGTTAAGTGTTCTGAGCTTAGACATCCATACACTGTAGGCTCATCTATTAGAAGTCAGATACCTAAGCCTTGAGCATCTACTAATGTCTATGAAAAATGAAACTACTACACAAGGCGACTCTAATAAAGTTTAAGGGTACTCTTATTTACTAAAAATCTTCACTTAATATGCACTGACTTAGCATGAACAATACCATCTATAGTATCCTGTCACCCTTTCTAGCTCTCTCATCTCTCATGAGTGTGATCTAGGGAATAGATTTCACCTTTATAAGATTCTTCAATTAATGATAGGCGATGAGAGTGCTGAGTCGTGAGGAGGTAGTAAGAATACTGCGTAGCAAGCTTAACAGTGCTAGTCTTCCCGATTTCATAAAAGCTGTACTACTATTCGGCTCTATTGCCCGTGATGAAGCCCATGAGAAAAGTGACATTGATCTACTCGTTCTTCATGAGGATATGGATATTAAAGACCCGGTGTATCGTAGGAAATATCTGTACAAGCTCATGATGAATGTATTGGATGATGTATTTGATTCCGTCACACTAATAGATATGGAGTTTAAGGAATTCATAAAGCCTAACATTATAAGACCTCTCTTACTGAACATATATTGGGACGCTATAGTCATAATCGATAAGAAGAATACGCTCATTGAATTCCTTAAACATATCAGGAGGAGGATAAAGGAGGCAGGACTTGTCCGAGTTAAGGATGGAAGAACGTATTATTGGATCTTACCTAATCCCATGCAAGAGGTTAGACTACTATGAGTATAGACCCGCTAGCTGAAGTAGAGTATAGATATCGTCTTGCACTACAACATCTAGGTCGAGCAGAGAGAATGTATAGGATGGGGGACTGGCCATCAACCGTACGCTTCGCTCAACTAGCCATAGAGAATTTCACGAAATCACTCATAGCTATATTTGAAATACCCACATGGAGTCACGATCCCTCAAATCAGCTGATGAGATTACGCGAGAAATTTCCTAAACACATGGTGCATGATGTGGAGGAGTTAGCTAATATAACAAGAGAAGTAGCTCCTGAACATGGCAGATCTACTTACGGTGAGCCTAGTAGAGGTCTTACACCAGACGATGTCTACAATGAACGGCATGTCCTCGAAATACTTTCGAAGGCTAAAAGAGCGCGGAATATAGTTAAGAGAATGCTGAAGGAGATGAAAGTATATCCCTAGTGGAGGAATACTAAACAGTAATCAATTAGGTACCACTTACATTCTCCTATGAAGATGAGTCTAGTTCTATATTAATGAGTAAAATATTATCTCTAATTACATCTTACCATAATGAATCAACCCTTCTGAGAAGTGTTCAGTCTTATATTTTTCCAGTTAATTCTCTAAGTCTAAGGCCTATTATGTATAGAAAGTTTTCCTCAATTATAACATCTTCTCTTAATCTCTATAAGAGCCGATTAGAATGTTAAAATGAACGCGAGCATAACGTTTTAGGAGGGATTCATATGCTTAAGTCTCCTTGAATTTGAAAATTCGACTTTTCTAAAGAATGTCTTTTCATATAGAGTCTTTAATGCCTCCTCTTGAGATAAACCCCTCTCCATAAGCTTTCTAATTCTATTTTCGAGCATTTTCCTGGCCATACCAGATCCGTAAGTCTCTTGATATCGATCGAATAGTCTATCATAGACTTCCTTCATGGAGGTATAAAAGACTGTAAGCTTTGGACTCGTATGGGAGGACGGAGCTTGAAGAGGACCACTTCCGATTCCTATCCTTGGGAATTTAGACATCAGACCATATATTGCAATTACTGCACCTATGAGAGATACTATGTTTAATGAGATTACAGTAGCGACAATTAGGATTATGAGAAGTAAGTATACTCTTTCCACATTACTACTATCCTCTATCTCACTCCACTTTTTATAGATACCCACGGATAATAGTAGGACTACTATATCCAGAAGTATAGCTAGTAGTAAGTAAGGGTATACCATCGACCATGCATTGAACTCCACCATTGTGGGTGGGATTCTAGACGTGATACCAATAACCCTACCAAGTCCCTCTAAAGCACGTATATTGAGTTACTAGTCCCATGAGAGCTCCTGCTATTGCTACTATAAGCCCTATTCTAAAGTAGATCAACCATCTATCCTCAGATAAATCCCCACCCGTAGATAAATTTGGTTTAGATGAATATATATTTTCTTTCAGTCTACTGGAAATTAGTACTACAACATTCACTATTAAAATACCTATCCGAAGCTATTTGAATAACTAGGACATTAGGCATTATTCTAATACTGAATTCCGAGATTCGAGCCCCTCTTTAAGGTAGGGCAGGCTAGAAAGGAGGATAGCTCCTCTTAAAGGATCTCAATTAAAAGAGAATTAAGAAGCAGATGATTACTAAACGGTCACAGAGGATATATGAAAAACTAATAGTAAGAATCCCACCAGCCGAGGAAAGAATAGGGATAGAGGGCATACTTGAACGGATAAATAGAAGCTAATAATGAATAAGCACCTAGTGGAGTTTAAAGAAGATCTCAATGTTAAATCCAAGTAATATGATAAAAAGACTATCGAAGCTTAGAGGAAATAATCATACTTAAGGATCTGGTTTAAGTTTGAATTAATAGACTTGAATCCAAAATCGATATTCTCCCGGAGATCATTGAGCTGATAACGGAGATCCGGTAGTAGTCATAATCCTAATGTTACTAGTCCTATTGAGACTGCTAAGAGCAATTTAGTGTATATGATAAAGAACTGGGATAAGGGAATAGTTAATCTGAGCACCCCGGCAAAACCCATGGTAGCGGGGGGTGGAGTTTCAGGATCCGAGCGTCCACTCGGATCCTTTTGAACCACCGACCTCCGGGTTATGAGCCCGGCGGGATTCCTGGCTTCCCCACCCCGCTTCCCACCGGGGTGCTCAGGTCAGTAGTTTGGAAAGATCTTCATAGCCTATGCTCCGCCCCGCCAGGCTCGGCTCAGACCTCTTGATCTGAGCCCATACTTGTATCTACGAGGAGTAGTATAAAGATTTCGCTTCAGTGTAGTCCCTATATTGTGGTCATTTTTATCATGCAAATGGGTTTATATACTCTAGTGCAGTTTCATGATGACTCGCATGATATCATCACAAGGCTTAAATAACTACTCAAATGAGTTCAAAAAGAGGAAAGCCCAAGAACAGAAGCAATCAAAAGATAACTGAAAGGAGGTTGAGCTGACCGTGGTCATAGGTAGGGGAGCTTCTAAAAAGTCGCTAGTAGAAATAGGATTGACCTATCAGCTTTGTGGTGACCGTAAGATTTAAATAGGGATATCCCGACGAATATGAGGTCGAAAATGTCCATATATGATGCAGCAGGACAGAAAGCGCTGGAAGTTGGCTGTGGTCCCGATCTTTTTACAATTCTGGCAACAAAAATAGTAGGAGAGAGAGGAAGTGTTTATACATTAGATATTAACCCAATGGCAGTCGAGACCGTGCAACGTAAGAAACTGTTAGACGCTGTGACCAAGAACAACTTGTTTTCCTTCAGAGAGAAAACCAGTAGAGTGTTTTAAATTTGAAAAAAGTTAGAAAACTTCGGCATAGTAATTTCCAAAAATATATTCTCACGGCTTTACTGAAAGAGGGGCCGTTGAGTTTAAAGGAGTTAGAAGAAAGAACGTTCGTGTTTGTCTATCATTTCCACGGATTTGGGTATAGCCTACATAAGGAAGTAGAGAAAAATGTGTTTGGTTTTCTCTCTCGGTTTGGGTATCAACCAAAAGAGGATTATTCTACAAGGGTGAAGAAATGGCGTGAAAAACATGAAAAACAAATTAACATCCAGCTAGAATGCGAAAACCTAATTGAACAGGGCATGCTAAAGCTAAACGAAGAAAACAAGTATGAACTAACTGAAAAAGGGAGAGAAGAAGCTGAAAAAAGCGCAAAGGAGATGGAAAAAGCCGCAATTTCTATTAGAGAGCGATTGTTAAGCCCAACAGCAGCCGCAAGAAACACTGTCATTGCTGATTTCTTTCTAGCGGTAATGAAACTCTTAGCTGGGTTCTTTAGCACCAGTGTCGGTTTAATTGCAGACGGCGCAGACGCTACCATAGATACGGTTTCTGCCTCCGTTGTATGGGCTGGAATAAAGTTTAAAAGGGAATTCTTGGGAACCTTGATTATCATCTCAATGATGTTCATAACTGCCATTAGCGTTGGATATGAGTCAGCGACCAAGATCATAGATGCTATAACCGCGACAATACCGCCAATATCAATGCCCTACCTAGTTGTTGCAGTTGAAGGGATAGCGCTTGTAGCGGCGGCCATTCTGCATTTTTATCAACGTTACGTAGGAAAGAGCAATGGAAGTTTAGCACTTATTTCGCAGTCGATTGACTCCAAGAACCACATCTATGTTGCAGCTGCAGTTATCATAGGAGCTATTTTCTCAATCTTCAGAATACACTTTATCGATGCGTTAATTGGTGCATTTGTCGCCACTAGAATTCTTATAGATGGGTTCGAATTGTCAAAAGATGCTCTCTCTTCCATCAAGGGAGAAAAAACCGATTTCTCCAAATATGAAATACCACTCAAAAGGTATTGGCATTTAAGTAAATTAGAAACCTTCAGAACATGGATACTATATTCAATCAAAGAAGATA
>Ga0190315_1000810_pt1 | contig 13922 bp, 11 predicted proteins | sample 48701101_MG_FD_161673 | JGI IMG/M metagenome (GOLD analysis project Ga0190315, IMG submission 161673) | Hydrothermal vent sediment bacterial communities from Southern Trench, Guaymas Basin, Mexico - 4870-11-0-1_MG | ecosystem: Environmental > Aquatic > Marine > Hydrothermal vents > Sediment ...
CTATAAATGACAAAGCGTTAAACTAAATTAATTATATACCATTTTGTTGCGACCGCACAAAAACGGTATCATTGTTTTCTAATCTTCTTAATTACTGTCTGTGTTAGTTTGAGTTTCTTCATCCTGATCGTCCTCATCCTGATCATTCTTATCCTCCTCTAAATTCTTAAATTTATAATAAACTTTATTTTCCACTCTTAAATCTATATATTCTAAATTTTTTCTTTTTTCCTCATCCATTTCTTTCTCCAAAAAAGTTTTTAATGTCCTGATTGACTGCTTCGCGGGGATCTTGCTGCTGAAATAAATATCCCACCCTTCAGCCGTTTTAACTCTGACTTCTTCCGCCGCCCGGCAAGCGGTTCGGTATTCGCCCAAAACACTGATCGGCGCTTCTTTCTTCACTTCCTCCGCCAATTCTAAAATAAAATTGATATAATTTTCACTTAAAATTTTCTCTCCCAAGCTAACCGGTTTGGCGCTGACATCCACCAATTTGATTAAATTATTTTCTTTAATTTCCGAAGATTCAAAATTGACTCCGCCATAAGCGCATCCTTCTTCATCAATAATATAGCACGGACCGCCGGAGCACCAAAGCAACAAGGCTTTTCTTTCAGTAATCCTTACGTTGACCGTGTCAGGAAATATTTTTTTCACCTCAACATCGCTGACTTTTTTAAATTTTTCCATTAAACGGTTTCTGATTTTATTTTTGGAAATTAAAATAAAATTATTTTTAGGGATAAACCCAAAATATTTTCCGCTTAAAGAAATTTTCAATTCTTCTAAAACTTTTTCGTACCCCAACTCCTCCGTCCCTTCTAATCTTAAATAATTAATTTGAATAAAAGGCGAGAATATAAAAATGTACGCGGTTACTCCCGCGAAAGCGGCAAGAAGAAAATAATAAACCGCTCTAAAAAAAACGGAATGTTTCTCTTTTTGTTTTTTCTTCTTTCTTTTCTCCACCCAGCTCTGTCGGATTTTTTTTGTTCGCATAATTACACCTATTTTGACCTGTTATCCCATTTCTATAAATTTATTATCAAATTTTCCAGCGCCAGCCGCCCGTTAACATTGGTATTTTTAAGCTCATCCGCGCTGCTTTCCATTTTCTCAATAATTTTAAAAAATCGCGGCGCGCTGGCGATATTTTTCATCGCGCTGGAACGCATAATCCAGATCCAAATCTCTAGCTTTTTAACCGCCGCTGGAATATCCTTGGAAAATTTTTCCGCCATCTCCATCCTTTGGGCAATATTCATAACGGAAATGCTTTTCAATTCTTTTAGCGCGCTCTCGCGCGAATGAAGCTCTTTTTTGTTCCGCGCCATTTTAACCGCCCAGCCCGGGCGGCCGGCTGAAAAAGAAACTATTTTACTTTTAATAAGAGAATTTTCTTGCGGGATTTCCGTGTTTTCTAAAAGCTTCTCAATCTCGCCATCCGCCACTAGATTAAACCTGATTTTCTGGCAACGCGATTTTACCGTGGGAAGCAGTTTACCCTCTTCGTGAGTTATTAAAATAATAACAGAAGTCTCATTAGGCTCTTCAATAGTTTTAAGTAAGGCGTTTTGGGAAGCTTCATTCATCTTATGGGCGTTATCAATTATGAGCACGCGATATTTTCCCCGCGACGGAAAAAACGACATTTCTTTCCGGGCGTCCCTGATCTTTTCAATTTTTATGTCTTTTTCTTTTATTATTCCTTTTTTTTCTTCAATTTCGGGCTTTAAAATAATCAAGTCCGGCAAGAATTTTTTATTGCCGGCCCGCCATTTTTCGCCTTCACCGCTTTTACTTTTTCCATCTTCATTTTTTACCATATTACGTAATATGGTAAAATCTTTTCCGTTTATCAAGCTTCTGGCAAATTTTTCCGCCAGCGTAAACTTTCCCACTCCTTCCGGACCGGAGAAAAGATAAGCTTGAGCAATTTTATTTTTTTTAACGCTCCTGCTTAGTAATTCAATAATTTTTTGATGGCCGACAAACATAAAATCAAAAATCAAATCTCAAAAACCAAAGTTTGATTTAAAAATATATTTTTTACATTTTATATTTTCACTCCGCATTTTGAGATTTACACTTTACGTTAGCTTCAATTATTTCCATAAAATTCTCTTTAAATCTTTCTTCCGAAAATTTTTCAGCGGATTTTTTAATAATTTCTTTATTATATTTATTTTCATTTTTCATAAATCTTCTTACTCCGTCAGCCAAAACTTCCGGAGTTTGCGCGCTAAAAAATTCACCGTTAATTCCCTCCTGGATTATTTCCTTCGCTCCGCCTTTTTGAAAAGCGATAACCGGAACGCCGTAACTCATCGCTTCAACCATGGTCAAGCCGAAATCATCTTCGCAAGGAAAAATAAAAGCGCGGGCGCTGGCGTAATATTCGGCCAGCTTTTCATCGCTCTGCCAGCCTAAAATTCTAATATTTTTTCCGGCGATTTTCTTAAGGCGCTTTTCCTGCTCTCCCTCGCCGACAACCACCAAAGGAAATCCTAATTTATTAAATGTTTCCACTACTAAATCAACTTTCTTGTAAGCGGATAGACGAGAAACAACCAAAAAGAATTTGGAATTTGGAATTTGGAATTTATTTAGGATTTGGGATTTAGGATTTGGAATTTGGAATTTTTTCACAGGCGGGTAAATTACGCGGCTATTTCTCCTATAATATTTCTTTATTCTCTCTCGCGTGTATTCCGAATTGGCGATTAAATAATCCGGGCGATCGGCCGCTTGGCGATCCCAAACGCGAATATAATTAAGCATGGCGCGCGCGAAAAACCGAATATTCTTTTTTCCAATTTCATTTACATATCTTTCATTATAATCCCAGGCAAAGCGCATAGGCGAATGGATATAAGCAATGTGAATTGTATTTAATTTAGTAATAATTCCCTTGCTCCACGCTCCCGAAGAAGAAATGACTAAATCGTATTCCCGCAAATCAAAAGTTTCCGGCGCGGTAGGCATAAAGGGCAAAAGGAATCTTCGGCGATTTCTCAAAAATTTGGGAAATTTTTGGAGAAAAGACGCGTGAATTTCCCGATTGCGCCCGCCCAAGGCGGGTCCGCCTTGGGCGGACATCTTTTCCTTGTCATATAATAAAGTGTAAATCGGCGCTTTGGGAAACATTTCGCAAAGCGATTCCAAAACTTTTTCCGCCCCGCCGTATTGAACTAAAAAATCGTGAACCAGCGCCACTTTTAGCTCTTGACTTTTTTTCTTATATATGTTATCTTTATCAGAAGTCATAAAATTGGCTTTTAGTTCTTAAAAAAAGGAGATAAAAAATGAGCAAAAAAACAGAGAAGGTTAAAGAAAGACCAGTATTTTTACAGTTGTGTGGGTGCGTTCTTTTTGCAAGCACGGTAATATTGGTTGTAGGAACAGTGCTAGAATATACGGTTCTAGTAATAGAGGTATGGCCAACAAAATTATCAGACCTTCTATTCATTAATATTTTCTTTAAGGCAGAGCTTATAATCTTTTTGCTCACGATCTATCTAGGATTAGGCTTATTATTTAAATACGGTGGAAAAGATTTATATAAATTCTGTTGCAAGGAATAGATTGCAAGAAATAGATCAATTACCTGATTAAGCTTACTCCTGCTATTCTACTAAGCCCATCAAAATGAAAAAACTTTCATCCGCGGTGGGTTCTTTTTTTAACTGCAAATTTTCGCGAATGCCAAAACAAATAAATTCGAATTCATTCGTTGCTATTCGCGACCATTAGCATTTCAGCGATGGAGCTCGCGCATTTTTCCCAACTAAACCTTTTCGCATTTTCATACCCTTTTTCTATTATATCATTTCTTAAATCTTTATCTTTAATAAGTTTATAAGCGGCTTCGGCGATTTCTTTCGGATTATGCGGATTGACCAGCAGCGCGGAACCTGCTATCTCCGGTATAGATGAATTATCACCGGCTACTACCGGCGTCCCTATGCTCTGCGCTTCCAAAATCGGCAAGCCAAACCCTTCATAAAAGGTGGGAAATAAAAAAACATCCGCGTTTTTTAAAAGCTCCCATTTTTTCCTCTCACTCACAAACCCCGTTAAAATAATATCATTTTGACATTTGGCGTTTGATATTTGACATTTGACATTTTTATAACCATATCCTTTCCCTCCCGCCAAAATTAATTTGTGCGGAATATTATATTTTTCCTTTAAAATTTCAAACGCTTTAATAATACCAATAACATTTTTCCGTTTTTCTAACCTTCCAATAAAGAGCAGGAATTTCTCCCCCTTTACTTTTTCACTCCCCCTTTGTAAAAGGGGGCTGGGGGGATTTTTAAGGGGGATTTGAAAGCTGCCACTACTTTGAATACTTTCTTTTTTCTCACGATTTTCAAATCCCCCTGTTCGCTCCGCTCGCTTTCCCCCTTTTCCAAAGGGGGAGAATGAAATCCCCTCATAAATAACTTTTATCTCCTCTTCTGGCACTTTATATAATTTCACCAAATCCCGTTTCGTGTTTTTAGAAACCGCGATAATCGTTTTTGCCCAGCGGCAGGAATTTTTTATAACCCGCCGCATATAAAATCTTTCCCATCTTGAATACGCTTCGGGACAAAATTCGTATTCTAACCCATGAATAACGACTATCGTGTTTTTAGGATGGATAATTGGGACGGTGTGCGCCGGAATAAAAAGAACATCCAGAGGATGAAAAAGCATTTCCAGCGACAAACCTAATTGAGTCCACAGACAGGGAAGCTTGATAGTTTTTACACTCCATTTTTCAGGCAATTCTATATCCCCAAGACACCTTCTTGAGTTACAAGTTGCGAGTTTTGAGTCGCGAGAATACAAAATCACCTCATGGCCACTTAATTTGTCCCTTAGGTTTTTTATCACTTGATATGAATACTCTTCAATGCCTGTGCGGTTTTTTGTGAACGCGCGCGAAGCGTCAATGCCAATCAACATAAAAAATTTCCGCTTTATTTGGACATAGCTATGGCGTGCTTGTATATTTTCAAATTATTCAATATCTTGCCCGCCCCTTTGGCCACGCAAAGTAAAGGATCATCAGCCGTATAGCAGGGAACATTGATGGTTTTTACGATTAATTGGTCCAGATTTTTAAGCAACGCGCCGCCGCCGGAAAGAATCATTCCTTTATCCATAATATCCGCCGCTAATTCCGGAGGCGTATCCTGTAAAACTTTTTTAATGGCGTTAATGACTTCCCTTAATTCATCCTGCAGCGCTTCAGTTATTTCATTGGAAGAAATTTTCACCGTTCTAGGCAATCCCCCGGTTAAGTCGCGGCCCTTGATTTCCAGATATTCTTCTTTCACTTGCGCGATGGCTGAACCAATTTTAATTTTAATTTCTTCCGCTGTTCTTTCGCCAACAGCTAAGCCGTGCTTTCTTTTCATATAATCGGAAATAGCCTGGTCAAATTTATCGCCGCCTACTCTCTCGCTGTGCGCCGCTACTACTCCGCCCAAGGAAATAACCGCGATTTCCGAAGTGCCGCCGCCGATATTAATAATCACATTGCCTTGAGGGCTGTGAATAGGAATGCCCGCGCCTATTGCCGCCAATAAAGGCTCTTTCACGACATAAGCTCGCTTGGCGCCGGCTTTCACGGCGGCGTCAATCACCGCCCTTTGCTCCGTGGAAGTTACTCCCGCTGGAATAGAAACCATCACTTCCGGGCGAATTAATCTAATTCTCCCGCTTGCTTTATTGATAAAATATTTCAGCATAGCTTCAGTAATGCGATAGTCGGCGATAGCCCCGTCCTTAAGCGGACGGCTGGCAGTAATAGTGTCAGGCGTGCGTCCCAGCATTTCTTTAGCCTCATTGCCCACCGCCAGCACTTTATTTTCCGCCAAAGAAATCGCCACTACCGACGGCTCATTTATCACCACGCCTTTCCCCGGCACAAAAACCAAAGTGTTGGCCGTGCCCAAATCTATTCCAATTTTGCGAATTAACATATAATTTAAAATTTATCCGCTTGATTTAATGTTATTGTTTTAATTTCTGCCGCAACAATGCTTGTATTTTATCGGAGTGCCGTCAGGCTTCTTCGCTCCGCACGGGCAAGGATCATTGCGCCCCACTTTATTTTGATTGATAATGGGCTTTGACGGCGCGGTTTTTTCACTCTCTCTTTGCTCGCCGGACCGCGCTTTTTTAACCGCGCCGAATTGTTCCACTTGCCCGCTTGACCCTTTAAACTGCAAGTTACTTTCTTCCGCCTGCTCAACCGGCTGGAGCTCCTGGGGAACGTAAGCGATTTTAAATATAGTGCGGACAATAGCGGACCTAATGCCATCCATTAAACGGACAAACAAATTATAAGCCTCTCTTTTGTATTCAACCAGCGGATCTTTTTGTCCGTAACCCCGCAATCCGATTCCCTGCCTTAAATAATCAATTTCATCCAAATGATTCATCCAGGCGGAATCTATAACCCGCAGCATTATCGCTTTTTCAACGCGGCGCATATTTTCTTCTCCTATCTCTTTCTCTTTTTGGCTGTAGGCTTTTTTGGCCAGCCCCGCCAGGCATTCCACTAACTCGCTTACCCTTTGCGCCTCATCTTTCGACTTATCAGAAACAATCTCCGTTAAACGCCTTCGGTTCTTTTCTTCTAAGGGAAATATGCCGTTAACATCCGCTAAAATCGTTTTAATGTCCCATTCGCATCCCTGGACATCGCATCGGACGGAAACGATTTTCTCCAATTCTTCAACAATATCATTTAAAATAAGGTTTTTCGTGTCCTGGCTGGATAAAATTTCCTTCCTTTTTTTATATACCACTTCCCTTTGCTTATTCATCACGTCATCGTAATCTAAAATATGCTTTCTGATGTCAAAATTAAATCCTTCTATTTTTGATTGGGAACTTTCAATGGTTTTGGAAATAATTTTATTTTGAATCGGCTGATCTTCCGGCAATCCTAAAGTATTCATCATATTCTTTAATTTGTCTCCGCCAAAGCGGCGCATCAGTTCATCTTCAAGAGAAACATAAAATTGCGATACGCCGGGATCGCCTTGCCGCCCCGCGCGCCCCCGCAACTGGTTGTCAATGCGCCGAGCTTCGTGCCGTTCCGTCCCAATAATATATAATCCGCCCAGTTCTTTCACTCCCTCGCCCAATTTTATGTCGGTTCCCCTTCCCGCCATATTAGTGGCAATAGTCACCGCGCCGCGTTCTCCGGCATTAGCGATAATAGACGCTTCCTTTTCATGCTGTTTGGCGTTTAAAACTCTGTGTTTAATTCCTTCCCTTTCCAATAAAGCGCTCAAGTATTCCGACTTTTCAATGGCGATTGTTCCCACCAAAATCGGTTGTCCCGTCCGGTTAATCTTTTTTATAGCTTGGGTAATGGCTTTAAACTTTCCCTCTTCGGTTTTATAAATAATGTCAGGCAAGTCTTTCCTTATCATCGGTTTATTGGTAGGAATTTCCAATACATCCAGTTTATATACTTTATTAAATTCTTCCGCGCTAGTCATAGCTGTTCCCGTCATTCCGGAAAGTTTTTTATACATTCTGAAATAATTTTGAAAGGTAATCGTGGCTAAAGTTCTTGATTCTTTTTGCACCGCCACGCCCTCTTTAGCTTCTATGGCTTGATGCAATCCTTCGCTGTAGCGCCTTCCTTCCATAAGTCTTCCGGTAAAATCGTCCACGATAATAACCTGCCCGTCCTTCACTATGTAATCGCGCTCCCGTTTAAAAAGAGCGTGGGCTTTAAGCGATTGTTCTAAATGATGGACATAATTCAATTTTTCCGGATCATAAATGTCTTTTATTCCCAGCATTTTCTCCACATTGGAAATTCCTTCGTCAGTTAAAGTAACCGCCTTCAGTTTTTCATCCACTTCATAGTCAATATTCTCTTTGAGCCGCGGGACGATCTGGGCGAATTTTTGGTAAAGCTTGGTTGACTCCGTGTCGGGAGCGGAAATAATCAGAGGAGTTCGGGCTTCGTCAATCAGAATGGAATCCACTTCATCCACAATCGCGAAATTCAATTCCCGCTGGACCATCTGTTCCAAACTTTGCGCCATATTATCCCTTAAGTAATCAAAGCCGTATTCGTTGTTTGTCCCGTAAGTAACATCCGCCGCGTAAGCTTCCCGGCGGCTTATCGGCAAAAGGTTTTCCATTTCCACGCTCACTTCATCTTGGTCAACGATTTTAGGTTCATATTTATAAGACGCGTCATGCAAAACGCAAGCGGTGCTTAATCCCAAAAAATGGAAAATTGATCCATCCAATTGCAATCTCTTTTGGCTAAATAATCATTGACGGTTATTATATGCGCTCCCTTGCCTTCCAATGCGTTAAGGTAAATCGGCAAAGTAGACGTCAAGGTCTTTCCTTCTCCCGTTTTCATTTCGGCGATTTTTCCCTGATGTAAAACTATGCCGCCTAACAACTGGACATCGTAATGCCGTTCCCCGATAACTCTTTTGGCCGCTTCCCGCGTCACGGCAAAAGCTTCTGGAAGAATATCGTCCAGAGTTTCTCCTTTTTTTAAGCGGTTCTTAAAATCTTCCGTTTTATTTTTCAGTTCACTGTCTGAAAGCTTGGATATTTCACTTTCAAGAGAATTTATTTCTTTTACGATTGGTTGAAGTTTTTTAATTTCTCTTTCATTGGAACCAAAAAGTTTTTTAAGCAATTGCATAGTGATAAATAAAATTAAAGTGCAAAATTCATTTTAAGATATTTTTTTGAATTATAATTTTTTAAGAAAACTGTTGATTCTCCCCCTTTGGAAAAGGGGGTTAGGGGGATTTGAAAAATGTTAAATAATTGAACGCGTAAATTTCTAGTTCTAGCCTAAACTAAGAAACCCCTCTCCGCCCAGAGCAGATCTCCCCCTTGAAAAGAGGGAGAGGGGAAAAAGGAAAAGCGCAAATAATATCTTTCAAATCCCCCTGCTTCGCTACGCTCGCCTCCCCCTTTTCCAAAGGGGGAGAATTAGATTATTTCCTCACTTTCACTTTTAAATTCTTTTCTAAATCAGCGATAATTTTTTCCATCAGCTCGTCCGCTTCTTGGCTTTCCAGCGTTCTGTCCGTTAATCCGAAAACGATATGGAAAGCCAGGCTTTTTACCCCTTCTTTTTCATTCTCAAAAATATCAAACAAATCAACATCCAAAACTAAATCCCCCCCGGATGCTTGAATGCTGGTTAAAACATCGGATATTTTGACGCCTTTGTCAACAATCATTGAAATATCTCTTACGATGGTCGGATATTTGCTGATAGGCGCGTATTCTCTTTCTGTTTCTGAAATTTTTTTGAGTTCTCCCATATCAAATTCAAACATCGCCACTCTTTGCCGAATGCCAAATTGGGCCGACACGAAAGGATTAATTTCACCTAAATATCCTACGGCCTTTTCGCGGCCTTCAATTTTTATTTCCGCGCTGCGGCTTTCGTGCCAAAGCGTCCGAAAAGTCTCCAGCGGGCTGGAATTAAAATCATCATAATATTGTCCCATCACTCCCAACCGCGAGAGCAAATGGTCAACATATCCTTTCGCTAAATAAAAACTCTCCGCTCCGCTATCCTCCCCTTTTTTTGAAGAGTTCGCGACTACCGCCCCGGCTAACATTGTTCTTTCCTCCGGCAGAACTTCGCTGTTCGGCCAATATACCCGCCCGACCTCAAAAATATTAAACTCCTTGTAATTCCTCAAATTATCCCTGATATTTTTAAGTAAATTAGGAATTAAACTTATCCTCATTAAAGCTTGATTCGGATTCATGGGATTTTCCAGTTCTAAATGTTTTACGGCCCCTAACCCCGCCAATCCGGCGTCCTTAACACCGTAAAACGAATAATTGCAGACCTCCGAAAATCCGCCGCCAGCTAAAATGTTTTTAACTTCTCTTTCAAACATTTTCTGATCATTGGCTTTGGCCGGCTTTACGGGAGCCAGCGGCGGACGCGGCTTTATTTTTTCATAGCCGTAGATTCGGCCTATTTCTTCAATCAAATCTTCTTGGGTCTTTAAATCAATTCTAAATGTTGGAATCTCTGCCTCAACTCGTGACTCATGACTCGTGACTCGTAACTCAAGATTTTCTAATATTTTTTTAACAATTTTAGGAGAAATATCCTCTCCCAATAATCTGTTTAAATAAGCCAAATCTAATTTTATCTTCCACGGTAAAACTTTTTTTGGATAAATATCTTTCACGGATTCTAATTTCCCGCCAGCCGTTTCCGAAATTATTTCAATCAACCGCGCCATCCCTTTCTCCGCCAGATTAGGGTCAAGCTCTCTTTCAAAACGGTCGGATGATTCAGTTTTAATTCCCAGCCGCATCCTGGTTTTCCTGATTGACATCGGGTTAAAATTGGCCGCTTCCAAAAATATGTTTTTTGTTTTTGGACTAACTCCGGAATCCAAACCTCCCATAATTCCCGCGACAGCCAGCGCTTTTTCACTGTCCGCGATCACCAAGTCATTAGCAATTAATTCCGCAACCATCCCGTCTAATAATTTTATTTTCTCGCCCTTTTTAGCGTTTCTGATAACTATTTTTTTAAGTTTAAAATTTGGAGATTTAGATTTGTTTGGAAATTGGAAATTGGAAATTGGAAATTCGCTTTCAATTGCATCGCGATTGAAAGCGTGTAATGGTTGCCCTAATTCCAGCATCACATAATTAGCCGCGTCCACCACATTATTAACGGGACTAATTCCGCAAGTTATCAGCCGCGACTTAATCCAACTGGGTGATTCTTTGATTTCAATATTTTTCATAACCGCTCCGATATATCTCGGACACAGTTTTTCATCTTCAATATCCACATCAATTAAATTTCCATTCGCATTTGCGTCAATTCGCATTCTACCATTCGCATTAATTTGTTTTCCCATTCGCAACCATTCGCAGCTCCTGTTTTCCAGCGCGCAAATTTCGCGCGCTATTCCAATATGGCTTAAAGCGTCATGCCCGCGATTGGACAAAATATCCAAATCTATCACCGCATCGTCAAGTTTCAGGGCTTCAGCTAAATTCATTCCCGTCTTTAATTTTTCATCCAATATTAAAATTCCGCTATGATCGCTCCCCAGTCCTAACTCGTCTTCGGCGCAAAGCATCCCGTAAGATTTCACGCCCCTAATTTCCGCTTTTTTTATTTCTAATCCCCCCGGGAGCTTAGCTCCCGCCAGCGCCACCGGCACTTTCTGTCCAATCGCTATGTTGTAAGCGCCGCAAACGATATTTAATTTTTTGTTTTTTATATCCACTTTCACGACCTGCAACTTGTCCGCGTTAGGATGCTTTTTAATCTTCACTATCTCCCCGACGACAACTTTATCCAAATCCTTTCCCGTTTTTTTAATCTCTTCCGCTTCAAAAGCGCGCATCGTCAAAAGCTCCGCCAATTTCTCCGGAGATAATTTCGTTCCTGATAATTCTTTAAGCCAATTATAGGAGTAACGCATATGTATTTTATTTAAAACTGATCTATAAACCTCAAATCCCCGGAATAGAATAACCGAATGTCATCAATCTTATACCTCATCATCGCCAACCTTTCCACGCCAAATCCCCAAGCAAATCCCTGATAACGGTTGCGGGGATAACCAACTGCTTCAAAAACGGCTTGATTAACCATCCCCGCCCCTCCGATTTCCAGCCAGCCTGTTTGGGAACAAATGGAACATCCTTTTCCGCCGCACACCACGCAACTGATGTCAAATTCAAAGCTTGGCTCGGTAAAAGGAAAAAAGCTCGGCCTTAATCTTACCTTCAACTCTTTTTTGAAAAACCGCGAAAAAAATTCTTGTCCGACATATTTAAAATGCCCCGCGTTAATATCGTCGCCTACCACTAAAGCTTCAAACTGGTTAAAAGTATGTTCATGGGACGAATCAGTGGCTTCATTGCGGAAACATCTCCCGGGAGCGATAATCCTGAAAGGCGGCTTGTGTTTTCGCATATAACGCGCCTGCACCGGCGAAGTATGCGGCCGCAACAGAATCTTCTCTCTTAAATTTTGATTTTTGATTTTTGATTTTTGATTTTTGATAAAGAAAGTATCCCATACATCCCTAGCTGGATGATTTTTGGGAATGTTCAAAGCGTCAAAGGCGTAAAATTCCGTTTCCACTTCCGGCCCGTCGGCGATTTCAAACCCCATTGAGGTAAAAATGTCTTCAATTTCATTCTGGACAATCGTCAGCGGATGGAGATGCCCGCGCTTAATTTTTTTTCCGGGAGCGGTGATATCAATTTTTTCCTTTTCTAAATCAACTTTTGATCTGATTATTTTTTCCGCCTTTTTAATTTCTTCGCCAATTTCTTTTTTTACGGCGTTGGCCAACGGCCCTATTTTCTTCTTTTCTTTTAACGGCAAATTTTTCAGGCTTTTCAAAATTTTATTAAGCTCGCTTTTTCGCCCCAGATATTTCACGCGCGAATCAAAAAGCTCTTTCTCACTTTGAACTTTTTTAATCTCTTCCACCGCCTGGGTTTTTATATTTAATATTTTTTGTTCCAGCATAAATCTAAAAAACTATTTTCGCAAAATCTTTCTTTCCGACTTTAACAATAGCCCCATTATCATTTTTTTTCAACATCCTGCGCCAGTCCGTTTCTTTTTTTCCGTTAATTTCCACTCCGCCTTGTTCAATTTTCCGCCGCGCGCCGCTTTTGCTTTCCGCCATTTTTGCCGCGACTATAAAATCCGTCAGTTTTATTTCTTGCCCGCCGACTTTAATTTCCTGAATATTTTTTGGAGTTTCTTTTTTAGAAAAGGTGCTTATAAAATAATTCCGCGCCTCTTCAGCTTCTTCCTCGCTATGGTAAATTTTAACGATTTCAAACGCCAATTTAATTTTTACGTCGCGGGGATTAATTTTTTCCGCCCGCATTTCTTTTTCCCAAGCGTCTATTTTATCCATAGGAACCCGGGTGCAGTGAATAAAATATTTTACAATTAAATCATCGCTTATGCTCATAATCTTACCGAACATTTCATTCGGATTGTCCAGCAAATTTACGGTGTTGCCCCAGCTGGAGCTCATTTTCCTGCCATCCGTCCCTTCTATCAAATTCACCATCAAAACATCCTGCGGTTTTTGCTTATAAGCTCTCTGCATTTCCCTCCCTGACAACAAATTGAAACGCTGGTCAGTCCCGCCAATTTCCAAATCCGCTCTCACGGCAACGCTGTCATAGCCCTGCATAAGCGGATACAAAAGCTCGCGCAAAGAAACCCGGCTGCCTTTATCTAACCTCCTTTTTATGTTTTCCCGCGCGTTAAATTCAGCTAAAGAAAAAATGTCGGCCTGTTCGGCAATTTCTTTGTATCCTAAATTGTCCAGCCATTCCGAGTTGCGGTGAAATTCCACTTTATTTATGTCTAATATCTTTTTTATCTGGCTTTTGTAAGTTTCTAAATTTTTCTCAACGGTTTCCTTTTCAAGCATCGGCCGCTCGCTTTTTTTGTCCGAAGTGTCTCCTATCACTCCCGTGAAATCGCCGATGATAATTACGATTTGATGCCCCAATTCCTGCAAATCTTTTAATTTAAGCAAAGCAACCGCCCGGCCTAAATGCAGATTCGGACTAGTCGGATCAATGCCGAATTTTACCCTTAATTTTTCACTGCTTAAAAGCCGCTTTTCAAGATGGCTTTTTTTAATCACTTCATCCACTCCGCGCGTTAATATCTCTTTAATTTTTCGCTTTAATTCTTTTTGCATAATGCGCTTTTTTTATACTCATAACTGCTTACTAGTAAAGCCGAAGCTATGTAAATTGACGAATACGTCCCAAAAACTATTCCCGCTAAAAGAGCTACGGAGAAAAATTTAATAGTCTCCCCTCCGAAAAATATTATCGCCAAAAGGACGATAATTACGGTCAAGGACGTGTTGATT
>Ga0190315_1000812_pt1 | contig 13892 bp, 15 predicted proteins | sample 48701101_MG_FD_161673 | JGI IMG/M metagenome (GOLD analysis project Ga0190315, IMG submission 161673) | Hydrothermal vent sediment bacterial communities from Southern Trench, Guaymas Basin, Mexico - 4870-11-0-1_MG | ecosystem: Environmental > Aquatic > Marine > Hydrothermal vents > Sediment ...
TGACAGAACCTTTGGTCTCTCTTTTTTGACAAGAACTCCTTTGAATACCTGCCCCACATCTCGGGACAGCTCCTCCACAGTCTTTGTGATCAGATCGAGATCGAGATACTTTTTGTCGCCTTTTATGATCAGCATCGCACGTGCACCGTCCGTGTACACATTCGCAGGAAAGAGGAGCCCGCTCGGCTTGAAACTCCCGAGAATGGTCGATTTGATGTTACTATCCTTCGACGCCTCGTAGAATCCCATCGTTCCGACGCCGACCCCACCGTTCATAACGGTCTTGAGGTCTCCGAGGTCGGTTACCATCAGCATCTCGCTGTTCAGCGCCTCGATTAAGAAGAGCACTCGCCTTGCAGTCGTGATGTTGATCCGGTCATAAGCGGATTTGATGTCGCCGGCATACTTCTTCAGATACTGGTTGTCAACGAGCAGCACGCCGCCCGGCTTCATATCGATGAGTTCACGCAGGCAGAATGCCGTGTTCTGCAGGAAGATGGAACCTTCTTCCCTGAACGGCAAAACCGCGATGCAGATTATCGGGGCAGTGTATGTCTTTTTCAGCTCCTCAACGAGGAGTGGCGCAAACGATGAACCGCTTCCGCCTGCAGTGGACGTGAAGATAAATATCAGATCGAATGTCCCTCTTTTATCGATTTCGCTCAGGATCATCTCCTTATTTTCATTGAACACATGTTTTCCAACAGTACGATTTGCGCCCACGCCGTGCAGATGCGGAACGTGCAATCGATCCTTTGCAAGCGTGTACTCCAGACCTTTCAGGTCGTTTATCGCTGTATTGATCGCAATCGTCTTTACGGTTGCTGGAAATTTCTGGCGTGAGTAATATTTCGCGAATGTGCCACCGCGCCCGAACGCCTCACGATTGACCGCGTCCAGAATCCTGTTCCCACATTGCCCCAGTCCGAGAATGAGTATATTTAACATGATTATCCGTCCTCTCCTTTCTCTTCGTTCTCTTCTTTAATAGGAATAGTCTCTGTGCTTTTTTATCGACCATAACAGTAATAAGAGTATCGGAACCGCTGCCAGAACATACGGATAATATTTCTCCAATCCCGACTTCTCTGCCCAGAAATCGAGATATGCGGTCGCCTCGCTGTCAGCCCACATCACCCGAACTTCGATTGTGTGTTTGCCCTCGTCAGTTGCAATCATTGTAATCTCGTACTCCTCGTCTTCGCCTGGTTTGATTGCGTCGTACACCGGTTCCGATTCGCCGTCAACCACCCGCACATCACCGGGCAGATCGGTTTTGACGTTGACCCGCTCGGTAGTCGCATTTCCGACGTTTGTAATTGTGATCGTCACAGGAAACCTGTCGCCGCAGGTTATGGTTGCGTCTGCGGACCCGGATAGCCGGGCAGACTCAATCGAGACCTCAAGCAGCGGGAGCAGGACCTCCTCCTGCTCGATCGTAAGGACACTGGACTGCGATTCGGACGAATAGGATGTGCCAGTATCGCTCTTGTAATTTAGTATCGCCGGAACCAGTTCATACGTCCCTGGCTCTGCGTCCACGATCTTGAGATCGTATTTCACCCGCCGGGTCTCTCCTGCCAAGATATCATCGATTGTGGACGAGTATTCGTCTTGAAATGTCCCCCTGATCTTTGGCTCATCCAGCGTGATGCTCTTTGCGGTGCCGTTTCCGGTGTTCTTGATCGTGAGCGTGACCTCGATCGTCTGACCCTGCTCTGCGCTGGTTGTGCCAAGAGTTCTTGTGATCTCGAGTTTTGGGACGGTGACTGTAACGGTTGCTTCTCCCTCCTCGTCAGGCTCGACGTCATAATAGTCGGTCACACGCCAGTTCGATGGTCCTGCGATCCTGAACTCTACTGAGTCACTGTACACTCCGATCACATCGAGGTAGATGGATGCACCACTGTAGGTCTCATATCTATTAGCCTGTGGACCGTCCTCCGTAAATACCGTCATCATCCGTTCCGGCTTCTGGTAGCTTGTTATGCAGAACTTTGCACATCCGAGCGGGAATCTCTTCACCTCAACAACCTCGATATGGATACTGGTTTCGATTGTTATGCCCTCGTTGATCTGCAACTCGTTATCGAATATATAATAACTATCATTTCCGGAAGCAACGACTGTCGGAGTCATTAACACAAAAAGAGCCACTACTGCCAGAATTCTGCCGTTGTTCATGGTATATCAGCCTGTCGTTTAACATATATCCAGAAGTTCATCTTTCATAAATCTTCCCAATCGAAAGGATTATGTATGGCAGGAACCTTGAACTGGCTAACGATTGAGGGTTGAAAAGATGACGAAATGGCAACGTGACCGCGGGCTTGCAGCGAGGATGGTGATCACCATGTTCCTGCTCTTCGTGGTCTATATCGTGTTCATTGGGATATTGGTGTCCATGCGAGTGCCCATCGTATATATTCTGCCCTTCGCGGGAGTTATGCTCTTTTTGCAGTACTATTACTCTGCTAAAATGGTGTTGATGAGCACAGGTGCCCGTATCGTTTCCGAGAGTGAGGAGCCTGTGTTGCACGGAATCATATCGAGATTGTGCATCGAGGCAGATCTTCCGAAGCCAAGGGTCGCAATCGTTGAGAGCAGCATCCCGAATGCGTTTGCAACCGGGCGCAACCCCAAAAATGCGGTCGTCGCTGTTACGACCGCGCTCATGCGAAGGCTCAACCGGGATGAGGTGACCGCGGTACTCGCGCACGAACTGACGCACATAAAGAACAGGGACGTGATGGTTTTGACGATCGCAAGCTTCTTCTCGACGATTGCGTTCTTCCTTGTCAGATACCTGCTATTCTTTGGAGGCGGGAGCAGGCGCGAAGGCGGTGGCGGAATCCTCGCCGCATGGGTCGTCTCGCTTCTCGTCTGGATCGCAAGCTACCTCCTGATACAGGCGCTCTCGCGGTACAGGGAGTTTGCCGCGGATCGCGGGTCAGCGATAATCACAGGTCACCCCTCTCATCTTGTGAGCGCGCTCATGAAGATCAGCGGCACAATGGACCACGTGCCGACCGAGGACATCCGAAAGGCGGAGGGCATGAACGCATTCTACATCATACCCGCGATATCTGGCAGATCAGTGATGGCGCTCTTCTCAACGCACCCATCGCTCGAAAAGAGGGTTTTCGCGCTTGAGAAGATATCACGAGAGATGGAGATGCGGTGAACCGACCGAGAATGAGATGAAATTCCTCGATTCCCTCCTCGGACGAACGAAACTCAAGAAACCGAAGATCGAGGCACTCTTTGCGCTTTCAACGGCGCACATAACGATTGCTGCGCTCGGCTTTGAACCGTCAGGAAAATCCGGAATCTGTTTCAAGCCGGTCGAATCGACCCGGTTCTCAGAGATGAAGAGCGATCTCTCGGAACTTTTGAGGCTCAGCGTCTCTGAGACTGGCACCTCCTGCCAGTTCAAAACCGATAGATACAACTACTCATGGGTCATTCTGAGCGACAACGACTTTGAAGACCTGATCACGACCACGCACCTGATAAGCGAGACTATAATCGAGCACGGGTTCGAGGAACGGCTTCTCTGTTCGGTTTTTGCTTTCGGATCCGTGTATTTGATCTACAACTACAAGGAGGGTACGTTCTACCCGTTTGCGCCGCTTGGCGGAACTGAACGGGACAGCACTCGTGAATTCAAGGTACGGTCAGTGCTTGCGGGAGAACTGCCAATCGAGAAGAAGGCGGAGAAGTGGTATCCGATGTGGGGGATTCCGTTTTAGGGCATCTCCGGTCCCTTCGCCCTGATGAGTGGGTCAATCGCGCTTGCGTCCCTGATCTCGCCGAGAACCTGCGCCACGCTCTTCCGGATGTGCCAGTCGCCGTCAGCAAGAGACTGAACAAGCGGAGAAACGGCGGAAGGTCTCACTTCCACCAGTTCATCCCCCCCCTTTCGCCCGATCAGATAATATGAGCGCGCGACCGGGTCAGTTGATATCCAGCCGATCTTCTCAAGAATGTTTGCTGCAATCTCACGGACGTACCAGTCATCGCAGATCATGGCACCTGTGAGTGGTGCTACGGCTGGCTTTCCATTGAATCGCGGCATTTATAATTTTTGCGATCTCGGGGGACGTTGTGGGTTCTGGCTCTGGTACTGGCTCTTGCAGCATCCAACCGCACATACCGGCTGCTGCAAGTACCATCTCATGCGAGTGTGTGGGCGTCTGCGTGAACGCCACCAAGTATCTTTACTCCGAGCGTTGTCATCGAGAACCACTCGATCCCCCAACCGCGTTTTACGGCATACTCTTTCCGTTTCTTCGCATAATCAAAGTCAAGAAGCCCGAATAACCTGAGTGCTGGCATGATCCGCTCCGCAAATACGCTTATGGCGAGGGAATTTATCGGAGGACAGATCTCAAAAATCTCGTCTGCGCCCCCTATCTTCATACTGATCCTCGACGTCTCCTCAACGAAATTGCATCTCCTGTCCGGTTTACACGCTGCAAGGTGTGCCGCAATAACGTCCCGTGATGCCTGCACCCAGTCAAGGCGCACGCGATCCTGTAGTGGCAACAATCGCCCCCACTCCGTCAAATTCCAGAGTGCATCGAATAGCACGACGAACTGCTCTTTCGGCGAGAGGTTTGTGAAGATATCGATCCGCGAGGTCGCCTCCAGCCTGTGTTTCTCATTCACAACCATAAGGTTCAGGGTTTTAGCGAGATTGTAAAAGAGGTGGATGGTCAGCGAATCAGGCTGGTTTGCACTGCTATTTAGCTCTTCCGGGCTTCCCATCAGTTTATTCAGTGCAAAAAGATCGTTTCTGCGGATGAAACCATTTGCAGTGGTCAGCTTCATACCGCTATTGGAGACGAGGTATTGCAGGAAGGTTCGGAAATCTTCAAGAAGTGAGGTGTTGCCGGATTCAAGGTCAGCCTCTGAAAACGCCTGACTGATCTCCCAATTCACATCGAATGGCTGATTCCAATCAGTCACTTCTTCCATCGCACCTGAATCAAGATCGCCGAAGAACCATCGCTCATAATCTTCTTCCCACGTGTCAGAGTAAGGATCGAGTTCAGAGTATTCATCGAGCCTGCGAACGTATCTATCAGGGTTTTTGCAGGCATCAAGGACATCCTTCAGTTCTTTGTCCTCCAGATACCCTCTTTCATGGAGAAACTTGTAGAACTTCTTAAACGATGCGGGAATCTGACGAAGCTCGCTTCTGCTGCTTGCAACCTTTCTGATGTACCAGTCTCCAAGATAGCTCTCGATATCCATTCCTGCAACCTCCAGGAGACTGCCCCGATCATATCCTGTGAGGTATGTCGCAAAGAACTCAATCTCATCGGCGTGCTTTGATGCCGTCTTCTTGCTTAATCCCTTCTCTGCGGTCAGATATTTGCGAAATGATGTGACAAGTTCTTCATCTTCGCTGTCCAGTTCATCGTCGCCTGTCATAAGAATCCTCCGTTGCAAACCGTGCCATCCGGTTGAGTTGTATTTGGAATCTATGATAAGGGTGTTGCTGTGATCTGCACCGAGATTGGAACGAGCAGCCGGAATCATCTCCGGGGCGTGCAGATTGCATCCGCCCCTTTACCATCACGACCCAGCCACAATCCCCTTGCGCCACCCTGACAATCGCCTTTCCACAAGGCACCGGAACGCCCGGTCGATCGAGAGCGAGATGAAACCAAGAAGAATCATGTACGCCATGACGTGATCCATTCTGTGCAGGTCCTTCCAGTGCCAGATGTTATATCCCAGCCCGCTCGTCATGCCGAACATCTCTGCTGCAACAACACACATCCAGGCGACGCCCATAGCGATCCTGATGCCTGTCGCAATATCCGGAACCGCGGACGGAAGAGCAACCTTTCGGATCAGATCGTAGTTTTTCGTACAGCCGAGGACCATCGCAGTCTCGATCAAGACCCTGGACACGTTCTTGAACCCTGCGTGCGTATTGATCAGGATTGGAAATACCGCTCCGATAAAGACAATGAATCCGGCAGACGTGTGCGTGAGCCCGATCCAGATGATCGCGAACGGTATCCATGCGATCGGTGGTATCGGGCGCATAATCTCGATTATCGGATCAAATATCCTGTCGATCGTCCGAAACCAGCCCATTGCGACACCAAACGGCACCCCAACACCTATTCCGGCAGCCATGCCGATTCCGAAATGCATCAGGCTGATCTGGATGTCGTGGAGCATGTCACCCTGTAAGGTGTAAAACGATGCCATGACATCGGTAAAACTCGGAAGTATGAACGCGTTCCCGACGAGATTGTCCGCAGCCAGCTGCCAGATGACGACAAGAACGAAGAGGGAGGCGATCTCGACGCCATATCGCCTGCGTCCGACCGCTCTCGCCCACCTTGCCGCCATAATATCACTCCACTTACTCTATTACTCTATTTTACTCTATTCTGTCACTCTACGTTTCCGTGTTCGAGATCTTCGGCTTTCTTACCCATACGCACCATAAGCTCTGCGATCACCGCATCAAGGAAGACGAGGGTCGCAATCTCGAATGTGGTGCCGAGCGGTGCAAGATTGGAGAATTCCGCCTGTTGGAGTTCCGTGTATTCGCCAAGCAGATGCCGCGCAAGATAGTCGCCTTTTCCGTCTTTGGCTCTTCCGAATATCTTCACACTCCGGTCCGCGAGCCTCCCGAGTGTGGAATCCGGCTGCGATGTGACGACCACGAGTGGCGCTCCGATCGTCTTCACAACCCGCCCTAGATCGACGATGGAGAGGGTTTCACCTGACCCGCTGATCGCAACCACCAGATCGTCCGGATGCAGCGCTGGCGTCGTCGATTCGCCAACAACATGCACACGCAGCCCGAGGTGCATGAGCCGGGTTGCAAACGCCCGCCCGACCAGCCCGGATCGCCCGGTCCCCAGCACAAAGACGCCATTGGCACTCAAGATCATGTCAAGCATCTCTGAAACCGAATCGAGCTCAAGTTCCTCGAGCGACTGCTCTATGTGCCTCGTAAGCGTACCCATCGATGCGACCAGTGTTTCGCACTTCGATGGTTCTGTGATCTTCTTTTCCTGTGTAGACATGGATATGCACCTGTTAATTACAGTCGATTGTTACTGTTAATTGTTACTGTTGATTGCTACTAACTTACTGTTTGTTCCTTTGTTCCTTGCTCCTGTGTCAAGTCATCTTCTCCCCGCAAGATCGTGCGCAACCTCTGACGCCTTCTTCAGGATATCAGCCTCCCCTGCCACCTTCCGCCCCTCCATGAGAACGCTGCCTGCGCATATCGTGGTGTCAACGCAGCCGTGTGATGCGTAGATCAGGTTCGAGTCGAGATTGTGAAGCGGAACCATCTCCGGCAGTTGCAGATCGATCAGGAGAACGTCCGCCACCGCGCCCTCTTTGATCTCGCCGCTACCGATGCGGAGCGCTTCCGCACCGTTTTTTGTGATCATCGCAAGCGTATCGCGGGCGGGAAGCATGGTCGGATCGTTTGCGGACGCCTTCTGCGATAGCGATGCGAATTTTGCGGATTCGAGCATGTTAAGGTTGTTGTTCGATGCGCACCCGTCCGTTCCGACGGATACGTTGACACCGGCGCGGGAGAGCCGCGGGTAGTCCATCATCCGCCCCACAGCAAGCTTCATATTTGAGGTCGGGTTGTGAGAGACCTTGACATCGTGTTTTGCGAGAAGCGCAATCTCGCTATCGTTCAGCCAGACGCAGTGCGCAGCGATTACGTTTGGTCCGAGAAATCCGATGCGGTCAAGATACTCGACCGGGCGCAGTCCTGTCTTCTCGATACAGTCCGAAACCTCCTTTTCGGTCTCTGAAACGTGAATGTGGACCAGCAGATCCTCTTCTCTTGCAAAATCAGCCGCCCACGCAAGATTCTCCTCTGAGACTGTGTAGATTGCGTGCGGACCGAGCGCGGGGATCACACGACTCGAATAATCGCTCCTGAGCCTCCGGGTCAGTCTTTCCGTCTCCTTCTGCACCGCCCGATCCTCGCCCCCGCCTCCACCGGACTCGCCGCCGGTGTCGATCAGGACGTTGCTCATAACTGAGCGGATTCCCATCTCATCGACCGCGTTCGCGCTTGCGAGGACGTGCCAGTACATGTCATTGAAGGTCGTTGTCCCGGTCTTAATCATCTCCAGGCACGCGAGTTTCGTGCCCCAGTAGATGTCTTCCCCGGTCATCTTCGCTTCAAGGGGCCAGATCCACTCAGAAAGCCACGTCAGAAGGGGCAGGTCATCGGCGTAGCCTCTCAGAAGCGTCATCGCCGCATGGGTGTGCGTGTTCACAAAACCGGGCACGAGCGCTCTCTTTGCGGCGTTGATCGTGGCATCGGAGTCGTACGGCTCACAGCCAATCTCGGCGATCCTGCCTTCCTCGATGTAGACGTTGCCGTAGTTTTCAGTGTTCTTCAGGAGCAAGCTCATCCGATCAGCCTCGAAATCACATCCGTAACGATCGCGCGGTTCTTCCCGGCGGTTTCAATCACAGCCTCGTAGTCAAGTTCCTGCCCGGAGACGCCGTTAGCGTAGTTGTCAACGGTGCAGAGCGCTGCAACCGGAATTTCTGCCTCGCTGCAAAGGGTTGCTTCGTTTGCCATAGTCATTCCCACAACGTCCGCGTACTGCTTCAGAACCGCTATCTCCGCTTTCGTCTCGAATCTGGGTCCACGCGTCTGCACGTACACACCATTCTCTTTCCCGCCACCTGCTTTAATAATCTTCTCTCTCAACGGTTCGTCGAATCCAGGCACGACATGCCGTATCTCTGTGTCATAGAATGTTACGTGCCTTCCGAAGTTTATGTAGTCGTGCGGAACCAGAATCGTTCCGGGCGCAATCTCCGGCTTCAGGCTGCCTGTTGACGCGATGCAGATCACCCCCGCAACACCTGACTTCTCAAGCGCACGGATGTTTGCCAGATGGTTTATCCTGTGCGGCGGCGTGTTCATGGCAGCGCCGTGACGCGGCAGGAAGATGGCGTCGCCACCAACGAAGACCACAACCTCACCGTACTCTGTTTTAATCGTCTCTCTTCTGCCCTCAAACGCAACGCCAAAGAGGCTTGTGCCTGTGATTATACCGAGCATCCGAATCGTCCCCTCAAGTCCTCAAGTCTGTCCATCCCTCACATTCCCCTACGTTCCATCACATCCCCTTATGCCCCGCCGATGTCAAGTGCCTTTCGGATCACCTGACTGACCGGCAGCGAGCAGATCATGTACCAGACGATCCAGTAGTGGATGCCAAGAAAAGCAGGATCATTGAGCAATTTTTCGCCCCAGAACGGGAACGTCATGGTGGGATCGGGCACCGTAGCACCGATGAAGTCCCACGCCCAGAAGAAGAGCGGCAGCGTGATTATGCTGATGTAGAGCATCGGCTTGAACTGCTGCTTCATCATCTTGCCCTGATCGCCCATCATGGCTGCGCGTCTCTCATCCAGTTTCTTTAATTTCTGTTTGTTCTCAGCAAGTTGTGCTTCCCGGTACTCCTTCTGAAACGACTTCATCTTTTCAGAAAATGTGCGCATCAGCTCCCAGTCGATCGTGTACTTCTGGATGAGCGAGGCGTATAGCCCTGTAAACGCAGCCATCATGAAGAGCACGATGTGAATCGGAAACATATCGGGCAAGTGTCCGAGCAGTATGCCGACGCCGCTTGCAACCGAAGGCCTGAAATCCGGTATCAGTATCATCCCAAGAAACATCGAGATTCCGAGCGAAATCGCAATCCGTTCCAGTATATCTTTCCAGTTCGTCATGTATGCCGAACCTTGTGTCACAGGTGTGTAATAAAACTGTCGAGCTTTCGGGAGTACTATAGCGCTGCCTGCGCCGCCACAGATGATTCGACATGCGGGGTGTGTTCGCACCCACATCGTGTCGGACTTTTTGCATGCCATCTCTTCAAATTTTTCTAATGTCTCTATAATTTTAAATTTATTTATTACTTTATTATGCATGACTACGGTTCATCAGCTTTTCATAATACCTCTTCTATTAGTTGTGTATCCGGATAGTAACCAACCTCTAATAGTTCATCTATACATTCATTAACTTTTCTTTGAAAGTTACGCAAAAACGAAGGCTTCGCCACCCGTTTTTTATTGCCACCAACAGATTCCAAATAATCCACCCCAGCATCTTCAGAGATTCGCCCCATCCGGAACATCACCCGGATGCAGTGTCGCAAACAATCTCGCATGGTCCACGTCCATGGTCTCGAAAACAAACTTTACTTCACGATTCTCCGATTTCACCAGCGCAATCCGGATATTCTCCAGTTTTTCGATGACTTCCGTGTCCGAAAGCTGTTCATTCGACTTTTTCAGCTTCCAGAGCAAATGCCTATAACATACAAGCCCCATAACGCACAGAAAGCCCGGAGCACCCAGTCAAGTATCTCTTTTCCGATTCTCGCAAAATTTGGGTCTCCTGTAACCCGATACGCCTCAAGATAAATCCTTGAGAGGAGCGCGTTGTCGTAGAGCATCTTCTCAAAGTGCGGAACCAGCCAGTGCCTGTCAGTGGAATAGCGATGAAAACCCCCGCCCGGCTGGTCAAAGATTCCTCCTTCTGCCATCGCATGGATGGTCTTTGTAACCATTGATAGTGCGGATTTCTCCCCTGTCCGGTAATGATACCGGAGCAGGAACGAGAGATAGCAGGGCAGGGAAAACTTCGGTCGTTTCACAGACCATGCAGCCACATCAGAACCAAATCCACCATAGTCAATATCAACAAGTGTTAGCTACTGAGATGAATGCCCCAAATTAATTTCTGGGTGGCGAGGACGGAGGCTGCACTCAATTCATTAAAACTGAACGGAATACAGTTCAATATCGTAGATAATTGAACAGTGTACAGAAATATTTTTAAAACCCAATTGCGTATCTATGTCTATGAAACAAGACATAATGCGGATCCTTGCAGACTGGAACGTGTGGTGGGAGAAAAATGAAGTCCCACTGAACTTGCTTGGACAGAAGCGAGGAATCTCTAATGAGCTTATAGACCTTATGGAATTAAAGGAGATCAAAATAATTACAGGTGTGCGCCGAAGCGGAAAATCCACCATTCTATACCAGATCATTGAGCACCTTTTGAATACGGGTGTTCCATCAAAGAACATTCTTCTCCTAAATTTTGAGGACGCTGCACTCGCACATTATTCCCCGGAAGAGATCTATGAAAGTTATCTTTCTGAATTAAACCCTGCATTTGACAACTTTGTCTTTATCGACGAAGTGCAGAGAAAAGAAGGATGGGAGAACTGGATAAGGAAAAAGTACGACTTGAAACATGCTGCCAATTTTTTCGTTACCGGATCCTCGGCATCCCTTTTAAAGAAAGAATACGCAACCCTGCTCACAGGAAGGAACATATCGGAAGAAATTTTTCCACTGAGCTTTCGGGAATTTCTTGATTTTTCCGGCATACGTGTGGACAATACAGAAATAATAAGCACTGAAACACGGTCAAAAGTGCTATTCAGCTTAAAAAAGTATCTCGAATGGGGCGGCTTTCCGGAAGTGTTTTTCACAAATGAAAACTATAAACGCCGCCTGCTAAACCAGTATTTTGAAGATATAATCTACAAAGACATTGTGGACAGGTACGGCACAAATTCCGTAAAAACAAAGGAACTTGGTGTTTATCTTCTGACGAACATAGCCAACTCCCTCAGCATGAGAAACGTAAGAAATGCTCTTGGCTTCGGGCTTGAGACAATATCGGACTATATGTCATACATGGTTGAAGCATATCTATTGTATGCAGTCCCCATCTATTCCCCATCACTGAAAATTCAATCTGCGAACCCGAAAAAGATCTATTGCATAGATACCGGACTGCGAAATGCCGTGTCATTTAAGTTTTCAGATGATATTGGGCGTCTTGCAGAAAATGCCGTGTTTGTTGAATTGAAAAGGCACAAACAGGAAGTATATTACTGGAAAACCAATATCGGTGAAGTTGATTTTATTGTGAAAGAGGAATTGCGGCCAGTAGAAGCCATTCAGGTTTGCTGGAATCTCGACGAAGAACGCACAAAAAAAAGAGAGATCAGGGCAATATGCAGCGCAATGGAGGATTTAGATCTGGACAGGGGAATTATAATAACTGAGGATACGCAGTCCGTAGAGGAAACAGATGGCAAACAGATTTATTTCATACCTATGTGGAAATGGTTTTTGAATCAAAAGGAATGAAAAGAATCTTTTTAAAACAAATGAAGGGGCATATCAAGAAAACTTTTCACAAAAGTTTTATGCCTGCGGCGATGCTGACGCATTCAAAAACTACCCTTCGGGCGGGGTTTGTTTTTATACTTTCCTATACGTCAAGAAACACATAAAACATGAGTATCCTGTTGATGCCTCCTGATTCATCAGGAGGTTGGGACTTCCGAAACCCGGGTCTGTTCCGGAACTACTGGATCAACAAACAAGCTTAAGTGAATAAGAAACCTGTCACCAATAACATAAGGGAGGCTGACATCATGAACGAAGAAAAAGTTTTGACCACGAACCAGGGCGTTCCGGTCAGCGACATCAGAATTAGAGAGACCGCAGGTGAACGTGGACCCGTGTTACTGCAGGACGTCCGGTTCATCGAGAAGATGGTTCACTTTGATCGGGAGCGCACCTCGGGGCGGTTTGTCCATGCCAGGGGGGGCAGGGGCTCACGGCTTGACCAATGCCGATCCGGAGTTAGGTAGATTGGTATCTGAAGGTCTGAAACTCTGACAGATTATAGAGGTCATCAATGCAAAGAATAGCCTGGGGAATTACAGGTTCTGGTGATTGAACACGCGAGACTTATGCTGTAATGGCAGATATCAAGAAGAAGACAGACCTTGAATTCATGGTATTCCTGTCAAAAGAAGGGGAAGGGGTACTCAAATGGTACGGTATATGGGACGAGATCCAGCGTGATTTTCCCAATTTCAAGACAGATACCGGACCCAATTCGCCGTTCATAGCCGGACCGCTGCAGATTGGTTACTATGACCTGCTCGTAATCGCACCTGCAACAGCAAATACCGTGGCAAAGATCGTCCACGGGATTGCCGATAGCCCGGTTACCAATGTAGTAGCGCAGACCTCAAAAGGAGATACTCCGATCTATATACTGCCTACTGCCGGTGGATCAGATACGAGGTAAGATCAAGACGGTAGCCCCTACAGGAAAGTGTTATCCATGTAACAGTTGTTGGGATAATACACCATGACCCTGATTCGGCAGGCGATACAATCTGATGAACGATCGGTTTATGACCTGATCACAGCACTCATGGGATCTCCGCTCGACCGGGAGGCGTTTCACGATGTCTTCGCCCAAAATCTCCACTCTACAAGCGTGCTATATTGTGTCGCAGAGAGCGATGGGGTTATTGTTGGTTTTGGAAGTCTCCATATCGAATTATCGCTCCATCATGTCGGACTTGCCGGGGAGATTCAGGAGTTGGTCGTGCATGAAACGGTTCGCAGCAAGGGCATCGGTGCAGAACTCGTATCAAGACTCGAAGAGGAGGCAGAGAAGCGGGGCTGTGTTTCTATTGAAGTTACGACGAGAAAAAGATGGGTTGATGCGCAGCGGTTTTACAAGAGCGTTGGGTTCAGGCAGACGCATGTTAATTTTACAAAGGAATTGAAAAGGTGACCAATATGAGAACCATAAACCTGTTAGGGATATCAGGAAGCCCGAGACTCGCATCCACAGATTATGTGGTCAAGGATGCGCTCGATTATGCAAGACAGAAACACGCAGCACAAACCGAGTACATAACCCTCCACAACAGAACGATCGGATTCTGTAATCACTGTGACTTCTGCGTCAGGAAGCGTGAGGGCTGCATCCAGAAGGACGGCATGGAGGAGATATACGAGAA
>Ga0190315_1000813_pt1 | contig 13886 bp, 7 predicted proteins | sample 48701101_MG_FD_161673 | JGI IMG/M metagenome (GOLD analysis project Ga0190315, IMG submission 161673) | Hydrothermal vent sediment bacterial communities from Southern Trench, Guaymas Basin, Mexico - 4870-11-0-1_MG | ecosystem: Environmental > Aquatic > Marine > Hydrothermal vents > Sediment ...
GCATAAAACGCCATGATAATGAAGATACACGTACTAAAAATAATGGTAAATACCCAAGGTGCTTTTAGGTTCATTTTTGATTCTTTACCTCTCTGTTGTAATACAACGAATTAACGAAAAATACGAATTTATGACAGTGCTGAGTATAAATTGGACATTAAATAGGCTCCTTTGGGAAGTTACCCCACATTTCATTTTTCGCTTCTGCAATTTCTGCTTCGCTAATTTCAAGGCCTCGCCATAAACCACGCAACGATTGACGAGATGCTTGTTGAGTGACTTTTAAATCAGATTCAATTTGCGCTTTCGTTTACTCAGTATAAAATCTCTACTAAATTATTGGAAGACAATGAATCGTTTTGTCAGTCAATCGGTGTAGCCCAGTTTAGTGCCAATCGTGCCCACAATGGTAACATTGCTTGGCTCTGCCAGTCCTAAGTTTTTGACTACAGCGAGGGCAATAAGCGGTACTTTGTAAAGTATATCGATAGTAAGCGCATCGCAAGTCACGTATCATTCCATTAATGATAATGACTATAAAAAGCATTAGCACAAAAATAATCAGCACTAAAGCTAAAATCGGATATAACCAAAGTACCTGTAAAACATGGTTTAACACGAGTGAAATCAAGCAGAGTAAAATTAAAAAAACAATCCAAGCTCTATATTGGACTAAGAGAAATTTGACTGAGAGAGCAATCCATAAAAAGGAAATGTATAACTTGCTTTTTTGACATAATTTGGGTTTGAACATCTTTCTCCTCATTTCTGTCATTCCTAATAGGGGAAAACAAGATTTTGTTTCATAAAAATTATTAATCAGCGTAAATCATGACAATCAGCACAATCAGCGTTCTATCACGTTTTTAGATTTGTTCAAAGCCTCATTAAATGGGGGATGGTGGGCAAACGGGCGGTGAAATTTGGGTTTATTATTGAGTTCATTGCCGCCCGCTTACCCACCCTACAATTCTTGGGTGAAAAAAAGTGACTAAAATACCTGAACAGACACACCCTAGATTGAGCCCTCTTAAAAGCCTTATTCCAACACCATGCGTATCTTCTCAGGCGCTTTATCCTTCGTAATCTGCTGCATATATTGATTAATACGCCGTTGTAATTCTGCTGGCGTGACTGGAAAACCACCGGTCGTAATGGCTTTTTGCAGCGCATTTAAATTCAAAGTCACCTTTTCCAATCCCGATAAGCCTTCTTGCACCGCATCCAAAAAGACCTGGTCGATGTCTTCTGGTAGCGTTTTCTCATTTAAAAACTTCTGCAATAACACCTTATTGTCAGCTTGTAACAGTTCCCATTGTTCAGATTCCGCTACGCTTGCTAATTCTGTGATTAAGGCGTGTATCCATTCATTATACAGTTCTTCTAATGTGTCGCTGAGTTCGGCTAGGGTTTCACTGGCCGGTGTCTGTTGATGCCCTGTGGGTTTAAATTGACAATGGGGACAAAAGACTTTAGAACTTAGATCATAGTCGCTTAAATCAATACAGCTTGTGAGCTGCTTTAAATCGGATTCAAAATGCGCCAATTGTTGCTGTGACATTAAATTAATCTTAGCCAGTTTTTTTAACTGAATCAGACGGGTGTCACATAATAAGGCCTGTTTCTCTTCCGCTTCCTCTGCGTTGAGTCGCGCTTGTTGGTGTGCAGTGCGGTAGATTTGCCGATAGGTTTGTTGCAAGGTGCCCAGTTGTTGTTGGATTTGATACGTCAAACCACTGTTCGCACGTTGTTTGGCATCCGCTAGGCGAGGCAGTAGGCTCTCACGCACTTTTCTCATTTCTTGAATCCACCCCTGTTCAGGCGGTAACACCGCTTCGGCCGCCATTAAGTAAGCGGTTGCTTCATTCAGTTCACGCAGGATGGTTTGCAATTCATTGAAATCTGCCAAAGTCTCAAAACCACTCTGGTATGCCGCGATTTCTTCAACAGGTACACTAAAATTTTTGAATTGGGCCGGGGTAGAGTAGGCGCGTAAGGATTCTAAAAAGCGTTTGGTTTCTGTCAATTGCTTTTGATACGCTTGCAAGTCCGTTTTACTGAGTACCGCTTGCCCCCAAAAAATCAGGCCTTTGCTTAAATCATTTTGGGCGATTGCCAGCTTGTCTAAGCGTTGATTCGATTCGCTGCGTAATGCATAGACGGCTTTTTCCTCATTTTGGGTGAGTTGAATCGCTAACTCAGTGGATAAGCCTAATAATTCAAACAGGGCTTTTAAAGCCGATACGTTGAAATCTTTAGGGCGTTCAAGGTGTTTAAACGCCAGTAACTCTTTCAGTGGAGTTTCAACTAACCGCTTGATATCAGAAGCATTAATTTTTTGGCCCGGCAAGGCGAATACCAATTCGCCAGCATAAACGAGTGCAGCGAGTATGACGATCACAAATTCAGGTTCTAAGCCATATTGCTCAGGCAATAGCGTGGGTTCAGGGAGCAATTCGTTGTGATTCAGCACTTGCCCTTGCGGTTTGTTATGCAATAAATCAATGATATGGCGTGCATATTGAGAGTCTGCATTCAGCGGCGAAAGCTGTTCGCCGTCTAATAGTTTCAAGGCATCCAAAATACTATTGGCTTGTTTAGAGCGTTTTTGACTGGCTAAACTCCGCAACGCTTCTTGAGCAGATTGGAATCGGGTTTCGCCGGTAATCAAAAGGGAGAATACCGGATAATCGGGTATTTTGTTATGAAAAGTGTTTTCTAAACAAACGCTTGAGACTAATTCGACTATTTCCCGAAAATTGAGGCGTTCCTCTTTGTTCAGTCTCGCTAAATCGCGGATATTTTGCCCCTTTGTCCACTCTAATGGCGATAGTGTGCGGCCTTGATAAGTGACTTGAAAGGCCGTGTTGAGATGCGTTTGCAGCCAAGCAATTAATTGCGCCAAATAAGCATTCGCTTTGGATTCATACACCGATTTAGGATGCCCAGAAGCAGTCATAGCTAAAAGGGCGGCGGCGGTGTAATGGCGTAAACTGTGATGAAAGGTTTCATCTGGCTCCGTGAGGTGAAAAAAGACTTCATCGGTTGTTGTCGCGCTTTTTTTATACTTAGGCGGATCATAAGGCTGTATCAAATACAGATAAAAGTCTCGTTCAGGCACAGCGGTAGCGCGTTCATTCGGTGTACCAAAAAACAAGTAGCCTTGTCGCGTGACTTTATGGCTGAGCCATTCTAATTCATGTTGCCAGACGAGAAAATTACTGACATAAGGTTCATCCGTGACTTCCATCAATTGGCGTAGTGCGGTATGGTAATGACGATCAAGTTCATCATTTTCGATAATTTCAGCGCGATTTTCAATAATGGCATCAAAATCTTCTGTCTTTTTGAGATCAAGATAATATTGCCCATTATTGGGATTGGCAGAAATAAATTGTCGATTAACCGTTTTTAAAATCTCTCGCAACACCAATTCGACTTGAGACAGTAAATCATCAGCAGGTTCCCCTAAATCTTCTATTCCCGGTTGATACAAGCATAAACTATCACGCAATTCGCGTGCAGTGACACCGACTGAGGTATAAAAATTGTAGGTGGTGAGCCGATGTACGGATAAAGCCTGAATAATCCGCTGTGCCATGGCTTTATAATTAGGGCGCGTAAACGCTTGCTCAATGCGATTTTCTAAAACTTGACTACAATCAATCACTTTCCGAATTTCGTCATCCGCACGAAACGAGAAATTTTCCCGTAACGTTTTCCAGTAGCTATCATAAGCCAGCAATTGCGGTTCATTTTCAGGCACGGCTTGATCAAGCAAAGCTTGCATAGCGCGTTCAAGGGTTTTCAGCACTTCGCGCTGTTCCACGGCGATAATCCGTTCAAAGATATCAATATAATCAGGATGCACGGGAAACAGGGAAACAAATTCCTCCAGCCGCTCATTCATGACACCGTAAAATTTGGCAAAACGGCCCAAATACGCTCGGATTTTGGCTTTCTGTTGTTCGTTTTTTTTCAGCAGGCGTTCAGAAACGACAAACTTGATATCTTTGCGCGTAATCAAGACTTGTTCAAAACGATCTTTCACGCGGCGCAATTCATTCGCGGCAAATTTAAAACGCGGGTTATCAAAAATGGTTTCTTGTACGCCCGCGATAAAGCGAAAGCGTAAATTTTGACAGACTTCACCGATTTCGCGCAGAAAACTGAGATCAAGAATTAATTCTCGATCTTTACGCCCACTGAGAAATTCTAACAACTCATCCACCACTAACAGCAAGCCTTGCCCTGGACACTGCGCCTCGAAAGCGGCCATCATGTTTTCAAAACCGGCCTTATTATTCGTAATCTTGTCGGCCTGCGGAAATTGGAAATTCACCCCAATCGTATTCAAATAGGTTTCAATTTCTTCAGTCAGACAGTCGCGTAATGAACGTTGTACGGCACTCAGCTCGACTCGTACCAGATGAAATTGTCCCGCAATACTTTGCTCGGCTGCTTCTGCCACAGCTTGATGGTTCAAATCGGCTAATAATTCTGCCTTTTCGGCAATACTGGAAATCACGGCCATCAGATGGGATTTACCCGTGCCATAATTACCGACGATAAATAAACCTTTGTTGTCACCTGCCTTATCAAAACGCAATTGTTCAAAAACGAGCTTGATCAATTTAGCGGCCATTTCGTCTGAAATGACATACGTTTTAATAAGGCGTTTGATTTTATCCGCTTGTTCGGCATGTCGAAATTGGATAACGGTTTCTAATTTTTCAAATTGAATAAGTTCAGCGTATTGCATGGAATTTGTAAAAAGTTGATTTTTTGAAGGCAAACTAAAGTTGGAACGTAAAGTGAGAATTGAAGGCAAACTAAAGTTTGCACTCCAAGCGAGAATTGAAATTTTTGTGTAGGGGCAATTCCTTGTGGTTGCCCAGAAATTAAACCGACACCGCAGCTTTAATATGCGGATGCGCTTGATAGCCAACCCATTCAAAATCTTCAAATTGGTAGTCAAAAATAGAAGCCGGTTTGCGTTTAATCACCAACCTTGATAAGGGATAAGGTGTTCTTGTCAATTGCAAACGCGCTTGTTTCAAATGATTTAAATAAAGATGCACATCGCCGCCTGTCCAAACAAAATCCCCGACGGCTAAATCACATTGTTGGGCGACTAAATGCGTTAATAAAGCATAACTGGCAATATTAAACGGCGCACCAATAAAATAATCCGCGCTGCGCTGATATAATTGACAAGACAATTTGCCTGCCGCAACATAGAATTGAAATAAGATATGACAAGGGGGAAGCGCCATTTTATCAATCTCCCCAACATGCCACGCTGAGACGATATGTCGCCGCGAATCTGGATTCGTCTTGATTTGGGTAATCACTTGGCTGATTTGATCAATCGACTGGCCCTCTCGTGTGGGCCAAGAGCGCCACTGATAACCATAAATGGGCCCTAATTCCCCTTGTTCATTGGCCCAAGCATCCCAAATATGCACCTTATTATCAACAAGGTACTGAATATTCGTTTCGCCTTTGAGAAACCATAACAATTCATAAATAATACTGCGAGTATGCAATTTTTTAGTCGTGAGCAAGGGAAAACCTTTAGACAAATCAAAACGCACAGATCGCCCAAAAACAGATAAGGTACCTGTACCTGTCCGATCAGCTTTCTCAATGCCATTATCCAGAATATCTTGCATTAAATCTAAATATTGTTTCATGAGGTTAATGGTTAATGGTTAATGGTTAATAATTAAATTTTTTAACACACGGAGCGACACAGATTTTCACAAAGATTTCCCTTGGCTGCTCTGTGTAACTCTGTCGTTCTCTGTCGATTCTATTCGATGTTCAATTTTTCGATACTTGAACAACGAATATTGAAATTAAACTTCTGAACTCCAGAACTTCTGAACCTCTGAATTCCTATTTATGAAACTCTATGCTATCAGTGATTTACATTTAGATCACCCAATTAACGCGCAAGCCCTTGAAGCGTTACCCGCTTATTCTGAAGATTGGTTAATCCTCGCAGGGGATACTTGTAGTACAATTGAAAATTTACGCTTTGCCTTGAATCAATTAACACAACGCTTTGCCCAAGTGATATGGGTACCCGGCAATCATGATCTTTGGACAGGTATTGGGGATATAGAAGTGCGCGGAGAAAAAAAGTATCAGCAATTGGTTTCAGTTTGCCATGAATTTGGTGTCTTAACCCCCGAAGATCCTTATCCATTATGGATCGGTGAAGGCGGAACACACTACCTGATACCCTTATTTATATTATATGATTACAGTTTTCGACCGGATTATATTGCGCTAGAATCTGCGGTGGATTGGGCAAAACAAAGCGGGATTGTTTGTACTGACGAATACTATCTTGATCCCAGCCCCTATAGTTCTCGAATAGATTGGTGTCAAGCCAGGTGTGACTATTCTGAACACCGATTAGAACAAATACCATCCAATATCCCACGGATTTTGATCAACCATTATCCTTTACGAGAGGATTTAGTCAACTTGTCCAGAATCCCGCGCTTTTCTATTTGGTGTGGAACACGACGTACCGAAAATTGGCATCTTCGTTTTGAAGCCTCAATAGTGGTTTCGGGCCATCTGCATATCCGTTCTAGCCATTATCGAAATGCTGTCCGTTTTGAAGAAGTGTCTTTAGGCTATCCTCGAAACTGGGATCAAGATCAAGGGATTGAAGGATATCTTCGTCAAATTTTACCCGATCCACAAAAAAAACCACCACCTCCCCTTTTACGGTAGATTTGCTCTGCCTCGCGTCTCTGTATTGCGTTTTTACATCGTGTTTTTAGAGGCCCCGTAGATTTGCTCTGCCTCGCGTCTCTGTATTGCGTTTTTACATCGTGTTTTTAGAGGCCCCGTAGATTTGCTCTGCCTCGCGTCTCTGTATTGCGTTTTTACATCGTGTTTTTACAGGCACCGTAGAGACGCGATGCCTCGCGTCTCTGTATTGCGTTTTTACATCGTGTTTTTAGAGGCCCCGTAGAGACGCGATGCCTCGCGTCTCTGTATTGCGTTTTTACATCGTGTTTTTAGAGGCCCCGTAGAGACGCGATGCCTCGCGTCTCTGTATTGCGTTTTTACCTCGTGTTTTTAGAGGCACCGTAGAGACGCGATGCCTCGCGTCTCTGTATTGCGTTTTTACCTCGTGTTTTTACAGCCACCGTAGAGACGCTTCGATGAGACGCTTCGCGATCGCGTCTCTACAGTTTTTACAGGCATCGTGTATTTTACAGGCACCGTAGAGACGCGATGCCTCGCGTCTCTGTATTGCGTTTTTACCTCGTGTTTTTAGAGGCACCGTAGAGACGCTTCGATGAGACGCTTCGCGATCGCGTCTCTACAGTTATTTACCTCGTGTTTTTAGAGGCACCGTAGAGACGCTTCGCGATCGCGTCTCTACAGTTTTTACCTCGTGTTTTTAGAGGCACCGTAGAGACGCTTCGATGAGACGCTTCGCGATCGCGTCTCTACAGTTTTTACCTCGTGTTTTTACAGCCACCGTAGAGACGCGATGCCTCGCGTCTCTGTATTGCGTTTTTACCTCGTGTTTTTAGAGGCCCCGTAGAGACGCGATGCCTCGCGTCTCTGTATTGCGTTTTTACCTCGTGTTTTTAGAGGCCCCGTAGAGACGCGATGCCTCGCGTCTCTGTATTGCGTTTTTACCTCGTGTTTTTAGAGGCCCCGTAGAGACGCGATGCCTCGCGTCTCTGTATTGCGTTTTTACATCGTGTTTTTACAGGCATCGTGTTTTTACAAGCACCGTAGAGACGCTTCGATGAGACGCGAAGCATCGCGTCTCTACAACTGATAACTGAAAGGCATTGACAGATGAACTTTTCACAAAATCAAGGGACTAAAAGTTATTTAGTCTTTTTCGTTTCCGTCGTTTTGTGCGGCGCGATTGGGGTTTGGGGGGTGTTAGACCCTTCAAACATGACTAACACCGCATTGGGCATAACTGGCTTTGCCTTAAAAAGTCTTGATTGGTTTTTCCTCGCTTTATGTACTGGATTTCTCGTTCTGAGTCTTTATATGGCATTTGGCCCCTACAGTCATATCCGTTTAGGAAAAGATGACGAGAAGCCTGAATTTTCAACCCTGTCTTGGCTTGCCATGTTATTCGCTGCCGGAATGGGAGCTGGCTTGATCTTTTGGGGGGTTGCTGAACCCGTGTTTCATTATTTAGCACCGCCTGGTATGCCAGGTAAAACGCCAGAAGCGGCCCGCATGGCCATGATTATTACCAACTTACACTGGGGACTACATGCGTGGTCGATTTACGCCGTTTGTGCCTTAGTCATTGCTTATTTTAGTTTCCGAAAACAAACCCCGTCACTGATTTCAAGCCCGATTAAAGCCGAATTTGGCTGTAAACATCACGGTATTTGGTGTCATACGGCCGATATTATTGGCGTATTAGCCGTCATTTTTGGCCTAGCCGGCTCCCTGACAATGGGCATTTTACAAGTGCGGGCCGGACTGGGTGAAGTTTTTGGCGTACCTGCCAACGATTTTGTCAGCATCATTATCTTAGTTTTGATGACCACCCTGTTTTTGATTTCGGCCAGTACAGGCCTGAACAAAGGCATCAAATTTTTAAGTTATATCAATATGGGCATCGCCGTTACGATATTACTCTTCATCATCTTTGCCGGCCCTACCCGCTTTATTCTCGAAATCTTTATCACCTCAATAGGTGATTATTTTAGTCAACTCATCAATATGTCCTTTAAGCTCTACCCCTATAAAGAGCTAACCGGCTGGACATCCGGCTGGACACTCACTTATTTTATATGGTGGCTGGCTTGGGGCCCGTTTGTTGGGATTTTTATCGCCAGAATCAGTCGCGGTCGTACCATTCGCGAATTTTTCATTGGCGTTGTCTTAATACCGACTCTGTTTTCTATATTATGGTTTGCCGCTTTCGGCGGAAGCGCACTTTATATCGAAATGTTTGGTGGAGGCGGTTTAGCTGATTTAGTGCTTGAAGATGTCTCTAAAGCCCTATTTGCCCTGTTCACCTGGTTTCCATTATCTGAAATCTTAAGCGGGCTCGCCCTCGTTTTGATTTTTATTTTTCTCGTTACCAGTGCCGATTCTGGCACGTTTGTCGTCAGTATGATGACTTCTAACGGCAACTTAAATCCCGGAACCAGAGTCAAACTCATTTGGGGTATCATAATTGCCCTCCTGACGGCCGGCATCTTGTTCACCGGTTCGGTCACCGTCGCTAAAGCCATGGCGATTACAGGCGCGATTCCTTTTACCTTTATCCTCGTTATACAAATCATCGCCTTTATGCGGGCAATACGCCGAGAAAACAGGGCTCCACAGCCTGAAAAACTCTCCCCATCTCCCATTAATGCTAAAGGGTAGGCACCATGAAAAAATTATTCATTTACCTAGCCCTGTCACTCATCGTGATGGGATGCAGCAAAACAGAGCCATTACGCATCGGTTCTAAAGACTTTACAGAGCAACACATTTTGGCTGAAATGATTGCCCAATTGCTGGAATATGAAAAAATTCCGGTTAAACGCTCCATTCCTTATGGGGATACCTTTTCCAATCTGGAAGCCATCAAAAATGGCGAACTGGATTTATACGTCGAATACAACGGTACCGGCCTGATCATGTTAGGCCAACCCCCTATCAGCAATGGTGACAAAGCCTTTGATGAAGTGAAAAAACTCTTTAAACCCTTGGGTTTAGAATGGATGGATCGACTGGGATTTTCTAATGACTACGTTTTGCTCATGCGTCGTGATCGGGCTTTGTCTTTAAAAATCAATAAAATCAGTGACTTGGTCAATATACAACCTAACATCAAAATGGCCATGGAACCTGAATTTTTGGAACGCCCTTTAGATGGACTGGCTGCTTTGCTGCGACGCTATGGGTTAAACCATGTTATTTCCTCAGTCGTAGACAACAACAAAGCCGTCATCTATCAAGCCTTACTAGATGGAAAAGTGGATGTCACAGAAGGGTTTGCTACCGAGGGACGGATTGAAGATTTTGGCTTAGAAGTCCTAGAAGATGATCTCGCCTTTTTCCCCGTTTATGAACCCTCACCCCTAGTGCGAAAAGACACTTTAGAACGTTATCCCAAATTACGTTCTGTACTACAACAACTCAAAGGCCTCATTGACACCACCAGTATGCGGCAAATGAACCGAGAAGTTGAATTAGAAGGGCAAGATTATCAAGTGGTAGCCCAAGAATTTCTGATTAAACACAAACTGATCGAAAAACAGCTTCAGTCCGTCAAATCGGAAAAATTCGTTCTGGCAGCCGGTTTGATCAATGAACTGGGGGGCAGTATTAGTCAAGCCGTGCGAGCCATCCGCAAAACGTTTCCAGGCCGCCGTGTCAAAGTCCTTCAAACGGCCGATCCCTTACAAACCCTCATTGACGGAAAAGCACGCTTAGGCATTTTAAGTGCCGAATCCTTTTTCCAAATGACCGATGAATTTCTGCCCGTGCAAAACCAATCTGTTGAAGCAGTCGGTGTCATTGGAACAAGAATGGCCCATATTGTGATACGACAAGACAGTCCTATCAGCACCTTGAAAGAGATTAAAAAGCTGGGTGTCGGGGCCCAAAATAGTGCCTCAGATCGCACCGCCAAAATGCTACTCACCGCCTTAGGCTGGCGTGATCGCATCAAATTAATTCACCATGACAAATTAGCCCGACAACTAGACGCATTGAATGAGCAAAAACTGGAGGGTATTTTCCTGATGGTTCCCCCAGGGCATGAACAACTGACCCTGATTATGAATCAAGAAAGGTTCAAGCTGCTCTCCCTAAAAGACTGGCAAGAAGGCAATCATTTAATCCGTTTTCCCTTCTTCAGATTAGCCAGAATCCCGGCCAACACCTACGAGCAACAACCCGAACTGATTGAAACGATCAGTACCCAAATGGTGTTAGCCGGGCCAACCCCAATAAGCAAAATTATAGGTGATAGAGGCCCAGCAACAGTGATTTCAAGCAGCGTCCAACCTCTTTCCGACCCGCTCATCCTTCAGTTAAATAAGGCACTGAGTACAGGTGAAAAAATCGATCCATCGATTCCCGCAGCCGATATTCTCACTCAAAGAACCAAACCCCTATCCAATCCGCTCAACCCTTCAGCGATAGAGTCCGTCTTTAACTTTTTGATAATGCTCATGATTATCTTATTTTTCTATCTGTTTTTGCGAGAAGGCAAAGCCGTTTAAATCATATCCCAAAAAATAAATTATCCGTGTAGGGTGGGTAACGTGTTTATAAAGCCCACCAATGAATTGATGGTGCGGGTAGCGTGTGTTTTTGCTGCCCACCATTCCCCTAAAGCATTGGCAAACGCCTCAAATTCACATATTCCAACAACCCATCTAACTCTTCTCTGGTGGACCACAATACCCCCTCTTCCAGCATCAAAACGATAGCTTCTTTTGTAAAGCCATCATGCCCAAAAAACCAGACACGAACAAAATCCGCATCCAGATTTTTTTTGACTCGAACCGCTTTATCCAACAGCTTTTGAATTTCAGAAACACCCACCTTACGACCATGAAGCCATTTACTTTCGGCTACCCATTGTTCAATCCCAGCCGCTCCATGAACATCAATTTCAGTATTTGCACCCGCACCTAATTGTTCTCGAAGGGCCACGTAGACAAAATCAGGTATCGCTATCTCACGCTCTTGGTTAAAATACCGGCCCGGTAAGGTTTTGCGACGAGCGTTTAACAATATTTGAGCCATATAGACTTCTGCCAAATAACCCGCCAATTCATGGAATTGTCGTTTAATACGACTGTATTGTTTCTGTAAATCATTTTGGACAAGATTTTTATTTTGCCTTTCGATTTCAATTTTGCCCCAAACCCTTAAAAATTGGACTAAAATGGGATCATCGACTTTCCCAAACCAGCCCCCCAATTCCTTATATTCAAGCAAATCACCACGAGACAGTTTGATCAAAATCTGTCGAATCTTATCAATTGAAACCTCTTTTCCCTCTCGTTCCTTCAAAGCGTGTTGAATGCGTCCAATATCTAATTCTTCCCCTTCTTCCAAAGCCGACAAATACAATATCCATTTGGTAATGCCGTATTCATTAATACGCTCAATCCAGCGGTTGACTTGATCGGAAAGTTCGTTCCAGATAAATCCAGAAGACAAATCAACCGCCAAAATCGTATTTAAAGTCTGTTCATCTAAAATGTCTTTTCCCAATTTGACTGCTCGCCTCACCACAGAGGTGATGTAAAAAGGATTTCCCCCACAACGTTCGGCAACCACCGGTGCTATATCCTCTTTAATATTGGCTTGATAATACTTAGCCGCTTTACGTGTCAACTCTGCCCCCCAATAGCCTGTCAGAGGTTCAATAGGATCACTATCAAAACGTCCATATAACGAACCTCTGCCCAAAATTTCTCTGGCAAGAATGCTCATCGCTGAACCCGTGACAAAATGAGGACAAGTGGGCGACTCCACGGCCTCCTGCATAAAACCAACGACATCAAAGTCATATTGTGGTAGCCGCGTATTTTGAAACTCATCTAAAAAAACGACAATGGTGCTGTCATCATAATCTGAAACACGGCGTGGATGACACAATGCCCATTGTTCTGGAATGATAACCTGTTTTTCAACAATACCCTCAAGCAGTTCTAGTGTTCCCTCAAATCCTTCAGTCAGGGTCATTTTTTCACGAATCAGATTGATGAGTTGATCCCGTTTCACTTGCCTTCCCAATACAATTCGTGGATCACGCAATCGAAACGCCGCATACCAACGTATAAAATTTTCGACATACTTCTCGGCAAAATCCCATCTATCCTTAAAGGTATCCGGAAAACTATAATAAACCGGTACCACGGCCCCTGGATCGAGATGATCTTGTTCAAAAAACAATCGGTTAACCACACGCTTAAAAATTTCCGTCTTACCCATGCGTCGTTGTCCAAGCAAAACGGTAGACGTGGTTCGGCGCGTTCGCGCCTTCAGGGCAGCTTTATAAAAATAATCCAAAAAAAATTCACGATCCGTATAAACCTCTTCAGGCACCAAAGTTTTGATAGCCCATGGGGGCGTTTTTTGAATTTCACTCATTTTAGTTACCCATTGATATTAGTGTTTGAAATTGATTTTGAACAACTGAGTATAACTGATTATTGGAGCATCGATCAAAACTCTGGGCATAAACGAGAAATCAATGACTTACATGCCATTAGGTACCGTTATTGATTTATGGTTGGGCGTTGGCATTTTGCAAGAGCCTCCATTGAAGATATGCAATTTTTTGCATAATCTGTGATTCAAAACCGTCAATGAGCGACCAGTTGCCAAGCGAAGACGACTGACCTATTAAAAAAAAGGTAGACCTCAATTTTATAATGTGGTATAAGTGCGCGGGTCTGTCTGCGAGCTAATTTGCAGTTATCAGTTGTCAGTTATCAGTTATCAATTATATTGGAGTTCAAGATTTATCTTGAGTATTTTCAAATTAATAATCTTCAATGTGAGAGCATTAAATAGTTGCTTAGCGCCTTTCCGGCTTCGCTAAAGATTGCTTTTAGAACGAGGCTTCCAGTCCTCATTGATAATGGATAACTGTTTTTTTGTCGCGCATTAGACCGAAAAACTGACCTAGTATCAAGATTTATTTTGATTGATAACTGATAACTTTTCCTTGTCTTAAGTTTAAGTGTGGCAAGGTGAAGATAAATTTTAATCACACTTAAACTTCGTATTTTTCGTTAATTCGTTGTATTACAACAGAGAGGTAAAGAATCAAAAATGAACCTAAAAGCACCTTGGGTATTTACCATTATTTTTAGTACGTGTATCTTCATTATCATGGCGTTTTATGC
>Ga0190315_1000818_pt1 | contig 13829 bp, 14 predicted proteins | sample 48701101_MG_FD_161673 | JGI IMG/M metagenome (GOLD analysis project Ga0190315, IMG submission 161673) | Hydrothermal vent sediment bacterial communities from Southern Trench, Guaymas Basin, Mexico - 4870-11-0-1_MG | ecosystem: Environmental > Aquatic > Marine > Hydrothermal vents > Sediment ...
GATTATTAGATTTATCCGTTTCATATTCGTTCTTTTTAAATTAATAAATTAAAGTATTCCTAATCCTAATTGTTTTGCTTTGTTATAATCTGCAATTAATTCATCAAAAATCTCTTTTACTGATTGTAGTCTTTCTGTTAAATAAGCAGTTGTTCCCGCAAATGCAAACCCCTCTTCCATCTTTCCTTGTGCAGCATTAAATAAGGCCTGGGCTATACAAAAAGAAACCTCTTTGTAGTCACATGTTTTAAGGCATTTCCACGGGCAGTTGACAGGCTTTTTAATTCCTTTCAGAATGTCTTCAACAAATTTATTTTTAACAACACGGCCTGGTAAGCCAACGGGGCTGTCAATAAGAACAATATCCTCTTTTTTAGCTGAAATGTAAGATTCTTTAAATTTCTCATCAGCATCGCATTCAAAAGTGGGCACAAAACGAGTTCCCATTTTAACTGCCTTTGCACCTGATTGCATTATTTTATATATATCATTGCCGGTATAAATACCACCTGCAGCAATTACAGGGATTTCTTTATTAAATTTTTCTTCAAAGGGTTTTAAAACTTTAACTGTTTCTTCTATCAAGTCAGACAATTTGATTTGCGGATCTATCAAATCTTTTTTTCTAAATCCTTGATGACCACCTGACAGAGGTCCTTCTATAACAATACCATCAGGTACTCTATTATACTGATTACTCCAATATTTAAAAATGAAATTTGCTGCCTTTGCTGATGAAACTTTTGGAATAATTTTAACTCCTGAATTTTCTAAGACTTCAACCGGAAGGTTAATTGGGTTTTTCAAGGGTAATCCTGCACTAACGAAAACGATATCTATTTTTTCATCTATCGCAACGTCTAGCAAATCGTCAAAATCAGAAGCTGCAAGCATAATATTCACACCAATAACACCATCGGGAGACAATCCTCTGGCTTTCCAGATTTCTTTTCTTAAAGCTTTCATATTTGCCTTTCGAAAGTTTTTAATGGAGTCACCTTCAGTCATCCCGATACCTACAGCAGATATAACCCCGACGCCACCCTGATTGGCAACAGCTGATGCCAGACCTGATAAGGAAATAGCTACTCCCATCCCTCCCTGAATTATGGGGATTTTTACAATTAGATTCCCTATCTTTAATGGCTTCATATTTTAAATCTATTTTTTATTGAACTTGTTATTAAATCAAAATTTTTAAATGCTGTTAAGGCAATTTGGTGTCCTTCTTTCACAAATTCTTTAAGGGCTTGTTGTTTTGAAACTTTATCAAATTTTGTCGGGTGTTTTAATCCATTCAACATCACATACTTCACTTTTTTTCCTTCCGCTTGATAATAGAGGTTTATAAGTGTTTCAACACCAAATCTCGAATGCTTCATTTTATCGACAATGGGCAGTATATCTTTCTTAAATACAGACCTTTCACCCGTAAACGATTTAAAAGGATTTACGCTGTAATCAATTAATGTTTCGGTTGCCTGACCAAGTATCATATCAGCCTTTTTATTTACTAAGGGCATAGTCAATTCAAACAGATGGTCTTCTTTCAAGTCAGATAAGTCGGCATCGACAAACACAATGATTTCACCGGTTGCATTTTCAATACCCGTTGCCATGGCAAAACCTTTGCCTTTGTTTTCTTCCAATTTAATGTATTTGAACTCGTAAATTTTGCTGAGTTCATTCAATATATCATCGGTTTTATCTGTTGAGCCGTCGTTTACAACAATTACTTCGTCGAAGAAGTGATCACATACTTTTGACACAACATCTTTTATGGTTTTTTCTTCGTTATAAACACAAATTATTGCTGATATTGTTTTCATGATACTGGTTCTTGTTTATTTAATTTCTTAACAGCTTTTTTTGTAGCAATTCTACCTGCCTGAATAAGTTCGTCAGCTTTATAAAAATCAAATGTGCCACACGATTCTCTTGAAATTTCAATGAGTATATCGGGTGGGGTCATTGTAAGGATTAGCTTTGTAATTTGGGATAGCATAAGACTTGACGTTTCAGTAATAAGATGAAAATATCCTACTCCGGCATTCCCGTTTTTATTCACTTTAGCAGGAAGAAGAGCCGTTAATTTTTTTTGAAATTCACTTAGTTTGCCGTTGGTAAGTTTTTCGAAATACCCCAAATCCTGATTCCCTGTAACCGGTTTTTGGTATGGGATTCGGGAATTTACATCAACTGCAATAAGAATATCATCTTTTTGCCGGGCAACCCGGTTGGTTGGTACAGGATTTAACACACCGCCATCAACAAAAACAGTGTCGCTCTTTAATACGGGAGTAATAACCAAAGGGATAGATATTGAGGCACGTATTGCTTCAAACAAACTGCCTTCAGTTACAATCACTTCTTTATTTTGTTTAAAATCAGTAACAACAGCGGCATAACTAATTGGCAGGTCTTCAATTTTCTGGTCAGGAATAAATTTTTTTATCTCTCTTAAAACTCTATCAGCTTTTATTATTCCGTTTGTGCTTAATGTAAAGTCAACCAAATTGAACATGTCAAATTTGCTGAGGGAACACAACCATGCTTCATATTCATCTAATTTACCGGCAGCATAAACCCCTCCAACCAAAGCTCCCATTGAAGTGCCGGAAATAGAACTTATTTCAAATCCTTGTTCTTCAAGTTCACGAATCACGCCAATATGTGCAGTGCCGCGAGCACCTCCACTACCTAATACCAATGCTACTTTTTGCTTCATTATTTTGTGTTATTATATATTTGAATGTTCAACTAAATCTTTTATCCAATGAAAAAAACTCAGGATTTTTTGCACTTACATCCTTGTACATATTACCTATTGTTATCATCGTCTTTTTAATATCACTTGTTTCTGTAATTACTTCTTTAATTCCCATTTCTTTTTTTTTGTAATCTATATAACTGACAATAATTGGAACTTTTGCTCTTGCTGCCATATAATAGAAGCCTTTTTTCCAATGGTCTGTCCTCGGTAATTGTCCTTCGGGCGAAAGAATAATATGCAGTTCGTTATTTGTTTGAAACAATTCAGCAATCTGATTAATATATTCCCGGTTTTTCTCAACCGGAATAGAACCAAAAGCTTTGAAAAAATAATTTAATGGAAATTTGAAAAACTCTTTTTTCGACAAAAATTTATACCGTATATCTGTACTCATCAAAAATAGTTTTCCATAAAAGCCATCCCAATAACTGGTATGAGGGGCAAAAATGATGACTGATTTTTTAACATCCGGAAATTCTCCTACAATCTTCCAGCCTAAAACACCCGTAAATACATATTTGTATATAACTTTCATTTTTGATTGTAGATTTTACTGTTTTATTATCTTAGTTCAAGTTACTTCTGTTAAATTCTTGTAATTTGCTAACAATTTGAATCTTGGTTTTTCTCGGAATTACATTAGATGTTTTTATTAATGAAGCATTTAACATCCCAGGTATTTCAACTTCCTTCCCTGCTTGCAACGCATTATATCCATCTTCAGCAACCTTTTTAGGAGAAGAAAGCATCTTTAATTTTGATAGTTTTGATCCTTCACTTCCCACCTCTTTCTGAAATCCCGTTCTTGTAGGCCCTGGACATAAGGTTGTTACAGTAACGCCTGTTCCTTTTAACTCATTTGTAATTGCTTCGGAAAATGATTGCACAAATGCCTTGCTGGCATAATAAACTGCCATATATGGTCCGGGCTGAAAAGCTGCCATTGATGAGACATTCAATATCTTTCCTTCTTTCCTCTTAACCATTCCCTCAACAAATAATCTGGTCAGTTGAGTAAGAGAAACAATGTTGATTTGCAGAATGTCTGATATTTTCGAAAGATCTTCATTGTGAAATTTCCCGAAATGGCCTATCCCGGCGTTATTAACCAAAACATCAATAACAATTTGTTTTTCTATTGTTTCATTAAATATTTCGATAGCTGCATTTGGCACGGATAAATCTTTTACAATAACTAGTATATCAACATTGTATTTTTTATTGAATTTTTCTTTTATCTCGTAAAGTTTATCCTTATTCCTTGCTACCAAAACTAAATTATAGGAATCCTTTGCGAATAATTTAGTTAGTTCATAACCGATGCCCATTGTGGCACCGGTTATTAATGCAGTCTTTCTTATTTCTGTTTTATTGTCCATTTTTGTTAACGTTTCTATTACTTAGAATCGTCTTTTACAACTGTTACTGTTTAAGTTTCCTTACTGTAAAATCGTCATCGGTCAATCCCTGATCATATTTCACATCTGACATAATCATTTTGGTAATATGCTTTTTCTTCAGATCAGTCATTTTTATCTCTTTGGCATTCCAGTATTCACCAATCTTTTCAAATTGATAAACGGCTTCTTTAATTTTATGATTTCCTTTATCATAATACGCCATATACGTAGGATAATAGTGCGTTTTATGTACGTTAACTATTAACTTTGAATAGGATGATTTTTGTGATATTGGCGTTAATTCCAACACATATACATCGGCTTCGGTTTTAATTAATTTAGGAGTGTATTTTTCGGTATACGGTTTAGCTTCCATATCATCGTAAGCAAAATCTGTTCCGGCAAATTTCTGACTCTTTACGGATGAAGATATCCTTCTTTCTTTACCGAAAGACGGCAGAAACAAATACATAACATCGTTTGGCAACGACAGTGTGGCGATACCTTCCTGAGACGCCGGTGCCGTAAAACGAAACAATCGTTTATCTGTTCCTTTCTGGATCATCGTAGCTTCGCGGACTTTTTCCTTTCCCGCCTTATCAATAAGAACGATTTTTGTGGTTGCTGACATGTCTTTGGGTGCATACATCACATCGTCCATTTTTTCTAATATCTCATTTGCATCCTGTGCGTTGGCATTTAGACCGATTAGAAGGAATAATGCACTTACTAATACTGAAAATTTCATTGTTTTCATTTTTCTAAAATTTTAATGTTTATAAATTAATTTACTTTACTGTTATTTTCTTTTTTTCTATTTGTCAGTATCAAAACAACAGGCAATAGTGTTAAAGCTCCAAGGCCCGACCCTATCATACTCAGCGCTACAAGCATGCCGAAATTCTGCATCGGAACCATTTGTGAGAATATCAGCACTAAAAACCCTGCTGAAACTGAAACCACATTAATAATAATAGCTTTTCCGCTTATTAATATAGTTTCTTCCAGCGCTTTGTTAATGTTACCTGTTTCTTTAAAAGTATGATTAAAATGTGTTATTATATGGATAGAATAATCAATTCCTATACCAAGCGCAATACTGGCAACAAGTACGGTAGCAATGTCAAGAGCTATACCAGCAACACCCATAAATCCGAATAAAATGGCAATGGTTGCAATAATAGGGATAGTTGCATACAAACCTTTCCAAAATGAACGGAGCAGCAGACCTACAATTACAAGAACAAAAAGCAAGGCAAGAACCAAACTGCTAAACTGACTTTGAAGTAAACTATCACTCATTTTTACATAAACTGACGGCATTCCCGTTAATTGAATAGTACAATTTTCGGTTGAGTTTTCTTTTATAAACGTATTCATATATTCAACAAAATCTGCCATTTTTTCACTGTCAGATGATTTGAATTTTGATTGTATGATACCTTCATCAAGGTCGCCTGAAACGAGCTGAGGCATAATGTCCTGTCCGTCAAGCAAAAACCATAAATCTTCTATTTTATCTTTGCTGTCCGGTATATTTTTCCCTTCGCCCATAACATCGTTCATTTCTTCGATAAGGTCGGCAACTGATTGAGTGGTTGATATTTCAGAATATTGCTCCATATAATCCTCTGTCTTGATCATCATCTTCAAAACTTCGGGGCTTTGCATATCGCCTTTAAAAACTACAAATACAGGTTGGGAACCACCGAATTTCTTTTGCATTATATCTTCCGAAACTCTTGTTGGATTATCTTTTTTTAAATATTCACTCATATTTACACTTGTGGTAATCAAAAACATGCCGCCTATGCTTAATAAAAGTAATACCCCCCAGGCTGTAAGTGTATATTTTGGGTGATTAAATAGAAGATTAACAAGAGGTTGAAGTATTTTATCGGATAAGAATGATTTTTTCTTTTCTACATCCTTTTTTAGGTTCTCGGGTTTTTTATACAATGAAAATGCAGAAATAACAGCCGGAACAAAAAATATTGATAACAACAGTGCAATAGCTGTTCCCATAGCCGAAAATATACCAAAGTCTCTTATCATGGTCATATAAGCACCTAACACAAATGAAAGAAAACCAACTGCTGTTGTTACTGCTGCAAGAATAACCGGAACAATAATATATGTTAATGCTTTTATAACAGCTTTTTTACGGTCTTCATCGTAAGTTTGGTTTATACGATTTAAAACATGTATGGTATATGCACTGCCAACGGCGAGTAAAATAATTGGAATATTATTTGAAATCATGGTTAATTCGAAACCTAACAACACCATTATCCCAAGTGTCCAAACAACTGCAATAACTGCTGTTAAGAGAGGCATAATCACACCCCTTGCAGAGCGAAAACTTAACAACAGGATAAAAGCTATTAAAATAAACACAATGGGTAACAGCCAAATTAAATCAGCCATTATTAATTTTGAAATATCATTCATCATCATTGGCAAACCACCGAAATACAATTTTTCGGGTAAATTGAGAGCAACAACCTTATCTTTCACTTCTTTTGCAACAGCCTGCTTATCATCGACATCATCAAGCAATGTGAACATGACAAGTGTAGCTGTTCCATCGTCAGAAACTATGGCCCCCTTATACATGTCTTTTGAAAAAACATAGTCCTTCAAACTATCTAATTCGGATTGAGTGTCAGGCAAATCGTATTCATCAATGAGTTTACCTATTTCTATTCCCCATTCCTCTCCTTTTATATCAATAATATCGGTTAAGCTTGTAACCGTATTGATACCCTCCATTATTTTTAAACTGTCGGTTATTTGTTTAACATGTTCCAGTACTTCGGTTTTAAAAACATCATCGGTTTCCAGTACGATCATTCCCATATCGTTGCCTCCGTATTTTTTGCCTATGTCTTTGTATAGTTTTGCAACAGGATCATCATCGGGCAAAGAACTTATTACATCCGAGTTAATTGTCAGGGTTTTTAACTGTAAACCAAAAAAGGCGGTTAATCCAACAACTACAACAATTATTACCCACCTTAATTTTACTATTGCTTTTGCTATTTTTTCCATAATTTATTTAATTTTTTATTCATTAACATTTTATATTTCTATTCTACTTTATTCCTGTAAATATGATAGCCGGTGGAATATTTAAAATGGCTGCAATAACACGGGTTTGATGAAATTTCTGTTTTATAAGTTGATAAATTAGCCATGTATATTGATAGGTGATAAATTTCCCGTTTTCATTAAGTAAATTATATGTTTTTGCAATAACTCTCTTTCTTTTCATTCTGTCGAAAAATGTAAACGGAATGGTAGAAATGACATAATCTACTTTATTAATTTTATATCTGTTTTTTAATATTGTTCGTGCGTATTCAGCATCTGCATTAACTATTACTAAACGTTCATCCTTAATGTTTAACAGTTCTTTTATAAACAACTCATTTGTTTCAAAAACAAAAAGGACAGCATTTTCATGCATCCGTTCCAAAAGATGTGTTGTTATCACTCCATTGCCGGGGCCATATTCAACCAGTAAATTAGCTTTGTCAAAATCTATATTCCCAAGCATCTTCTTGATAACATGCTTGCTGGTGGAAAAAGCGGCCCCTACCTTTTTATCCTTTATAAATTCTCTGATCAATATTTTTTCTGTCATCTCGTTTTAATCAGTTTGGATTTAAAAATCATTCTTTGCTAAGCTTGATTTCTATGGTTTTATTGGAGTCAAGATTAAATTTTGCATCCTCATACCTCGGAGGTCCCATAAAACCTTCTGCATTATTTGAGACACCTACCGGCTCTTTTGGTATTCCTATGAAATTTTGATTTATTTTACCGTTTGTGTCAATATCTTGATAAACCGATACTGCATAAGTTCCGGTTTTTAAATTTTCAAAATACATGGTTACAGTATTCGAAATAACTTTCGCTTTTTTAAAACTGTTTGCTTTTGATATTTTAATAGGGAAACCATCTTCCGAAGTATAGAGATACACATAAATTTCACCCTTAATACTTTTAATGCCTGTTATGTTTACTGTTAATGTGTATTGCTGGGCAAACACAACAGCACTAACTAAAACAAAAACCATTATAAATATTATCCTTTTCATCATCACTCTAATAACTCAACCCGACTGAATTAGTATTTAGGTCGGGTTGATATTAAAAATTTTTATCCTTCTGTTTCTTTACAAGCCAAACCGTATATTAAAATATTAAGCATACTGTCTAAACGATTACTTATTTCAGAATACCTGTTTTCCAAAAAAAATGGTATTTCCAATCCCTTTAATGCTGTTGCTAATCCATAAGCATACATTTTCGTTTCTTCCTCGTTAATATTAAACTCTCTTTTGTTAATGCCGTCTTGTAATATTTGTTCTAATAACAATATTTCGTATTCATCATATTTTACCCTGTATTTTTGAATAAAATCGAAATGATTAAGATAATCTGATTTAATAGCTGAATACAGGTTTGAAAGCTCATTAATCAGCTCCATTCTTTTAATAATGTATTTTTTTATTTTTAATTTACTATCAATATTTGCTGTAATTATTTTATTCAACTCTCTAAACATTGTATTACCTTCTTTTTCTACTACAGCAGCGAACACTTCGTCTTTGCTTCTGAAATAGTGATACAAAGTGCTTTTGCCTTTTCCGGCAGCAGTTGCAATTTCATCCATGGTAGCTTTTTTAAAGCCAAACCTCTTAAAGATATTTTGTGCAACTTTAATAATTCTATTTTTAATATCAATGTCTTCCATCGTATAAAATTATAATACTAACAGACTATTTAAGTATTTCGGTCTGCAAAGAAATGTATTATTTTTATTGTACGCAAGATTTTTTAAAAATTTAACATTTGAACTTGTCAGAAACTTCTTTATTCAATCGGTTTTTAAACACCATGTCACTTTATAATCTAAACCAATTGTTTTTTGCGTTGGCAAATAATAGCTCTTATCATTTTTTCGGGATGAGCTATTTGCGTGGTAGGTTTTCAATTTTGTTAGTCGTATTTTGATTTTTATAGCTTGCTGCCAACTTCCTTATATCCAGAATAAAGGTACATATATATCCGTTTATTTTCCGGGTAACAGGAACTTTTTTACTTGCCTGTCAGGTTATCCTTTATGGTTCCAATAAAAAACCCGGCTGTTAACCGGGCTTCTTTAAAATTTATTTTCAGTTCTCTTAACCGTTCATCGAGATTAAAAACTCTTCGTTGGTTTTGGTGAATTTTATTCTGTCTTTCAGGAATTCCATAGCTTCCAGCGGGTTCATATCCGCCAGGTGGTTACGGAGAATCCATATCCTCTGGAGGTTTTCTTTATCCATCAGCAGGTCTTCACGGCGCGTACTTGACGCCACGATGTCGATAGCAGGATAAATCCGTTTGTTGGACAATTTACGGTCGAGTTGAAGTTCCATATTACCGGTTCCTTTAAATTCCTCGAAAATAACTTCGTCCATTTTCGAACCTGTGTCGATCAGTGCTGTGGCAAGTATGGTCAGCGAACCGCCGTACTCAATGTTCCTGGCAGCACCGAAAAATCGTTTTGGCTTCTGCAGGGCGTTGGCTTCAACACCGCCTGATAAAACTTTACCGGAGGCAGGCGACATCGTGTTGTAGGCTCTGGCCAGTCGTGTGATGGAGTCTAACAAAATAACTACATCATGGCCACATTCGGTTAATCTCTTGGCTTTTTCCAGTACCAGGTTGGCAATTTTTACATGCTTCTCAGCCGGTTCGTCAAAAGTAGAGGCAATTACCTCAGCTTTCACACTGCGTTCCATGTCGGTAACCTCTTCCGGACGCTCATCAATTAAAAGGATGATGAGGTACACTTCGGGGTGGTTAGCGGCAATGGCATTGGCAATTTCTTTCAGTAAAACGGTTTTACCGGTTTTTGGCTGCGAAACAATCAAACCGCGCTGCCCTTTGCCAATAGGTGTAAACATATCCATGATACGCACGGAGATGGTTTCTTCCTTATGTCCTGTGATGGTAAATTTCTCCTCCGGGAACAGTGGTTTCAGGAAATCGAAAGGTATTCTGTCGCGTACATCTTCCGGAAGTTTTCCGTTTATTTTTTCCACTTTGATCAGCGGAAAATATTTTTCGCTCTCTTTTGGAGGCCTGATGGCACCTTTAACCGTGTCACCGGTTTTCAGACCGAATAACTTGATCTGCGATTGCGATACATACACATCATCCGGTGAGTTCAGGTAGTAATAATCGGATGACCTGAGGAAGCCATAGCCGTCCGGCATAATTTCCAGAACACCCTCGGCAATTACCATGCCTTCAAACTCAAAAGCGTATTCTTTCCTTTGCTTTTTCTCGTTCTGGTTTTCTTCCTTTTTTCCGCTATTGTCTCTTCTGTGCTGCTGATCGTAAGGTTTCTTTTCCTTATGCTCGCGGTTACTTTTTACTTCATGCTCGCGGTTGCTTTTTACTTCATGCTCGCGGTTGCTCTTTACATCGTGCTCGCGGTTGCTTTTCACTTCATGTTCCCGCGTGTTTTTCACCTCTTTCTTTGAGCGGTCTTCTTCAGCAGGGACACTCGTTTTAGCGATAGACTCTTCTTCCAGAGCATTAATTACCGGTTTATTCGTGTTTTCACGCTTTGGCTTGTCGGTATGTGTTTTCACCCGCCTTCTTCTTCGTGCATCATCCGAAGCATCTGGTTTTGCTGTGCGCTCCTTTTTATGTGATGAGCCGGCCGGGGAAGTCCTGCCTGAAGTGCTTTTTCTTTCGTTGTCTTTCTTAGGATCTTCTTCTTGCGTCCTGGCAGGCGGGTTTAATGCCTGCTGGTCCAGAATCTTGTAAATCAGATCTTTCTTTAATAATTTGTCTGCCTTAGGAATGTTAAGATCCTTGGCAATTTGTCTTAAATCAGCAACAAGTTTGCTATTTAATTCAATAATATCGTACATAAATTATGGATTTAATCGTTTTCGATTGATTTTATTTAAAAATCGAAATATTTTAGTGTAAATAATAATACTCTGTTATGGAGGATTTGTCAGCTATAGAAAGTAATTCTATACCGGCGCAAATATACAACTTTTTATGTAAAAAGCACTGATTAAAATAAACTTATAAAGTTTTTAACAAATATTTGCTGATCTTTCCCGTCTTAAATACGCAAAATCCTTTCTTCATCTTCTGGGATATTATGTACTTTTGCAGCCAATTCATAAATGTACCGTCATGATTCAGCGCAAACAATCTGTGTTTTTACTTTTGGCAGCCATAGTTTTGGGTCTGCTTTATTATTTTCCTTTGGCATCGTTTATTGGTGATAAAGATTCACTTGAATTTTACGTATACCTTGTAGCCAGTAAGGTGCCCGACAATGTGCCCGATCTTCCTGTTTATTTCGTTCTCCCGGTGTTAACGTTGAATACATTAATAATGCTGTTAACAATTGTATCAATATTTTTATTCAGGAAACGCATGTTACAACTTAACCTGGTACGTATCAATTTAATTCTGCTGTTGGTTATGATAGCGGGTTTCTTTTTCTATTATGTGCCTGCATTGGAAGATTTGTCGGGCGGGATTGTCGAATATGAAATGGGTGCTTATTTTCCGCTGGTAGCCTTTATCTTTTATATTATGGCGTACCGCGGTATCTTATTCGATGAAAAACTTGTGAGGTCGGCTGACAGGTTACGGTAACCGAATGGCGGAACTCAGTAGTTCTTTCCTCTTTTAGCTTCAAAAACATCCAGATCTTTTATCTCCTGTCCGTCGATGGTCAGTCGGATCATGGTGATCATTTTGTGAAGCCCGGAATGCCCTGCGGCCCCCGGGTTGATGTGTAAATGCCCGTACTTTTTATCAGGCATTACTTTCAAGATATGAGAGTGGCCGGAGATAAATAATTGGGGTTTATGTAGTTCGATCAGTTTTCTGGCTTGCGGACTGTACCTTCCCGGGTAACCGCCAATGTGTATCATCAGTACTTTTACATTTTCGCACAGAAAAACTTCGTGCTCTTTATATTCAGCCCTGACCACATAATCATCAATATTGCCGTAAACGGCTCTGAGCGGTTTTATAGCTGATAGTTTATCGGCGGTCTCCATATTGCCGATATCGCCGGCATGCCATATCTCATCGCAGTGCATAAAAAAATCGGACACCCCCGGATGGATAAATCCGTGTGTGTCCGATAAGATGCCTATTTTTTTCATTCTGTTATTTAAAAAGCGTAGCCTACGCTCAGCATAAACATTTCCTTAAACTGGGTGCGGGGGCCTGTGTTTCCATTTTTATCGGTGATCATGACATCATCGTTGTAAAGAAGCTCTGTTGACAGGTCAACGCTAAGCCAGTTGTTTACTTTTAACCCAACCAGTACCTGCCAGTTTACATCAATGTTCTGGGGGGTATCCAGATAATCTGAAAAGAGTTCCAGTTTTGTACCCACGGTGATGTTTTTAACAATTTCTTTGGAAAGCGTGGCAATAAATTTGGCGCCCAACATAAATTTTGATTTATCGGCATGCTGTACAATATTGCCAGCTGTGTCTAAAACTGCCGGGTCAACGCCAAATGAGCCCAGATCGGCCAGTCTTTGGTCTGACACAACTAACAAGGCAGCAGTTGCCGGTGAAAAGTTCAGCATAAACCAGTCGTTTGGTTTGTATTTTATGCCGGGACCAATGTCAAAATAGCCGGGTGCCATGAATTTGGATATGAATGTGGAAGAATCAACTCCGTAATCGTACCCTTTGGCAAACTGTGAACTGAATTTTCCCATAACGGAAAAATACCAGTTTTTAGAAAATTGATAGGCGTATCCGGGAATGTATTCGATTTTGTCATCTGTTTTCATCGGGTCGGCTTTGCCTATTACCGAATAACCGAGAGCCAGATCCAGCCAGTTGGTGAAATTATGTTTCCCTTTCTGATAATTCAGCGACATATTGTAACGGCCGATGCTCGTGATTGAGTTCTCGCCGCCGGCTGACCAGTTGGTAAAAGAGCTTTGTGAAAAGTTCAGGCTGACTTTGCCCATCATCACCCAGTTGCCGAATTGCAGGGTGTCTTGAGCGCTGGCCGAAATGAAGCCAAATACTAAAAGAATTAAAAGTAATTTTTTCATACGTTAATAGTTTAAATGATTTTAATGGTTTTAATGGTTTTGTTTAACGGCGCAAAGATAAATTTTTTACGATTTCAGTCAAGAAACAGAACACACTCGATGATCAGGTTATTTATAAACCCGAGTTTCCCTGATTGGGAATTTGCTTGCTTTTCAATTCGCCGGGAGGGCGGAAGTTTAATTTTATGTCATAACACGTGCGGACAGCTTCATTATCCTTAATGCCGGGCAGCCACCGGATCATTTGAATGACCCTGATCGCTTCTTCGGTGCATCCTCCGCCCAGAGGTTCAACGACTATAATATTTGATGGCAGACCGTTTCTTTCAAGTACAAACCGCAGGATTACTGTTCCGGTCAGGTTTAATTTAATGGCAGCTTCGGGCATTTCAAGCTTGTCCGTAATAAATTCCTGTACGGAAGAATAACCGGGATCAATAATGGCTTGCGGAAGTTTGTCCAGTTCTTTTAGCGCATATATTTTTAGCGATGAAGATACAGGTTCGTAAGGCAAAGGAATATGCGCATATCCACGCTT
>Ga0190315_1000820_pt1 | contig 13824 bp, 10 predicted proteins | sample 48701101_MG_FD_161673 | JGI IMG/M metagenome (GOLD analysis project Ga0190315, IMG submission 161673) | Hydrothermal vent sediment bacterial communities from Southern Trench, Guaymas Basin, Mexico - 4870-11-0-1_MG | ecosystem: Environmental > Aquatic > Marine > Hydrothermal vents > Sediment ...
GATTCCGTCTGTTCAAAACCGCCACTCGACATCGATGGTGCCCAGACGCTCTTGTCCCTCTGCATCGGGTGCTTTGCTCGTATCCACATCGTCGCTGGATATCAATACATTAAGGTGGATCCCCCAGGATGAGGTCACTTCGCGAAAGATCATCAGGCGTCTGAATAACCTGGCCAATGGCGATCCCCGCCCGATAAACCAGATCGTCCTCTGTCAGGGTGGGAATGGCCTTTCCCCAGCGCCTGACGAACCCGGGAACATGCTCCAGCGTCTCCCAGCTCCCTGCGACTGCTGAATGTTTCTGCAACGACCAGCCACTGGATATCTTGCTGTCCTTATTGAATATGAAGTCGTTATCGAACTCGAATCGCCAGGTTGCCGACTCGACCGATGCGCTGTCAGATGCCGCCTGCGCCAATGCGCTTCCCGCATTTGCACACACGAGAAACAGGATTATCAGGATAATTCGTCGCCGATTGTTCATTATTATCTCCAGCCTCAAAGAATCATCTAAATTGTCTCCGGAAGCGCCAGACACCGAAACCAAATACCAGGCTGCCGAGCAGGCCGAGGCCAAGCAGGGAGTCCCATAGAATCCCGATCCCCGCTCCCTTCAGCAGAATGCCGTAGGACACCTCGATATAGTAATAGAGCGGGGAGATATACATGGCCTGGCGAATACCCGCCGGCATGGCCTCCGGCGGCGTCCAGGCCCCGGACAGGAGGATGATCGGCATCATGATCATGATGGTCATCATGGCGGCCTGGGCAAGGTTGCGGCTCATGGTCGAGATAAACAGTCCGAGACCTGACATGTCAAAGGTGTACATGGCCGTCACCGCAAAGAAAAGCGGCAAGCTGCCCTTCATGGGCGCATGGAAAATCCCTTTTATGACCAGGGTGAGGCTCAGCGCCGTTCCCAGCAGGATAACCAGGGTCATGGCAATGACCTTGGGCAGCAGGATATGTACCGGTGTCAGCGGTGAGACCAGAAGTTGCTCGATGGTGCCGCGTTCCTTTTCGCGCACGGCGGCCGCGGCGGGCAGCATCATGGCCAGCACGGTAATCACGGTCAGCAGTTCGGAGATGGACATGAACCAGGAATCCTTCTGGTTCGGGTTGTACCAGACCCGGTGGCGGTCGACGAGCATAGGCACGGCAGCAAGACCCTCACCGGTCAGCCCCATGCGCTGTAACGCCGCATCAAATCCGTATTGTCCGATGATCTGCCCACTATAGCTTGCCGCAAGGGTCCCGAGGACCATGTTGCTGGTATCTATCCGTACCTGCACCTGGGTCGGCCTGCCCTGGATCAGGTCGTGCTGAAACCGGGGCGGGATGTCCAGCACCACCAGCGCCTCGCCCCGATCCAGCAGCCGGATTCCTTCGTTTTGGTCCAGAATCTCACCCCCCAGTTGGAAATAAGGCGGCTGGAAACGATAGATCAGCTCACGGGATGCCAGACTGTGATCCATGTCATGGACCACGACGTTTGCCTTGCTGAGATCCATCTTGACCCCACCCGCCATCATGATGTCGAAGGTGAACAGATAGAGCACGGCCAGCACCAGCAAGGTATCGCGCGCAAGCTGCAGCAATTCCTTGCCGGTCATGGCGGCCATTCTCGACCACCACAAGTAAATGGATCCGCTGCTGTTCCATATGGAATGACTCATGAGCGCACCCTCTTGTGAAACAGCAGGTAGGAGGCTGTCCACAATACACCGGAATAAAACAGCAGCGCGCCCACCCGGCCCCAGAGCTGCCCCGCGCCGATGCCCTTCAGAAAACTCCCTAAAGCAATATCGGTATAGTACATGGCCGGAAACAGGTGGGCCTCGAATTGCGAGGCGGCATCCATCGAGGCAATCGGCACCAGCAGCCCTGAATAGAGCACCGCCGGAACGATGGTGACTATCACCGTGATCATCATGGCCGCCACCTGGGTGCGGGCGAACAGGGAGACCAGGAGCCCGATGCTGGTGGTACAACTGACATAGACCACCGAGGCCGGGAAGAAGAACAGCGGATCGCCTTTGAACGGTGCGGCAAACACCAGTACGGCCATCAACCAGAGGATGATTACATTGATTATGGAAATGCCCAGATAGGGCAGCAGCTTGCCGATCAGAAACTCTGCCCGTGTCACAGTGGAAGAGTAGATGTTATAGATGGAGCCGTTTTCTTTTTCACGAACCACCCCCAGTGCGGTGAGAAAGGGTGGAGTCATCAACAGGACGAACATCATCATGCTCGGCGCAATGGACCAGATGCTCTTGATCTCCTGGTTGTACAGGTAGCGTAACTGAACCTTCACCGGTCCTGCCAGGGCAGCCGCCTGCTCGGGCGGGATACCCATTTTCCGGCTGATAAAACCAGCTAACAGCTTGCCGTTGAAGGCGTTGTTGATGGCGATGACATAGCCTTTGCTGGTCGATGTGCGAAATGGAAAGGTGCCATCGATGAGGGATTGCACCGCCACCGGCCTGCCTGCCTTCAGATTTTCCTGAAATTTCGGCGGGACGATGATCGCAAAGCGGATCTTGCTGTCCGCCAGCAGGGGTTCAAGTTCCCGTTCGCTCTGCACATGGCCCTTGTAGTCGAAATAACGGGAGTCCATGAACAGATGCAGATAATCCCGGCTCATGGCCGTGCGATCCTGATCCAGGACGGCAAAGGGTAAATTTTCCACATCCAGTTTGATGCCGTAACCAAAAATCAGCATCATGGAGACAGGGAGGATGAAGGCGAGGGCGAGGAAGAGGCGATCACGCAGGATCTCGCGCCATTCTTTATAAGCGAGCGCTTTAATACGGGCTGGATTCATTGAGAACGGGCCTCCTTTTCCCGCGCCATGACGCGATAAACAAAGACATCCTCCATGCTTGGAATACGGGGGGTGATACCCAGCAGGGAGATGCCCTGTTGCATCAACCGGGACTCGATCTGCTGGCGGGCCTGTTGCGGATCTTTTGCCAACAGGTGAATACGTCTGCCGAACAGGGCCACGCCGGCGAAACCTGCCTGTTCCAGTGCTTTCAAGGCCATCAGCGGCCGATCGGTGGCAACATCCAGCAGTTGCCCCGCCTCCTGCTGCAAGGCCTGCTTCATCTCGGCCGGCGAGGCGTCGGCGATGATGCGGCCGGCATACATCAGGGCCAGGTGATCGCAGTGTTCCGCCTCACTCATGTAGTGGGTGGTTACCAGGATCGCCACCTGTTCCACCCGCGCCATCCGCACCAGGATGTCCCAGAAGCGGCGCCGTCCGATGGGGTCCACACCCGATGTTGGTTCATCCAGGAACAGTACCCGCGGCCGGTGCACCAGGGCGCACCCCAGGGCCAGCCTCTGGCGTATACCCATCGGCAGTTTTCCGGCCAGACGGTCTTCGACACCCTGCAATCCCGCCATCTCGACAACCCAGTCAGTGCGCTGTTTGAGCCGGCTGCGCGGCACGGCGTAGATGCGGGCGTAAAGGCGGATGTTCTCCAGCACCGTCATATCCCGATAGAGGGAGAATGCCTGGGACATGTAGCCGATGTGCTCCTTGACGGCCTGGCGGGCGCGACGCATGTCCGCGCCCGCCACACGGCCTTCCCCGCCGGAGGGCGGGAGAATGCCGGTGAGCATCTTGATCACCGTGGTCTTGCCGGCGCCGTTGGCGCCTAACAGTCCGAATATCTCACCCTGAATGACCTGGAAACTGACCTGATCCACGGCCCGGAAGCTGCCGAAGTCGCGCGTCAGGCCATACGCCTCAATAGCCATCTCGTCACCGGCCGGCGGCCCGGCAAGCGGAGTCCCTGTCGACCCCGCCGCAGGTTGCCCGGCCAGCTTTTGCTGACGCAACAGGGCCACGAAGGCATCCTCAAGCTCGGGATCAACCGCCTGGATTGCCTCGACAGAGAGATCGTCAAGCGATGCCGCCACCTGCTCTCGTGCCGCCCCGGAAGAGACCCCATCCACAAATACCCGCACAACCGGGCCGACCGCTTCCACCTGTGGATATTTCGCCTTGAGCCGATGCAGTGCCTCGATCTGGGGCTCGACCGTGACCTCCACCAGGCTGCCTGGCACGTCCTGACGGATCTGATCCGGTTCCCCTGCTGCCAGTACCCGTCCTTCATACATAAGGGAGAGTCGTTGAAAACGGGTGGCTTCATCCATATAGGCGGTAGAAACCAGTGCCGTGATGCCCCGCTCGCGCAACAGCTCGGCAAGAATGGCCCAGAAGTCCCTTCTTGATACCGGATCGACACCGGTGGTGGGTTCGTCCAGAATCACCAGCGCGGGCTCGTGGATCAGGGTGCAGACCAGGCCCAGTTTCTGCTTCATGCCGCCGGAGAGCTGTTTCATGGGGCGATCCCGGAACTCTTCCAGCCGCGTCATGGCCAGGAATTCGCGCTTGCGCTGTGCAAGCAACTTGGGCGGCACCTCGCGCAACTGGGCAAAGAAATCGATATTCTCTTCCACTGACAATTCTGCGTAGAGATTGAGTCCCAGCCCCTGGGGCATGAATCCGATCCGCCCTTTGACCTTCTCCGCCGCCGCTTCGGAATCTATCCTGATGCCGAACACCTGCACCTCCCCGCCCTCGAAAGAGAGGACGCCGGCGATGGCCTTCATCAGGGAGCTCTTGCCCGCGCCGTCCGGGCCGATGAGGCCGTATATTTCCCCGGAATTGATGTTTAAATCCACACCATCTACCGCCACATGTTTGCGATAGCGTTTGTGAAAAGCTTGCACCAGAACAACCGGAGCCGTTGCCGTTTTCGCTACCAGCGCGGCTTGGCCCATGGCGCATCCTCCTGCCAGCGAATGACCGCGTCAGCGGGCAGCCCCGGCGTTAAACGATGCTCCGGGTTCGCATCAAGGTAGAGCTTGACCGCGTAAATTAATTTGACCCGTTCATCCGGGGTCTGGACCTCTTTTGGCGTAAATTCCGCAGTGGAAGAGATATAACGCACCGTGGCGGGAAAGGGGGTATCAGGAAAGGCATCGGTATAGATCCGGGCCGGCAGCCCCAGACGCAGCTTGCCGATCTGTTTTTCCGGCACATAACACTTGAGATAAAGACGATCCAGATCGACAATATCGAACAGGGGACTGCCGGCCACGATCACCTCGCCGGTATCCACTATCCGGGTGGTGATCATTCCGGTTGCCGGGGCATAGATGGTAAGATCGTCCAGTACGCTTTGTGCCTCGGTCAGAGCCGCCTGTGCCTGTTTCAACTGGGCCTCCAGGGCGGATACCTGACTTTTCTTGCTCTTGATCCGGTCCCAGCCCAAATCGGCCTCGGCCAACTGCTTTTTTGCCCGGGTCAATGCCGCCCGGGCTACTGCACGGTCCTCTTTGGCGACCCTGAGCGCAAGATCCGCATGTTCACTTTTTTGCCTGGATACTGAATATGTCTTGACTAATGTTCCATAACGCCGGGCATCCCGGCCGGCCTGCTCCAGTTTCACCTCTGTTGCAGCCAGAAGGGCTTCCGCATGAACGACACCCGCCTTGGCGGTGTCTATCTTCAGCGGGACTGTTTTCTTCAGCGTGGCCAGATCGGTTCGCGCCGCCTTGAGTTGTGCATCTGATGCCTTGGCTGCCGCCCTGGCCTGTTCGACCCGGGCCCGTATTTGAACATCATCCAGCTTAATCAAGGTCTGGCCCGTTCTTACCCAGTCCCCTTCATGCGCCAGTAACCGGACAATGCGGCCGGCCACCTTGCTGGCAACGGTGTAGTGATCGCCCTCGATACGGCCGTTGGCCTGGATGAGTCCCTCGGGCAGCGGTTTCTGCCGGCCCCAGAACCACCAGGCGGTCACTGCCGATCCGGCCAACACGATCGCCAGCAGGATGCCGATTGTCCTTTGAGTTTGCTTTTTCATAAAAATGCTCCTTGGCTTATATCTTAATGGAAAAACAAAAGCTCAGGGACATCATCGATGGCACCCAGTTGTCGGGCTTTTCTCAGATAGGTGAGAAATCCCTGCTGGTATTCAGGGCCGAATTCGAATTTCAGACCTGTGAAATAATCCTTTAAAAATTCTGTTGAAAAGACATCCCATCGGGCCGCTTCCTCTGCTATGTGGTCAACATGCTTTTTGCTCATCTCCATGGAGTGCTGAAAAGCGCGGATGACTTTGCGGACGTTTTCCGGATGTCTGGCGGCATAGTCCCTGCGAACGCACCAGACGGCGTACACCATTTTTTCGCCTGTAAATGCGGACCATTCTTCTCCGAGATCGTACAGGTAATAACCGGACGGTGTCTGGAGCGCCCGCAGGGCGTCATCGCCGATCAGTAAGGCCGCCTGGGCCTCACGAAACATTTGGCCCAGATCCGGCGGGCATTCAAAATAGGCGGGGCGCAGTCCATATTTTTCTTCCAGAATTATCCGGGTGAGTAGCTGGGAAGTAGCTGACGTATTGGTCATGGCGACGGTCTTTTCGTCCAGCTGCTCAATGGGGACCTTGCTGATCAACAAGATACTCATTACCTTGCCGTCGGAGCTGATGGTCAGATCAGGCAAGAGAAGCAGTTCGCCGGCATGCCGGGCGTATTCGATTGCCGGGACCGGGCTGATATCCAGTTCATCGGCCAGCAATCGACGACACAGGGCCTTGGGGCTGTCTTTGAAAAGGTCGATATTGAGCACTACCTGATTTTGAACCAGACAATGGTACAAGGGAAGACTGTTGAGAAATTGAATGTGACCGACGCGTGGTTTCATGGTTTTCTCCCTCGAACATCGGCGTTACCTGCCGCCTCCGCCCAATACCGCGTAAAGCCGTACTTGGTTGGCGAATTTGGCCAGGCGCAGCGAGATAAGCCCCTGCCTTGCGGCATAAAGGGAGCGTTGGGCATCCAGCACGCCCAGGTAGCTGTCGATTCCCTTTAAATAGCGTTGATTTGAGAGACCATAGGTCTCTGCAACGGCATCTGTCAGGGATTTCTGGGCGGATACCTGCTGGTTTATCGTGCCCTGCACGGCAAGCGCATCAGCCACTTCCCTGAAGGCCGCCTGGATGGTCTTTTCATACTGGGCCAGGGCTATCTCACGTTCGGCCTTGCTGACCCTGTATGCAGCCCAGGTACGTGCATCAAAGATGGGCATGGTGGCCTGGGACGCAAAGTTCCACGCCTTTGATCCGGAGCTGAACAGCCCGGACAGCTCATCGCTTGCGGTTCCCAGCGTGGTCGTCAGAGAAATCCGCGGAAAGAATGCGGCACGGGCCGCGCCGATAAAGGCATACGCCCCCTTGAGGCGATGTTCCGCCGCAAGAATGTCCGGCCGGTTCAAAAGCGCCTCGGAGGAAAGGCCTGCAAAAATTTCCTTTGGAGGAGTCACCTCTGATAAACCCTTTGGCAGGAGTGTTTCGGGCACCGGAGAGCCGGCCAGGAGGTTTAATGCGTTCTGGTCCAGGGCCGCCATTTGCGTGTAGCGGGCGACGTCTCCCCGGGCGGTGTCGACCTGGGTCTGTGCCCGGCTGAGGTCCAGTTTTGTGGCGATACCGACTTCATACTGCCTGCGGATCAGGTCATGGATCTCCTGCTGGGTCTCAAGCGTGGACCGGGCGAGGTCCAGCTCTTCTCGGTCGGCGGCAAGGGTCAGGTATGCCCTGGCGACCTCGGACACCAATGCTATCCGGGCGCTTCTGCGGGCCTCCTCGGTGGCCAGGTATTCTTCAAGGGCCTCGTCTTTCAGGCTCCGTATCCGTCCGAAAAAATCGATCTCCCATGCGCTGATGCCGAGGTTTACTTCATACCGCTTGATGGTCAATGATTCCGGAAAGCCCATGACATCCGCAGGAATCCGTTGCTTGCCTCCGCCTCCTGAGGCGTTTATCGACGGAAAGAGTTCGGCCCGCTGGACACCGTACATGGCCCGCGCCCTCTTCACGTTCAGGGCGGCGAGCCGAAGATCACGATTGTTGGCCAGGGCCGTCTCGATGACCTCTTGAAGCCTCGGGTCGATGTAAAACTTCCGCCAGCTGAGTTCATAGGGTGCCGGAGAGACAGGCCGGGCCTTTGCCTCCTTGTACGCCGCGCCGCTCGGCCACTTTGCAGGGATGGGGGTTTCGGGTCTGGTGTATTCCGGAGCCAGGGTACAGCCGCCCATAGAGATGGCGATTCCAATAATTACAGGAAGCAGTTTCATGTTCTTACTCATCTTCATCATTGGTCCCCTGATGGATTCAATTGTTCGTCTTTGGCCGCATGGTCCCTGTCGCGTTTGACCAGGACCTTTCTGATCAACACATAGAAGAGGGGTGCAAAAAATACGATCAGCACGGTTGCCGTCACCATTCCGCCGAACACGCTGGTGCCGATGGCCCTCATTGACCCGCCTCCAGCGCCTCGCGCCAGGGCCAGGGGGAGCACCCCGAATCCGAAGGCAAAGGAGGTCATGACAATGGGACGGAACCTGAGCTTTGCGCCTTCCAGGGTGGCTTTTATGAGCTCCACCCCCTCGTCCACCCTGGCCCTTGCGAACTGCACGATAAGGATGGCGTTCTTGGTGGTCAGACCCAGCGTGGTCAGGAGGCCTATCTGGAAATAGACGTCATTAGGAAGCCCCCTCAATGATGAAGCTATGATGCCGCCGATTGCCCCCACGGGAAACGTGAGCATTATGGCGATGGGGATAGGCCAGCTTTCGTACAGGGCGGCAAGGCAGAGAAATATCACGAACACCGAAAAGGCGTAGACCAGGGGGGCCTGGGCCGTGGCCTGTCTTTCCTGGTAGGAAAGGCCCGTCCAGTCAAAGGCTGTACCCTTTGGAAGCCTTGACGCGAGTTCTTCCATGGCGGCCATGGCCTCACCGGAGCTCCTCCCGGGCGCCGCCTCTCCCCAGATGTTGATGCTTGGAAAACCGTTGTATCTTTCAAGCTTCGGGGACCCGTAGCTCCAGTGCCCGGTGGCAAAGGCGGAAAAGGGGACCATCCTGCCCTCATTGTTTCGTACATAGATCTTTTCGAGATGATCCGGAAGCATCCTGTAAGGGGCGTCTGCCTGGATATAGACCTTCTTGACACGCCCGGCCCTGACAAAGTCGTTGACATAGGCGCTGCCGAAGGATGCGGCAATGGCATTGTGGATGGAAGAGATGGGCACGCCCATGGCGCCTGCCTTTTCCCAGTCGATGTCGATGTAGTACTGGGCCACGTCCTCCATGCCGTTCGGCCTCACCCGGATGAGCCTTGGATCCCGGGCCGTCATGCCAAGGAGCTGGTTTCGGGCCGTCATGAGCCTTTCATGGCCGAGTCCGCCGAAGTCCAGGAGCTCGAAATCAAACCCCTTGGCGTTGCCGAGCTCGATTATTGCAGGCGGCGGAAACGCAAAGACCATGGCCCCCTTTATCTGGGAAAAGACGCGCATGGCCCTTCCCACCACGGCCTGCACCTTGAGATCGGGCCGGCGGCGAAGTCCCCAGTCTTTCAGATGGACAAACCCTATGCCCATGTTCTGGCCCTGGCCGCTGAATGAATATCCGGCAACATTCGCATAGGACTTGACTGCATCCTTTTCGTTCTTGAGGAAGTAGTCTCCCGCCTTATCGAGGACGGCCTGGGTCTGCTCCAGGGTCGAGCCGGAGGGGAGTATGGCCTGGACAAACAGCACGCCCTGGTCTTCGTCCGGAAGATAGGCGGTTGGCATGCGCATGAACAAAAAACCTGTTATCCCTGTAATTATCAGGTAGATGACCACATAGCGGGCCTTTCTGCCCAGCATGTGCTCCACCAGCCGGACATAGCGGTTTCTTGCGCCGTAAAAGATGCGATCGAACCACCGGAGGAAGGGGCGAAGGAAAAAGACCGCGCTGTCTGCCGGTTCATGGCCGGGCGGCCGTGGTTTCAGCAGGGACGCGCAGAGTACTGGCGTGAGGATCAGGGCCACCAGCACCGAAAGGAGCATGCTCGAGGCGATGGTCACGGAAAACTGGCGGTAGATGATGCCGGTGGAGCCGGGGAAAAAGGCCATCGGGCCGAATACCGCTGCCAGCACCACTCCGATGCCTATGAGGGCACTGGTGATCTGGTCCATGGATTTCGCAGCGGCCTCTTTTGGCGGAAGCCCTTCTTCTGTCATGATGCGGTCCACGTTTTCCACCACCACTATGGCGTCATCCACCAGGAGGCCGATGGCAAGGACCATGGCGAACATGGTGAGCATATTTATGGAAAATCCCAGGACCCCGATTACCGCAAACGTCCCGAGTATGACCACCGGCACCGCAATGGAGGGAATAAGGGTGGCGCGAAAGCTTCCCAGGAACAGCCACATCACCAGGAAGACCAGCAAGATCGCCTCGAAAAGGGCCTTTACCACCTCATGGATGGCCACCTGCGTAAATGGGGTTGTGTCATAGGGATAAACCACCTTCATGCCCGGAGGAAAGTAGCGGCTCATTTCCTCGAGTTTCTTTTTTATGCGGTCTGCTGTTTCAAGGGAGTTTGCGCCGGATTCCTTTCGGATGGCAAGGAAAGCGGAAGGCTTGCCATTGTATTTGGCCACTACATCATAGCGTTCGGTTCCCAGTTCCACTCGCCCGACATCCCTGATCCTGACGATAGATCCGTCCGGGTTGGTGCGGATGGGGATGGCGGAGAACTCCGCCGGGGTCTTGAGGTAATGCTGGACAATGATGGAGGCGTTAAGGCGCTGACCTTTGACCGCGGGCGCGCCGCCGAACTGCCCGGCGGAAACCTCCACGTTGTAGGCCAGAAGTGCCCCGATTACGTCATCTATGGTCAGAGAATAGTTAGTCAGCTTGTCCGGGTCGATCCAGACGCGCATGGCGTATTCCGTACCGAATGCTTCCACTTCACCCACGCCCGGCACCCGTGCGAGTATCTTTTCCAGGTTGGATTTGGCATAATCCCTCAGATCGTGGCCGTCCATGCTGCCGTCTTCTGAAATAATCCCCACAATCAACATGTAGTTCCGGGTCGATTTGCTGACCTTGACCCCCTGGCGCTGCACCACATCGGGCAGGCTTGCCATGGCAAGCTGGAGCTTGTTCTGCACCTTGGACCAGGCAAGGTCAGGGTCTGTCCCGGGGGCAAAGGTGAGTTCGATGCGGCTTGCTCCCGAGGAACTGCTGCTGGCAGACAGATAGAGCATCTTGTCCAGCCCCGTCATCTTCTGCTCTATGATCTGGGTGACGGTGCTTTCCACGGTCTCGGCCGAGGCGCCTGGATAAAAGGCGTCAACCGCTATGACAGGAGGTGCGATGTTCGGGTACTGGGAGATGGGGAGAAAATAGATGGCCAGGGCCCCGGCACTCATGATGGCGATGGCAATGACCCAGGCAAAGACCGGACGGCCCAGGAAGAATCTCGACAGCATCACGCACCTCCGCCAGGACGGGTATCTTGCCCGGCTCCATCACCGCCTCGGGCGCCCATGGCGTTTTTGCCCTCATGGAAAGGCGCGGCCTTCACCGGCATCCCCGGACGCACGAATTGAAGGCCCTCTACAATAACCCTGTCGCCTGGAGAAACCCCTGAATCCACCAGCCATTTATCGCCAATGGCACGGTCGAGTTTAAGCATCCTCATCTCCACCCTCTCGCCTGCGCCCACAACTAAGACGTAAGGCTCACCCTTTGGCGTCCTGGCTACGGCCTGTTGGGGCACAAGGATGGCTGCCTCCCTGACCCCTTCCTTTATGACAGCGCGGACGAACATCTTTGGCAGGAGAACCTTCTCGGGGTTGGGAAAGACCATTCGAAGGGTTACGGACCCGGTGGTGGGGTCAACCGAGACGTCACGAAACTGGAGAGTGCCTTCCAGCAGATACGGCATCCCGTCTTCCAGAATGAGCCTGACCTTGGTCTGATCCCTTCCATTGTGATCAAGATTGCCGCTTTGCAGGCGGCGCTTAAGGCGCAACAATTCCGTTGTGGAACGAGGCACGTCCACGTAGATCGGGTCGAGTTGCTGGATGGTGGCAAGTGGAGTGGGTTGATAGGCCGTAACTATGGCGCCCTCGGTCACGTTGGACGGACCAATGCGCCCGGGGATGGGAGCGGTGATCTTCGTGTAGCCCAGATTGATGCGAGCCGTCTTCACCTGTGCCTTCCAGTACTCGATCTCCGCATCGGCCTGCTTGAGAGCGGCAGTTGCATCGTCATAGTCCTGCTGGCTCACGGCCTTTGTGGCAAGAAGCTCCTTGAAGCGATCGGCCCTTAGCTGAATAGCGGGCAGATTGGCCTCTGCCTTGGCAAGAGCTGCCTTGGCATTGTCCAAGGCTGCCTGGAATTCAGCAGGGTCGATCTGATAGAGCACCTGGCCCGCCTTTACATCCGTTCCTTCTGTAAAGAGGCGCCTTTTTATAAGGCCGCTGACTTGGGGCCTTATCTCTGCAATGCGAAACGCCGCGGTTCGGCCTGGCAGTTCGGTTGAAAGCTCCACCCGTTGCGGCTTGACAGTCACCACCGATACTGCCCGTGGGCCAGGAGGCGGGCCGCCATGTTCTGAAGGCCCCCTGTCACAGCCTCCAAGCCAAAGGAATACGGGAAAAACAACCAGGGTCAAAATTTTTAACAATATAAGTCTGGTATCAGCCATTAAAAATCCTCCAGGAAAGAAAATCGGCCGGTGAAGCCGCAATCACCCGGAACCTTAATCATTAAGCAGCCCCTTGAAAAGAATATTCAAAATGATGTCCGGGTCCTCCGGATAGGTATGGTTCTCTGGATCTTCGAGCCAGAGAAAAAGAAAGGCGTTGCAAAGACTGTCAAGGGCAACGGCCAGCTGATACGGCTCTGCGATCTTATGAAACCGTTTCTTTTTCATCCCGCGTTCAAAGACCGGGGCGAGGGTATGCAGAAACTGGCCATATCGTTCCCGAATCTCCCTGTCAAGGCCTGCCTTGATATTGAAGCTCGCTCCCCGGGTTTCGGCAAAGTAGAGGCGAATGACCGGGACGTTTTCCATAAAGACAGCACCCTTGGTCTTCACATAATTTCGCAGTTTTTCAATTTCGTCATCCGTCTCTCCTATGGCCTTCGTGAGGGCCTCATGGAACCTGTCGGCCTGCTCAACGATAAGGGACTTATAGAGGTCCTCCTTGTTTTTAAAGAACTTGTAGAGCGTTCCGATGGCAAATTCGGCTTTCTCGGCAATCTCGTGCATGGATACATTGTGATACCCCTTCTCGGAGAAAAGCTCCAGTGCTACGGCGAGCATATCTCGGCGCTGCCTGAGTTTCTCTCTTTCCCGACGTGAGAGTTTTTTCCTTTGCATTATTCGGCCTTCGCTTGGTCTCATGTTTCTATACTTTGTGAATCTGACGTCATATTAAATAAAATGACATATAATTCATATTTTTAAGAATGAAATATATTTTGTCAAGCAGATAATTGACTTAACCGGGCAAAAGGGCTAAGAAAAAGTTGTTCAATAAGTAAATATCCGGTGAACCCGTTATATCCTGCCTTGGAGCGGTTTACCTTTTTCCGGGTTTCGAGGCAAACCGCTCCTGCGGCAGGGTACGGACGGCAACCGTTCACTGGGAGGGGATATTTCTTTGAACGGTTTAACGGAAGCCCCCGCAGTTTTCCCGGCTTTTGCTAAGGGGGAAACTGCATCGCCTTAAGCGCAGCGTAAGGCGAATGCAGAGGGGGAAAGACATCCCCCATGTCAAAGGCCTCAAGAAAACAAGGGGCTGAATGGTGGAAGTGAAAAGAAATGTCCCCTGCCACTGAACGGTTACGTGGGACCACGGGTTCATAAGAATATTTACTTCAATAAATTTTGCATAAGCTTTGTTTAGGCGGGAGTGAAAAGTTTTAAGAGGGAGACAGCCCTATGTCAAAGG
>Ga0190315_1000823_pt1 | contig 13774 bp, 25 predicted proteins | sample 48701101_MG_FD_161673 | JGI IMG/M metagenome (GOLD analysis project Ga0190315, IMG submission 161673) | Hydrothermal vent sediment bacterial communities from Southern Trench, Guaymas Basin, Mexico - 4870-11-0-1_MG | ecosystem: Environmental > Aquatic > Marine > Hydrothermal vents > Sediment ...
AGTCAACTTCTAGTGAAATATAATAAATCGGTATATGTTGTAAGAGAAGTTGCGAGAGAGTGCCCGTATCCAATCAATGAGGAATCTACAGTTAGATCTCAAAGATGGTTGTGGTTAGAACATCAAAAATCTGAATTGGAGGCTGTGGGATCAGGATGTGAGATCATATTGTGTGATCGGTCGCTAATGGATAATCTATGTTATTATAAGCGATTGTTAAACTATCAAGGACTAAACGATGACATATTTGATACCCTCGTCAAGATGACGACATTGTGGATGAAGACATATAATGAGGTATTATTTTTCCCAATCAATGAAAAATTGTTAGTCGCTGATGATAAAAGGTCGGATAGTAAGGAGTTTGCCATGGTTATTGATGAAATAATGAGAGACATGATAATGCCCTATGCAAATCTTGTGATAAGAGATGTTCGAGAGTTCAACACCCTAGAATATGTGAAATCAATTATTAGGAGGGTATAATGAAAATTGTAGTCGACCATCGAGAGAATGAGGAGTTCAAATCTCTCATTTCTGATATCCTGCCAGATTCTATAGTAGGAGTGTTAGATGTTGGGGACATTGTAATCAATGATAGAGTTTGTTTCGAACACAAACAACCCGCTGATTTCATTGCTAGTTTGTTTGATGGGCGGCTTTTTAGACAAATCCATGAGATGGAAGATAATTATCAATATTCTTATGTAATTATATCAGGGAATATCATAGATATTATAGATATTGCATCAGAAAGATATGAATATATAACTGGTGCAATCTCATCATGTTTTGTTCGGGGTTGTCCTGTTATATTTGCTGATAATTATATTATTATGTGTCATCTGATAGAAAAATTATCTTCCAAACACACCGATGGTAAGATAAGAACAAAACCAATCCGGAAATTGTCAGTAGCAGATGAAAAACTAAGGTTGATTTGTTCACTGCCAGGGATTAGTGAGAAAAAAGGAAGAGAATTACTGAAAAAGTTCGGATCTCCTCATTCGGTATTGACGGCAGATGCGTATGAATTGATGAAAGTGAACGGGATTGGCGAGAAAACTGCAAAGAAAATTGTAGAGACTGTAAGGTTGCCGGTAAGGCTGCGGAGGCAACCGTCTGAACCTTAAAGGTTTCAATCTGAAATTTTCAATTCAAACAGACCCAAACCCTTATAAGCTTTGAAAGCAAATAATTTATTGTGAATCCCAAAAGGAGATGAAATACAATGAATTCCAAAACAAGAAAAAGATATCGGAATATGATAACGGCAGAAATCCTGTGGAACATGCCAAACGACGAACTTGTAAAGAATGCCCGTAGAGGCGGTCGTGATGCTGTGTTTGAATTGGGATATCGGATAGATCACGGGGTGATCTAGATGATAGATAGGGATCCAATTCATATAACGTTACTCGAAGGCGAACGATGTGAAATATGGCAGACATTAGATACATTCGCACGTAAAATTGTAGGAGATGACAAGAATGGAATATGATATAATTGTTTTAGATGAAAAATACACAGAATGCACAATCTGCGGAGCGAACGAACCGCAAGAACGAACTGGCAAACATGGTACTTCACCAGAGATGGGAGGCGCCATTATAAAACCAGTTGCAATTTGAAGGTGGTGGACTGATTAAATGAGACGAACTAAAGAATGGTGGAACTGCCTAACGAAAGAAGAACGCTCGAGACTTGTGTCCCTAGAGCGCTCGTATGGCTCATCGATGTCGCTTGGTGTGAAATGTGCTGCATGTGGTGCGCTGCATGTTGGTGCTGGGTTGTGCACGTCCTGTATGCAAGAGATGGCTGATCTAAGAGACAAAGCAGACAAGAAATGCTCGGCTATGCACACGATGCACGAGATCGAGGAGGATTCATAAATGTCGAAACTAACACACAGACCGGAAATCGAAAAATATCTAGCCGACGTAATATGTATGGATGCAGAGGATATGATTGATTTTTTGCAAGTTGGAGATGATTTGGAGTCCAATGTCGCTAAAAACTGAGTCGTCTTTCAGACGATGAATTCTGGGATGTTCAGAGGGATTACATGGGGTACGACTTAGAGGAAGACGCGATGATAGAGATTGAGGCGGATTGATTGAATGAATGCATACACAGAATCACAAATCCCACAACGATGGTTCAAAGATGGGCGATGGCACACCATCGACGATTATGACAAATGGCAGACATTAGATACAATCGATGGGATCGAGGAGGATTGAGTGACGACGAATTCAGAGAACTATGGGGCGAACAGTTGCAATGTGACATTGAAGATGAAATAGCAGATATGGAAGATTGAAAATGAATGAACTAAATGTTTGGCTCGAAAAATACCATCCAACATCATTGGATGGTATCGTAGGGCAGAAAAATATTGTTAATTTGCTCCGGGGATATGTTCGAATGAACAATATGCCCCACTTAATGTTCGCTGGATCTCCTGGAATTGGAAAAACTACAGCTGCCACGGTTCTTGCAAGAGAATTGTTCGGGGACGATTGGAAATCCAACATCATAATGATGAATGCCAGCGATGAACGCGGCATCGATGTTATTCGAGGAAAGATCAAAGATGCTACAAGATATGCACCAATAAATGGTAATTTCAAGATAATATTCCTCGACGAAGCCGACGAGATGTGTTTGGTTGAAGGTACAAAAGTCCTAATCGGATGGAATACTAATAAAAAAATAGTCAGAATTGAAGATATACCAAAGGATCATTATATCTCTATCATGTCATTGAATATTGAAACTCAGAAGGTGGAGAAGGATAAAGGTATATGTATTGATACGGGTGTATCTGATGTCTATAAGATTTTGTTAGAAGATGGAAGAACTATAGAGTGTACAGATAGGCATCCATTTTTCGTGTTTGATAAGGATGGAAATATAATAGAGAAAAAGTTATATGAACTTAGTGAGAATGATGAAATAGTTGACTTCAGTGATGAGGTAGTCAGAAAATGTGAAATTTGTGGGGAATATACAACAAATCAGAAGAGGATGATATGATGAAAACTGTAAAGATAAAATCGATAGAATATGTTGGTAGAAAACAAACCTATAATGTCAGTATGAAGAAGAACAAAAACTTCTTCTTAGGTAATGGTATTCTTACCCACAATACAGAGCCTGCTCAGAGAGCACTTCGTGAAACGATGATCCAAAACCAGAATATCACGCGTTTTATATTCAGTGTTAATAATATAGGTAAGATGATCGAACCTATCCAAGATCGATGTCAGGTTCTTAGATTCAAATCTTTATCTTTAGAGGACATCAGGGATCATCTGAAGAAAATAGTAAAGGAAGAAAAGATAGATATATCAACATCAAACATCTCCCTTATTGCAGCACTTTCTAAAGGGTCTATGAGAAAGGCACTGAATGCGCTCCAATCAGTTTCGTATCAAGACGAGATCAATGAAACACTTATCCGTGAGGCAATGGATTCAACATTTGATCCGCAACACGCCAAACAATTATTGAACCTCGTTGTAAAAGGCAATGTAGAGAATTATGAGAGATATCTATTCTCTCTGATCTATAAGAGTGGATTCCAACCATCAGAAATCCTACAGGGGCTAATAGACCTACTGATTTCGAAGAATGACCCGAAACTTCTGCCCGCAATTGTAGGTCTCGCAGAGTATGATTGGAGAATAAGTCAGGGTGCTCAAGACCTGCTACAGTTGAGGTGTGGTCTGGCGAAACTAGCTCATTCAAAGATAGGTGTTTAACATGGCGCAAAACTTGGTAGATTGGGATAGTTTGATCGATAAAACTATAGTTCTTCAGGCTACCGATGTTGGTATCAATTACATATATCGAGTTGACGGAATATATGATAACATAATCATATTGTATGACGAAGAGTGTCGAGAGACCATAGCAGTTAGGTTCGAGGATTCGATTGATCACTGCCTTATTGGTCGAGTATTCTACAAGGTTGTGGGTATCCTCGATGTGGATATCTATAGAGATCACAAGTCTATATCTCATCAAAATGATCCTACACGATATATACTTGTAGGTACAATCAGGAAATCTCAATATGAGTGTAATCAAGATGAGTACTGGGTAGATGGTGATTTCGACAAATATTTCGATGCATTACTCGAGAGAATAGGTGAAGGTAAAAACGTAGAGGTTACTATCGAGGTTGTAGAATGAAGATAATAAAATGTCCTAACTGTGGTAAGGTAATCAATGTTGATGATTCAGATGAGTTAGATAAGAATGAAGTAGTCGGCTGTGGATTGAAAGAGGGGATGTTTATACCATGCAGTGAGTGTGGATACGAGTATGGTAGCGACGGTTGTGAACATGTAAGAGAAAATGATGGACTCACCCTAACACTGGTGGCAGATATTGAAGGTAATTGAAATGGCTGAAGTACCGTTGATAGTAAGAACTTTCATTGATCAGGACGATCAACAAAAGTTGGAAATTTGGCGGAACAACGAAAAGGTAGTGGTTGATCCGCCTTTTTCCCCTTATTTGATGTCAAAGAGACGATTGCAATTTGATATTGTTGACGGATTTGAAGAAGAGAAGGTCAGGGTCAAACTCTTATCTGATCTCAAGGAACATGATGTATGGAAGTATTCATTCCCTAATGTGTCATACATCCAAGAAATCAATAAATCACTTAATAGACCCGGGCTTGATAGACATCAGAAAATAGTCCGTGCAGTATTTGAAAATCACGTTCCGTTCATCACCAGAATATTAGTAGACGAACCAGATTTCTTCGACACCTATGTGAATACAGACGATCTCATATTTTTCTTTTTTGATATCGAAACTCTTGTAGAGAATCATGTGGATAAGAAAACGATTACGTCTATAGCATATTCATCCAATGATCGCGAAGTTAAATCGAAACAAGGCGATGAAAAGGCTATTCTTGAATGGTTTTTGGATGAAATTCAGAAAACTGATCCTGACGTGTTGGTTGGATACTATATGCGTGACTTTGATCTCGTAAGAATAATTGAAAGATGTAAAGTGCATGGGCTTGACTATACTCGCCTTGCGAGAGATGGTAGTGTTGACTATTTCAAAAGCGATCGTGATAGATCCGTTACAATGACTATAGGGGGTAGAGTTCTTTATGACATTCTTGATTCTGTCAGACAGGATCAGACTATGCATGGGATCAAAGATCATAAGATGAAAACGGTGACCAAATGGTTCAAGATTGAACAGGAAGATTGGACGATCCTTAAAACGTTTGATTCTACCGTTGACACTGATCTACTCAAGAAATATAATGAGGATGATGTGCGACGAACCTACAAGCTTTTTGATGTGTATTGGCGAAATCTTACTACTCTAGCTGAGATGTTTAAAGTTCCGTTGAATATTGCAGTTGAAAACCCGCAAACCATGTTTGCTACAATATTTATGGGTCGTGGGCTATACCATCGAGGTATTATGTCGGATGGAATGAATAGGGATAGACATCCGGAAATCTTTAATCGCCAGCGGAGAGGGAAAGAGGACACGTCCAATTATGAAGCAGCAATGGTTGGTATCTATCAACCTGGATTTCACGAAAAAGTATACAAGATTGATTTTTCAGGTATGTACCCATCAATAATGGCGGCATTTAATCTATCCCCAGATGTCTGCAAGGTTATTGGATACAAAGAGTATGATAGTAATTTTAGAGTGGAGACAAAAGGAAATAAAACGATCTATCATATACCCGATTCTGTGTTAGGGAAAACTGTAGTGATTGGAGCAAAAAATGATGAGGATGGATTTTTGCGTGAGGAGTTAAGGTCTATAAGAGAAAAAAGGAACATCATAAAGAAGAAAGCGAAATCCTGTAAAGGGGATGAGAAGAGTATACTCGAATCTCAACAATGGGTATTGAAGATTATGCAAAACATTCCCTCTGGCGCCAATGGTCAATCAAGCTTTCGATGGGGAGATATTGGAGTGACAATCCCCACTGTTGGGATAGCAAGGGAATTATTAGAAGAGTTGAAACAACACCTAGACCGTGAAAGTCCTGTAGTGATAGAAGTTGATACGGACGGTCTCTATCTTAGTGAGAAGCCTGATATGGAAAAGATCAATCTATTTCTCAATGATCTGATTGCTGAAAAATTTAGATTGAAAGATTCATCTGAAATTTTCTTGGATCTTGATGAGTATCAATCAGGATATTTTATAAAAATGAAGAATTATGTCCTAATGGATCTAGAAGGAAATCTCATCTTTCACGGTGCTGGTCTCAAATCTTCACGTTCACCTCAAGTATTCGATATGTCAAGGGATATTCTTGCCTCGGCATTATTATCACAAGAAGATAATATAAAAAGTACCATAAATAAAATACTCAAGCTAGACCGGTATGAAATTGAAGATTTCACCTTGCGCACAACACTACACAAGCCATTCGAATCATATTCGAATGGATCTCTTCAAAAGAAGATTGGGGATCAAGGAAAAATTTGTGGTATCGAACCGAACCCGGGTACTCAATACGAATATGTGAAAGTGAAAGATGGTTACCGATTGGTTCAATTTGTAAATTCAATACAGGAGATAGATCAAAATTACTATAGAAAAATGATCGAAAAACTTATGATAAATATGGGACTTGAAATGGAACTCAAAAGCCGGAACGTACACAGTTTGGACCAATGGTTTTAATCTAACCCTTAAAGGTTTCAACCCGAAATTTTCGGTTTAGATAGACCCAAACCTTTATAAGCTTTGAAAGCAAATAATTTATTGTAAATCCCAAAAGGAGATGAATCAAAAATGGCAAACTACAAACAATTGTATACAGAACCTGAAGATGAACCAGATGGCTGTGATATCGCAGTTCCTTCAGGAATGCCCGTATACGTCACAGCAAGAATAGGTGAGACTCGCAACAGAGGCGCAGTAGATGCTCATGATATATCATGGAGTGCATCATGGGACGATATATGCAAAAATGCATACAATCGGGCAGATGATCTGCACGATTATGAGTGTGGATCAATTCTGTTACTGGATGGTATACACAGGGTTTTTATGACTTACATAGGCTCTGTATATGTTGATGGGAGAGTATATTAACTCTCCTATTTTTATGATAAGTTCCAAGGTGAATCAACATGACAATATTCGATGAATTTGCAGCGAATGTGCAAGAGCATATCGCTGAAATGATCGAGACCGGTGATCTATTCGTTACCGATCTCGATAGAGATGTCCTCTGGCAATTGTATCTTGACAGCTTTCCAAATGGTACAAATCCGGTATTCCGAGAAAGACCTGTTCATGACTGCTCCGCGTGTAGGCAGTTTGTAAAGGTATTTGGGAATGTCGTACTGATAAGAGATTGCAAGGTAACGACGATTTGGGATTTCCCCGCCGAAGGAGATAAATAAAAATGAAATGTGTATGCGGGCACGAATTTGAAACTGGTGACATCGTTCACGACGTGCCAGTCACAGGAGGATCGACATATCAACTTCTGTGTGACAGATGTTATAAATTCTATACTATGGTGGAAAACTCAATATAGAATGAATGATGAGAGTACGAACATAATGAGGTTGGATGCAATGAATAATAGAGACGAGATGATAGATAGAATGATCAATCATATGAGTGTGGATGAACTCGCGGAGTTTGTTCACGAACATAGATTGGATCTTATTGGAAGAACAAGAAAAATACTTGAATACATGGATGACTATGATTTCATGATAGAATATGAGAATATCATTGGAAAGTTCGACGATAAAACAGAAAATACAATATGGGGTGAATAAAATGTGGATTAGCACTGAAAAATCAATAAGCATCGCACATTTCGTACAAACTGCCAATGCGGATAGTCCTTGCCGCCGCCTGCATGGTCACACTGTTAAGGTGGAAGTTAAAGTGGAAGGTGAAATCCAGAAAGATGGTATGGTGGTGGATTTCAGACTCATCAAACAAATCATCAATCAATTGGATCACAGGACACTCGTGCCGAATAGTTTGATAGAACACACAACGATATTGAATGGTGAGATGCAATATGCAATCAATACAGGATATAGTAATATTTCATTGCCCGCAAGAGATTGCATCGCACTTGATATCCCGTCTGTCACGTCAGAATATCTCGCACGGTATCTAGTGGGAATAATCAGCAAATCAATCAAGGATGATGATGTTTTTGTTGAAGTCAGAGTTTGGGAAGGTCCAAATAGCTATGCTGAAGCATCTTCATGCGATTAGAAGGTGATCGAATGAATGAGAAAATCAAAGAATCAATCATGAACCTCTACAATCGCGGATACAGGGTTAGTCCCTATCAGAGTTGGAGAGGAGATCTTTTTGATATGAAAAATTCTCATCAGGAAATCACCAATTATATATATGACAGGTTCAAGAAAACCACAGATGTGGTAGAATACTATACTTCTATGGTTTTTCTTGCTCATGTCATTCCCGATGAAGAATTGTTCATACCTTATCAGGAAAGTCCTCAACATCAGGAATTGTTATCAGGTGCGGTAAAATCAGATGAAACTGTGGTGGATGAAGTTCCGAAAGGGCAAATCCAAATCATGAATACCATAAATCAAATAAGACCAATAGGAGGATGAAAAATGTCAGACATCAGAATATTACCAGAATCTGGGCTGATAACCCTCAAGGAACTCGCAGATTACCTTGAAATTGGATCAGATTCGGCGGTACAGGACGTATTAGTAAAGAACAATATCAAGGTTCTTCGAATTGGACAAAGATACAAGCACAGACTTGTATCGCTAAGTTCAATATCGGAATACCTTAGATACACCAAGGAGGATCAATGAACGGACGATCGAAATGGGGCATTCGCAAGTCAAAAGAAAACTCGCTTGCAGCATCTCCCAAACTATGTGAATGCGGATACAGACGCAGGATTGGGGGTAATGGAGGTAGAGAAGCCTCCTTCTTTTATGACCCCAAACACAGTGAATGGGTCTGTGGTGGATGTGGCGCTATATTGGAGCGTGACTGAAATGGGAATGTTCGATGAGATTCAGGTCAAAGGAGTTAAATGCTCCATGTGTGGAAGGGAACTACAGAGTCCCTTCCAGACAAAAAGCCTCTTCAATGAACTGCGACAAATACACATAGGCGATTATATTGGAACGGATTTCGCAGGAAGAACCATAGAAGCCCATACTATATGTGATTGTGGTGGCAAGAACAAACCCGGATATGAAAAGGTCTTTATCAGTGTGACCCTCGAGATTGATAAAGACGGTGTGTATAACGGGAGAGTAATAGAAGTTATGTGCACTGAACCTGAGACCTCTGAAGAAGATGTATTTATGAATATTTTACTCCTGGAAAGGATGGTGAGCCGATCCATATAAGGATTCTGAATGAGTATGTTCTAATTGATGATTGTTATTGTACATCTGGGGAGATCCAAGCTTCGATGTTATTGGATGCTCATCGTGATCCCGCATCCGCGATCAATCCTCACGATGATGGGGATTACATCCGACGTGCAAGAAAGCCCCAACCCTTTAGAGTGGAGAGGAATTGCGCACATATACCAAAAGTATTAAGTGTTGGTAAAACCAATAATAACACGATGCTGGTAGCATACAAATACAGGTTGTATCCAGATGATGCACAAAAAGAAATGTTTTTAAAACATTTCGGTGCGTGTCGTTTTGTGTACAACTGGTCACTTGAGCAGAAGATCAATGTGTATGAAACAGACAAGACGTCGCTTTCATGCTATGATCTTAATAAAATGTTGCCAAACTTGAAAAAGGAAAACGAATGGCTTAAAGAAGTTAATGCTCAATCGTTGCAACAAACACAAAAACACCTTGACTCAGCATTTAAAAGGTTTTTTAGAGAAAAGAAGGGATTCCCGAAATTCAAATCAAGAAAGAATCCTGTGCAATCATTCAGTGTGCCACAAAACTATAAAGTAGACTTTAATAACAATCGAGTAAAACTCCCCAAGATTGGATGGGTCAAAACAAAGTTAAGCAGAACATTTGAAGGAATATTGAAGACTGCAACAGTCTCAATGACCACAACCGGCAAGTTTTTCATAAGCATATTGGTTGAGGACAGTAAAGAAACGCCTGAAAAAGAACCGTTTGAATACGATAGCACCATCGGTATAGATGTCGGGATCAAGCACTTCGCAACTCTATCAGATGGTACTAAAATCGATAATCCGAAGTTCTTAAAGAATAACCTTCAACGATTGAAAGTTCTTCAAAAAAGGTTGAATCGAAAACAGAAAGGATCAAAGAATCGAGATAAAGCACGTAAAAAAGTTGCATTGCAGCATGAGAAGATCACAAACCAGCGAAAAGACTTTCTGCACAAACTAACCACGAAGTTAGTACGCGAGAACCAAGCGATTGCAGTAGAAACTCTAAATGTGTCTGGTATGATGAAAAATCATCATATTGCACAAGCAATTGGGGATGTGAGTTGGTACGAGTTCTTCAGACAACTCGAATATAAGTGTGAGTGGTACGGTAAAACATTGCTGTACATCGGACAGTTTGAGCCATCCTCAAAGATATGCAACGCATGCGGATACTATAAACATGATATGACATTAGCAACGCGTGCATGGCAGTGTCCACAATGTGGGCGATACCATGACAGAGATACCAATGCCGCAATCAACATAAAGAAATTCGCCCTTCAGGATCAAAACCTGATTGGTGTAGTTGCACCCGGGGACACCGGGGTAGAGCCTGTTGGAGATGTCATCAATGGATGAATCAATGAATCAGGAAGGAATCTCCGATGCTTTAGCATGGAGAGGATGTCAAATAATAGAGTTGGCGGAACAAATCAAGAAGGAAAGAAAATACTCAAGATAATCATTTCTTTGACTTTTTGGATCTGTAGCCAAATGGTAAGGCGGCAGGCTTTTAACCTGTGCACCGAGGGTTCGAATCCCTCCAGATCCGTCAGATGGTCGCATTCGATCATCTCTATAAGATGGAGAATAAACATGAAAAAATATAAAGTGACCATAGATGTAGAAATAGATGATGATGCAACAGATATAGAATGGCTCACAAACAAACTTGAGAACACTACCACCTTTAGACCTGCGTACAGCATATTCGGTGATTTCATTGGTCTCAAGATCAAACCGTAGGAGGACAAATGAAAGTATCGGTCATCTATACTGATGAGACAGAATATGAAATAGACAGTGCAGAAATCGATATCAAACATCGATGTGTGTATTCTCTCTCCCCTGAAGGATGGATTCGCGATGTGATTCCGTTTGAGAGCATATTCATTGCGAGCTATATAGACGACAATGATAGTGATGAGATATATTGAAAAAGGACAGATAAATGATAGAAACTGAATTATATTTTTATCCAGACATGGCAAAGGTAACAACGTTGAAAGTCTGGAGAAATATATACAGTGATGATGGATATTTTGATGAGTGGAAATCAAGATATCTCATAGATGTAAATAAACTCGCAGATATATGTGATATCCAAGATACACTGAGGTGCCCAATCAAAGCTGTGGAAGGATGTTATAGAGTGACAAATATCAATAATGTTCAAATTATTGATTTTTCCTCTATTTCTGGATGGGTGTTTGAGAAACTGTCTGCATATTTCCCATATATCAATAATAGATGGTATTTGGACTTTCCGACTGCGATTGTATTGCTGAAATTATTGTACGGTCATTCCATACTAGAAATTGAATATAATGGAAATGATAGAAAAGAAGGAAGAATCATTAGAATTTTGTGAAATATGAAATATACAGATAATGATAGGATGGACTGTGTGAATGATGAAATCTGAAAGCTCTAACCTACTATACACGGAAAAATACCGCCCAGAGACCATCAAGGACTATGTGGGGTTTGCCCACCATGATATCCTGAACTACATAGAGAGATCGCTCAAGGGGACAGAGAAGAAATCTGCATTCATACTGACTGGACTTCCGGGCTCTGGCAAAACCACCCTTGTTAGCGTGATTGCCAATCATTTGAATTTGAATTTGATAGTATCTAATTCATCAGATAAAAGAAAAAAAAGAGATATAAATACAGATTCGTTCCGATCTGCTTCAATCACAAGTCAGAAGAAGAATGTGATAGTCTATGACGAGGCAGACGGTATCGATAAAAGGGGAATGAAAGAACTTGAAAAGGTTATTAAGAAATATTCAAACCCAATTATAATAATCTGTAATGATATAGATAAGATACCTTATTCGATTAGGAAATTGTGCTATATCAAAGATTTTAAAGTTGATCATTTCTCTTTGAAAGCACTTGCGAATAAGGTAGCAAAAAAAGAAAATCTCAACCTATCAAAAGGTGAGATAGAAAAAATTGTAGAGAAATCATCCACCTATCGAGAATTATTGAACAATATTCAATTCGGGATCACTCACGGCACTGTAACAAACCCAGATAGAGATGAAATGATTCTACAGTCATTACGCGGGAAATATCCGAGGATATCTGGTAATATTCAAGATTTAATCACTGTATATAACGATAATAGTAACGAGCCGAATCTAATATCTCTCGCAGATCTGTATTATGAAAGATATTATAATGGGTATACGTACGGTAAGAAAATCATTGGAGTGATCTTAAACAGTATACGAAATCGGAATATAAAAAAGGTTGAATATCCTCGCACTTATAGACTTATACACGAGGCAAAACATGGGACTAGGAAGAAGGAACAAACAAATAGTACCAACTATAACAAACCGAAAATTAAGATAGTTGGATTCAAATAGAGGATGATTATATGAAATATCCACCAACAACACTAATACAGGAAAACAATTTCCACAACGCGTGGGCACGGGCAGTACGCTATGTGCTACGTGATGGAAAACAGATAACAATCGGCGATAAATCCGAGCCAAAGCCGATTCGGGATGCCTGTGTGTTATTTGAGCTCACCGGCAATGCGATCAGGCAGATAGAAGATCATGAACTGCACCCGCAGTTTCCATTCCGGCTTGTCAATGAATATTGCGAGGAGTTTACGTCAGAATTCCAAAAGAAGTATTTGAATGCGGAAGATGGCACACTGAAATTCTCATACACATATTACGATCGATTAACATATCGAAGCGATGTTAATCAACTTGATGCATTAAAAGACGGATTAAAGAATCAAATCAAGTCTAACATTTCGTCTAATCGAAATCAAGGAACGACGTGGATTCCGAGAATAGACGCTGGGCATCCAGCAAGTCCGTGTTTGCAGCGTATCGTGATCAGATATCTTGGTGGTGATGATGCGGATGTGCACCTGACATGGCGCAGCCGTGATCTGTACACCGCATGGCAGGTAAACATCATCGCAATCATCGATATGCTGAACAGAGAGGTGATCCGCCCGAACGAGTGCCGGATCGCTAAGATCGTGGATTACAGCGATTCGCTGCACATCTATCGATCAGACATAAAAGAAGCTGAAAAAATAAAATTAGTACCAAAAAATCCTCAAGGTGATTAGGATGGGAGACAATCAATTATATGATCTGTATAATTATCTAGCTGAAAAATATGATGCCGCAGTTTTGGTGATAAATGACGACAAATACGATATTTTTCAGCGATATAAGGCTCAAACATTCCTGCACTCGTACAAGCCAGGAGAGTCGACAATAGCATTTGCTATAACGGATAGAAATACAAACAAAACTATGATACTAGTTTCAGAAAATGTATAGGAGAAAATAAAATGAG
>Ga0190315_1000824_pt1 | contig 13773 bp, 14 predicted proteins | sample 48701101_MG_FD_161673 | JGI IMG/M metagenome (GOLD analysis project Ga0190315, IMG submission 161673) | Hydrothermal vent sediment bacterial communities from Southern Trench, Guaymas Basin, Mexico - 4870-11-0-1_MG | ecosystem: Environmental > Aquatic > Marine > Hydrothermal vents > Sediment ...
AATCCGCAAAATTTTCTGAATAGCGTCTATCCGCCTTTAGCGGATCTAAAAAAGATTAGTTTTTTTTAAAAAAAATTCAGCTCTTTGTAAAGTTTATTTGAGGAGGGAAAAATGAATACTGGAAGAAAAAGAAGAAATTGGCTGGTTAGAAACGCGGCCAATATGATTTCTTCGCTTAGGTTTTTAGCCCCCGTGAATTTCTTCGTGATAGATATTTTTTGGGCGGGCTGGGATACTAAGGCGAAGCTGATATGCTATCTGGTCCTTTTTTCCACGGATTTCGTGGACGGAATGGTGGCCAGATGGCTGAACAGCGCCAATGGCGCGGGAAAGTTTATTGATCCCGTGGCCGACAAAGTGTTGCAATTATCGGGATTGATATTTCTTCTCCTTAATGTGCCGTTGGAGGATTGGATAATCCTTCCGCTTTTAGGGGGAGAAATTCCCATAATTATCCTCTCCGTTTACGGAATATATATGTCCGTAAAAAAGGAGATTAGGGATAATAGAATAATAACAAAAGCTTTCCGGGAATATCGCCGGAAAGCGAGAGAAAAGAAAGAGAGAGGAGAAACCGCGGCCGAAGAGCTTGGCAAGTTTCGGTACGCGATCAAGAATTTTCCTTCCGAAATTTATTTTAAGGTAAAAGGGGAAATTCTTGGCGAGGTGAAAATCAGCGCCTTCGGCAAAATAAAGATGTTTTGCTATTTTGTCGGAGTGGCGATTTTAGTTGTCCACAATATCCGTCCGAATACTCTCTTTTGGAGAGGGTATGTGGTGATGTTTATTGTTGGATTCGGGTTCTGTCTCTTGTCTTACAGGGAGTATTACCAAAAGTTTGACAAGTGGCAGAAAAAGTATTCTTAAAAAACAAAGCGGAGCGCCAGCCCCGCTTTTTTAATGCGATTTATTTTGATAAGCTAAATGCAGGAATCTAGATTCCGGATATTTCTCTTTGTTGCTGCTACGAAAAATTCCGGAATGACATAGAAAAAAGCGATAAAAGAAAAGAAAAAAAATTGCGTTGCGTAGTATTAGTGCGGGTATATTTTCTTAAAAACTCCGATGCTGTTTTTGCTTTACTTTGGGGCTTATAAATAACGCGACGAAATATTATATTTATGTTTAAAAATAAGGACTGTGAAGGAAAAAGTGACGAAGAGCTGGTTAGGCTGGCTTTGAAAAATCAAGATTACTATTACTGTTTGGTGAGCCGCTGGGAAAATAAAATTCTGCGTTATATCTTAAAAATTTCTTCAGCCACCAAAGAAGACGCCGAAGATATTTTACAAGACGCTTTTATTAGCGCCTATAAAAGCCTGAATGATTTTGATAGAAATTTAAAATTTTCTTCGTGGATTTATCGGATTGCTCGCAATAAAACCATAAGCTTTTGGAGGAAATCCAAAATTAGGCCAAAAACCGTAAGTTCGGACGATGACTTGGAATTATTCAAACTGGTTTCCGGCGATGATGATTTGGCGAAAGAGCTGGAGAAAAAGTGTGATTCTCGGCAAATAAAAAACATTCTGAAAAATCTGAAAGAAAAATACAGAGAAATATTAATCCTTAAATTTCTGGAAGAAAAAAGCTATCGGGAAATTTCCGATATTTTAAAAAAACCAATGGGAACCGTGGCTACGCTTCTTAGCCGCGCCAAGAAAAAATTTAAAAAAGAGGCGATGAAGCAGGGCATTGAATTCAAAAATTTATAAAAATCATTATGGATAAATTAACCGACAGCATAATCAACAAAATTAAAAAAGAAAAAATATCTCCCGCTCCTAAATGGATATTTTTGGCCAAAGATTATTCTATCTGGACGCTTTTTATTATGGCTATAATTATCGGCGGGCTGGCTTTCGCGGTCATTTTATTTTTGCTGACTAATAATGATTGGGATATTTATAAACATTTGGATAAAAGTTTCGGAGAATACTTATTGCTCTCGCTTCCTTATTTTTGGATTATTTTTTTAGGGCTTTTTTCAATAGTGGCTCTCTATAATTACAAATATACCAAAAAAGGATATAGGCGAAGTCCGCACCTGATTGTCGGAGTTAATATTTTGGCAAGCGTGGTTATCGGAACTGTTTTTTTCTACGCGGGGCTGGGATTAAAAATTGAAAATATTTTCGCGGATAATTTTCCTTATTACAGAAATTTTACTCAGCATAAATTGAATGTTTGGAATAATCCCGAAAGAGGGCTTTTGTCCGGAGTGATTACAAAAGCGGACAATAAAGACAGTTTCATTTTGAAAGATTTTAAAGGGAGAATGTGGGAAATTCAAGCTGGTGGCGCTTTTTGGGGCAGGAGAGTTATTTTTCAGAAAGGCGAGCGGATAAAAATTATCGGTAAAAAGAAAAGCAATAGTATTTTTTCCGCCCGGCAAATACGGCCGTGGATAAACCGCGGGCGCGGAATATGGAAAAATTCGGATCGCGGCAAAGACATGCTAATGAAAGAAACTAGACGGCGACGCGTAGTAAACAGTGAGCGCGCGCAAGCTAATTAATTATTAAAATCTAAAGTAAATATTATGAAAAACAGTAAAATATTTCTAGTGGGAACCGCCGCTTTCGCGGCAGTAATTTTGGCGGGAGCTTATAGCGCCGCCCAGGCTTATCGGGGAGACTACGCTCAAAAAGGTCCCGGTTATTCTGAAGAAAGGCATCAAATAATGGAGCAGGCTTTTGAGGACAATGACTATAACGCATGGAAAGAACAAATGAATAATAGAGGCAGAGTGAAAGATGTTATTAATGAAGAAAACTTTTCACGCTTTGCCGAGGCTCGCAGATTAGCCAAAGAAGGAAAATATGATGAAGCCGATCAAATCAGAAAAGAGCTGGGACTTAGAACTCGTAACGGCGAAAAAGTCGGCGCCGGTTATGGCAAGGGACGAGGCAATGGCGAAGGCCGCGGACAAGGATATGGCAGAATGAATAACAAAAATCGCGGACAAAATTAAGGAGGAAGCTTGTTGATAATAAAAAAGGCTAACGCGCGCGTTAGCCTTTTTCAATCTCAATTTTTTCAACCGCTTTTTCTATTATCTTTTTAACTTCCAATTTTTTCTCCGCTTTCCGGACTTCTTTTAAATCCGCTTTGATTTCCGGATGTTTGGGAACGAAACGGGCGCAGCAATCCTCGTGAGGCAGAATGGAGATTTCATAAGTTCCGATTTCTTTGGCTTTTTTGATAATGTCTTCTTTGTCAAACCCGATTAAGGGACGCAAAACGGGCAGGCTGATAACTTCTTCCGCCGCTTTTATATTTTCCAAAGTTTGGGAAGCCACTTGGCCGACGGATTCGCCCGTGTAAAGCGCCGGATAATTATTGTCGCGCGCCAGCTTTTCGGCGATCCGCAGCATCATACGGCGGTAAAGGATTATTCTTAATTTTTCAGGCGCTTTTAAAACGATTTCTTTTTGAATATCGGCAAGGGGAATGAAATGGATTTTGGCGGATATTTGGAATTTAAGGAGCGCTTTAGCCAGACTTTCCACTTTTTCCAAAGAAGCCGGGGAAGTAAAAGGTAAAGAATGAAAATGGGCAAAATCAACCCTTACTCCGCGTTTTAACGCGTAGTAGGCGGCGACGGGAGAATCAATTCCTCCAGAAAGGAGCGCTAGAGCTTTTCCGCCGGACCCGACGGGCATTCCGCCCGGGCCTTTAATTTTTTCTGGATATATAAAAGCGCGGCCGTCCACGATTTCAATAAAACAGTTTATGTCCGGTTTTGTCAGATTCACTTTCTTTCCGGATTTTTTAACGATATAAGCGCCGACTTCTTTATTAATTTCCTCGGAAGTCATTGGAAAATCTTTCTGCGATCTTTGGGCGGTAACGCGGAAAGTTTTAAATTTTTTGTCTTTAATTAAATTCCAGCAATCCTTTTTAAGAATTTTAATATCTTGTTTAGATTCAACGGCAAAAGAGAAATTGGCGATGCCGAAGATAGTAGCAAGTAGCATGGAGTAAGTATCACGGGAATTTTTAATGTCTTTTTTGTTTGTGAATTTTATTAGAATACGGCCGGAAATTCTTTTCACACTCCTAAAACCGCGCGGGCATTCTTTGTCCAGCTTTTCTTTAATATTTTTTGCCAGTATTCTTTCAAAATAATTTCGGTTTCCGCCTTTAATTCCAATTTCGGCGTAATGGCAAATGATGTGCGTAGTATGTAGCATGTAGCAAGTAGCAAGTATTATGGATTGTTTAGATAATTAAAGGCTACGAGAGAATGGAGGCGATGTCAAACGAAAACTGGACAAAGGCGGATGTTTGATTATAATGCTAGATAGGCGGCGATTCGCCTGCCCGCGGCAGATAAATATAGCGGTTATTATGTCAGCCTTCCCCGCCTGCCTTCGCAAATGCGAGAGTAGTACAGTGGTAGTACGCTAGCCTTCCAAGCTAGATACGCGAGTTCGATTCTCGTCTCTCGCTCAGGCATTTCGGGCAGGCAAGCTGAAGACGCCAGTTCGATTCTGGTATCCCGCTCATACTTATAGTGCTATAATGGCAAGCTAGGCACACTGACTCTAATTCTGTTAAATGACGGGATTAATTTTCATCTTTCTTCTAACTTGAATTTTCATTTCCCACCGGTTTATTTTAAGTTTTCAAATTCTTCAAAACTGATATGCCACTAGCATACGATCGTGAGCTAGTGGCATATAAATTTTAAACAAAAAAACGAATTTAAAAATTAGATACCGTTTTGTTGCGACCGCATAAAAATGGTATCTTTTTTCCGAGAGTTTTTGGAGATTAAAAAAATAAGAAAACTTGAAAAACAATTTTAAAAAACAAAACCAAAAAAATTATATACCACTAAATTGCGACCGCAACGGAATGGTATATAAAAATAGCTTTTATTTTTTAGTAAGTTGTTATGGTTTAGCTGGTAGTATTCAGACCCCCTCCGCCCATGGCGGATCTCCTCCCTTAGTAAAAGGAGAGAGGGAAAGATTTCTTTATTAAAAAGCAGAGGAGGTAAAAGAAAAAGAATCTCTGAATTTAAACAGGGATTCTTTTTGTATTAGAGGCATCCATAGATGCATCTATTTCTTCATCTCAAATTTCAAATCTTTTTTGAGTTCTCCCTGCTGGACAATTTCTCCATCAGCGGTTTTTAGGCGAATAGTCACCGGAATGCTGTTGATGCCGGATTGTTTTTGGATGAGAAGCTGGTAATTATCGGGTGTAATGTAATCGGGGAGCTCGTATTTGATTAAGGCTTCCGTTTCTCTATTGATGAGAACATGGACGATAAAGCCGAAATAAGTTTTTCCAAAATCTTCATCAATGAGCGGATAGCTTACCATTTTTCGTTCTATAAGGTTGGACCCTTTGGGAACGTAAAGGCGAAGATAGGAATGGTAATCACTGGTGCGCCAGTTGCCGTAAGGAGCGGTGTGCCGATAGAGATACTTGATTGTGGCGATGGGTTTTTCTTGGGTGAAGTCAACTTCATAATCAATGGAGCGGCGGATGTAATAATCCGATTTCAGCGCTCCCATATTGGCGTCCACCAGCATAATATAATCTTTTTCCCAGTTTTGGGCCACTGATCCGTCCCAATGGACGCTTTGGACTAAATCTTGGAGATTGGAATCTTTAAAATAGAGCATTATATTTTTATCGCGCAGTTCTTCCTGGGCGAATTTAGCCAAGCGAGAAATGTTTTTAAGCGAGGAAAGTTTTTCAATAATAACAGATGCCATTTTTTTAAGAATAATCTTTCGGTTCCGGCTGTCTAATTCCGGGTTGGCTAAATAGCGTTTTTCCACTATGTCTTCCAATTTTATAGACGCGTCCCGGCTGGTAAAGGTCGTAGAATAACCGGGAATTTGTATTGGCCCGGTTAATTCCAGGATATGATTTAAGACATCGGCGTTCACGGCGATAACTCCGTCAAAATCTTTTTTTCCTCTGGCCAGTCCGTAAAAATACTCGGCTTTTTCCGCGTTAGTGGGAAAATCGGAGGAGAAGTTGGAATCCCGAAATTTCCACTTTTTAATCCGCATCATTCTTTTGAATGGATAAGGCGCCGGAATTTTAGCGTGTATCCTTTGATCCAAAAGATTGGCGTCTTCCACGAAAGTTGAAATTACTTCTCCGTTTTTAATTTTTAAAATAGCGTATTGTCCCAGAAATCCGCCGCCTGGCCGCAGTTCCATATTATTCTGGAGCAGGATAAGAAAAGTTTTGGTTTGGTTGTCTTTTTTAGTGAATTCTTCCACTAGCTGATTAGTAACCTTAATTTCTTTTTTAGTGTCCGGCTCAATGGGAAGCAGTCGGGAAACCTTTTCAAAAACAGCCAGTGATTTAGCGGCAAATTCTTTTGTGTAGGTTTTAGCGTAAAAGGAAAGAAAAAACGCTCCCGTTAAAAATAGAAGCGCTGAAAAAAAAACAGCGGCGCGTTTCTTGGTAAAATACCCGCTGATGTTTTTGTATTTATTCTTGTATTTTTCGCTTAACACTTTTATATAATACACGATAACAAAATACTTAGTCAAGCCGGCTTGCCAAAAATATTATCTTATGCTAGTGTTGACTTACCTGCGCGCCGGTTCACCGACGGCGGACGGCGCGAGGATTTATAATTAAGAAAGTCCAATATTCGCCTCGCCTGGAACAAAAAAGGATAAGGGCGAAAAACGCCTATCAAAGGCCGGATTTTCTTGATAGGATTTTTTTAAATCTCGCGACTTATAACTTATGATTTATAGCCCAAGAGTTGAGAGCCGCGCGCTTGTTGATAAAAAAAGAAAGTTGATTGCGGCGTGTTTCAATTTACGCGTTTTGAGTTTCAAGAAATTATATGGAATACGAAATATGTTATCTTATCGGGGAATCTAAAGAGACGGAGGCCGAAAAGATAAAAGAAAAGATAAAGAGAATAATTGCCGGGGAAGGCGGGAGTTTTTCGGATTTTAATTTTACCGATAAGCGCAAAATGGCTTATGAGATAAAAGGTGAAACAAGGGGAATATATATTGCCAATAGATTTAAGATTTCCAAAGGAGACGATATCCGAAAACCTGAAGCCAAATCAAAGAGCGCCATCAAAAGAATAACCGAAAAACTTTACTTAGAAAAAGATATTTTAAGATTCATAATCGTAAAAGCCGACAGCGTTCCTTCTTTGAAAGATAAAGGGGAGGCGAAGTCTGGCTATGCCGGATCTGGCGGAGCCAGAAAAAAAGAAAAAGAACGAGAGAAAGAAAACAGTGAAATAAAAAAAGACAGTGTGAAGCGTTTTGAAAAACCTAGAGATAAAAAGCCCATCAAAAAAGAACCGCCGAAAAAAACCGCTAAAAAGGAAAAGATGGGAGATATTGATAAGAAACTAGAGGAAATATTAAATATTTAAATGCGAATTGTCGCGAATTATGAGCGAATAAGTCCAAATGAAATTTGTAAAATATTCGTTTTAACATTTGCGATTATTGGCGAACAATTATGAATGTAAACAAAGCGATTTTAGTGGGGCGCGTTACTCGCGATCCCGATGTCAGAAATACCGCTTCCGGACAAGCGGTAGCCAACATAGGATTGGCAACCAACAGTTATTGGACTGACAAAGCCGGACAAAAACAGGAAAAAACGGAATTTCACAACATAGTTCTCTGGGGAAGGCTGGCGGAAATTGCCGGGCAATATTTAACCAAAGGACAAGAGGCTTACTTTGAAGGAAGGATAGAAACGAGGACATATACCGGAAAAGACGGAGCGGAAAGAAGAGTGACGGAAATAGTGGCGGAGAATATGCAGTTAGGGAGCCGCCCGCGCGGAGCGGATTATAACGCCTCCGGCACTTCCCAGCCTAATCAATCCCAATCCGGCCAAACGCAAGGGAAAAATCAACCCCAAAAACAGGACCAAAATAAAGACCAAGCCGCAAGTGAAGATATTCCCACTATTAATTTGGATGATGACGCGCAGGATGAAGTGAAAATTGAAGACGTGCCTTTCTAAATGCGAATTGTCGCGAATTATGAGCGAATAAGTCCAAATGAAATTTGTAAAATATTCGTTTTAACATTTGCGATTATTGGCGAACAATTATGGAAACTAAAGTATGTTATTTTTGCGAGCAGAAGATGGACAAGATTGATTACAAAGACGCGTATCTTTTGCGCCGCTTTATGAATTCGCAAGGAAAAATTTATCCTCCCAAGCGGCACGGAACTTGCGCCAAACATCAGAGATTATTATCCCAAGCAATTAAACGGGCCCGAGTTATGGCGCTGGTGCCTTTCGTGATTAAGTAATATGGTTTAAAATTCTGGCGTTATTTGCTATTTTTCCAAACTATAATTTTTTAAGAAAACTGCTTAAGAATTCCCCCTTTGGAAAAGGGGGTCAGGGGGATTTGAAAAATATTAAATAATTAAACGCGTAATTTTTTAGCTCCAGTTTAAATTAAGAAGCCCCCTCTCCGCCCAGGGCGGATCTCTCCCTTAGCAAAAAGGGGAGATGAAGTAGATAAAATTTTGAGTCTTACATGTTGAATATAAGCGAGATTAAAACCGGAAAAAGCATAATACTGAACGGCGAGCCATACGCCGTTATTTATTGCGAGCATTCTAAAATGGGGAGAGCCGGCGCGGTTCTTCGCACGAAACTGAAAAATTTGATCAGCGGCGCTGTTTTGGAAAAGACTTTTCAAGGAGCGGACAGAATAGAAGAAGCGGAAATAGCGAAATCCAAAGCCCAGTATTTGTATAAGGATGGGGAGAATTATGTTTTTATGGATAATGAAACTTACAACCAGTTTTCCCTTTCACGGGAAACACTGGGCGGCTCCGTTAAATATCTAATTGAGGGGACGGAAGTCGTTATTTTAAATTTTAACGGCCGTCCCGCTAATATTGAGCTTCCCGTGAAAATGAAATTGAAAGTAGTGGAAGCTCCGCCCGGAGTTAAAGGCGATACCGTTTCCGGCGGAAGCAAAGCGGTAAAACTGGAAACCGGTCTGGAAATCACCGCGCCGTTGTTCATAAAAAAAGGCGATGAAGTGATTGTCAATACGGAAAAAGGGGAATATGTTTCGCGAAGCTAGAACGAGATAATGCAGGTCACAGTTTTTTATTTTATTTGTGTTTGCTTGCGCCGGAGTTCATAAAATCTTTGACTGCTTTTTGAAGACTTGCTTTAACTTCATTAAAAGAAACAACATTGTTGTTTTTGAAAATAATCGGTTCTTCGGCGACATCGTCAAAGTAAACAAGACTTTTGAGAATCAAATTCCTGTCTAGAGACGGAAATTTTTTTTGGGCGAAATTAAGAAGGACTGAGAGTTTTTTATTTTGAAGAACAAAGTAAATATCCACATAATCTTTGGCGGTTGAACGGCTAGTGATGGCCGAAAGCTTCATACAAGCGATATCTTCAATAGATGCGATATTTAAATATTTGTCAGTGATAAGAGGCTTAAGAAGCGGGTAATTATAAGCGAAAAAACTGATTTTTATATCGTTGTCAGCGATAACAGTGAGTGTGTTTTCTTCATCTTGAACTTTCTGGATTTTATGATTTTCATTTTTAAAAATATTTTTTATTTTTTCAAACAGGATGTTTGTATCAAAAGATTTTTTGGAAAAAAAATCAAAATCAATGCTGTCTCTATGGCCGATTTGCAAAGCCAAAGCTGTTCCTCCGGCAAGATAAAAATCATTTTTCAGAGATTTAAATAATGGGAGAATAGCTTTTCTTTTACGACTAAGAATATTGTAAAACATAAAAAGTCCAGTTTAAAATCTGGTTTCTTTTTTTGGAGAAACTTTATAAACAAGCGACCACAAGTTGATGGATTTTTGGCTCCACTCTGATTTACTTGATTGTCTAATGGCGTTTTTGATTTCTTTCGGCGTGTAAGTCTTTTTCAGCCACGCGGTTGCTTGGGCATTGCCCAAATTAAGGATGTTTTGGATAATAAGATTTTTATTGTTTTCTAAATCTAAACTGGACAGATCGTATGACCATAAAAAAGGCTGTATAAATCGGGGAATTTTCAATTTTTTTTCGCTCATATTTTATCTATTGCCACTTATCTATTTTTATTTTAGTATAATTTGCCATCAAAATCAACGGCGGATCACCTAAAAACTCGTCAGTACGCTGTTTTTTACTTGACAAACCTTTTATAATATGCTAAGCTAATTTGTTCTTTGAAAAAAAATGAACCCCGCTACCGTGGGTTAAAATTACGGAGAAGGAGGAAAAATGATAGTAAGGATTGTAATTGTAACAGAGGCGACGGGAGATAATTATTCACTTGAGGCCGGATTGGCGGATGGTCAGCGCCATTTTGACCATCATGGCAAGCACAGCGCACAGCCAGCTCCGTGCAGGGATGACCGCATCCCAGTCCTTGGCGATGATGAGGTAGTGGAAATCACGCACATTGACGCCGACACCTTTATCGGCCTGCTCCGCATGGCTGGCAAGGAGTTGCCAGAAGTCGATTTTTACCTGATGGAAAAAATCGATCTCAACGGTTCCTCAGTCTGTTCTGATAAGTTCAACCCCACCTTGCTTTATGTGGTGGGGATTGGGCAAGTCGCTCGGGAGTTGAGATTTCCAAGACCGTCAGCCGAGGGGCCGATCGATGTTTCTGATCTGGTCAAGGCGATGTTTGCCAAGACCAGCGATGAAATTATTGAGATCGGTCGCGACGCGACCGAGAAGTCCGAGACTGCCTACCGGAATTGCCGTAAGGCGATTGCGGAGAATGTCGGTTATTGGGTCGTCGGCGCCAATGATCCGTTCAACCCAAGCCGTCCTTATGAGGACGGGGTTCCCGTGGTAGTTGTTCATAGGATTCATTATGAATCCTTGTCAATTTACTGCGACCCGACTTCGGAGTACGAATTCGGCGGCAAGACTATCGCTGGCATTGAGTTTGTCGGACATCCCAAGGCAGCCGGCTCGCCCCGAGGTGTTGCATTTAACGCCGAGGACGGTCAGCGGGTTTTTGAGGAGTTGGCCCAGCGATTAGGTTGAGCTTCTTATATCTCCTAACTAAAGGTGCGGTTGGGAGATATTAAAAAATAGCGCCATAGTTCAAAAATTCGCGGAAGTTTCTAAAAAGAAACTTCCGCTCTTTCTTCAGATTATTATCATTGATAGTGATCTGAAAACAAGAGTAAAATATTCAGCGTTTAAAAAATCGCGCGCTGAATAAGTTCTTTAAAAAAATTCTAATTGCCCTGTTTGAAATAATAATTTATTTTGTTGTTTTAGATAAGGCAATTAGGATAATAAGATTAGCTCCGTGGAAAAAGTTGCGGGGCGAAAGGGAGAGAAAATGTATTATAAGTCTTTGGGAGAGAAGATGGCAGAGGCGATGGCTTCAATGGCCTCGCCACCAGCTGAGGGGCACATAGAATTTAAATGTCCGATATGCGGTTTATGCATGTCGGAAAAAAAGGACGATGTCGAGAGCATATTGTTCAAGACATCAAAGATAATATGTTCAAGGTGTAAAGATCACCTTGGACCCGACTTCTTAGAGTCGGTAAAAAAATATCTCAATGGTCTCGTAAACATTTTTGAAGAAAACGAGACTAAAGAAATAACCAGAGAAAAGACCTGCAAAAAAGAAAAGGAATTTGGGCTTTTCTTGAAAAAAAAGAAAAAGAAATTTCCAGATCCCTTTTTTGCTTTCTGGATGAATTTCGGGAAGCAGAGAAGGCACTTATGAATAGTTTTCATGATCGGCTTATTATTGCCGAATGTGAAAACAAAAAAAGCGACTGTGGAGAACCACTCTTGTCGCTTGGAAGAAAAGCCTCTTTGCAAGAGGCTATTAAAAAAATGAAAGGGAGACGTTGCAAGTGCGGAGGAAGATATATGGTTTACATTCGTAAGCTATCTCCGCACAGATACTAATACATTTCTAGGCAGAGACAGTTAATTTTTCGTCTCTACCCTCTTATCCGAGTTTGTTAAAATATCTTTAACAGATTCAGATGAGAGAAATTTATAAAAACACTGAAGTTTAATTCGGTGTTTTTTTGCGTTCAGATGTCCATATAACCACATAAGGACACAAAGCTTTATTCGCTTTATTCGTGTTGCTGGACATATTTTGTTTTTCCGTTAAACTGGGTAATTGATATGGATAAAACTAAAATAATTATAAAAGGGGCGCGGGTTAATAATTTAAAGAACATCAATGTTGACATTCCCCGCAATAAATTTGTCGTAATCACGGGGCTTTCCGGTTCGGGAAAGTCTTCTTTAGCTTTTGATACCATTTACGCTGAAGGCAACCGTCGTTACATTGAAGGGCTTTCTTCCTATGCCCGAAACTTTTTAGATATTTCTTCCAAGCCGGATGTGGATAAAATTGAAAATTTAAGCCCTTCTATTTCCATTGACCAAAAAAGCGTAGCTCGCAGCCCCAGATCAACGGTAGGAACGCTCACGGAAATTTACGATTATTTAAGAATTTTATTCGCCAAAGCGGGCGAAGTCCATTGCCCTGAATGCCGCGCTTTAATGCGAAGAAAATCTAATAAAGAAATCTTGGATGAAATTCTGTCCCTTCCGGGAAAAAACAGGGTCGTAATTTTGGCTGAATGCGAACAAAAGAATAAAGAATTAAAGGAAACTATTCGCCAAATCCGACAACAGGGATACGCCAGAATAAGAATGGACGGCAAAATAACGCTTGCTTCGGAAGCTCTTTCAAGCGCTGGCGAAAAAACTTCGCCCAAAATTGAAGTGGTTATTGACAGGATTAATTTGGACGCTAAGAATCCCGATGAAGAAAGGATTTTGGATTCCATTGAAACGGCTATGAAGGTAGGGCGCGGTTCCATGGTTATTTCTATAAATTCGGAAAAAGAAATTTATTGCAACCGCGATTTTGTGTGCAAAAAATGCGGAATTAAAATTAAAGAAATTACCCCGCGCCATTTTTCTTTTAATAACCCCGAAGGAGCTTGTCCCATGTGCCAAGGCCTGGGCATGATAATGAGAATAGATCCTAATTTAGTGATACCCAACAAAAAATTGTCTTTGGCGGAAGGGGCGGTTAAGCCCTGGAACAGAACGGGAAACGGGATAAACAGCGGCAATTTTCTCATAAAGCGGCTGGCGAAAAAATATAAATTTTCTATCAATACTCCGGTTGAAAATCTTTCTCCCCGGCAATTAAATCTAATTCTGTATGGGTCGGCAAAAACGGACGATTTTTATTTTAAAGGAATAGTGCCCAGTTTGGAGAAAAAGTATTTAGAAGCCAAGTCTGATTATGCCCGATCGGAAATTGAAAAATATATGGTTCCCGAAATTTGCCCCCTTTGCAAAGGAAGCCGGCTGAAAAAAGAGAGCTTGGGAGTTTTGGTGGACGGGAAATCCATTGATGATATGGCTAATTTGAGTGTTTCCCAATTTAAAGATTATTTAAAAGAGTTTCCCTTTAAAAATATCCAAAAAGAGAAAAGAAAAGTGGTAAAAGCGCTGTTGGAAGAAATTGCCGGGCGTTTAATCGCTTTAGAAAACGTGGGGCTGGGGTATTTAAGCTTGTCCCGAAGTGTCAGGACAATTTCCGGCGGCGAAGCCCAAAGAATTCGCTTGGCGGTCCAGATGAAATCCCAATTAACGGGAGTCATTTATGTTTTAGACGAGCCTTCTATCGGCTTGCATAGCCGGGACACGGAAAAGCTGATAAAAACTATTAAATCTCTGCGCGACGCGGGAAATTCAGTAATTGTAGTGGAGCATGACAGGGATTTTATAAAATCA
>Ga0190315_1000825_pt1 | contig 13763 bp, 13 predicted proteins | sample 48701101_MG_FD_161673 | JGI IMG/M metagenome (GOLD analysis project Ga0190315, IMG submission 161673) | Hydrothermal vent sediment bacterial communities from Southern Trench, Guaymas Basin, Mexico - 4870-11-0-1_MG | ecosystem: Environmental > Aquatic > Marine > Hydrothermal vents > Sediment ...
AGCCTCTTCCTCTCACTGGTGGGACCGGATGGAACCTGGGAGCATTATTCCGGTAAGATCCGGATCGTGGATGCCCAGGGAAGGGTGGTCGCCGACGGCCTGGAGCCGTCTCGATACCGGGAATACGTAGCCGAGGCCACTGAGGGTTGGTCCTACCTCAAGTTCCCCTATTACCGAGAGGCAGGTTACCCTGAGGGAGTATACCGGGTGGGCCCCCTGGCCAGGCTGAACTGTGCGGAGTCCATGGGTACCCCCTTGGCGGACGAGGCGTTGGCGGATTTCCGTTCCCTCTCCCCCAATGGAGCGACCACATCCTCTTTCCTCTACCATTACGCCCGATTGATCGAGATCTTGGCCTCCCTGGAGAGGGTGAAGCGCCTCTTAGAGGATCCGAGCCTGGAGGAGGGGCCCCTGCGGGCCACCGCTGGGATCAATCGTCCCGAAGGGGTAGGGGTCCACGAGGCCCCCAGGGGTACCCTGTTCCATCACTACCGGGTGGACGAGAACGGGGTTATCCGTTGGGTGAACCTCATCGTCTCCACGGGGCATAATAACCTGGCCATGAACCTCACGGTGAAGCAGATCGCCCAACATTACCTCTCCGGCAAGAAGATCACCGAGGGCCTGCTCAATCGCCTGGAGGGGGGGATCCGGGCCTACGACCCCTGCCTTTCCTGTTCGGTGCATGCCGATGGGGTAATCCCCATCAGGGTCCGGCTCCTGGATGCCGAAGGGCGGCTTCTGGATGAGGTGGTTTGGGGATGAGGATCCTGGTGGTCGGCTACGGGAATCCCCTGCGGAAGGATGATGCGGTGGGGTTGTGGGTGGCTAGACGGCTCTCCCAGGAGGGAGTGGAGAGCATCCCCGCGTGGCCCTTGACTCCGGAGCTCATAACCCGCATCGCTGCTGCGGACCTGGTGATATTTGTGGATGCCGATGCCCGCTCCGGCCCCATCCGCTGGCGCAGGATACAACCAAAGCCCACGACAGCCGCTCTCTCACACGGCACCTCCCCTGGGGAGCTCCTGGCGTGGGCGAGGGCCCTCTTCGGCTGGGCCCCGGAGGCTTGGTTGGTCACCATCCCTGGGGAGGACTTTTCCTTCGGCGAAGGGCTATCCCAGCATACCAAGCGTCGAGCGGAGCGGCTGGTGCGGCGGATTCGGAAGATGTTTGCGGAGGGATGAGATGGAAAAGGAGATAGCTGACATATTGCGGCGTTATCCCCGGCGCCGGGAAAAACTTTTACCCATGCTCCACGCTTTACAGCGACGCAACCCGGGCAATTACCTAACCGGCGAGGATCTCCGGGCGGTGGCGGAGTACCTGGATCTTCCCCTGTCCTTCGTCCACGATACGGTGAGTTTTTATTCCATGTTCAGCCTGAAACCCCGGGGGAGGCACATCATCCGCCTTTGTCGCTCTCCGACGTGTCACCTGGCTGGGTCATGGTCGTTGCTCAAGGCGCTGCGGGAGCTGCTCGGGATCGGCCCTGGGGAGACCACGCCGGATGGGGCATTCACGCTGGAGCTCGTAAGCTGTCTGGGCCTCTGCGATATGGCCCCGGCGATGATGATAGATGATGAGGTCCACGGGAAGCTGACTCCAGAGAAACTGAGGAAGATCATCGAGGTCCTACGGGAGGAAGGCCGATGAAACCGCTGCTGGAGGCATTGGAAGGGATCTCTTCGGGTCGGATCGAGGATTACCTCGACCGTGGGGGATACCAGGCCTTGGCCCGGGCCCTGGGGATGACCCCGGAGAAGGTGATAGAGGAGGTGGAGGCCTCGGGGCTCCGGGGGAGGGGCGGAGCCGGGTTCCCCACCGGCAGGAAATGGAGATGTGCCCGGGAAACGCCGGGAGCACGGAAATACGTCGTCTGCAATGCCGATGAGGGAGAACCGGGGACCTTCAAGGACAGGCTCCTTTTGGAGGGGAACCCACACCTGGTGATCGAGGGGATGCTGATCGCCGCCTACGCTGTGGGAGCCCAGCACGGGTACATCTACGTCCGGGGGGAGTACGTCCGCTCTTTGGAGATCCTGGAGACGGCCCTGGAACAGGCCAGGGAACGAGGCTTTGTTGGGAAGGGGATACTGGGAAGTCGGTTTTCCTGTGAGATCGAGGTCGTGGCCGGGGCCGGGGCCTACGTGTGCGGAGAGGAGACGGCACTCCTCGAATCCCTGGAAGGGAAACGGGGTTGGCCTAGGCTCCGTCCCCCCTTCCCCGCCGAACGGGGGCTCTGGGGGAGGCCCACGGTGGTGAACAACGTGGAGACCCTGGCCAATGTGCCCCTGATCATCAACCGAGGTGCCTCCTGGTACCGTTCCCTGGGGACCGAAGGCTCTCCGGGCACGAAGATCTTCCTCCTGGTGGGGGATGTCCGTCGCCCTGGAGCCTACGAGTTGGAAATGGGGACCACTCTCGAGGAGTTGGTGTACGGCTGCGGTGGGGGACCGAAGGAGGGGGATCTCAAGGCCTTCCTCATCGGCGGGGCTTCCGGTGCCTTCTTCGGTAAGGAAGACCTGGACATACCCCTGGACTTCGACTCCCTACGGGCCCGGGGCGGGGTCTTGGGATCGGGGAAGGTGATGGCCCTTGGGGAGAAACGCTGCTTGGTGGACCTCCTCCTCAACATCGCCCGCTTCTTCCGTGAGGAGTCCTGCGGCCAGTGCGCTCCTTGCCGGGTCGGGACCCAAGTCCTGGTGCGGCTGCTGGAGGACGTGCGTGCAGGGAAGGGACGAGGGGACAGCCTGGAGCTCGTGGAGGACTTGGTGATGGTGATGCGACGGGCTTCCTTGTGTCCCTTGGGCCAATCGGTAGCCCTGCCCGTCCTCTCCGCCCTGCGGCTCTTTCGGGAGGAATTCGAGAGGCATCTCCGCCATGGCCCGTGCGAGACGTGCCGAGCGGTGATGGAGGTCGGCCTTTGAAGATCACCTTCGCCGGGGCGGCCCAGACAGTTACGGGATCCTGTTTCCACGTGGAGACTGATGGAGTGCGTTTCCTCGTGGACTGTGGGATGTACCAGGGTCTTCCGGAACTGGAGGCCCGCAACCGGGCACCCTTCCCTTTCGACCCCGAGGGGGTACAACGGTTGCTACTGACCCACGGTCACCTGGATCATCTGGGGCTCATCCCGAGGCTGGTGCGTGAGGGGTTCCGAGGAAGGATCGCCACCACGGTCCCCACCAGGGACATCGCCCAGATCATGCTCCTCGATGCCGCCCGGATTCAAGAGGAGGACGAGGAGGAACCCCTTTACACCGCCGAGGACGCCTTCCTGGCCCTGGACAGGATGGATCTCCTTCTGGAGTACGGTCAGCGGTTCCGCCTCGCGCCCAAAGTCCACGCCACCTTTTTGGACGCCGGTCACATCCTGGGGGCGGCATTCATCGTGATCCAGGCTGAAGGAAAGACGGTGATCTTCTCCGGGGACCTGGGGAACAGGGGAAAACCCCTAGTGGAGGATCCCACTTACCCCCCTAAGGCCGATGTGCTGATACTGGAGTCCACTTACGGTGACCGCCACCATCGCCCCATCGAGGAATCCATCGAGGAGCTCAGGAGGGTGATCGTGGAGACCTTTGAGGCCGGGGGGAGCGTGGTGATACCCTCCTTTGCCCTGGAGCGTACGCAGGAGGTCCTCTACATCCTCTACCGCCTTTGGCGGGAGAGGCGGATCCCCAAATGTGAGATTTACTTGGATTCCCCTTTGGGCACAGCGGCCACGCGGATCTTCGAGAAGCACTCCGAGCGTTTCCCCGAGCCGGCGCGGCGGGTCTTCCGCAAACGCCGGAACCCGTTCGCCTTCGAGCTCTTGCGGTACACAGTGACCCGGCGAGCCTCGAAGAAGATCCCCAGCGATCAGGGAGGGGTGATCGTGATCGCCGGCTCGGGGATGTGTACCGGGGGCAGGGTCCTTTACCACCTCAAGACCAACCTCCCCCGGCCCGAATCCTCCATCGTCTTCGTGGGATACCAAGCCGAGGGGACACTGGGACGCCAGCTCCTGGAAGGGGCTGAGCGGGTGGAGATCCTTGGCTCCATCGTGCCGGTGAGGGCGCGGATCGTGCGGATCGAGGGCCTGTCGGCCCACGCCGATCAAGGGATATTGGTGGACTGGGCCTTACACGCTGATCCAGAACAGGTGTTCCTGGTGCACGGAGAGGAACAGGCCCTCACTGCGTTGGCCGAAAGACTTCGGGAGTTGGGGATCTCGGTCCATGTTCCCTCGTGGCACGAGACGGTGGAGGTATGAGGGTTGCGGTACTAGGGAGTTTGAACGTCGATTTCGTCTTGGAAGTGGAGCGACTCCCACGACCAGGGGAGGTGGTGTTGGGGGATACCTTCCGCCGCACCCTGGGAGGGAGAGGAAACAATCAGGCCATCGCCGCCGCCCGCTTGGGAGCCGAGGTGTCTCTCTTCGGCAAGGTGGGATCCGATCGCCTGGGGCGGGATATCCTCCACAACGCCCGCAAGAACGGGGTGGATACCTCCAGGGTGGCCGTGGAGCGGGGTGCCCACACCGGCACCACGTTTATCCTAGTGGATGGGGACGGTGAGAACATGATCGCCTATTCCCCGGGGGCCAATGCCCGCGTGGATGAGGCTTATGTGCGCTCCGTGCTGGCTGAGATAGCCGCCGCTGATGTGGTGTTGGCTCAGCTTGAGATACCTAAGGACGCGGTGGCCATGCTCTTGGAGGAGTTGCCTCCGGGACCGCTCCTGATCCTGGATCCTTCCGGAGCCAGTTCACTGAGCGGGCTCTTCCTGGAACGGGTCGATTACTTGGTACCCAACCGGGAGATGCTGAGAAGTCTTACCGGTGAGGACACCGCCGACCGCGAGGGGATCAGGAGGGCCGGTGAGCGGCTGCTGAAGCTCGGGGTGAGACACTTGGTGGTCAAAGCAGGTCCTGAAGGCGCCTTCCTACTCGAGGCTCAGGGCATTACCCGGTTTCCCGCCTACCCTGTTTCTCCCGTGGATTCCACCGGTGCCGGAGACGCCTTCATCGCCGCTCTGGGCTGCGCTTTGGGACGGGGGAAGGGGATATACGAGGCCATAGGCTTCGCCAACGCTGCTGCGGCCCTCGCCGTCACCCGGCGTGGAGCTGCGGCCTCCTTCCCCACGGGAGAGGAGGTTTCCCGCTTCCTTCGGGAACGGTACCGCTGACCTTTCTCCACAAACATTTGTGAATATTTGTTTGTCAACCAGAAACTAGCGTGTTATAATGGCTTTACCCTGAAAAGGGCGAACCCGTCGTAAGGCGGGGGTGCAAAGCTTCGGGCCCTAAAAAGAAGAGGGTAACCGGGCTGCCAGGGTGTACTTGGCAGCCCGGTTTCTCTATCGGGGCCGGCAGATAAGGAGGGAGAGGGTATGCAGGTCACGTTGTATTTCAACGAGGAGGATGCCTATCTCATCCGGCTGGTGGACGAGAAGGCGCGACGGGAAAGGAAGTCCCGCTCTGCAGTAGTCCTCTCCATCCTGGAGGAATACTTCGAGCGGGACAAACGCCTGGGGGAGATCCTCGTGGACCTGAAGCTCGTGAACCCTGAGGACGTAAAGAAAGCCTTGGAAGCCCAGAGGAACGGGAACGAAAAGCCAATCGGAGAGATACTGGTAGAGCAGGGGCTGGTGGAGAGGGAGGACGTCGCCAGGGCCCTGGAGATACAGAGCCGCTACAGATGAATCTCCGGCGCTAACCATTCGTCCCACCGGCCACGTCGTCCAGCAGCCGCTTTTCCCCTTTGATCCGCTGAATATCGGTTATGTCCTGGGTTACCTCGATGGTGCCCAAGTACTCGCCCCTCTCGTTCCGCACGGGGAAGTAGCGGATGTAGATGAGTCTGCCTTTCATGTTGATCCAGAACTCGGCCACATCGCGACGGCCGGCCTTGAAGTCCTCCACGATGCGGTTCACGATGTGGATGCTCTTCGGAGGATGACAGTTCTGCACCGTGCGCCCCAGGACCGCCTTCGCCCGGAGAAAGATCCTCCCTTTGGGCTGGTTGAAGTAGCGAACCCTGTCCTGGGCATCCACGAAGGTGATGTCCACAGGGAGGCTGTTCAACACCGCCTCCAGCTCCTCTTGGGTGAAATCGCCTGTGCTGAGTCTTATGCGTTCCCCGCCCATTGGGGCAGGCTCGGGGTCTACCATTGCCGGGAGTGGGGGCGGACTCACCCGGAAATAGCCCACCTCATCGAACTCCTCCCGGATCCTCGTCCACTCGTCTTCCCTTACCACCTCCAAGGCGGTGGGGAAGAGGATCTTCGTCTCCTTATAGAAATGGGACGTGAAAACGTCGGCCAGAGCCGTCGCCAGCTCGGCTAACCGTCTCGGAAAGCCCTCTGGACGTTCCGCGATGAGACGGCGAAGTTCCTTCCGTAGGGAACGGATGTGGTCGTGTTCCAACCACATGATGGCCGGTGGTTCCGTGATCCCGTGGCGCTCTAGAGAGGGGAAGAGGACGTTCTCTTCCCGCAGGTAATGGACATCTGCCTCCTCCAGAAGCTTCAGCTTTTCGGAAAGCTCCGCGAGGAGTCCCTTATCAGGCCTATCCGCCAGGCGCCCACCGATTCCTTTCATTTCCTGGGCCAAAGCGAGCATATGGCGGTGTTCCTCCATGAGGATCGTCAGGGGATGCCAAGGGGGGGCAATGGGCTGGACCTTTTCCAGGGCATTCTGGAACAGGGAGATGTGGATATCGCACAGGCGGGCGAGCTCCTCCCGGGGAATCCCCTCTTGGACGAGCTGTTGTTCGAGTTGGGCGATCTCCAGGGGGGTGAGCTCACCCAGCTCCTCCCGGAAACGGGCTTTGAGCTCCTCCACCGGGACCCCCTGATGGGCCAAGCGGATGATCTCCTTCAAAGCCTTCTTGCGTCGCTCGCTTATGAGTTCACTCACTCTTCCTCCTTTCCCCGGGCGATATCCGCCAGGGTCGTCCGCTCCAGGAAACGCACGAGCTCCTCCCGCACCGGGTCCCAGAGAGGGGCCAAAGGACATTCTCTCTTCCCCGGGCAGGGGTCGAGCACGAAGGGGCAATCCCACAGGTACTCTTCGCCCTCCAGTGCTCGGACGATGTCTGCTAAGGAGATCCGCTCCGGAGGGCGACCGAAGCGGACCCCACCGCCCCGCCCACGGGCCGATATCAGAATCCCTGCCCGCACGAGGGGGGGGACCAATTTGGCCAGGAATGGATAGGGGATCCCCGCTCCCCGTGCCAATTCCCGGACCGGAGACGGCCCCCCGCCCCGAAGGGCGAGCTGGGCGAGACCGATAACGGCGTACTTCAACGTGCGAGAGAACATGATTTTTCGATCTCTTTATCTCAATATAACCTAGGACCCCACCTCTGTCAAGATGCTGATGGGATCCCCATCCCCCGGGCGGTTACCTCTTCACGTAGAGATGGCGCTTGATCTCCTGTTTCGTGGATTTAGCGAAGGGCTCCCTAACCAACTTCAGATCCTCTTTGCTCTTTATTCGTTTGAAGACAGCGAGGTTCTTCTGGACCTCTTTGACCCGCTCCCAGATGTAATCCCGGGCCTCATCATCGTCGGTGATCCCCCGTTGGCGCAGGAGCTCCCAGTTGGGATACACCAGGGCTCCCACCCCCGGCTTCCCCCCTTTCTCGATCTCGTAAACCATCACTTCCTCTACCTCCGGGATCCGAGAGAGCTCCCACTCCACCTCCTCGGGGTAAACGTTCTTCCCCGACTCCAACACGATCACGTTCTTCTTGCGGCCGGCGAGGTAGAGCCTGCCACGCCAGTCCAATTTCCCCAAGTCACCGGTGCGGAACCAACCGTCTCGTGTCAGGACTTCCCGGGTGCGCTCCGGATTGCGGTAATAGCCCATCATCACGTTGGGCCCCCGGGCGAGGACCTCGCCGTAACCGTCCGGTCCCGGCTCCGCGATCCGCAGTTCCACCCCAGGCAAGGGCCTCCCCACCGTTCCCGGCTGGCGGGCAAAGGGGGTACTGAAGGTGAGAACGGGCGCTGTCTCGGTGAGCCCATACCCTTGGATGATCCCCAGGCCCAGCCGCCGCAGCCCCCGGGCTACCCGGGGGTTCAAGGGGGCACCTCCCGAGACGAAGAAGCGGAAATCCGGCGAGAGTAACTTCCGCTTGAGAGCCTTGCCGATCAATTTGGGGGCGAGGCGGTAAAGAAGTCTTCGAGAAGGTGTGGCTTTGATGTTCTCCTCCAGCCGCCGCCAGATGGCGTGGAAGAGCTTGGGAACCCCCACGAGAACCGTGAAGTTCACCCGACGGGCGATCTCGATGAGGTTCCTGTAATCATCGGTATAGAGGACCATGGCCCCGGCGGCTAAGGGAGTGATGAGGGTGACCGTGAGGCCGTAGATATGGTACCAGGGCACGATGGTCACCATCCGATCTTCAGGTCCCAGCTCGATGGTCTCCAGGATCCCCAACACGTTGGAAGTGATGTTGCGGTGGGAGAGCATCACCCCCTTAGCGTCCCCGGTGGTGCCCGAGGTATACATCAGGACAGCGAGTTCCTCGGGGTCCGGTTTCGCCTCCGGAGCCTGGATCACCTCGTCCGGTAGGAGATCCCACAAGCTCGGGATCTCGTCCCCTCCCTCTAAGGCATAGACCCCCTGGAGGGAAGGGACCTCATCGACCAGCCCCCGCAGTTCCTCCCATCGTTGGGGGGCACAGAAGAGCACCCTTGCTTCGGCCTCTTTGAGTATCCGCCGTATCTCCACCGTTTGGAGCTCAGCGTCCAGAGGCAGGGCCACCGCCCCAGCACGCTGAATCCCCAGGAAGGCCACGGCCCAGCCGATGGAGGGCTTGGAGACGATGGCCACCCGCTCTCCCCGGTCGAGCTGTCCCGAGAGCCAGAGGGCTAGCCGACCGGCTTCCTCCCAGAGCCTCCCATAGGTGATCTCCTGGTAGGAGATCTTGTGGCCCCGGATCTTGGGAAGCCTGATGGCCACCCTGTTGGGGTATTTCCTAACCGTCTTGGCTACAAGCTCTTGGATCGTCGGATAGAACATCTCCACCTCCTGATCCTATACCGGAAGGTTCAGCCGGGGCGAGTCCGCGTGGCACACCCCCTCGTTGAATCTCCTCACAAAGGATTTTAGCCCCTAACATCCCCGCCGCACCCCCTTGTCCTGGACCCTGCCCTGAGGTAGCTTTTTTCAGCTCATGGAAAAGAAAGTTTGGAAGGAAGATGGCCTCATCCTGATAGCCTTTCCCTACGACGGGCGACTCGTGCAGCTCGTGAGGGGGCTACCGGGGAGGCGATGGGACAGCAAGAGAAGGGTTTGGGCCGTTCCCGCCAAACACGTGATCTCCGTGGTGGAGCTCCTCCGGGGGGAGGGGTTCAGCTTCGACGAGGCAACACTAAAGCTCTACGAGGAGGAACGGGCGCGGGACTCCGCTGGCCTCACCGTATCCCAACTCAACCTCCGGGTGCGGAACGCCCTTCAGACATCGTTTCCCAGCCCAGTGTGGGTAGTGGGGGAGATCCTCGGGTACGGGAAGAGCGCCCACAAGGAGGTGGTGGATTTCCTCCTCGCCGAGCGATCCGCCGATGGCTCCATCGTGGCCGAGGTAACGGCAGTCCTCTTCCCCGAGGTGCGCGCCCTCATCGAGGGAAAGCTCGCCCGGGCAGGGAACCCCTTCCGGTTGGGGGACGAGATCGTGGTACGGCTGCTCGTCCAGGTCGATCTGAAGGTCGAATGGGGTCAATACCGTCTCATCGTTCAAGACCTGGACATAGATTACACCTTGGGCGAGGTCGCCCGCCGTAAGGAGGAGATCCTCCGGAAGCTCGCCCGTGAAGGACTTCTCGAGCGCAACCGTTCCCTCGCTTTCCCCGCTCTCCCCCTCAGGGTGGGGTTGATCACCAGCCTAGGCTCCGATGCCGAGAAGGATGTCCTCAAGACCCTCCGGGAGTCAGGGTTCGCGTTCCAGGTGGTGGTGCACGGGGCCCGGGTACAGGGGCCGTACACCGAGGCCTCGGTGCTCAACGCCCTGGATTGGTTCCGGGAGCGGGCCCACGAGTTCGATGTGGTGCTCATCTGTCGTGGAGGCGGGTCCCGCACCGACCTCGCCTGGTTCGACTCCGAGGCCCTGGGACGGGCGGTGGCCACCTTCCCCATCCCCGTGGTGATCGGGATCGGACACGAGCAGGACTTCTCCGTCTTGGACCATGTGGGCTGGCGGGCCAAGACTCCCACGGCGGCGGCGCAGCTTTTGGTGCAGCGGGTGCGGGAGAGCCTGCAGCGTCTAGAGGAGGCCTGGGAACAGATACGGCAGTTGGCAGAGGGTACCCTTGTCCGGGCCGAGCAGCGTCTGGACGACCTCTCCCACCGTCTCCTCCGGGCGACCGCGGGACGACTTGATCTCGCTGAGCGGGATCTGAAGCGTATGGCCCATTCACTGCCCTTGGCGGTGTGGGCCACATTGGGCAGGGAGCGGGAGAGGCTGGCCGGATCCCGGGGGCGCCTCCGGCGGGCTGTGGGCAGGGTTATGAAGGAAGCCCGAAGCAAACTCCTGGAGGTCTCCCAACGGGTAGCGCCCCTGGCCGTAACCCTCATCGAGCGGGAACGAGCGGCCCTTTCCCATCGGGAGGGGAGGCTCAGGGCTTTGGATCCGCGTCGGGTGGTGGAGCGAGGTTACGCGATCCTGCGTCTTCCCGGGGGAAAGGCCGTGGTGGATCCGGCCCAAGCGCCACCGGGGACGCGCCTTGTGGCTGAGGTCAGGGATGGGACCCTGCGGCTCCTCTCCGAGGGAGGTGAGAGGCGTGGCCGATGTGGAGAGGGTTGATCTCTCCTATTCCCAGGCAATAGCCCGTCTGGAGGAGATCCTAGCGCGGCTGGAACGGGGAGAAGTAGACATCGACGAGCTTTCCTCGATGGTCCGCGAGGCGGCGGAGCTCCTTTCGCTGTGCCGGCGGAAGCTCACCGAAGCGGAGATGCAAGTCCGGGAGATCGCCGAGCGCCTGGAGCGGGAAGGCCCAGAAGGTAGCGAAAGCGAAGAGGTGCCCTTTTAGACTGTGACCACGCGGATGAGGTTCGTCGTCCCTGGGGTCCAGAAGGGAACGCCCGCGGTGATCACTACCCGATCACCGGGACGTACGAACCCCGCTTCCCGGCCTGCCTTCAGTGATACCTGGGTGAGGGCATCGGTCCCCTCGGTGGCGGGTATGAGCAGGGGGACGACTCCCCACACCAGGGAGAGCTCCCGGGCAACTTCTTCCCTCGGGGTAGCGGCCAGGACCGGGATCCGAGGCCGCAGGGCGGCCACGAGCCTCGCGGTCCACCCTGAGATGGTGGCACAGATAATGGCCACTGCCCCTACGTCCCCGGCCACCGCCACTGCTGCCCGGGCACATGCCCCCGGCACCTGGCCCACCAACTCCGGGGAAAGGCCCGGCACCTGTATGGGCAGGCCCCCTTCTGCGGCGGCGGCCGCCCGGGCCATCGCCTCCACCGCTTCCACCGGGTAACGGCCCACCGCCGTCTCCTCCGAGAGCATCACCGCATCGGCCCCGTCCCGCACCGCCGTGGCAACATCGCTCACCTCCGCCCTGGTGGGGATCGGGGAGTTCACCATGGACTCCAACATCTGGGTTGCGACGATCACCGGCTTGGCCCGGGAGTTGCAGATCTCGATGAGGCGCTTCTGTATCAAGGGCACCTGGTACGGTCCGATCTCCACCCCCAGATCCCCCCGGGCCACCATGGCCCCGTCGGCTGCGGCCACGATCTCCTCCATCCGCCTCACAGCCACCCCCAATTCCACTTTGGCGATGATGGCCGGCCTCTCTCCCAAGATGTCCTTCGCTTCCCGGACATCCTCGGGACCTTTGGTGAAAGAGAGGGCCACGTACTCCACCTCCATCTCCCGAGCGAGCTCCAGGGTACGGCGGTCCGAGGGTGTGAGGGCGGGGATGGGGAGTTCCGTATCCGGGAAGTTGACCCCCTTGCCGGATGAAACAATCCCGCCACGCAGGACCCGGCACCGCAGCGCCTTTCCCTCAACGGCCACGATCTCCAGCGAGAGCCTACCGTCGTCGATCAACACCCGCTCCCCAGGCCGGGCTGTGGCCACAGCCTCGACGTGGCTCAGGGGGATACCCTTCTCACCCAGGAGGACCTCCTCGCCCTCACGGATCTCCAGGGGCTCCCGGAGTTCCCCCACTCTGACCTTGGGCCCCTGGGTGTCCAGGACCACCCCCAAGGGGCGTTCCAACCCCCGGGCGAGGTCCCGGACCAAGCGGATGTAGGCCTCATGCTCGGCCGGGGTTCCGTGGGAGGTATTTATCCGAAAGAGATCGACCCCGGCCTGAACCATCCGCCCCAGAACCCCTTCTTGAGCGCAGGCCGGACCGAGGGTGGCCACGATCTTGGTACGCCTCATCCTGGGAAAAGATACCCCCAATCCCCCGGCTTGCGTAGCCGGGGGGGCTAGGCTATTTTATGGTGTGGAAAAGGATGAGAGCTTTCGGCCCATCCACCGTCTGCGCCGGAAGAGGGACATCGAGGCGGTCTTTTCCCAAGGGAAGCGATTCGATGGACATTGGTTCCGTTTTCACCTTCTGGAAAAAGAGGATCCCATTCCCAGGATCCTGATCGTGGTGGGCCGGAGGGTAGGGAAGGCCGTGGTGCGGAATAAAGTGAAACGGGCCGTACGGGAGGCTTTCCGCAGGAACAAGGAGCTCTTCGCATATCTGGATCTGGCGGTGATCGCCCGGGAGGGGATCGGTCGTTTCCCCTCTCGGGAAATCCAGCGGACCTTCCTGGAGGAGTTCAAGGAGGCACGCTATGCAGGAGAAAAAGGAGATACTGCTCACGAAGGAAGGATACGAGCGCAAGAAAAAGCAGCTTGAGGAGCTGGAATGGCGCCTTTACCAGTACATCCCGGAGCGCCTCAAGGAGGCCAAGGAACGCGGCGGTGACCTCATGGAGAACAAGGAGTACGTGTACCTCAAGAACGAGCAGGAGCTCATCGAGCGTGAGGTACGCCGGCTCCGGGAGCTCCTGGAGAACGCCCGCATCATCTCCGAGGACGAGATAAGCGCCGACAAAGTGGGGATCGGCACCAGGGTGATCCTGGAGGACGTGGAGACCGGGGAGTTCGATACCTATACCCTGGTCTCCCCAGCGGAGGTCGACCTCCTGGACAACCGCATCGGGATCGACTCCCCGGTGGGGGCTGCCTTGATGGGCCACAAGAAGGGGGATGAGATCCAGGTGCAGGCGCCCATCGGCCGGCGCCGCTTCCGGATCCTGGGGATCGAGAGGTAATGGCCGAGGAGATCCTGGAGGTACGCCAGCGAAAGCTCGAGCGGCTCCGGGCCCGGGGCATCGTTCCCTATGCCTACAAGTTCCAACGCACCCATACCGCGGCGGAGCTTCACGAAGCCTACGGGGAACTCCCGCCGGAGTCCCGCACTGGGGTCCAGGCTCGGATCGCCGGCCGTATATTCGCCCTGCGGCGCATGGGGAAGATAGCCTTCGCCGACCTGCGGGACAGCTCGGGGCGGCTTCAGCTCTTTTTCTCGCGAGCGACGCTGGGAGAAGACGGTTATGAGCTTCTGGGGGAACTGGACCTCGGGGATATCATCGGGGCCTGGGGGGAGGTGATCACCACCCGGACCGGCGAGCTCTCGCTGGAGGTCCAGGGGTTCGAGTTTCTGGCCAAGGCGCTGCGTCCTCTTCCGGAGAAATGGCACGGCCTTCGGGACCCGGAAAAACGCTATCGCTACCGCGAACTCGACCTCCTCACTAATGA